>Ga0209542_10002103_pt1 | contig 45451 bp, 47 predicted proteins | sample RifCSPhighO2_01_FD_184028 | JGI IMG/M metagenome (GOLD analysis project Ga0209542, IMG submission 184028) | Soil microbial communities from Rifle, Colorado - Rifle CSP2_plank highO2_0.1 (SPAdes) (version 2) | ecosystem: Environmental > Terrestrial > Deep subsurface > Rock core/Sediment ...
CTTTGACAGCTTAACCGTTGCCGAAAAACTCCAAGAGTTAACTGCTGCTAAAATCCAAATTATCGATTCCTCCCCTAAAATCACCACCTATTTTAACAACCGCCAAAATATCCAAATCCCCCGGCATAAGGTACCTACTGTCATTGTTTCGATGAATGATGAGAGAAGAAAAGGTAACTACTCTATCCTCTGTAATTATTTGAATTCGACACTTGCCAAAATCACCAAAAGTAATAGTCGCACGCTTCTCTTCCTTAACAAAAAAAGCGGTTCAGGTCACCTTTATTGCAAAAGTTGTCAGTATCAGCAATATCTGCCAAACAAACCAGAAGTCTGTCCCAACTGCCAATCGCTTAGTTTCTACTTCAATTCACTTAATATCTGGTCTTTAACAGAAACAGTCAAACAAATCGTATCAAAGTCCTCTATTAATCTCATTGCCGAAGGCATCCGACATCCTGCCTTGCCGGCAGTCAGGCCAACATCTGATATCCGACATCCAACCATCGATATTGCCACCTCTTCTGTCCTTTACCGACTCCTGCCTCAAAAATACGATCTGGTAGTCCACATCGCCACCGATAGTACTCTTAATATTGCCGATTTTACCTCAGGCGAAAAGACATTCGCCGAGATTTGCGCCCTTAAAAACTTAACCGCCAACGGTGGCCAATTAATTTTGCAAACTTATAATCCCGACCATCCGATTCTTAAAAATGCCGCACAAAACAATTATCTTTCTTATTTTGCCCAAAGCCTTGCGGAGCGAAAAGCACTCAATTTTCCGCCATTTGCCTTACTTATTAAATTGACAATAAAGGGAAAAGACAAAGAAACCTTAGAAAAAAAGGCCGAAAAACTCGCTCAAGATCTGGGCTCACTACCCACTACCCATTACCCGCTTCGCCCGCAAAGCGAGACGAGCCCGCTACCAACTACAATTCTTGGACCCTACGAATCAATTTTTAGCGCAAAAGTTCCCAGTTATAATATAATTTTGAAACATAAACTCAACACTTATAGTCTTATTGAAAGGGAAAAGGCGCGCCAAAATCTTGAAATCTATCTTCAGAAAGTTCCCCGCGACTTTCAAATTACGATCGAACCAGCTAATATAAACTGATCAATATGGTTAAAAAAATTCTTATTACACCAGATAAAAAACTGCGCCAAATCTCACAGGAAATTACCGGCTTTGACGGGTCACTAAAATCCCTAATTGCCAATCTTATTGAAACGCTGGAGATTCAAACCGACCCGCCCGGACTGGGTCTCTCGGCACCGCAAATCGGCATTTTTAAACGGGTATTTGTCGCCAAAATCAGAAACCGGATAAAATCGTTTGTCAATCCCAAAATCCTCAAATTTTCCCAAAAAGAAGTCGCCTACCTTGAAGGATGCTTCTCTGTCCCTAATCTCTACGGTCATGTCGTGCGGCCGGCTGAGATTGATCTTGAGGCAAACGACTTGCATGGCAAAAAAATCAAAAGCCACTACACGGGACTGCCCTCAAGAATTATCCAGCACGAGGTTGACCATTTAAACGGCATTTTATTTATCGATCATGTCCATACACAAAACGGCAAAATCTTTAAAGTTGAAAAGGCCAAAGGCGGTAAAGAACAATTTGTTGAAGTGGCTTTTGTATGAAAATCGTTTTTTTTGGAACCAATCGTCTAGCCCAAATCGTCCTTGAAGAACTCATCAAGTCGAATTACAAACCTCAATTGATAATCACTGCGCCTGACAAAAAAGCTGGCCGCGGGCAAAGAAGACAGATGTCCCCAGTAAAACAAACAGCGCTAAAAAACAATTTAGAAATTTTGCAACCGGAAAGCTTGTCTAATGAAATTTTCAAGTTTCAGGTTTCAAGTTTCAAGTTTGATATCGCCATTCTAGTGGCCTACGGCCAAATTATTCCTAAAGAAATCCTCATAGCACCAAAGTACGGTTTTATTAATGTCCATCCATCACTTCTTCCCAAATACCGAGGCCCCTCACCAATCCAAACAGCAATTTTGGCAGGTGAGCAAAAAGCTGGTATCTCAATTATCCTGTTGGATGAAAAGATCGATCATGGACCAATATTGGCTCAAAAAAAAATCACGATAGCCACAAATGACACGCACGCTAGCCTTATTGAATATCTTGGAAAAATCGGTGCCAGACTTTTAATTCAAATTTTACCTGAGTATCTGGCAGGTTCTCTCAAACCAAAAACTCAAAACGACTCTCAGGCAACATTTTCAAAACATATTAAAAAATCCGACGGCTACATTGATCTTAATAATCCACCTGATCCGCAAACCTTCGACCGTATGATCCGCGCCTTTTACCTATGGCCGGGCACTTGGTGCCGGTTAATGGTTAATGGTAAATGGTTAATAGTTAAGTTCTTACCTGGAAATTTAATCCAGCCCGAGGGCAAGCAGCCCATGTTACTCTCAGAATTCACAAACGGATATCCAAATTTATTCAAACAACTTGGCAAGTTATTTACCTAGAAAAGATTTATCCTGTCCCAACAGCCCGTAATAAGGTCTGACCTTAAAATTAAGCAGTTACCGTAGAAACGGATTCTCTAATTTTTGGAGTAATCAAGGCCTCTTTTGTTTTCCTGCTTTCTGCCTTTTCCATCTCAGACTTTACTTTTCTCAAACACTTGGTGCAAAGACGCATTGTTCTGCGTACTCCATTGTATGTGACTTTGACAGAATGCAAATTAACCTTAAAAACTACTCGTTTCTTGGTCGCGCGCATGGCCCAACCCCCGCCATACTGATGGGCACCGGATTTTTGGATCATTGAACCTTTTTTGCAAATTTCACAAACTCTCATGGTAATATTTTATCTAATGCCTAACGCTTAAAGACGTCGTTAGTCCTTTTGCGTTAGTCGTCAAACTGCTAGAATATACCATAGTACCTGATAACCTAACAACCCAACGATCTTAAGGCCTAACTCATGATCATCCTGACCCTTCTTCAAACTAACCCAATTATCGCTTTGGCATTTATTGCTGGATTAGTTCTTGGAATTACCATCCATGAAGCCTCGCACGCATTTGTTGCCTATAGACTGGGCGATCCGACAGCCAAACTTGCCGGCCGTTTAACTTTAAATCCGGCTTCACACTTGGACTTAATTGGCACCCTCGCCCTTTTGATCGTAGGCATTGGTTGGGGCAAGCCCACTCCTTTTGATCCCTTCAACCTTCGGAATATTAAACGGGATTCAGCTTTAATTTCTGTTGCCGGAGCTGTTTCTAATTTTATTCTGGCAATAATTTTGTCAATTCCTTATCTGTTTTTCTATTTTACGGGCAATCTTTCTGTAACGATTAACTCAATTTATCAGGTAATTTCAATTATCATTTGGCTTAACTTAATTCTGGGAGTTTTTAATTTAATTCCCGTTCACCCGCTTGACGGTTTCAAGGTGTTGGCAGGACTATTGCCACGGGATTGGTATTATGATTTTATTCAAACCGAAAGATACGGAATTTTTATTCTTTTATTTTTACTAATAACAGGCGCCATCGGCAAGATTCTTTTTCCGATTGTTTCCACACTTTTTAATCTCTTAATTCCCGGATTCACTGCCCCATTCTAACTTAAAACTATAAACTTGAAACCATAAACAAAACTCATCCTCGTTTCTAGTTTCTTGTTTCTTAGTTGACACCAGTGGTATTATTAAATTGGTTCACAGGAGAACAAACCCTACCGGGGAAGCACCTTAAAAGCCTTAGTCAATTTTCTTCGCTTCATGGAAAGACATTGGGAATCCGGAGTTCCTTCACCATAGTTGGTGAGGGATAGGATACCCACCTAGATTCCACCGGAGAAAGGCTAAGCCATGCGCCCTTTGTAGGGTTGAAATTATCAAATAATGCTACAAAAAGCAGAATAACCAGTCTTTCGCAAAAGAAAGGCTGGTTTTCTTAGAGGACTTACTAGGACTTACTTTGCTCCAGCTATTACTTCGATATCCGCAGAATCAGTAGCTTCCAAATTATCGCTATCTACTTTTACCGAATATTTATCGGAAAGATCACTAAACAGTACTTCTTCAAACTTTTTGAATCCTTCCTTGAAACGAATTACTGTTTGAGAAAAATCGTAATTGGCAGCATTACCAATTGAAGCTACTTTGTAACCTTTACTTTCCAGAAAGTCCTTAATGCTTGATGCTGTACCGGCTTTGCCGCTACCGTTTAAGACTCTAATCTTCGGCTCGCTTTTATCAAGACTTGCTCCAACAGTTGCCTCCGGTGTCGGACTTTCCAAAACAAACGGTGTCGGTGAAACTTCTTCTTCAGAGGTTTTTTGAAATTGAGAAAACGGACCGATTCCCCGAACAAAAGCAAAAACCAAAGCTCCGATAATGACTAGAACAATTAAAAACCAAAGCCACTTGGCGTTCTTTGCCTGACTTTCCTGATAAATCGGACTGCCTGCTGTCGGTGTCTGTTGTTGTTCGTCCATTTTAAGCTTGAGCAATTGTACCAGATCAAGTCAAGTCTTCGCAAAAATAAAAGACCTCACTCGCAAAATCAAAGATTTTGCGAAGAGGAGCAGTAGTTAAGCGATAGGACAAATTTCGTAAGAAATTTGTCAAAAGCGAGACTTACTGCGACGAGTGCTGGGAGCAGGATTCGAACCTGCGGAGCCCTTTCGGGCGACGGTTTTACAGACCGTTGCAATTGACCACTCTGCCATCCCAGCTTGTCAGAACAAAGTTCGCTTGCCGGTTTTGCTTTTTAACAAAAGACAAAACCTTATCGCTCTCTTGTTCTTCCTCTTCAAATTGCTTCTCAATTTGAGATTAATTTTAGTTCACTTTGCAAAGCAAAGTGAAGAGGAACAATAGTTGAGCGCTTTGACAAATTGCACAAGCAATTTGTCAAGAAGCGAAACTTATTGTGACGATGAGCCGTCCGTCGGGCTCGAACCGACAACCTGCTGTTTACAAAACAGCTGCTCTACCATTGAGCTAGGACGGCGATTTGAGCCCAGAGCGGGAATCGAACCCGCGACTTCGTCCTTACCAAGGACGCGTTCTACCACTGAACCACCTGGGCGAGATATTCTCGGCGTTGTTAATTTTATCAGAAAAAAGAATATAATTAAATTAATGCCCTCGCTTTGGCGAACTACCAACAATCAACGATCAACAAATTCATATATTAAGAAAGTTGTCAGTTGTCACCTTCGGCGAGGTTTTACTCTCATCGAAATCGTCCTTTCTACTTTCTTAATCTTAATCTTTGTCTCCATCGTTTTATCCGCCTCTGGTACTTACCTTACCACCCGCAGATCCAACCTTGTTTACATTGCCTCCAAAATCGCCAGCAGGCAGTTCGAATCCTTAAGATCATATTCTTTTCTTGAACTGCCTACCAATGGTTCAATTAACGATTTAGACCTTAGCAAACTCCCCAGCGGAGTAGCCACCAGACAAGTCTCTAATTATCAAGCAAGCTCCAAAATCAAACAGGTAATTATCGATATCACCTGGACCGAAAACAACGCTGGTAGAGAACTTAAAATGGTCAGCTTATTTACCGAAAATGGCATGTAACAAACGGAAAAAAAGCGTCAATTGTCAAAACGGCCTCACCTTAGTCGAGCTGATAGTTGGCTTTAGTATTATTGGTATAATTTCAGTTTTAATCGCCTCTCCTTATTTTAGTTTCTTCAGACTTTTTTTGAACCAATTTACAGCCATTGATGTTGCCAGCGAGAACCGCTTAGCACTTAACGAAATAACTAACCAAAGTCGCCAAAGTGAATCCGTATCTGTTCTCACAATCCCTTGTGGTGGTGATCCTTCAGGATCAAACAAGCTTTGTCTTCAGCTTTGGCCGTTGGATCAAAATGGCAAGCCTTTCAGAAGCTCTGATAAGGATTACATTATTTATAAAAGAGATCCTCAAAATAACACTAAAATAATCAAAATCACCCGTGCCGCTACCTCCTCCTCCCGCAAAAGCAGCACCAAAACAGTCGGCACAGATATCACTAACTTACAATTTGCCTACAACCCGAACAACCAGAACATTCTAATTACCGTCACTGTCACAACCAGTAGGGTTTATGATAATAAAACACAGACCACAACCCAAAGCGCAGACGCATTCTTGAGGAATAAATGAAATGACCTTGAAACCAAAAACTAAAAATCCCAAACTAAAAGCGCGCAAAGGCGAAACGTTAATCATCGGCATTATTTTACTGACCGTCATTTTAATTTTGGCTGCTTCTCTTTTTTCCAGAATCGCCAGCTTCTTGCATTTTGGCTCAAATACAATTCTCAAAGAACAAGCCCTTTATCTGGCCGAAGCCGGCCTTGAAAAAGCCATCTGGCAGTTAAACGAAACTTCCGGCAGCTACACCGGTGAAACCAACACCTTTTTGCCTGACCAGCCCAACGATCTTGGCCAATTTTCTGTTTCGGTAAATGAAATTAATCCGGCCTTAAAAACAATCACCTCAACCGGCTATGTCCCCAATGCTACCAGTCCTCGTGCCCAAGTAACCGTCAAGGCCGATACCCAAATAACCAATCAAGTCATCTCCTTTGCCTATGCCACCCAAATCGGCAGCGGTGGCATAGTTATGAATAACCAGGCCGGAATTAAAGGTAATGTCTACGAACTAGGTAATGTCTACTCAAACGGAGGAATTTGCGACCCTCAATCAGATTGCAAGGGGAGTGGAGGCCAATACATTGAAGGCGAAGCTTGGGCCGTCGGCAATATTGGCTATCCGCCTTCTGTCTGGGGACGCCATCCTAATGCCTCGCCAGCGCCATTACCAGATATCAGCCAACAGGTACAAGCCTGGAAAGATGTGGCCGATGACAATATCACCACCTGCAGCCCAACCTGCACTCTTACTAATGGAGGAAATATTGGACCAAGAAAATATGAAGGCAATCTGACTATTTCCGGCAATGCCACCTTCACTGTTAATGGACCAATATGGGTCACAGGCAACCTTGAGATTTCTGGTGGATCCACTAAAGTGACCTTACCAGACAGCTTCGGCTCAAATGGAACTGGCATCGTCACAACCGGTGCTGTCTCAATCTCAAACGGTGCTAATATCCAAACAAACAATGCCGACCCAAAAGGCTACATTATGGTCGTAACCGAGGCGACCGGTAATGCAATACAAGTAGATAATTCTGGAGCCCTTGTCATCATCTACGCCTCAAATGGTACAGCCATCCTGAGCAATAACACAACAGTCAATTCTTTAGTCGCCAATAAACTGGTAATGTCACAAGGTTCACTGCTTCTCTATTCATCAGGTCTGGCCTCCGCCCAATTCACCACTTGTCCTACCTGCCCTGGCGCTGCTTGGGTTGTCAAAAAAGGCACCTATTATTATTCCAAATAATTGTTAAAATAAAACTAATGCCCTCGCTTTGGCGAACTGTTAACAGGAAACGGGAAATTCGAAACAAGTTTGATAAAAATTGTCAATTGTCAAAACCTGGATTTACTCTCATCGAAACCGCTATATCGCTGGTTTTTATTTTAGCGATGATAGTCATACTTTTGACTGCTTCCGGCACTTTCAGAACCACCAGAAGAGGCAATCTGCAAGGGATTGCCGCCAAAATTGCCAGTTGTGAAATAGAACGCTTAAGAAAACTAGGATTTACCCAAGTTTCAACATTGCCTTCTTCAGACTCGGTTGAACCGCCTTGCAATGCCGATGTGACAGCCAAACTTCCATCAGGATCTACCACTAGGTCAATATCCGATTACGACGTAAGCGGCAAAATTAAATTGATAACCGTCCAAGTTAACTGGACAGAAAGCGGCACAGCCCAGAATATTAAACTAGAAACTTTAATTGCAGAAAATGGACTCTAAATTAGTTTATAGTTCACCGTTCATAGTTCACAGCAAAACCAAAACTGTGAACCGTGAACCGATAACTGTGAACCAGAATGGCCTTGCCCTCATCGAGCTTCTTATCGCTTTTTCCATAATCGGTCTGGTCTCGATTCTGATCGCTGCAGTCTATTTTGCTCATTCAAGGCTTTTTTCCACCCAAAACACGCTTGTTGATGTTTCAAGCCAAAATAAGCTAGCTCTTGACGAAATGACAAACCAAATCCGCGAAAGCCAAGAAGTGGTTTCCACCTGCGCTCTTTGCGCAGGCGATACGACTTCAAATTCTCTTGTTGTTTTACAAATCTGGCCGATTGACTCAAGCGGCGAGCCCTTTGAGCCTACCGGTTCCGATTACGATTTTATTGTCTATAAAAGAGACACGGACAATACAAAGCTTATCAAAAAAATTATCCCTGGCGCTGGCAGTCAAAGAAAAGCGAGCCAAAAAATTATTGCCACTAATATCTCAGACTTACAGTTTACTTATGACAATCCCGACCCGACACTAGCATCAGAGGTAACTATCAACCTGACTACCTCAGCAATCTCAGGAGGTAAAACAATTACTTCTAGCCAAACTACCATGGCGGTGTTAAGGAATAAATAAATGAAAATAGTTTACAGTAAAATTAATACCGTTAACTGTGAACCGTTAACCGTGAACCGACCCGGCCAGATAATGATTATTGCCATCGTGTTTTTAGCGGTAATCTTAATTATATCTGCCGCCCTTTTTACTAGCGTTGCCGATTTTCTGCGCTTTGGCTCAAATTCAATTCTTCGTGAACAAGCTACTCATCTTGCAGAAGCTGGCATTGATTATACTATCGCCAAACTTAACCAAACAGCCGGAAGCTATAGTCCTCCCTTAACCGAAACCCCGGTTGGTACTACCGGATCCTTCATTGTCACCATCACCAATAAAACGTCCAATCTTAAGACAATTTCCTCTACCGGCTTTGTCCCCAACTCAACAAGCCCACGCGCCAAAAGAACAATCAAGATTGATGCATTAATAGACAGCCAACAAATCTCCTTTCACTATGCAGTCCAGGTAGGCAGTGATGGGGTTGATATGGCCAATTCCTCACAAATCACTGGATCCAATGGGACCAAAGCGACAGTCTACTCCAACGGCAATATCAGCGGATCTGGTTCATCACAAATTAATGGTGATGCCTACGCAGTCGGTACCATTGCATCACCTAATCCGGATGTAACCGGCCAAAAATATCCAGGTGCATCCCCGCAACCCCTACCGACCGTAGACGAAACAGACTGGCTTACGGCAGCAGATGCTAACCCTACACCTTGTCCCTGTACTATCTCCAATGACAAAACCATAGGTCCCCAAAAATATGAAGGAGATCTAACCATTTCCAATAATGCATTTGTGACAGTTAACGGCCCAATCCATGTTACTGGTAATTTCAAAATGACTCAGGGGAGCACAACTCTCAAGCTCAATGAATCTTTTGGCTCAAACGGCACCGGTTTGATCGTTGAGGGTATAGTGGACCTCAGTCAAGGAGGACAATTTCAACCAACAAGTGCCAACCCAAAAGGATATCTTCTTGTAATCAGCAACTTGAATGCCAACCAGGCACTTCAAATCACCCAAAGTGGCAGCACTGCCATCTTTTATGCCTTAAACGGCGGAGCTACCATGAGTCAATCTGCTCACGTTTCTGCACTGGTTGCCAAACAATTGACTCTTTCTCAATCTGCTATTCTTGAGTATGATCAAGGTCTAGCCTCTGCCCAGTTTACGTCTGGACCTGGCGCAGCGTGGTTGGTTAAAAGAGGAACGTACCGTTTTACAAGTAACCCGTGAAGCTAGTGTCTGTAAGTTTGCAAAATAATTTAGCCTCACTACGATTCTTCGTGTTTGTTCCAAATACCCTTCCAGGGCTGTGATTCAATTGAAATTATAGAGCTCGATCCACCAACTTAACGCCTTAAACCGCTTGACAAAGTGTACATTCAAATGTATATTTACATTATCATGGATTACATTACTACTACCGGTCTACGCACTAAATCAACACAACTGGTAAGTTCCCTCTCCAAGGGTAATACTATTTCTCTTATCCACAGATCCAAAATAATTGGAGAAATTAAACCCAAAAAGGAAACAAGAGTACTCATAAAAACTGACATCAAACAGTTAAAAAAATTAGCGGATCTTATCAACTTACCCAAACTTTCTTATAAAGAAAGAGATAGAATATATAGAAAGCACCTAATGGAAAAGTATGGCAAAGGTCTTTCTTGATACCAATTATTTTATCGATGCCGTCCACAGAAAGCCCGAGAAACAAATTCTTGATGCACTTGAGAACCATATTATTTACATCTCTACTCTTTCATTTCATATTTATTGCTATGCATTCAAGATAAAAATCCCAAACAAAAGAATTATTGCCCAAAAAGAAAAATTCCAGGCAGTAGAATTTTCAGAAGATATTTTGGAAAAATCTTTAAATGGACCAACCACCGATTTTGAGGATAATATCCAACTTCATAGCGCAGCAAGCACAGACTGCGATATATTCTTAACAAGCGATAAAAAACTCTTAAACCTAAAGTTTTTTGGCAAAACACAGGTTGCCTCAAATCTCTAAACTCTGATTCAAAGCACAAAACTTTCACAACTCGCCTTATAAATGTTAAACTACTCACAACAATCTACAATTTAGCAATATAGCAATTTAACCCATGGCCAAGACCAAACGCATCTTAGTTAGACTTGAATGTACAGTTTGCAAATCTCGAAACTACACCACGGCCAAAAACCCCGAAAATACTAAAGAAAAACTCCTCCTTAAAAAATTCTGCCGAAGATGCCGAAAAGTAACCGAACACAAAGAAATCAAAATCTAGACGTTCATCGTTAGTCATTGGTCTTTAGTCGATAGTCTCCCATTGATTTTCCCTCCCCAACCTCGTAATCTGAAATTAGATGCCCAAGTTAGTTCACAGTTTGAAGTTCACTGTTCACAGAATATTAAAAACCGTGAACCGTCAACTGTTAACCATTAACCGTAAATCCAAGGGATTTACATTAATCGAGCTTCTGGTCGTCATGACCATCATCTCCGTCATCACCGGACTTGGCTATGTCAACTTTGACAATGCCCGCGATAAGGGAAGAGATCAAAAAAGAAAACAGGATCTTGTGGCCATCAAAACCGCCCTCACCTCTTACTATCAAGACCATGATGCCTATCCACCCGATCCTTTAAATCCAAGTCCCAATCCCTACACTCAATTTACCTCAGATAATGGTTTAGACCCCTGGATCCCGGATTTAGGTCCTTATATCAAAAAAATGCCCAAAGACCCGCACCAAGCCGGGATTTTTGGCGGCCTGGCAGGCTTGTTGCCAAAATTCGGCAAGAGCAAACAAACAGCCTCCGCTCCCCAACCCCAGGTGCTCGCCGCAGTAGCAGGTCCAAATAATCCATCAATAATAACAAGCGACCCAGGCAATGGTGGCACCAGAGCCTGGAACAATCCCACAAATGCCATGACAAGCAATAATTCGTATGCCACGGCGGCTGTTGGCCCGGCTAATCCAAATAGTGAATGGCTTAGGGCAAGTGGTTTTAGTCTCAGCGTCCCTGATGGTTCAATCATTGAAGGGATTCAGGTTGATATTGAACGTAGTAATAGCCACCCGGTTTATGACAAAGATGTCCGCCTTATTAATAAGGCAGGTACAGTTAGTGGCACTAATAAGGCCGATACCATCAACCAATGGCCAGATACCGACACCTACAAAACCTACGGCGGTCCAACCGACCTTTGGGGATTAACTTGGTGGCCTGCCGATATTAGGGCAGCCAACTTTGGCGTAGTTCTGGCAATCACCGGCACCGCCTCGGGCTCACCTGATTCCTATGTTGACCACATTCGCATCACTGTATTTTACTCCACTCCTACTCCCACTCCTACTCCTACTCCGACACCTACTCCCACTCCTACTCCTACTCCGACTCCTACTCCGACACCAACACCAACTCCTACTCCTACTCCAACCCCGACTCCTACTCCGACGCCAACACCAACTCCTACTCCGACTCCGACACTGCCTGTACCACCTCCTACCTGTGACGACAAAAACAATGTCTATTGCTATAAAGTTGAAGCCGATAGGCAATCATTTGTCCTCTGGGTCCACCTTGATAATTCCCAAGATCCAGACATTACTAGCGTCGTCAGCGGCAGAACAACGGCCTTATGCAACTTGACTCCACCCACCAACTCCAACTTAAACCATTGTCTGGAATCACCACACTAGCCGTCTCAGGCTTGACTACCCAAGTCACATCCCCTAATCTGAAATTAGATGCCCAAGTTAGTTCACAGTTTGAAGTTCACTGTTCACAGAATATTAAAAACCGTGAACCGTCAACTGTTAACCATTAACCGTAAATCCAGAGGATTTACATTAATCGAGCTTCTGGTCGTCATGACCATCATCTCCGTCATCACTGGTATCGGCTATGTCAACTTTGACAATGCCCGCGATAAGGGAAGAGACGCAAGACGAAAGGAAGACCTTAAGGCCATCAAAACCGCCCTCACCTCTTACTATCAAAACCATGACCACTACCCACCCGCTTCTCCTATAGCTTCACCCACCACCTTTAGTTCAGATGATGGCTTCGACCCCTGGATCCCTGATCTAACTGCAACTTACATCAACAAACTCCCCAAAGACCCAAGACAAGCAGGAATTTTTGGCGCTCTTGCCGATTTACTCGGACCAAAAAGCCAAGAACAAATTCAACCCCAAGTCGCCGGCACCGCAGCCAACGATCCATCGACATTGATAAGCGACCCAGGCAATGGTGGCACCAGAGCCTGGAATAATCCCACAAATGCCATGACAAGCGATAATTGGTATGCCACGGTGGCTGTTGGCCCGACTAATCCAAATAGTGAATGGCTTAGGGCAAGTGGTTTTAGTCTCAGCGTCCCTGATGGTTCAATCATTGAAGGGATTCAGGTTGATATTGAACGTAGTAATAGCCACCCGGTTTATGACAAAGATGTCCGCCTTATTAATAAGGCAGGTACAGTTAGTGGCACTAATAAGGCCGATACCATCAACCAATGGCCATCTACCGACACCTACAAAACCTACGGCGGTCCAACCGACCTTTGGGGATTAACTTGGTGGCCTGCCGATATTAGGGCAGCCAACTTTGGCGTAGTTCTGGCAATCACCGGCACCTCCTCAGGCTCACCTGATTCCTATGTTGACCACATTCGCATCACCGTAAACTACACAACCCCTACTCCTACTCCGACGCCTACTCCGACACCTACTCCAACACCATCGCCTAGCCCTTCACCAACTCCCACACCTTCCCCCTCACCCACGCCTCAACCTTCAACTTGTGACGGCAAAACCAATGTCTATTGCTATAAAGTTGAAGCCGATAGGCAATCATTTGTCCTCTGGGCCCATTTGGATAACTCAAACGATCCAGAACTAGTCGGTGGCCCAAGTGCGATTTGTAATCAGCTAAAACCCACCAACTCCAATCTAAACTACTGCCTCGAGTCTCCGCAGTAAAATCAAATCTTGGGAAAATTAAAGTTTTTCTTGATATAATTCGAGCAGAACGAGAATTATATCAGAGGAGCGCGAAGCGACCTGCTGATATAATTAGCGCTAATTTAGGGCCTTGATGTTAATGGTAGCATGACGGTCTCCAAAACCGTTCGTAGGGGTTCGACTCCTCTAGGCCCTGCCACGTTCAGTTTACATGAACGTGGCCTGCCAAAATACACTACTTCTATATTCTCCAAAGCGTTAAAAACAACAAACTTTATCTTGGATATACTGCTGATTTGAAGAAAAGATTAAAATCACACAATTCAAAATTGAACAAAGCCACTAAACCTCACGCTCCTTTTGAATTACTTTACTACTCCGCTTTCACAAATAAGAAAGATGCTCTGGAATGCGAGAAGTATTTCAAGACAACAGCTGGTTGGAGAAGAATACATAGAATGTTGAAAAACTCACTCCGGGACGTTCAGTCCTAATTTCCTTTTCTCTTCCAAATAAGCTTCACTTGCAGCTACAACCCGAAAAACGTATTCGTCGGTCATATTCCACTCTTCTCCCGAAAACATCTCGGTAATTGTCGGATTTTCAAACAACTGGTAAACGGTAATTTTATGTTGGCCAATTGCTTCTCTGAATAACCTTATCCTTCTATCTGCTTCAACTGTCGCCACGGCTTTCGCCTCCTCACTTTCATCTGACGGGTAAACATTAATATCTGGCAATTCCTCCCTATAAGCTTCTTTCAAATAAACTTGCAAAGCAGTATAAACATTTTTATTTCCGGCATGCCAATCCCATACTGCCAAACTCCAGTCGCCGTAGCGGCCGTATTGCTCGACAAGCTCAGTGGCGGTCGCCGGCAGAATTTTCTCTGGTATAAACCGCTCATCGTCATCTCCATCGTTAATATTAAGTTCATGCTTTACGGCCATTCCATCCATCATCTGGGTCAGTCCCTTAGCACCAACACCAGAAACTGCCTTTTCATTACCCGAGCTTTCCATAATGACCATTCCCAAAAGTAAACTTTCTGGCACTCCTTTTTCGCGGGCAGATTTAATAATCAAGTCTTCATTAAAGGACACATTTTCGATCACCTGATTTTTAAGGATCCCAAGCATTAGAGCTTTTGCCTCTCGCACCCTCTCGAGAGCACCTCTTTTTTCATCACTCGTTAAATCAGCAAAAACTGCCTTAAATTCCGCAGAAACCAAATCCGGCTTTTGCGAAACTTCAACCTGGACTCCAGACTGATTCTGATCCTTTCCTTTTAAAAAACCACCTAAAGCATCAAGAACTTTATCGCCCTTCCTTGCCGCCTCCTGCTCATCTGAATACGCTTGTCTTCCTGCCCACTGACCAATAGTTGCCACAACTGCAGCTTTTGCTCCAAGCCGTAAAAGACTGCGGCGACTAATGCCCTTCCCGGAACCGCCAACAGTTCTTGCTCTTGGTAACTCTTTACCAATATCCCCAGCCATATTTTAAGTTTAGCTTGAATTATCCCCAATTGCCAAGCCCAACTACTTTCACACTTTCACACACCCGGTGTGTGTTAGGTAGACACCTAAGGATTAAGCCGATACAAAGCTTAAACATGATAAAATCTTAAAAATAATGACAATGTTGTTGCTAATTACAAAAATTCTAAAAGAGAAAGAACTTGACGGCTTTATCGTCACCAATTCGACCAATATTTTTTATCTAACCGGCTTTAAAGGAGTCCTACCTGCCGAGCGCGAATCGATCTTGGTATTTAATCCAACGCCGACTTTAATAACTGCCAGAATCTACCAGAATGAAGCAAGGCGCATCCAATCAAAAGATCTCAAGGCCAAAATTGTCAATGAGCGTAATCAAATCCTTGAATCTGTTCAAAAATTATTAACAAAGTGCAAGCGGGTGGGATTTGAAGAAAATGACTTAAAGTATGGAGAGTATCAGGAATTTAAAAAATGGCTCAAACCAATAGTCACTGATTATTCTTCGAGCGAGCGGAGCGAGTCGAGAAGTTACCCTAAAAATTATAATAGTATTAATGGTAAGTTCTCAACAAGCTCGAACAATAATAAGCTACAACTGATCCCTACCAAAAATTTAATCGAGGATCTGCGCGTCATTAAAACCGAAGACGAGGTAAAAAGAATCGAAAAAGCCCAGATTATTTCTCAAAATGCCTTCGATATATTAGTAAAAACCATCAAAATCGACCAGACAGAGGCAGAAATTGCCGAAAAGCTTGCTCAAATCATCAAATCGCTCGGAGCCAATGGCCTTGCCTTTGAAAGCATTGTTGCCTCAGGAGAAAACAGTGGACTTCCCCATTACGCAACCGGCAAAAAGAAAGTTAAGCGTGGCGAAGTTTTACTTTTTGACTTTGGCACCAAGTTTCAAAATTATTGCTCCGACTTATCAAGAACCATTTTTATCGGCAAAGCAAACGATCGACAAAGAAATATTTATGAACATGTTAAAAAAGCACAAAGTGCAGCAATTGACAAAATCAGCCACAAAATTAAAGCTTCAGAGGCTTACCATGCCGCCAATAATGTTTTTAGAAAGCAAAACTTGCATCAATATTTTCTGCACGGCTTGGGACATGGCGTCGGCCTTAATATCCACGAAGATCCCTATCTTAGACCTGCAATCCACAACCCACTCAGAGACGGAATGGTCTTTTCCGTCGAACCCGGACTTTACTTTCCTTGGGGCTGCGTCAGAATCGAAGACCTCATTGTCATTGAAAACGGCCGTGCCAAAGTCTTAGGCAAACTAATTGATGAAATTATCGAAGTCTAATGATTTTCGAACTATACTTCTCTCGGGGCCTGCGGACGAGCTTCTGAAACAAAAATCTTTCTACCTTCAAGATCGCTTCCATTAAGAGTCGTAATTGCTTTCTTGGCATCTTCGTCACTTGCCATCTCCACAAAACCGAAACCGCGAGACCTGCCAGTCATTTTATCAGTTACCACATTAGCCTCAACCACTTGGCCGACTTTTGCAAACATCTCACGCAGTTGATCACTGGTCGTAGCAAAAGGTAGACTACCTACAAATAATTTAGCAGCCATTTTTTTAAATCACCTTCCTTTCTGTATCATTAACATTTATTTATTTTGAGTCACTTCTTGATTTTGGGAAAGAAACATTAGCGCGTAGATTTAGTGGTTGTAACTAGACAAATTGTATTTGATTGATAATCGCAAAGTCAAGTTCTCTTTTTATTCTAAGCTTTCACGCCAGTGGCAATAGCCCCTGCTGAGAGGACTTCGTTAACTTTTTGGGCGAGTAAATCAAGGCTGGTATCAGCCTTAACCAAGTAGCCGCTTGCTCCCAGCTCAATTGCCTGTTGCACTTCAGTTGCATCCTCCACATTGGTTAAAACCAAAAAAGGAATATCGGCAAGTTCATTCTGCGCTTTAACCTCCCGAAGTATTGTCAGGCCATTAATTTTAGGCATTAAAATGTCCAATAGAACCAAATCCGGCTTTTCGCGCGCGATTAAATCCGCTGCCTGGATATCTGCGGCAATTAAGATCTGATGTCCTTCTTCAGTTAAGCGATTTTTGTAAATATTGGCAACTTTGAAATCGTCTTCAACAATAATTATTTTTGCCATAATCTTTAAGGAGTCGGCGGGCTGCTTTCTTCAAGCGTCCTGGCGACTCTTGGCAGGATTTGATCGGGAGTTGTTTCTGATTTTAAAAGATAACCGTAAGCACCGTATTCAAGACCCTTGGCAACACTGGCATCTTCGGCTACATTGGTCAATAAAAGAACCGGAATTGACGCGGTTTGAGCATTGGCTTTAATTTCCCGAAGAATATCTAGTCCATTAATCTTAGGCATTATAATGTCCAATATTACCAGATTGGGTTTAGCAACCGTAATGGCGGCAACTGCCGACACATCCTCGGCAACTTCAACCGTATGGCCACCCTCTTCAAGTTTTTGCTTGTAAATTTCGGCAATGGTTTTGTCGTCTTCAACAATAATTATTTTTGCCATAATTTGGTTATTTTTCTATCACTTCAATTATATAACAATCATAAATTAAAGCATAAATATAATTCAAGCATGGGCAACTTTACTACCGGTAATAGTCATATCTTGTTTGTTGACTGCTTTTCGCTTATCCATGCTAATTGGCACCGTAAAGTAAAAAGTACTGCCCATGCCGGCGCCTTCAGATTTAGCCCATATCTTACCATTCCAAGCCTCAACAATTCCCTTGGCAATATAAAGACCGAGCCCCGAACTTTTAAGCCCAGCCTTGTTTCTGCCGGCCTCTAGCTGACCGAATTTTGAAAAGAGCAATTCTATTTGATCAGCATTAATACCGATACCGGTATCAGAAATACTTACCAAAATGTCAACTAAAACACCGTCAACTATCTCTCTTTTCACTTTAACCTTAATTTCGCCGGTTTGGGTGTATTTAATGGCGTTGGAAAGCAAATTGTTAAGAACTTGTTTGATGCGAATTTTATCAAAATAAGCCTGCGGTAAATTTTCTTCAATTTCAAGTAAAAGTTTTAAACCTTTGGAGGCGACTAGTGGTTTATAGTTTTCCACCCTTTCGCTAACTGCCTCGCCCAACTTACCGTTTTCGCAGATTACATCGAACTTACCGGCCTCAAGTTTGGCAACATCCAAAAGGTCATTTACTAATTCAAGCATAGTCTGTGAGGTAATATCCACACTCGAGAGATATTTCTTAAGATCCTCCTCTTTTAATTTGGCATAGTCGGTTTTTAAAAGCTCAACCGTTGACCTAATACTGGTTAAAGGAGACCTTAGTTCATGGACCATCATGGCCGTAAAATCGCGCCGCAACTTTTCCAGTGATTTGGCATCGGTGACATCATGAAAAAGCACGGCTACCCCCATAGGTTTTTCGTCTTTCTTATCCATGACCCGAACGGCCAAGATCTGCAGAACATTATCGCCAATAACAACTTCAGAAGTTGGCAAAACCTCTTGTTTCAGGAGAATTTCTTCAATTAAGGTGCGTAGATCCAGATGGCCGGAAAGAGCATTGACGATGTCAAAAAGCGAAGGATTTGGGTCAATTTCCAAAATTTGGCTAAGTTTGCGGTTGGTCAAAACCAGTTGATATCTGGTATCAACCATCAAAAGACCATCAGAAAGTGACTGGACTGCCTGCGAAAGTTTGGCTTTTTCGTTTTCCAAAACTTCATGAAGTTTGGAAACAGCCTCGGAAGCTTGCCTGGCGATTCGGTACAAAACTTCCGTGTTTTCTTGGTTATAGAGATCCTTTTGCCTGGCGGCGACATTGATAATTCCGGCAAGCTTACCGGAGATGACAATCGGCAGGTTAAAGTAAGAAGCGACTAAATCCATCAACTCTTCATCCAGAATCACTCCGCGAACACTTTCATCCAAATCGCTTTTGTTAAAAGGCCTTTGAGCCATCTCGGAAAATGCCGCCAGCATTTTGATCTTAACATCATCGATAAAAGCCGGACTGACTGTTTCTGCGACCGTGCAGGAAAAAATGATTTTTTCTTCTTTCTCGTTCAAAATCATATAGGAAACAGTCGAAAACGGCAGAAGCCTGCCCAGTGAACCGCTGATGATTTCAATAATTTTGGCCCCGTCAAGTGAATAACCGATTCTGTCACCGATTTCCTTTAAAATGATCGTTTCGTAAGCCTTTCTTGCCAGTTCTTCTTCGCGTTTCTTCCTTCTGGCAAGTTCCTCGTTAAATTTTTGCCGTTCAAAATAGTAACCCAAAATGCCGGCAAATGTACCGATCACCATTACAATCACCAGAGTAACTGTGGTATCCATAACTTTTAACTATTTTTAAGACTGCGATTTTTAATAGCCGGATATTGCTCAAGCAGTGACGCCAAAGTTGCATTGGCAATTTGTCCGGAAAGCTTCATAAATTCGCCCGAGAGCTGCTCCAAAGCTTGATGTGGATCTCCGCTGACCGCTGTCACCTGGCCGTCGTTTGCTACAGTCAAAGCACCAACGCTTCTAGCTTTAGAAAGAGCAACTCCGGGACCAAGCATCACCATCTGCTTTTTAACTAGATCGGACATTAGATTCTGATAATCATCCTGTTCTGACAAAGTCAACTCACCCCCTCGCTGAACTAAAAACCTGAAACTTTAAACTTGAAACAAAGAAAAATCTTTAGTTTCTTATCTCTAGTTTCCAGTTTCTAGTTAAATACCTAATTTAAGTGTAACAAAGTTGCCACGAAGTTCAAACAAAAACTTCTAATAGGAATCAAGTTTATCTCCCAGCCCGAATCTCTAATAATTTAAAATTGAAAATTGAAAATTGAAAATTTATTCCAGTACAACCCAGGGTCGAAGATCGCGCTTGGGGATTTGAGGAGCAATTATAAATTTGGTCACCGATTTAATAAACATTAAAGTCACGAAGTTGACCTTTTCTTTATCCAACCAAAAAGTCTTAGGCAAAGCCATACTCCTTCCATATTTTTTCTTGAGGTCGGCAAGCTCCTGAAGTGTTGGGTGATCAAAATAAATAACTCTGTCAACCAAAAATTGGCCGACAATTTTTTCGCCGGGAAGTTTAATAAGTACCACATCACCTGCCGAAACTTTAGCATAAGGCGCAATTTTAATTTGCGAAAACCTGCCTTCAATTTTTTTGGCACCGGAAAAAATCGTCTCAACTGCTTCCGGATTAAAAATCGCCAGATGTCTCATAGGGAAAGTGTATCACGAGTAGCAAGAGTACCACGAGTACCACGGGCTTATGCTAAACTTAAAATGTGATTAATAAACACGAAAAAAGTTATCATAAAACAATCTTTGGCAAAAGTTAAAAGAGTTACTTCTTATTACTTATAAGCTCACAGCGAAATTACCAAAAAGTGAGGACTTCGCCCTAAAATCTCAGATGAGACGCGCGATTGTTTCATCAATATCCAACTTCGTCGAAGGTTATCTTAAAAGAAGTGTTAAAGACAAGAACAGATTTATGGAAATTGCAGAAACATCACTGCTCGAACTTGAAGCACAAAGTGAAATCTGCTTGATGCTTATTTATTGGAGTGAAAAAGAATATCAAGAATTTGATCAAAAACGCTCTTTATCTTCCTATTTCTTGTATAAATACAAATCCAAATTACAATAGCTTGTGATACTCGTGATACCCTGACTACCTGTGGTACCCTTACAGCTTTAGGCTTTTGAGGTAAGCTCGCAGTTCCCCGTTAACATCTTCATGCTCCAAGCCATGATCAATCACTGTTTTCAGATAACCAATTTTTGAGCCGCAATCATAATACTTGGCATTTTTAATTTCGACGGCATGTACTTTTTTACCTTTGGCTAAGAGTTTATTAACCCCATCAACATAATAAAGTTCTTGACCCTTTTCAATGGTTTCGCCAATTGCCGCTTCCAGCGCCTCAAATATATCCGGCGTAAAAAGAAAGCCGGAAACAACCGCCAGATTAGAAGGGGCCTTACCTGGTCCGGGTTTTTCAATAAACTGATTTACCTCTACAATCCCATCGTCAATCTTTTTACCGCCAATATAACCGTACTTCCTGGTATCTTCAGGATTGTTTGTTAAAATCGCCGAAAGAATCGTCGTGCCATATTTCTCATATGCGTCAATCATTTGCTTGGTTCTTGAGGGACTGGCTGTTATAAAATCGTCACCCCAAAGAACTACAAATGGTTCCTCGCCGACAATTTCGCGGGCACACAAAAGTGCATGGCCGTTTCCCAAAGCTTCCTTTTGTCTAACATAAACAAAATCGGCCAAGTCGGAAATTCTTTTTATTTCTTCAAGCTCTTTAACTTTTCCGTCTTTTTCAAGTCTAGCCTCAAGTTCAAAGTGCCGGTCAAAATGATCTTCAATCGCCCTTTTGTGCCAGCCGGTAACTAAAATTACCTGCTCGCAGCCGGCCTCGACCGCTTCCTCAACCACATACTGGATAATCGGTTTGTCGACAATCGGCAGCATTTCTTTGGGAGAGGCTTTGGTAGCCGGTAAGAAACGGGTGCCAAATCCCGCCGCCGGAATAACAACTTTTCTAACCTTTTTGACTTTTTGCATTCAAAAAGTCACCCGCCAAGTATTACCTTCAAGGTAAAATACGGCGGGCTTCCTTTCGCAAACTCATTCTAACACCCGATTTACCTAGCTGCAACGGTGGATTCTTTTAGTCCCTCTAATAGTTCTTTTAACCTTCTAGCAATGAATTCTCGCAACATTGCTTCTCTGTCTTTAGAAAAAAAATAATTCCTTCTATACCTAAAGATTGGTACTGGGCAATCTTTGGTAAAAGAATCGGTTGCTATAAGTTTTGAAAAACCACCATGATGAACCCCGAATTCAGCCATAATTTGGCCAACAGGTATAAAACCACCGGCTTTATTGACAAGTTGCCTAATTCTCGGAAGAGATGTCTCAGGTGGTCCCGTAATCTGTTTGACCGGATTTTCCCGAAATCTGGTAAGTTTTGGGCTTGCCAAAAATGCCTCCTTTGCCTCTTGTTGATTTTGGGCAGCAATAAAATAATAGTTTTGTCCACTTCCCTTCTGGCGTCCCGACTTGACTCTTTTAATTATTTGTCCTACTGGAATTCCTAAATCGTCAAGGACCTGAAGAAAAGACTGATAGTCTCTACCACTTGGATAAAAACCGACAATTAGATCTTTAAATTTTATTAAAAGCGGCTGTTCTCCTTGCGTATGGGTTTCATAAAAGTGCCTTTTAACTCGCTTCAGTAATCTTTGTATCTTGGCCTTATCCTTGGCTTTTGCCAATTCTTCGGCCAATTGCCGATTTTCCTGAATTGAAGTTCTTACCGGAGGCAATTCAGAACTTTGCTCTCTTGCTTCTAATCTCTGCGGCCATGGTTTAGCCAGGGCAATTTCTTTAAAAGGGAAAAGCATTTGGGTGGCTGTTGAACAATTTTCCCAAAGGTAACCAATTCCTCTTTCGATAATTTGGCTAACCCTCTCCTTAGAAACACTATAGCTTTTCGCAAGTTTTGGTCCAAGAATTGAACTGCCGAAATAAGAGCCGATGATGTTTCTTGCCCTAACCCAATTTTCCTCGTAAATTCGTCTTGGTTTTTTCAGATGGGCTCCTTCGGCAATCGCTGTTTTTAAAAAGGCGATGGTTCTCTCAAAAGGTGTCAAATTTGCCAAGATTTGGGAGATTCCATTGGCCTGCAATTCTTCCCAAAGAACAACTTTTCTTGCTATTTGTTGCTTAAGTATTTGTAAACGCAGGCGACCGAAAGCTCGAGTCTCTAAAAGTTCCATCACTGGTTCTTGGCTAAGTTGCCCAAAAGTTGATATCCGTTTTCTTAAAAGCTTATCGACGATCACACTCAATTGCTCTGACTCTGCTAAAGGAAGATTATCTCTTTTAAGAGAATTGAGTCTGACATCAGCCGGCAATTGACTGGTTAATTCTCTAATTGCGAAAATAATTTCTACCTTTGCTTCTTTTTTGGGTTTTGGGACAAAGTCTTTGCCGAGAAAATCTCTCAATCGATCTTTAATCTCCCCCAAAGACCCACGACCCAAATTTCTAATTGCCAAAAGTTCTTCTTCGCTTTTTGCAAGCACTTCACCAATCACTGGCCCCCTATAAGATATTGACCCTCCTTCTTCTATGCGTTGACGAAAATTTCTTTTCAGACAATTGTAAGAACGAACCGAGAGAAATAAATCCTCAATTGGAGTTTGATACTGCTCATTGGTTATAAGAAGACCTGCACCAATTCCTTGGCTAATCTCAATTAAACCCTCCCTTTCGGCATCTCTGGATGGGTCTTGATCTAAACCTTGAGATAAATTCCCTGCGTCTCTTTCTAAAAACATAGTTTGAGATTTTAACACCTAAGCAACTTAAAATCAAACTATAGGGCTCCTCCAACACGCAACAAGCCTGACTTGCCTAATAAATTCTTCGCGTGGTACTATACACAAAGTCTCTTAACAAAAAGGCAACAATTATATGGCATTTAATCCGTTAAATTTAGGCCCGCATCGAGTTATACTCGGGAGGACCGCAAGCTAAGTACCATAAATAAATATATGATAAATCCCTTAGCTTATCTAAAGGAATCGAAAGCAGAGTTTAGTAAGGTCATTTGGCCGACCCGTGCCGTAACCGTGCGTTTAACCTTGGTAGTCATCATTGTTTCGATAATTATTGGAGCCTACATCACCGGCCTTGATGCAATTTTTACTAAAATAACCGAAACATTTATAAAGTAAAATGGAAGAGCAAACACCAAAAAGTTCAAAGTCAAAAGTTGACCCGCTTCGCCCGCGAAGCGAGGCGAGCAGTTCACAGAAAGGCTTACCAGATCAACCTTCCCAGTCCTCTGCACCCTCTAAATCTTCCGGCTCGTCCTCCGACTCGTCCGCCAACTCGTCCTCCGAAGCTTCAGCGAAGGAGGAAGCTTCAGCAAAGGAAAAACCTTCTCAACCCTCCAAACCATCAAAAGATATTAAGGGTGCAAATTGGTATGTGGTCCATACTTACTCGGGCCATGAAGCCAAAGTAGCAGCCACACTAAAGCAAAGAATCCAGTCACAAAAACTCGAGGGCAAAATTCTGGATATTTTAGTACCCACGCAGGAAAAGATTGAAATCCGGGAAGGCAAAAAAAACAAAGTTCAGGAAAAAATCTTTCCCGGTTATCTTTTAATTCGCATGGTCCTAGATGATAACACCTGGCTTGCGGTTAGAACTACGCCCGGCATAACCAGCTTTGTCGGCACTGCCAACAAACCAACGCCCCTGCCGGATGAAGAAGTCGCCGGCATTAAAAAGTTCATGACCTTGGAAGCCCCTAAATTCAAAACAACCTTTTCTGTTGGCGAAGCGGTTAAAATTACCGACGGACCGTTTTCGGAATTCTTGGGCTCAATTTCTGAACTTGATGAGGCAAAAGGCAAACTTAAAGTTCTAGTTTCCATTTTTGGCCGCGAAACACCAGTTGAGTTAGATTTCTTACAGGTAGCTAAATTATGAGAAATCTAACGAAACCCTGAGTATAATCGAAGGGTCGAGTTAGACTTTTTGCAAGTGGCGAAACTCTGAACCGCTAAGAAAGGGGTGATAATTATGGCTCCACTAGAAAGACCAGAACTCAAACCCAAACTTCCCCATGTCAATCGACAAAGACTCAATCGACAAATGAAAAACTGGGCTGAGGTAACCCACAGGGAACAATCTCTAGGAATCCGGCCAATCATTCCTTTGACAGACGCTGACCGAACCCGCATCTTAAGCTAAAGCCTGCCGACCGGTTCTAGATCCGCCCAAAAACGCAAGCTACAAGCTTTCTGAAAATGGTAAGATAGTCTCTGATGCCTGTCAAAATCTCCAAATTCATTGCCCTGCCTGCTCTTCTTTTGATCCTTCTTTTCATAAGCTATATCCTTGTTAATATCAAAAGCCATAAAGCTAATTTTGAAAATTTCTTTTTAGGCTCTCAAAACCTTTTTGAAGAATTGACCCGCATCAAAGATCCTCTTGAAAATTTAGTTGAAGAAACACCGCAAAATTTTAATGGCAACATGGCAATCTTTGTAAAGGATTTAAAAACCGCTAAAACTTACCAAGTTAACGCCGATCAAAAATTTAGCTCTGCCAGCCTTTATAAGCTGGCGGTCATGTACAAAGCCTACGACTCTCTGGCAAAAAATGAAATTAATATGGATGAAATCCTATCTGGCGAAAGTACCGATCTTGACAGAATTCTTTCGGGTGTCCAAGACGATACAGATCTAAATAGTCAACAAGCTGTTTCTTCTGATAACCAAAACCAAACTATCGCCTATTCGGTTTCCAAGGCTCTGCGTCTAATGATCACAATATCTGATAATTATTCAGCGCTGCTTTTGGCCCAAAGACTCAACTGGCCAGAAATCAATAATCTGATGCAAAAAGAAGGTTTTGGCGATATTGATTTACTTAACCAAGACGGGCCAACAGTCACCGCCCGCACGATAGGAGCACTTTTGGAAAAAATTTACCGGAATCAGGCTGTCAGTCCCCAATCTTCCGAAGCAATGAAGCAATTGCTTTTTGACCAACAAATTAATGACCGCATCCCCAAATATCTGCCAGAGGATATTAAAGTCGCTCATAAAACCGGTGAACTTGATTCAATACGCCATGACGCCGGAATCGTCTTGAGCAAAAAAAGCCACTATATCTTCGTTTTTTTAACCGATTCTCCCCAACCGCTTGATGCTAGCGAAAAAATCGCCGTCCTTTCAAAACAAATCTTTGATGAATTGGAACAAAATAAGTAGACAAATCTGCGAAAATCCGCTATCATCCGTGATAATCTAAAAAATGGCTAAGAAGGTTAAAACTACTATCAAGCTTAATATCGCAGCCGGTGAAGCCACTGCCGCACCACCAGTTGGGCCGGCATTGGGCCAACACGGCCTACCGATTATGGACTTTGTCAGAGCCTTTAATGAAAAAACCCAAGAGCAAAAAGGCACTATTTTGCCGGCGGTCATCACCGTCTATGAAGACCGCACTTTTTCCTTTATCGTCAAAAAACCGCCGGTTGCCGAACTTATTAAAAAAGCCGTTGGTCTTGAAAAAGGCGCCGCCACTGCCGGCAAAGAAACTGTCGGCAAGTTGACCCGGCAGCAGGCCCAAAAAATCGCCGAAGTTAAACTGCCCGATTTAAATACCAAAGATCTTGATGCAGCAATCAGAATTGTCGAGGGGACTGCCAAATCGATGGGGGTAGAAATCAGTGAGTAAATCAAAAATCAAAATGCAAAAATCAAAATTACAATTTAAAGCTCAATTCTAATAGCTCAAAATCCGCAAGGATTTTGAAGAGGAAAAATGCGACTGCGGAAGAAGTCCGCAAAACTTGCGGACTGAAAATAGCAGAAGCCATTTTGACGACATGGGTACTACCAGAATCAAAGTCATCGATTTATCAGGCGAAAAAGAGCAGATCAAAACCTCCCGCAAACACGCGGAAAAACTAGCCGGCCTTGCTAAAATCAAAGAAACAAAAAAACCGAAAGCACAAGTATCAAAGGAGACAAAGGGGCCAGAGGAACCAAAGATTACTGAACCCCCCCGACCATCTGCACCTTCTGTACCACCTGAACCTTCTGCGCCCTCAGTGATCAAAAAGCAAGCAGTGTCACCAGTGGTTGCAAGGAAACATCGCCATCACCTGGGTCAGAAGTACCTGGCAGCAACCGCTCTTATTGAAAAAAATAAATTATATCCTACCCGCGAGGCCATCGACCTTCTCTACCAAACATCGACAACTCGCTTTGATCCAACAGTCGAGCTCCATCTTAACGTTGCCGACAAAAACATCCGCGGTAGTCTCAATCTTCCCCATGCAGTTGGCACCAAGAAGGAAAAGAGAATCCTAATCTTTTCCAACCAGAAACCAGAAAGTAAAAACCAGAAACATCTGATTTGGGGTAATCAACAAACGATTGCCGACATTGAATCCGGCAAACTAAAACCAAACCGTGATTTTGACGTGGTTTTGGCCCAACCTAAATTTATGCCACTTTTGGCTAAAATCGCCAAGATTCTGGGACCAGCCGGTCTGATGCCCAATCCCAAAAACCAAACCATTACCGAAAATGTCCTCAGCGCCCTTGAAGGCGTATCTAGCGCCACTTTCGAGTACAAAACAGACCCAAGTGCACCAATTGTCCACACAAAACTTGGTAAGCTTTCTTATAAGCCCGAACAATTAACGGAAAATCTCAAAGCTTTAGTTAACGCAATTGGTCCTGCCAAAATCAGAAAGGCCACACTTACTACAACCATGGGCCCCGGCATAAAAGTCGATATCGCCAGTATCCAATGACAATACTCCAAGAAAGATCAGTTAAGACATTCATCCCGAATTGACACTTCCTGACCAAACACCAATCTCTCACCTGTTTCGTCCCGAAACTCACCGATGGAATCTTCTTAAAGCTTTAACGACCGCTCCCAATCCAATTTTACTCAGGGATTTGGCCAATCTAATCTTCCCAAGTGTCCAACCTAAATCTATTGGGAGAAAAAATGTTATGTCCAATCTATTCGACATAAATAAGAAACTCAAAGCTACCGGCTGGTAAATCAAATCGACCGTCCTTGTTAAAAATCCAGGGGTAAAACGGACTGCCTACTTTCCGGCCCATTCTGACTGACTTATTTCCCTTCTTGACAAACTAAGCTTTATTTTGATAACTTACCGCTACTTAAAAAAGCTTGTATCCTCCCCTGCCGAATTTTATTGAAATTCGTCATGGGGAAAATTAAAAGGGGGTGAAACAACGAAAATGATTAATGAAGACCCAGTGCAACCAAACGGTGATGACGAAGAGGAAGAAAAAGAAGAATCAAAAGACGAGGAAAGTTCAGAGTAAAGATTGGAATTCAAAAATTTAAAAAAGCCTCAAGATGTCCACCAAGCGGTGGATATTGGAGGCTTTTTTAATTGTCTCCGGATCTGTCTTGACAAAAACAACGACTAGTTGTTATAGTTTCTCAACAATCCGAAGACCGCAGGTGTTCTGAGTATTATCGAAGAACTTAATTGAAGCCTGCGCAGGCATTATCAGTAACTTTGATGCACTCGTCTTCGGAGTGCATTTTTTTGAGGATTTAAAAAATGGATCAAACAAAACCTAAATCGCGTCAAATTAAGGCAGAAACAATTAAAACCTTAGGCGAAAAAATTTCAAAAGCCAAAGTCTTGGCTTTTGCCAACTATCACGGCCTTGGCGCCAATCAAATCGGCAGTCTTCGCCAAAAAGTAAAAGAGGCCGACGGCGAATTGGTTATTGCCAAAAATACCCTTCTTGCACGCGCGCTAATACTAACCAACTACCAACTACCTGTTACCAATACCAACTATCAACTTACGGGCCCAACAGCCGCCATCCTTGCATATCAAGACGAAATCGCACCGGTTAAAGCGGTTGCCGAATTTATTAAAACTTTGGGACTGCCTAAATTCAAATTTGCTTTTTTCGGCAAGGATTTTTTAGATGCGGTTGCCCTTGAGGCTCTGTCTAAAATCCCCGGCCGCAATGTCCTACAAGCCAAAGTCGTCGGTGCTATCGCCTCACCGCTTTATGGCCTTGTTTATGTCTTGCAAGCTGATATTAGAAGTTTAGTTTCGATCCTGGACCAAAAGGCGAAACTAGAGCCTAGCCACTAGACCCTAGTCACTAGACGCTAAGGAGGTGAATATAAATGACAGATGATGACAAAAAGACAGAAGGCACAGAAGATAAAGAAGATCAAGAGGATCAGAAGAATAAGGCAGAAAAGAAAGAAAAACCTTCTGAACCATCAGAATCTTCCGAACCACAAAAACCGCAGGTTAAAGTCGGCAAAAAACTTGAGGGAGTTATCAAAGACATTGAAGAACTTTCCGTTCTGGAACTTTCAGAACTGGTTAAAGCACTCGAGGCAAAGTTTGGCGTTACGGCTGCCCCTCAGGTCACCATGGCTCCTTCGGGACAAGCTGCTCAAGCTGGCGGGGAAGAAGTTGCCAGTGAGCAAACGACCTTCAATGTAATACTTACCGATTCCGGAGCCAATAAAATTTCGGTAATTAAGGCGGTTCGCGAAATTGTACCAACTTTAGGCTTAAAAGAGGCCAAAGACTTGGTTGATGCCCCGCCAAAAGAAATTTTAACTGGCGTCAATAAGGAGACTGCAAATGAGGCCAAAACTAAGCTCGAGGCTGCGGGGGCAAAAGTTGAATTAAAGTAGGTCAAATTTATCTCGAACGGATTGAAGCTAAAAATTGCTCAAAAGTTGCAAGGTATGGTTCTATTTTTTCGGCGCCTAGAGAAAAATGGTATGCTCTACCTCCTCTGGCCACTATCACATCGCAAGTTTCCAACCGGATGACTTGAGAAATTTCCGTTGGCCGATTAATCACATAGGCATATTGATAGGCTAAAATTCCATCAACGGTTGTGTATTTTGAAAATAATCTCTCTAAATTTTTTTCTCTAATAATCTGATTAATCGCGTTAGCAGTCTCCCAGGCGAAAACCCCACTAGTCCTAGAGCCCTTATTTATCTCGATCAAGGGCAATCTTTGTCCCTCCCGCTCAAAGTCAATCCTGTTTGATAAAAAACCGGATCTTTGTCTGAACCCATCGGGTTTATCAAAAGTAAACTGCCATCTGCCTTCTTTTAAATAGCGGGCTTTTAAGGCTTGATAAATTTCGTCAGGATAGCGATCTGGATCTGTTAAAAAACTAAGAGCCTCCCTTGTATGATAAGCAAACCACAAATCCCAATTTTCATCATACCTGCTCGTTGAATTTAAAAGTCCCTTTAGCCTTTCTCTTACCACTATACCCCCACTACTGTCACCCAATTCAATCGCCAGCCAAAGATCATCAACTACCTGCGGTGTTCGAGTAGCCAATGACAAAATTGCTTTATATTCGGGACTGATTGTTTCTGGATTTCGTCTAACTCTTTCTCGCATTTGAATGCAAATTATATCAATTCTTGATAAAAAACGGCCAATTCGTGCCCTTTTACCCTCTTGACCTCTTTTTTATCCGCGTGATATAGTCGAGTTCGAAAAGTTAATCTTTAGTTCTAGAATGATCTTCTCTCTGAGTAAATTTTCAATTTTCACTTGCCGAAGGCAACGCAAAGCTTTTCAATTTTCAATTGTTAGGAGGCTTTATGTCGCTCGGTGATGAATGGCCAGATCTATTAACCGTTAAAGAAGTTGCCAAAATCCTGCGGGTAGCACCATTAACCATCAAACGCTGGGGTAAACGCGGTAAACTGCCGGCAATCCGTATCAACTCCCGCGGCGACAGGCGCTATAAAAAAGAAGCAGTCTTATGGTTATTAGGACAGGCAAGCGGTGCGCCTGAAACTAAAACCACTCTTTAAATTTTGACTTCTTAAATTAACCAATCAATTCTCTACGTCATTACTATCGAATCATTTGGGAACATTTCTAAACGACAGTTTATTTTTGCATTTTTTTTCTTTTGATTGCATCAAAATGAACAAAAGGTTTATACTCCAAAAACCATGATCAATGTTGCCATTGAAGCGACCAAAGCTGCCGGTGAACTTGCCTATCGATACTTTAAGACTCAACTCAAAGTCTCTTACAAACCCGATGACTCCCCCGTCACTCGCGCTGATATCGAGGCCGAAAAACTAATTCGTAAAATCGTTGCCAAAAAATTCCCCGACCATGGCATCATCGGCGAAGAACTACCACCAGTCAATCCCAAAGCTCGCTTCCAGTGGGTAATCGACCCCATTGACGGAACCCGCGATTTTATCCGCCAAATTCCCTATTGGGCTGTCTTTGTGGCTGTTCTTAAAGACAAAAACCCTTTAATGGGTGTCATCTATTTTCCAGTCGCCAATGATTTACTGATTGGCCAAAAAAGTAAAGGGGCATATATCAATGATAAAAAGGTCAGAGTCTCTAAAATCAAAAATCTTAAAGAGGCCTATGTCTGTTTTGGAACAATCAAAAGGTTTATTCAGTTCAATAGAATGGATCAGCTAACCAAAATTTGTGCAGTGGCCAGGGCTGGCCGCAGTTATGGCAATCTCAACCTTAAATTTTTCCTAGAAGGAAAAGCCGATATCATGCTTGAGCCCTACGGAGCAATCCATGATTTTGCGGCGCCAGCTATCTTAGTGACTGAAGCTGGAGGGAAATTTACTGACTTTTCCGGCAAATTCTCTCTAACTTCCGGTAACGCTGTCGCCACCAACGGCCTACTCCACAATCAAGTAATAAGATTACTTAATCAGTAATCTTGCGATCATCACTGACGCTCCGGGTCTATAATATACTCAATCAATAAAATTTTAAATTTCAAATTGAAAATTGCTAATGTACTTTTCCCCACTCAAGCTTAACACCCTCTTTTCCATAGGGTAATAATGCTTCCTCGACTATTCTCTTAATTTCCGCAAGCCTACCCTCGCTTGTCGCCTCGGCACGCAGAGTCAACTGAGGCTGAGTATTGGAAGCTCTAACCACTGCCCAACCATTATCCCATTCAAGCCTGACACCATCGATTGTTAACATGTTGTACCCCTTTTGCGAAAAGTACTTTTTCAACTCCTCTACTATCTCAAATTTGCGCTCATCTGGTGCAAAAATCCTGGTCAGCGGCGTTGCTACGTACTTAGGCAGAGAATCAACAAGTTCTTTAATGCTTTTTCCGCTCTCTCCTACATATTCAAGCAGCCGGCAAGCTGCATAAATGGCATCGTCAAACCCGTACCATCTGTCTACAAAGAAAATATGGCCAGAGGTTTCCCCAGCCAATTCTCCTTTCTCACGAAGTATCGCATCTTCAATTAGCGAATGTCCTACCCGTGTTAAAATAGCTTTGCCCCCATGTGCTTCAACATCGTCTAAAGCGCTCTTGCTGCACTGCACTTCAAATAAAATCTTTGAGCCAGGTTTCTCGTCAAGAATTTTACGGGCACATAGGGCTGTAATTTGATCTCCTCGAATAATATTACCCTCATGATCAATTACCCCTAACCTATCGGCATCGCCGTCAAATAAAAGTCCAATATCATATTTTCCTTTTTTGATCAATTTTTGTATCTGGGGATAAGCCCTGGGATCTACCGGATCAGGCGGATGATTAGGAAAATTGGGGTCAATGTCACAAAACAGCCTCTCAACCCTTACCCCTAATTTTTCCAAGATTACCGGTGCAAAGGGCCCAGCCGTGGAGTTACCACAATCAACAATTACCGAAAGTGGTCGCAAAACCTTAATTTTTGAAGCTATATCCGAAAAATAATCTTCGATAATCGATTTTTCCTGAACTTTCCCGTCGCCCTTTACAAAATCCTCGTCTATCATCAACCTTTTTAACTCTTGAATCGCCTCTCCAAAGAGCGCCCCGCTGCCACTTGCCGGTTTAAATCCATTGAATTGGGGCGGGTTATGGGAAGCGGTAATCACCAGACCACCATCGATTTCGTAGAATTTGCGTGCCCAATACATCATCGGCGAAGTAACCATGCCGATTTTGATTACATTGACACCTGTAGACAAAATTCCCTCAATAGATTTTTCATAGTAGGAAGGACTCGAATCCCTTGCATCATAGCCCACCAAAGCGTTTCTGGTACCCTTTTGAACCAAATAGGTACCAAAAGCCTGACCAAAAGTACGCGCAAAGTTCTCATCGATATCTTGACCGACTATCCCTCGAATATCATATTCCCGAAAAATAGCCTCGTTTACCTTCACGCCTTCACTTCCTGCTTCAAAATCTCGGCAGCGTCGGTAGGATCAATAATATTGACCGAAAGCCCGGTTCCAAGCTCAAGTCCTGCCCGGTGAACTAATCTTGGAATAATCCTAATATACCAGTCCTGCCCATGGTGAATATAAAAATTGTACGCCGGTCCGTCTTTAAAGCTCACCATCGGCACGCCCGGGTGAAAATGCTCGCCGGCTGTTAAATGGGCAATCAGCCTCCTTAAAGTATCCTGCAAAACCGCTGCCAGATCGCTAATCCCCTCACCCGTAATCTGCCCAAAATACTGGTTACGGGTCTTTGGGGCAATCCAAACCTCAAAAGGCCACTGCGAAAAATCAGGGCAAAAAACAATAAAGCGCTGATTATCAGCCACTACATTAAGAATCGGCTCAAAAGAAAGGGCATCAAGGTTAATTTGCTTAGGGATAACCACCAGTTGCGAGTGAGGGTGGCGAATCGAAGCACCGGCTGCCTCACCGACATTGTTAAAAATCAAAACACGGCCGTTTTTGGCATGAAAGTTATAGCGGTCGCGAAAAGTCAAGAGAATCTTGTGAACCTGATCCAAGGGAAGGCTGTCAATATCTTTTTGGTCATCCGGAGAGTGAATAATTACCTCATGAAAGTCGGTAATCGGGTATTTGTTGGCAATAACCCGAACCTGCCAGCCTGGCGAATTAGGCTCGCCTGGACCAATACGATAGACTTCTGTGCCCGAAAGCTTTTCATAGCCCGGACAAAAAACACAAAACTTATTAACCCCGGCTCTATCCGACTTGCTGACATCTTTTGGTCGTTTAGATCTGCCTTCAGCAATAATAATCCAGCGATTGGTAGTTATATCAGGAACGTATTTGGCCACACCTCCATTGTAAGTTGCTAAACAAGATTTTACAAACATTACCTAAAAAACCATAAATGCTATCAAATTAGATCAAAAGTCAAACAAAATGAGAGAAAATAACCTTAAGCAGTAAAACTACAAGCTTATCCAGATACAAAACTTAAAATAGATTTTTTATCTTTTTTCAACTTATAAAAAAAGTTATTAAACCATAAATATGCGTTAGATAGACAAAAACCTTATCAACTATAAGACTCCAACAGAAATCAAAAAAGTACTTATTAATACCTCAATTGAGTAACTTTATTACTTTAGAAAAAGACTGTTCAAAATCATCCAGTTCTGTAGAAAAATACAAAGAAGGATTTTGAACTTAGTGAATTTTGTTACAAGCCAAATTTTCTTTCCAAGACCCAATATTTCTTTTTATTTAGTTAACAACTTATAATAATCATCTCTTGCCGAATCCCTGTAATTTATATAGGTTTGTTATAAATTTTTAAAAATTTTAGACTCCATGTCCACAAAATCAACAATAAAAACATTGGTAAAACCCGCATCCGCCTCGCTCGGCAGGGTTCCATTAAAAGCCGCCAAAACCATTCCATCCCTAAGTTTTGCAAAAATTTCGGTGCCCTTTTTTTCACCATGGAAAGGTAGTCAAATGCTCCTCCGACCCCGATAAAAACACCAACATCAAGAAAATTTTTATTTCTTTTAATCCAAAATTCCTGTTGACCCATGCCATAAGCAACAAAAAGTACATCAATGCGTCCTGCTGCAGAAATTGTCTTTTTTAGCCTCAAATCATAGCCTATAGATGGGTCTCCAGACCAAGTTAAAACAACCGAAAGGCCCGGATTTTCTGATTTTTGGCGCTTTGCTACCAGTTCTGCTACGTTGCCAAAACCCCCCAAAAATCCTATTCTGATAGGTCGATTTGCACTTTTTTGGCATATTTTCTCGATTAAATCTACACCGGTGATACGATCTTGGAACTTACCCCCAAAAATCCGCTTCGAAAATACAATACCTGCACTATCAGGCAAGGCCAAATCAGCTTTCGCTAAAATGTCAAAAAACTGGCGATTTTTGCGCGCCAGCATTACAAATTCACTATTAACTGTTACCACGTAATGGCTTTTTTTTCTGTCTCTTGAAAGTTCCAAAATCTTTTGAACCGCCAAATTTTGTGAAATGTCGCTAACTTTTACTCCTAAAATGTCAATTTTGGGTATCATTTAGTACTTTTCAACCGTTTTAGGATCATTTATCGCCTCCTAGGTTCAATCTAGCTAAAAATCTTTCTTGTTCGAGCTTGCTCGCCCCCCACCTTTTCTGGGAAAGGGCGGGGTCACTCGAAGCATAAAAAAGATTACTCGCATAATTAAATTTTATCCTAAAACTCTTTCGAAAACAGCCAGGGTGCTTTTGGCAGCCTCTTCCCACGAGAATTTTGAAGCTAAATTTCTCATTTTTGTTACTAAAGTTAACCTTTTCTCATATATCGATATATATTGATATAAAACATGAACCCATTCCTCAATATCATCTGGTTTTACCAAAATCATAGCCTCAGCGATTCTTACAGAATCACTAGTTGGTAGTTGATAGTTCATATTTCGTAGTTTAGAAAGTGTGCGCGGCGAGGATGCTTTCGAACGAGCGATCACTCCATTAGCCAAAGGCCAAGGACCTTCGGTGGACCGGAGGGACATTTGATCGCGAGTAAGAAAGCGTCCGAACGCAAGCGCACCATAGGACGAGCTTCCGACAGAACCCCGAGCGTACTCCATCAGTGAATTCAAAATTTCTCTGTGCGCTGGTATATCGCTGGCCGCAACACCACAACCACAGGATAGTGCTTCTAAAATAGGTAGATCAAACCCCTCAAAGAGGCTAGGAGCCGCTAAAACTGTCGCACCCGAGTAAAGAGCCGGCAAATCCTCGTCAGAGACATAACCTATGAATTTAACCCTATCTTCCACTCCAAATTTTTTAGGGGCTTTTAGGATCTCATCATAGTCCCAACCTAACTTGCCAGCGATGACCAGAGTCAGGTTATCAGTTATCGGTTCACGGTTTACAGATTTTTTCCGACTTCGACTTTGAACTATGAACTGTGAACTATGAACTAAAAGACTGAAAGCCTTTATCAACATCTCCAGATTCTTGCGTGGCTGCACCGTCCCCACAAATAAAACATAATCGCCTTTTATTTTATACTTAGACTTTACACTTTGAACTTTTAACTTTGAACTCGGCGCAAATATGGCCGTATCCACCCCCTCTGGCACCACAAAGATCTTTTTTGTAGCAATTCCGTATCTTTTGATCAAATCGGCCTTGGTGGAGTGTGAAACGGCAATCAAAGCGTCAGCGTGACGGGCCGCGTAGCGTGAGGCTAAATCCAAATAATACCTCTGCGGAAACTGATGATAACCTGGTAAATACTCCACGCCGAGATCATGGATGGTTACAACGTACTTCGAACGATTTACCATTTGCCATTTACCATCTATCATTGATTTTCGACTCTTCAATTGGAAAATTTTTAAATAATTGGAAAGTGGAAATTGGAAATTGGAAAATGCGATATTTCGCCTTCGAAATATCGGCAAGGTATGCGCCGGCACAAACAGGAGATCAACCGGATTTCTCCAAGTCTCAAGGGCCAAGCCAACTTGGGTCCACAAGCGGTATGGCCTAATCACCTTAAATTCGAAATTCGCAGGCCAAATAAAGTTTTTAGTTATCGGTTCACGGTTAACGGTTTTATTAATCTGTGAACTGTCAACCATAAACTGTGAACTTCCCCTTAAATACACCCGGTATCTATTCTTCCGATCGATCTTCGCCAAAGCGCGCAGCAAATTGCGCGAATAATTCTCCGTGCCCGTCGCCTCACTAGCAAATGCCCGCGAAGCATCAAAGCCGATTAGCATAGAGTACAGTATACAGTAGACAGTTAACGGTTCATAGATCTTTTTAGCGCATTTATCCTTTTACTAAAATTATCAATCCTCTCATAAAGCTCTCGATGATTCCCATCGCTGATATAACCAAGTTCAAAACTAATCATGTTACCTCCTTCCAGTTAACCGTGAACTGTGAACCATGAACTCAGGTGAAAGGCTCCGCCTTTCACCTTACGCTTACTACCTTCTTCCAGTGCTCGATATTCTCCAGTGCTGTGCCTGTGCCGTAAACCACAGAGCGCAGCGGATCCTCGGCTACATGAGCAGATAGACCGGTCGCAGTGCTAACCAAGCGGTCTAGATTCCTAAGCTGGGAAGTTCCGCCGGTCATGACTATTCCCCGATCAATAATGTCGCTTGAAAGCTCCGGCGGGGTCTTTTCCAGCACACTCTTAATACAATTGATAATTTGGACTAAAACCGGCGCCATTGCTTGAACAACTTCCTCTGAATTGATAGTAACGGTTTTAGGCATACCCAAAATCACATCCCGACCCTTAACATCGATAGCTTTTCTGGGCCCACTAGCTACAGCCGAACCAATTTTGATCTTAACTTCTTCGGCCATTCTTTCTGAAATTAAAAGATTATGGCTGCGCCGAACATAAGTCACGATTGCCTCGTCAAGCCTGTCTCCGCCGCTTTTACTGCTTTCGGCTACCACAATACCGCCAAGTGAAATCACTGCCGCGCCCACTTGACCTGCGCCGATATCAACAATCATACTGCCAACCGAGGCTTCAATCGGCAACTTCGCCCCGATTGCCGCCGCCAGCGGGTGCTCAATCAAATAAGCGGTTTTAGCGCCAGCCGTTAGTGCCGCCGTGAGAACCGCCCGCCTTTCCACCTGGGTAATTCCCCAGGGAATACAAACCATCACCTCAGGCCGCGCTAGGCGTGACGATCCCAAAACTCTATCCAAAAAATAACTAAGCATACTTTCGGCAACCAAATAGTCGGCAACGACACCGTCGCGAAGAGGCCTTTGAGCAATTAAATTACTGCCAGCTTCGCCGAGTCTAGACGGGCCAGTTCTGCCTAGCATTTCAGCGGCCTGACTGCCAACCGCCGCTACTTTGCCGGAAATGCTATCAACCGCCACCACGCTCGGCTCGGAAAGCACTACACCTTCGCCCGAGGACCAGACCAGACAGTTGGAGGTTCCCAGATCAATGCCCAGGCGTTTTGTTTTGAAAAGATTAAAAGGTATCATGGTTTATTAATGGTTTAGAGGATCAAGAGGGTTCGGAAGATACAGAAGGTGAAGATCAATCGGAGAATCTACAAGTGACCCTCCGTATCCTCATGATCCTCTCGACCTTCTTGCCCTACTCAACTTCCGCATTCTAAAACTCCGTCAAATATCAATCAAGAGGCAAATTACAATTTAATGACCGCAATATTACCTAAAGATATCAAAATAAACTGTCTAATGGTTACGGTAACGATGCCCGTTTCGTAATTCGGTTATATTAAGCGTAGATTATTGATACCTTTTACGAAAGACGCTAAACGATACGGGTTTCGTAACCGTTTAACGCTAAACGGGAAGTTGCTCCTACGGAGCAATCTCTCTCCAGCTGATAGCCGCGGAACCAAGAAGTGTATTGAGGGCAAAGAGGTATTTGGGGGCAAAGTTGATTATTTCGGCAGGAGTCTTTGTGTTATCGCACACAAGTGGCAATGGCGTCGTGCAGCTTGGACCACCCAGAACTCTGGCCAAGCTGAGATTGTTGGCGTAGACTGCTCCGTTTATTGTCAACGTCCTGAATTCGTCGCCTGCACCACCGATATCGCTAAACGTCCCGCCAGCGACGTAGATACCGTCGATTCTATTAACAGAAGTGTTAATGGTAATATTACCCTGGACTATAAAAACCGCCGTATCGTTAACCTGTAAGGTCAAATTACTGTTAACTGTCAAGTTGCCATCGACAAAAAAGATATTGTTACCTCCAGGGGCAGCACCACCAAACGACGTATCGCCAACACATTGATAATAATTGTTGCCAGCTGACAAACCAGTCAGAGAACAGGCAGTGTTTGTAGCCTTTGATCTTAACCTCGAGGCCAGATAGTCATAGACAGTACCGGTAGGCACCAATCGGTGGCTTCCGTAATTGTTGATACGCCAGCCAGAAGAAGTTGGTTCTGGTTTAATCCTGACGTTTGCGCCAATACTACCTGAGGCTGCGGCTAAAAAGTCTGATTGCCACCGATTGGCCGGAAGTGTCTGGCTCACCGAAATGTCTCCTGTCCCGCTCCCCACATCCCCGCCAAGCGTCTCAAACCAGGCGTTAACCTGAACCGTGTAAGTTTTACTCATCAAATTGTTACCTTCATTGGTACCTTCATTAATCGCATTTTGATAATCAGCAAAAGCATAAGCCTTTTTGGTACCGCCAGTTGAAGGTGCCGGAACCCAAAAGTCCCAAGTATCAATTTGTCCAGCAAGAAGACCACCTGAAACTGTCTGCTCGGTGTTGGCAGGCGGCGGACCTGATGGCGGATCAGGAGGCGTATTGTAGGGGGGATCCCCAGTTGCGAATCGATCAATATAAAAAGCGTTCTTAAATGAAGTAGAAATATTTGCTCCCTTGTTCTTAATCTTGACACGCACGTAAATAGTTTGGCCAGGATTGAAAGAAGAACTGGGGATGGTACGCAATGCATCGCTGTAAAATTGGAACTCAGTATCGGCATCCAGCGATGGGTTAATGATCAGATCCGGTGCGCAGTTTGGCGTAGTCACCCAAACTCCCGGCGGCGTCGTGTTATCGGGATTCGGATCCCAATCGTACAGGTGGGGACTGTCTCCGCCCGCGTTGCGAGCCAAAATCCGATACCAATACTGGGTGTTATTGCCAGGTACCAGTTGGTTACCTGGAGTGATAGGATCGGCGTCACCGGAATCAAGCTGATTCGTCGGGCTCCAGACAAAGCTGACAACATTAGCCCCCAAAGTTTTGACTCCCCAAGGTACAGGAGAAGCATCCCCTGTCCACTGCGCCCCGTTAACATCCAACACATAGCTTGTCTCCCCGCTAACATCATCCCAGCTAAAAGCAACCTGCGGATTAGTCCCATTGCAGGAAGCCGCCGCCGAAAGACTAGTTGGCGGCAAAGGCAGCACCGGCGGTGAAGATGATGGTGTCGGTGTCGGTGTCGGTGTTGGAGTTGGCGTTGGCGAGGCTAGAGCACAGGTTGGTGTGGTCACCGACACTCCGGGAGGCGTCAAACTGTTCGGCGGATAGATATGTGCGCTGTAACCGCCAGTGTTGTAAGCGATTAAGCGCCACCAATACTGGGTGTTATTGCCCGGCGTCCGTTGTTCCCCAGGAGTAATTGGATCAGCATCGCCGGAATCTAAACCACTGGCAGGATTCCAAGTAAAGCTGGTCACATTACTCCCCAGGCTCTTGACCCCCCAGGGCGAAGGCGCAGAATCTCCTGTCCAAGCTGCTCCATTAACATCCAAATAATAACCGGTCTCCCCTGTCGAATCACTCCAAGTGAAGGTAATCTCCGGCTGATTGGAAGCATTGCAGCGGGTAGTTGCCGAAAGATTGCTGGGGTTCGAAGGCGGAGCAACTACAGTAATTGGCAAAGTATCTGAGGCGGTCAAACTGTTCCCCGTCACTTGTACCCGAGCCGTATAACTACCAGCAGTTGGATAATTACAAAGATCATTCACAGAGAAAGACTTATCTACCAGATTATTATCAGTTCGTTCATAAGTCCCATCGTTAGTACAATCCCAGCGATAAGTATATGGCCCGGCAGCTGTTCCTCCAATATCCCCCAACAAATCAACGCCATTTAAAGGCGCAGCTCCATTAACACTAGCATTTGACCAGCTATCAGTTGTCAACACTCTTCCATAAAGAGTCACAAATAAAGCTGCTGGAGTGGCTGATGGCGTCGGGGTTGGGCTTGCCGCCCCACCAGTGTAATTAGCGGTAACAGTCTTGGTCGTCCCTTGGGCAATCCGCACCCAGCACCATCCCGCATCTACACTATCGCAGCCGGACCAAGAGCTAAACTCGTATCCGGGGGGAGGAGTCTTGGGTTCCAGATACCACCGCCAATAGCTCCCAGACCACCCCCCAGTTTCTGGTGGGGAGGTCCTGGTATAGTTGGTGGTGCCGCTCATATTGCTGTTCGGCAATCCACTATCAGGGTCATAAGCCTGAATATATGCTCCAGTAACCGGAGAAGAATTGACGTTGAGGGTGGTGGTGCCGGGCAGCGAAGTAGGCGTTGCAGCCGGCGTCGGCGTCGGGGTGGCCGCAGCACAAGAAGCAGGACTAAAGGTCGTTGACCCTCCAGGACTCAAGGTGCCTTGAACATAACCAGTACCGTGGGTCGTATTTGAATCATTTGGATAGATTAACCTCGCTCTTGCTTTGTAGACAGTGCCTGGAGAAAGACGGACATTGTTCCAAATTACAAAGGATCTAACCCAACCGTCGCCTTGAACGCTTTGGGTTATTAAGGTGTCATTGTTATCCGTTATTTGAAAATGTGTATAGAATGTTACTCCTCCAGAACCATCCGCATTAATGGTGGCCTCGATCTCATACAATGCATCACCACAACTTCCGCTCACGTAATTATTGAGACGAATAGTCACATTGGTAATACTGCTTGACCCCCAATGTGAAGCCTGAGCAATCTTTGGCGATATCAGGTAGATGGGGGCTAAAAATAAAATTATTGTCAAAAATCTAAAAATTAACTTCACCATGGGCTCCCCCCCAGCAAAACTCCGACATTGGGATATTCACCTTGGTGATAATTCTCAACAAAATACAAGCCCACCGTTGTTTCTTCTTCAAAGATCTCGGCTTTTTGGGGAATTCTTAGTGACTCGATAAAAGCTGCCTTTTCTCCAAGGCTCTTCAAAACATCGGCTGAAGCAGAATCATATCTTTTAGTAGGAATCTTGGAGTAGTAAATTTCCAACCCGCTTCCAAGACTGGCTTTGATTGACTCTGCGACTTTTTTAAACTCCTCTTGCGCCTCAAGTCTTTTTTTCGCTCCGGCAAGGAGAGATTCGGCCTTTGCCTGATTAGCTTGATTTGTGCCCTCCCAACTTATCTCGATAAGATAATACTCCCGCCAAGTACCAACTACGTCATTTAACTTTTGATAAAGAAGCTTTGTCCTAACCCATTCTTTTAAATCAGCCTCACTCCAGCCAAACTGGCCAATATTTTGAGCAGTAATCGGCTGGCTGTTCGTCCAAATGGAGAAGGTCTTAAGTTCCTGGTTAAGTTCCTCATTAGTAACTGTCAGTCCCCTTTTGGCAACTTCAGCAAAAAGTTTTTTCCGAATAACCGCGTCCTCCGCTGCCGGTTCTAAGTTAGAATCAGCCTCAAGCCTTGAAAGCGCTCGAACTTTATTAATCTGCACAAGATTTTCTTGGGCCTCTTTCGCTGTAACTGTAATTCCATCTTGCGTCTTAACTATCTTGTTTTGTTTAGCCTGATTAACAATCAAAAAAACAGCCAGAGCCACGACGATTAGCGCAATCAGCGCTAAAAGAAGCGGTGGGGAAAGCTTAGGCTTGGGCAGAGATGGCAAAGAGGGTTTAGAGGGTGCAGAGGGTATAGAGGGCTGTGCAGGAGGTGGCGATTGAATGGGTTTTGGAGGTGGAGTTGGTGCGGCAGTCGATTGACTTGCCGGCTGCTGAGGCAAAGTTTTTTGCGGCGTATTCTGGACAGGCATTTGCGCCATAAGAGATTTTTATCTCCTATCTCCAGTCTAACCAGCTACAAAGACCGCTGTCAACAGCTATTGTTCTGAAACGCCATTGCGAGCGCGCGTAAGCCATCCCGAATGAACATCTCAGGGAAGCTGGAACTGACACTACGAAGTAGCAGAATTCCAGAGGGTTCCCGGATGCGAATGAGGATAAGATGGATAGCAAGCGAAGCCTGGCTGTCCTTTTCTTGGTTCGTTCTTTTGGACAAGCAAAAGAATGAATAAAAAGTAATTAAGCGGAAATTATCTTTGGGGCTGCGAATTTAACAGGCAAAGAAGTTATGTCTTTCTTCTTTGGCGTCAGAAAATTAAGCTTTTCAAAACCTATGACATTATCGTCTTTATCTTTCATAAAGACTACCTCACCGGCTGCTTCCTCAGAGATAATCGCCTTTTTGGAATTATCAAACCAGACTACCAAGGAATTCGCAACCTTGTCATAAAAAATCTCTAATTTTTTGGTTTTCGCCATATTATTTTCCCTCCTACAAATCTCTTCGAGATATAAGCTGTAATCACAAAACCTTTGCCGTTTAGATGCCTTGCCACAATGCAAAAATATTTACCATTAATTTTTCGATAGTAAAGAAATATTTTTAGATCTTTAGAACTTTGCTTAATTATATCAGGATTCTTAATAGTTGCAACCGCTCTTTGTTCCTGATTCTTAACTTCTGGATGCTTTTTCTCTGAAATATAAATCCAGTAGGATTTAGTCACGCGAATTTTTTGGCCAAGTGGAGATCTAACTTGAAAGTGGTATTTTCTAGACACAAGTGAATGCTATTTGCAAACCTACTTTAAGTCTTGCCAACTCCCAAACAATTGTCAACCCACTCTTCACTAATCACTTATCCCCAGCCTTAGTCGTTAGTCGTTTAGCGTTAGTCCTTTAGCGAAGTTTGCTTGCCCGCCAAAGCCTTGGCGATGGAGGGTCAAATGTCAAATGTCTTGAAACACAGCTATAGTAAAAGAAAAATCTAAAAAATTTCTTTTTTAACAAAACCAAGAACTTTCAAGGCTAAATCCAGAGCTTCTTGAGCGCTTTTTTCTGTATATTCACCGGCAAAATTGACATCCGGATATCGGGCAGGCGCATAATATTTATCCAAGACCTCGCCGATTTTTCTAAAACTAGAAAAACCACTGTGAAACTTATCACAGAGATTTAGGAGATAAGGAAGAGAATGGGTTTTTGGCGGAATTTTTTCTTTGGACAGAAGATATGCTTTTAAAGCCTTTTCAGCAATTTGTTGAGCAATAAAGCATGTTTGAGGGTAAAATTTGCCTTTGAGTGAAACTCGACCCCATTTAACATCATCCTCTGCCCTTTTAATCCAAGCCTTAATGTCGGCGGCGTATTTTAGCTTGTTCATAAACTACCCTACCTTTTGGCAAAACTTCGTCAACTATAAAAAATCGGTTGTCCCGAACTGCTTTATTAAATTCCTGTGGGGTTAGGACGAAAATATCAGTTGGAAAGCTGGTATCAATGATTGAAGCAATTTTTTTTACGCGGTCAAAATAACTATCTCTTGTCTCTTTAATTATTAAAAGGTCAATATCTGAATTGAGATTTATCTTGCCGGATGCAAGGCTTCCAAAAAGAATAACTTTTTCCGGCTTATATCCTGAAACAATTTGCGAGACAATTTTTCCAACTTCTTTTTGATAAATTACCGAAGGTTGCTTCATTTTGCATTCAAAATAGCTTTGCTCCCCGTTAAGTTTAACAAAATGAAAGATTTGATGCAAAATGTTGAGCTAGCTTGCCTGCCCGCCTCTGGAGGGAATAGTACTAAATCGAGTCTGACTCGGCAAAAAAGCGAATGGTAAATTAAGGTAGGGAATTTGGAGTTTGGCGTTAGTCTTTAGTCCTTAGTCCTTGAGCGGAAATTTATTATCTCACCGGCCCAAAGTAAGCGTTGTCAAAGAAGACCTCGCCAACTTCGCTGCCATCTGGACATACACCGCCAGTTCGAAAACCTGTTGCGCTTAAAGAGATCTGAACATAAGCTGTATTCTCTGGCCACGGAATTCCACCTGGCCCCATCGTAAAGGCATCACCGGTTACATAAACACCTTCTACTAATGTCGTATCTAGATTGGAACCAACGGAGCCTATTAACTGTTGAGTATTATTAAATATGCTTAACCCCAAAAAGGCATCCACACTAAAATTTGGATCCAGAGTAACTTTTTTTGCATCAGCACCTAGTTCTAAAGTCTGTGATGTTCGGATATGAATCAGTTTGGAAAATTTCCAACTACCTCCTTCAACAAGACAACCGAATGGATCTGTGCGGGCAATTAACCTACCGGAAACTGAACTTGGGCTGCCATTACCGCTACCATCTAGGTAGTTGTAATCGGCATTGCCGATTGGCTTCCAACGTCGGGGAGCTGTTTGATCTTGATTGGATTTTTCAAATGAATCGAATAATCTCCTCAAGCTCAACTCCTCTGGTGAAAGTTGAATATCAGGTGAAATAATAATTGAAGAATCGCCTTCGTCAATGATATCAGCAGCTACCGGTTCTACAGTTTGCGCAATCGCTTCCGTATGTCGTCCGCCCAAAAAGGGAATTCCCACACCTACAGCAACGAGTGTCAACCCAGCGGCAACGGCACGCATACCTGTAATTTTTCTACGACCTAAATCTCTATCTTTGTCCATAATTCTTTGGCAGGGGAAAATTTAAGTTGCCCCAAAATACCACTATCCTATATTTTTGTCAAGCAGGAAAAAGGTATGATAAAACTAAGCCGTAGCAACTAACTTTCCTTGTCTAACTAAATCAGCCTAAATTTTGGGAATAGTTTTTGTCAACACCGTTAGAAGTATAGTCAATTTTCAGCGATAAATTTCTCTCCTGTGACCGATTCGCAAAACCACTATATCCTTGCCCTCAAGATCAAAAATCACCCGATAAGTACCAATTCTAAATCTAAAACTGCCAATTGTCGGATCAGATAACTTTTCGCAGTAATTCAATGGGTCTTGTGCAAAAAATTGAAGTTTTTTAACAATTCTTTTTTGAATCAATCTATCAAGCTTTTCAAGATCTG
>Ga0209542_10002105_pt1 | contig 45419 bp, 35 predicted proteins | sample RifCSPhighO2_01_FD_184028 | JGI IMG/M metagenome (GOLD analysis project Ga0209542, IMG submission 184028) | Soil microbial communities from Rifle, Colorado - Rifle CSP2_plank highO2_0.1 (SPAdes) (version 2) | ecosystem: Environmental > Terrestrial > Deep subsurface > Rock core/Sediment ...
CGTTCAGTGCCCCAGCATTTTCTGCAGTTGGCGGCTATGACGAGCCGGCACCCGTTAGATTGGCGCAAGCGCAGGAAAACCGCAGTGCGGCGTTGATTGAGATACAGAATCCCTACACGGTGCTGAAAAGCGGGGATACATGGAATGTAGCATTCAAAACAATCGGCACAGCCGATTTGGAGATAACATCCCCTAACGCATTCTGGGAGGAGATGCCTGACGACAAAGGCACGAAAGATGAACTCCGCTTCATTTCATTGCAGTGCGGAAACTCGTCTGCCGACATAATCGTCATCAATACGGACGGGAAGGAATATGGTTATGAGCGCGCGCCTGCCGGGGCGAAGCCTGTAAAGCTCATTGCAAGAGACTATCGGTGTGAAGAGGAGAGCATACTTTCAAATCTTGTGAACATAAAAGGGTATGCTACACTCCGCCTGCAGTTCGGGGAGAGTGTGGGCTATGCCTACGACCCTGAAATATCGCTCAACTTCACGTCGCCAACCGACAGCAGCGGAAGCGTAATTTTCCACCCCGATAGAAATTATACATACATCAATTTGAGCATCGCAAACTCCAGCACGCTGGACATAGTGGAGGTCAACTGGGCCAACAGCACGATTTCCAGGAATATAACGGTTTACGGCGGGATTTTGCAAGGCTTCTGGAAGCTGGACAACAGCACGTTTGATTCTTCCAGCAGGCAGCATAACGGGACCCGCGCGGGTAACGTCGATTGCGGGCCAACGGTAACGGGCAAGCTGGGGAGCGCATGCAGCTTTGACGGCACCGGCGACTACATCCTTGTAGGCAGTGGCGAGAATAACACGGAATTCGGTGTGGCGCCATTCAATAACGGCTTCACAGTAATGGCATGGGTGAATGCAACTTCCGCGGCAGCTACGAATGTCATAATTTCTTCCGCCAAAACCACGAGCAGTGCTGGATGGGAATTCTATCTTGCCATGGATACTGCCCAGCACTTCCAGTTTAGTGATGAATCGACAGGAGCCAATAATCATGATTCCAACGCCACTTACGCGCTGAACACGTGGTGGCACGTTACAGCTGTCATGAACTCCACACACAAGCAGATATACGTGAACGGAAGGCTCGCCAATGAGACCACAGGCACGTTCCTTGGTGCCGACTTTCGCGTGAGCGGCACCCATCGCGCCGGAAGGGAAACGAGGATAGGTTCCTTCAATAGTCTCGGGGAGTTCACAGGCAGGATAGACGAAGTAAGGGTATATAGCAAAGCGCTGAATGAAAGCGAGATAGAGCTGCTGTGGAGAACGGACATGGGCAGGTATTACGCCAACATCACGGACAATGCGCCCGGCGAATACACGTATTATGCGCGGGTGAACGACACCTCAGGAAGCTCCAACCAGACGGAGACGAGGACGGTGGTCTTCACGAACAATCCCGTGATAACGTTTGTTTCCCCCACGGACGGCAACGGCACGACGATCACGGACCGGAACTTCACATACGTGAACGTTTCCATAGAGAACGCGACTTCGCTTGACACCGTCGGAATAGAATGGAGCAACGGCACAACTCCCGTGAACGTCACGGTGTTCGGGGGTGGGCTTGTGGGGCTGTGGGACTTGGATAACAATACGCTGGATAAAAGCGCCGGTGGAAATGATGGTACAATGGTAGGCTCTGTTTCGTGCCTCCCCTCCATAGAAGGAAAATTCAACAGTGCATGCAATTTTACGGGAGGGTATGTAGACCTAGGTACTGGTAGTGAACTTGAAATTACCGGCCAAGAAATGGCTGTAGACGCGTGGGTAAAGTGGGACGGGACGGGATCCGACAACAGGAGGATCGTCAATAGGAAAAACAACGGGGCGAACAACGCGCATTACGCCCTTATGATAAACAGCGCCAATAACATAGTGTTTGAAAGAAGCGGCTCTGTGGGGCAGAGTGCCACAGGTACCGTGCTTGCAGCAAATGCATGGACTCATATAATAGGCGTTCAGGTGAACAGCACGCTTTTTAGGGTATACGTTAACGGAGTCCGTGCGGGAGAAACCAACGGAACTTCCGGAACATATGCCGCGGATGCCGCGGTGCCTGCATATCTTTCTAGGTTCTCCAGTTCTTTCCCGCAAATGTGGCCGGGTCTGATAGATGAGGTTCGCCTTTGGAACCGTGCCCCTTCAGAAAATGAGATAGGCGTGATTTACCGTTCTAAAATAGGGAGATACTACGCGAACATCACGGACAACCTGAACGGCGTTTATTCATTCCGCGTGTGGGCGAACGACAGCACGGGCAATTTTAACCAGACGGAGACGAGGAGTATCACGCTGACAAGCGTTGACATGTCCGTGACGAGCGTCACCAACGCCACGAAGCTGTTTGCCAACAGCACGGGGTTCAACGTCACGGTGCAGAACTCAGGCGGCGGCGCGGCTGCGGGCGTGAACGTTTCCTGCTATGCGGACGGCGCGATGTTTGACTCGTACGTGATAAGCAGCGTGGCTTCCGGCGGGAGCCACTCCCGAATATGCACGTGGAACGCAATCAAGGGCAACCACACAATCAACGTGACCATAGACCCCGCCAACGGCATAGTGGAATCCAACGAGGGCAATAACGGCTTGGTTTTCAACGTGACCGTGGCAAGGGCGTTTGCTATTTCCGTGTTTGCGAACCCCACCGTGGCGAACACGACCGGAACAATGAGCGTGAACGGCACGGCGAGCGCATGGAACGGCACGGGGTACGACAATGTCGCCGACAGCCGGGTAGGGATTACTCTAAACGGCAAGGCCGTTTACAGGAATCAGACCGAAGACTCAGAGGCCGAGTTTTCGCAGGGCACGGCGAGCAACGTGAACATCACGGGCGGGCTGCTGAAGATAAACCTTTCCGAGTCCAACGTCAATACGACGTTCTTCACAGAGGAATTCTCTACATCGGATTTCTACAACTACACTTACGGCAACTATTCGGAGGGCTTTTCGCCCGGGAAGATATTCGATATTGATGCTATGTTCAATTCGGTCGGCAACGTCACATACAGATTCGAGACGCATACGGCTATGCATACGGCATTCGCGTTCCTCAACACGACTACTGCATCTGTAGGCAATGGAAATACAAGCATATGGTACTCCTTCGACGGCGCGTCTTTCGTGATGATAAACTCCACCACCTCGCAAAACGCGAGAATAGGGGGCGTTATACCGGTTGCGGGGCGCACAGCCTTCTACGTGAAGCTGCAGAGCAACAAGACTATCGGAGACAATCCGGTGACGCACTTTGAAGCGAACTATACTAGGTTTGTTTATGGCAATTCGTCGTTCACGTCGCGGGCGATAGATTTCGGCATAGCCGCGGCCTTCGGGAAGATATCGTGGAATTCCTCCGAGCCGGCGGGCACGAACGTGACGCTCCAGACAAGGACGAGCGCGGACGCATCGTCATGGAGCGAATTTATTTCTTATGTGGACAAGGCCGGGCAGAACATAACCTCGGCAAGCAACCGCTATATCCAGTTTAGGGCGCTGCTCAACACTACGAACTCGTCCCTCACGCCCAACATATCCTCGGTTACGATACAGTTCAACAACGTTTCGGCCAACGCAACAGGGTTCTTCGCAACGGAGTTTACAGTGCCATCGGACGACCTTGGCCCGCTCCAGTTGGCAACGAACTTTACTCTGGAGGAGTCCGTGCAAAACGCGACTAACGTCACCGTGTGGGCGAACACTCGCATAGACCGTGGGACCATCAAGGACTATTCCGGGTCGGAAACGTCCTATACAATATTAGCCAACTACACGAGGCAGGACATTTCCTCGCTTGTCAACGGCTCGATAAACATAACGTTGTCCAACTCCACACACAACCTTTCGCTGGCGTGCATATCTACGAACTGCACGCGCAGCTTCGGGGTACCCAGTCAGATGGCAGCGGGCAACTATACGGTTGCTATAACGGCAGGCAACGAATCGTCATTTTTCAGGAATGCCAGCGCCGCATACAACGAAACGCTGGAAACAAAGACAACGAGTGGAAGCCTGAGCTTCCAGCACAAGTCCATACCGGACTTCACGACCGGGCAGGCATATTCCTTCCTGCACAATATTACCCTCAATAATACCGGGCAGGCGAGCACGCTTTCGCCCACCATAAACTTCATACGGGCGTCCACAAGCGGGGAAATCACGGCCGTGGCCAACATGAGCTCCTGTTCCGCCATTCCGATAGGAGGCGCGTGCACGGTGGCATTCAACATAACGGTGGACGGCAACTCAGCGCCCTCGCCTCCGGATTACCTGATAAGATGGAGGGCGAACTGGACGAACAACGACGGGACTCTTGGGCAGACAAGCATAGATACGATGAACGTTACCATAGTCGGCAACGCATCCATGAGCGTCTCAAGGAACAATATAACGGCCACGATAGAGCACGGCCAGGCCTCCAGCGTGCAATTCAACGCAACGGCTTCCGGTTCCGCCGGGCTGTCGGACGTGACGATAGTTTTCGCAAACGATACCATGCCTTCGGCGTGGCTGAGCGCGAGCCCGTCATCCGTCAGCCTCATAAGCGCCGGAAGCTCGCAGGCAATCACGATAACGGTAACCGTTCCAAGGCATTACGCGCCCGGGACTTACAACGGAACCCTGCTGGTGAACGCGAGCAACGCAGAAGCCAACAGGACGATATTCGTGAACGTCACCGTGCCCGTCAACGGCACGTGGTCGTTCGTGCCGCCGCAGAGCCTGAGTATAGGCAAGAATTTCAGCCTGAACCAGGCGGGCGACATAGGGACCCTGACGGTAAGCAACACGGGCAACGTGGACCTGAACCTGACGATAGACTATTTCCCGTGGAACGCCACGAACTACGAAGACTTCGTGAACGATCTTTTTGAAAGCCCGGATTCCGGAAATACGTCAAAGAATCCTCTTTCGGTGTTTGTCAGCAAGAATTCGACTTCGGCCATAACCCTCTACCAGAAGGGATCCGCCACCCCGCTCATCAGCGTGGGCGTGGGGGTGAACCTCACTAACTCATCGGCCAGCCCCGCGTTCAACAGCTCATTGACGATATTCACGATACAGGAATCCGCGCCGAACATTTCAAGCGTCCTGCTTCTTGTAAATGGCACGGAGGCAACCATAGTGGAGCAGAACACCAACGTGACGATAAAAGCCATCGCGACCGACGACGTGGGGCTGAACATCACAAGGACATTATATTTTATACGGTCGCCGTCTATAAACGCGACGGTAAACGCGTCAAGCACAAGCGAAGGCACGTTCAGCGGCGGTAAATGGACAGCCATGAACTTCACAGGCAACTACACGCCCGCGGCCGCGGGCCAGTACAACGTGACCGTAAACGTCACGGACATTGCAGGCTTCAACGCGACGTACGGGCCGGTGACGTTCACGTCAGTGGGCACGACCACGGACACGCTGTCGACCAATGCCTCTTCCGTTTCCGTAAGCGGAATAACGCAACAGCAAGGCGGGAGCTTTCTGCTGAACTTCACGGCCAATAACACCGGCCAGGTAACGTCCTACTCCACGGCGCTTGCCTTCACGCTGCCAAGCGGCTGGTCGATATCGCCGACGTCCAAGAATTTCGGCACCATGAGGAACGGCACGGGCGGCAGCGACTCTTTTACCGTGACCATTCCCGCAGCGGCAGCGGGTGGCAGCTATTCAGTTACGGGCTCCCTTACGTGGACGAATCCTGACGGGACAAGCGGCGGGCCCGACGCGGAAACCGTGACCGTGACAATCAGCAACAGCAGCGTAATCAACATAACGCAACCCTCGGCCGCGATAAGTGCCGGGCACGGCAGCAGCAACGCCACAGCGTTCACGGTCCAGAACGCGGGCAACAATGCCGTCAATAGCATTTCCATATCCTGCCAGAGCGGCACGGCATGCACGGCGTTCACAGTTGCTTTTAACACCACTGGATTCAGCCTTGCGGCCGGTGCATCCGCTCCCATAAACATGACAGTCACGGTGCCGCAGGCCTACGCGCAGGGCGTCTACACCGGCACCATAAACGCGTCTGCGTCCGGGTCTTCGGACACAATGGATCTGAGCGTGACGGTGCCTGAAAGCCAGAGCTATTCGGTGACGCCCGGCAATATCACGGTGAGCAAAGGCCAGGGGACGTCCGGAAATATAGGGACGATAAATATCACGAATTCCGGCAACATAGACATGGGCTTCAACGTAAATTCTACCAACGGCACAATCCTCATATTGAACGTTTCCCGCATCGTAGTGACCAAGAGCTCCACGGCGTCTATAGAGGTGAATTATAGCGCCCCTGCCGTATCGGCGCTCTTCGTGAACAACGTGACAATAACGAACGCAAGCGTCTCGGTGCCCCAGACAAACGTGACAGTATACCTGAACGTGCCCAACTTTACCGCGAGCATAATCTCGCCTACGGCATCCAGCCGCACCATCAACGTCACGGCAGGCGATACGATAAACATAACGGCAAACGCCGAATTTGACGGCGCAAACCTGACAAGCGGCGTCACGTGGTCGGCTACCATAGGCTCCGGCGCATGCTCCGGTGCCAACTACAGCTATAGCAGCACGTGGAGAATATCATGCACAGTGCCGAGCCTGGCCGACGGCCTTTCATACGATCTTGCAGTTACTGGAACGTATACGTCCCAGAGCGCGAGCTTCACGGACACGGAGGCGGGCGCCATTGCATACAAGGACCTGTCCGGCCCCGCCATAACGTACAAAAACGCGACTGACGTGCTGCTTGGAAACTCCGTGACGCTAACGGTGAACGCGACTGATAACACCAACGTGTCCTCGGTCAGGGCGAACGTGACATATCCCAACGGCACGGTAGCCAATTATACGCTGGCACTCGTTGCAGGCACGCTGTCCAACGGAACCTTCAACGTCAGCATAGAGGGGCTGACGGGCAAAGGCGACTACAGCGTTCTCTATGTTATAAATGACACGGAAGGCAACACGGCAACGGCTACGGACATATTCGAGGTTTTCACGCTTACCACTTTCTCAGGGAACGTTACAAATCCGGACAATGCCGCGGTAAGCGCTGTCTTCAGGCTTTTGAGGCCCAACACGACGACGGTAATACACAACTTTTCCACGGTTTCCGGTGCATATGAAAGGTCTGTCCGTGACAGGCTGTACGACATCAACCTTACGGCTTTCAACTCGGAGATGCTCATAAAGAACGTCAACATATCAAACGCCAGCGACCCGATAGACGTGGACAGCGTGGATGCGGATGACATAGACATAAGCATCCCGCTGTTCAGGCCGTTGTCCGGCTTTGCCGCAAGTACTAACATGACAAACGCGGTCACGGTAAAGATAAACTATACGGGCGAATCAATCTCGATAGAAAACAACCTGAAGATCATGAAATGTGCTGACTGGTCGTTCAGCAACAGGACGTGTCTCGGCTCATGGCAAACCCTGACGACGACGCTTGACAAGGCAAGCAACATCGCAAGCGCGGACTCGTCGGGCTTCTCGGCGTATATAGTCGTCGAGTCCGTGTGCGGTAACGGCTTGTGCGAGAGCGACTACAAGGAAACATCAGCCCTCTGCTCGGTGGACTGCAGTTCGGGCGGAGACACCACCATCATCAACTCTGGGGGAGGAGGAGGCGGGGGCGGAAGCTCAGGCCTTTCATCCAGTTCCCTTGACGACATAAGGGACCTGCTTAGGTCGTCCCTGTTTATAAGCGGGGTCGAGGTGAAGACCGCCTCGATATTCAGGGAGCTTTTCCCGGGCGAGACGTCGACTGAGAGAATCACCATGAGCAATTCCCTGAGTGAGACCGTGCGCCTGAAGGTATCCGTCAACGGCCAGGTGCAAAACTTCGTGGCCTTTGACGATCCTATTATTACCATGGAGGCGGGCCAGAAGAAAGACTATGCTTTCCGGTTCGTTGTGCCAAGAAACGCCGAGCCTAATACGTACGAGGGCAACCTTGTGATATCCTCGGAAAGCTCGGACGATACCGTGACCATACCCATAACCCTCCGCGTCAACAAGCCCGACCTGAGGTTGCTTGACCTGAAAGTGCAGCCTCTTATGGACAACATAGCCCCGGGTGAGCCGCTAAGGGTGCAGATAGACCTCATAAACTTCGGAAAGGCACAGAGGGTTGACGTGGTTTTCAGGCTTGAGCTGCTGGACTCGGAGACCGACGCCGTGATAACAAGCATGGAAGAGACGTTTGCGATAGAAACGACCTATAACGCCATCAAGACGCTCAAGATACCCGAAAATACCCCTCTGAAGAGGTACCTTCTCAAGGGCTCCGCAAGATTCCCGGACTCCGAAGTGACGGTCACGTCGCTGGCGCAGGTGACCGTGGCCAAGAACATACTTGACTATACGTTCCTTGGCATAACTTACGGGCAGTATATGCTTATCGCGTCCATAATAGCGGGCAACTGGGCCGTATACTTCGTCTACAGGAAAAGGCTGGATGCCAAGAAGCGCTACAAGATAAAAGTGGAACTCAAGGAGCTGCCCCAGCCCTCGGAAAGGAGCGAGTTCATAGGAAAGATTGCCGAGACTGGAATAAGGGCGTTCAACGACCTTGACAAGATGCAGACGCACACCCTGATAGCGGGGTCCACGGGCTCCGGAAAGACCATCGCAGCCCAGGACCTCATAGAGGAAGCGCTGAAGAAGAACATAGCCGTGGTTGTCTTCGACCCGACGGCGCAGTGGACAGGCTTCCTGAGGAAATGCGCCCAGAAGGCGATGCTCGGAAGATACCAGTATTTCGACATGAAAGAGGGCGATGCCGTGGCATTCAAGGGGGTGATAAAGACGATAAACAACCCGAGGGAGTTCGTGGACTTCCCGAGGTACATGAAGCCCGGCGAGGCGACAATATTCAACATAAGCAAGCTCGACCCGAAGGAGATAGACATAGTGGTGGCTTCCACGATCCAGCAGGTGTTCAGGTCCAACCTTGAAGAAAGCGCGCAGCTGAAGTGCCTCATAGTTTACGACGAGGTACACAGGCTGCTTCCCAAATTTGGCGGGAGCGGCGCAGGATTCGTGCAGCTGGAGAGGGGGGCGCGAGAATTCAGGAAGTGGGGGATAGGCCTTGTCCTGATATCGCAGGTGCTGAGCGATTTTGTGGGCGAGATAAAGGCGAACATAGGAACGGAAATCCAGATGAGGACAAGGTACGAAGGCGATCTTGAAAGGCTGAAGCTCAAATACGGCGAAGACATGTCAATATCCATAGTCAAGGCCGCCATAGGGACCGGCATGATGGTCAATTCGGAATACAACAGGGGAAGGCCGTACTTTGTTTCTTTCAGGCCGATCCTGCATTCGGTGTCCCGGTTGAACAACAAGGAGCTGGAGGAGTATGACAAGTATACGGAGAGGCTGGAGAATATAGCCTACCAGATAGAAAAGCTGGGCAAGGAAAAGGTTGACACGTTTGACATGAACACGGAAATGAAGCTTGCGTCCACGAAGCTCTCGCAGGGCGCCTTCAACATGGTGAACATATATCTCGAGTCGCTCGAGCCGAGGGTGGCGAAGGCGTGGGAGAAGCTTGGCAAGAAGGCGCCGAAGAAGGAGGTCATACTCATTTCCGAGAAGGAAATCCAGGAGGGCGTGTCGCAGGCCGAGAAGGAGAGGAAGCTCATCGTGAAGAAGGAGGAAGCGGAAAAAGAAGCCGCGGAGAAGAAGAAGCCCGCCGAGGAAGAGAAGGGGCTTACGATAGGAAAGATGCAGGACACCTACGAGAAGATGCAGGACGCGCTTGCGGAAAGAAGGAAGAAAGGAAAGGACGTCGTGTCAATAGAGATAGCCATGAAATCGGTTCCCGCGGACCTGAAGGTCGCAGAGGCCAGCAAGAGCTCCGAAGAGCTGGCGGCCGTGGCCGACAGCATGAGAGTCATCATGAAGGATCTTGGCATGGAGGATCCGCTGCCTAAGCCGGCGGAGGAGAAGAATGCCCCAACCAAGGCAAAAGCCGCGGAGAAGAAGCGCGTTGGCAAGAAGAAATAATGCAGAAATACGGTCTGGCATAGTGCGAATATTGGTCATATTGGCCGGAAGGGGCTTATATATTGGCGCTGGAGAATAGATAATTATGGTGAAATTCAAGTTGCCGGCCTTGCCGAGGAAAAAGAAAGGCGGGGCGCCTCCTGACATAGAGAGCGAAGCGGAGGACGGCGCCGGCAAGGAAGCGGACGCCGCACAGGAGAAGGACGACGTTCCGGCGGAAGCGGGGCAGATGCGGTTCGTCGCGGACATGGAAAGGCTCAAGGCGCAGGTGGAGGCACTGAACCAGACGAAGGACAGCTGGAGCCAGCGCTTCTCGGACGTGAGCGAAAGGATAGGGGAGCTAAGAACCATGCTGACCGAGGCCGAAAGCAAGATGGCAGGCATAGAGGTCAAGGCCACGAAAGCCGCGGACCTTGTGGAGGAGCTTGACCCGGAAAAAATAATAGGGGAGATGCAGAGGAGGGACGCGCAGTATGAGGCGCTGAAGGCGAAGCTTGAAAGCTCCCAGTCCATATACGACAGCATCATCATCGACCTCAAGGACATACGGTCAAGGATCGGCATGTTCAGGGGTGTGGAGGGGCTCCTCAAGCTGAGCGACGAGGTCAAGGACGAGCTGATAGCGATACAGAAGATAAAGGCCGTGACCGAGGCGCATGCCGACAAGGTGGAAAGCATATTCATGGACTTCAGGGAAAACATCAAGGAATTCGCCAAGATATCCAACGCCGTGAAGGAGAGCCAGGCTTCCATATCCGAGATCAGGAAGCTTGCAGACGCGCACGACGGCCAGATAAAATTTCTGGCACCCAGAAAGGATCTGGAGCAGTTGTCCGCGAAGGTGGACGCGGTGTCGGAGAAGCTTGGCAAATATACGGAAACGATAAACAAGGCGTCCTTTGAGAGCGACCAGTTCCTCGGCATAGTCGAGGGCAACAGCAGGGCGATAGAGGAACTGAAGCAAAATCAGGCCCTCATTCAGAATTACATGGAAAACCGCGGCGCCCCGGGAGGCAAGGGCCTCGAAGAAACCGTACAGAGGAACAGCCAGAGGATAGAAGAAATCCTTGAAGTGCTGGAGCTTCTCGCCGGCAAAAATTCAAAGAATAAACGCAGGGGCGGCGCGGAAGCGGATGCCGCAGAAGAGCCGCCGGCAAAAGCGCCGGCCGGCAATGAATATAAGAAGCGCGCCGGCCCGGAAGGCAGAAAGGCGCCCCGAACGCGGCGGAAGCCGTGAAAGGCAAGTTTTTACCATAATATATGGGCATCGATTATATGCCGCTTATTCTTTCCATATTCCCGTGATATACCGGGCAAACCCGAAATATTTATATAATTGCCGCGGGCAAGTATTCCGATGGCCAACAGGCACGTCAAGACGATAAACGGCAAAAAATATTACTATGAATCCGTTCGCAAAGGCCGGAAGGTCACGTCCCGCTACATCGGCCCGGCGGAAAATGACACAACGAAAGAAATGGCTGAGCCTGTGGTTGCAGCAGAAAAGCCGGTCAAGGAAGAAGACCTCATAACGCCGGATGACCACTATATCGGATGAACAAATCACCGCTTTCAAACGGATTCTCTGTCATGATTACGGAGACATATGATTTTTCGCCAATCATAAAACAAAAAAGAAAAAATTGAAGAACTCAGATGTGCCTTGCCTTCAGGGTGCCTTCTTTCCTGTATTTCGCCCTTTCCACGGCCTTGTCTATCAGGCGCATGACTTCCTTGTTCAGGACGTCCATGGCGTCGGAACCGGTTCGCATCTTCTTCTTTGCGGCGTATTCTTTAACTTTGCTTCTTACCACGAGCATTTCTGCCATTTCTAAATCACCTTTTTCTAATTTCCGCCGGAAGTTTATATAACTTATGTCAATGCCCGTTTCAGGCGGTTTCCGGGCGTTTACGCCGCATAGAATAAAATCACGGGAATCATCAGGGATCCCATCAGCAGGCCGCGGGGGACGCCGACCTTGGCCGTGAAAACTCCAAGTGCGGTGCAGGTGAATAAAACGAGAATTCCGTATGCGCCTGAACCCATCGCAACCGCAAGAAGGATGAAGGCAATGACTCCTATCCTGAGTTTCTGCTGATTTTGCAGCAGGCGCAAAAATATTTTGGCGATGCGAAGGGTAATGACGGAGGCGACGGCTGCGGCAATCAACGAAGCGAACGCCGTTGCAAGAAACTCGCGCATGCCGATTTTTGCAAGGTCGCCTATCGCGACAGCAATGCCGCTTCGGCCCCTGTCAATCAGCCATAATGCAAGGATTGAAACGACTATATTAATTGTAGTTATGGCGCCCATCATCGTGAGAAATTTATGGTCATCCTTTGACGAAGAAAACAAGGCGGCTATCTGGCTTGTGCCGACCCCCGGCAGGAAGCCCGACGCTATGCCTCCTGCGATGCCGGATATTATGCCGCCCCGCATGCTTGTCAACGACACCGGAGCTTCGCCTTTTTGCTGCGGCGCGGATGCGCTGCCTTGCATAAGCAAAGCGCTGATGCCGAAAAAGCCCGACAACATGGGGAAAAGGATTATCGTTCCGTCGACGGGAAGCTGCAATGAAAGAACGCCGGCAATTCCGGCGGCAAAGAAAACGAAAGCCGCCATCGCGCGGTTCTTCCCGGAGAGTATCATGTATGCGGCTATGCCGCCCACAAGCAGGTGCGTGTATTGATGCGTCGCGCGGAAAAGCGGCGGCACGAAATAGCAAAGCAACGGAATCAGAGGCAGCAAAAGCGCGGCCGAGGCAAGGCTTCCCGCAACCGTTAGCCTGACGGCGTCATAGCCTTGGCCCGCAAGAAGCATGCGGTGGCCCGGCAGGGCCGCGAGCGCATCGTCCCCGTCCGGCGCGCCGAGAAAGATCGACGGGATGGCGTCAGCTATGCCGTTGCTTACACCCATGCCAGCGACCATCACTATTGCATTGAGCGGCTCGGTTACGAGCGATGAAATAAGAGGCACAAATAATATTACCATGTTGGGATGGATGCCCGGTACAAGGCCGGCAAGGATACCGAGCGCGATGCCGATTGCAAGAAAGAGCAATACCTCTAACATAAAAAACGGTGGATCGTGTGCCTTAAATAAATGAGGTAAAAAAATCGGATATGGCGATATATTTCAAGGCGTGCCCGAAATGCCGCGGAGATATGACATTGATAGAAGACCATGTGGGCAGTTACAAAGACTGCTTAATGTGCGGCACTATCGTCGATGTTCATGTAAAGCCGGAATACGCAGATCAGAGGCCGGACGCGCCCAGCGACGGGGATACCGGAGGCGAAAGAACGCCGAAGAAGACGGGCGCCCGCCATATGATGCCGTCCCGCAAGAAATCGGTGCCGGAATCGGCGGCCAATGCAGGCGATTCCCGCCCAAGATTTACAAGATACAGCAGAAAGGCGGCTGAGATGATGGAGTATTTGTCGGAGGGAGCCGTGCCATGGTCGTTTTTCTACAAGATGAGCGGCGGTCACGGTCAGGATTCGGAAAGAATGATTTCCGCCATGATTGCAGACGGTTTCATTAAAAAGAACAAAGACGGCGAAAATACAACATATTCTATAAGCGCCGAAGGTCGAACGGCCATGGAATTGTATGAGCATATAAGAAGCGCCGGCTACGTACCGGAAGATTTTCTAATGGAACTGTATGCCATTAGATGTATAGAAGACAACGGCATCGTCGGCAGCGTTAATAAAAGATCGATACTTCAGGGCATGATAAGGAAAGGCCTTTTAACTGCAGAGTGTGCTTTGACGGAGAAAGCCTTTTCGTGCATTAACGAATATGCGCCGCTGATGCCCCTGGCGCGGCGCGAGTTTGAAGGCAAATACGGCATCCGGTGATTTTAATATCTTTAAGGAGAGGATATAATCATGTTTCCGGGAATGGGCAACGTTGACCCGAAGAAGATGCAGCAGCTGATGAAGAAGCTGAACATGAACGTGAAGGGGATAGACGCCGAGGAAGTCATAATCAGGTGCAAGGACAAGGACATACGGATAACGAGGCCTGAGATAATGGTAACGAACATGATGGGCCGGGACGTTTACCAGATAAGCGGCCAGGTTTCGGAATCATCGAAAGGCGCCAACGAAGACGACATAAAAATGGTCATGGAGCAAACCGGCAAGGACAGAGAAACCGTTGCAAGAAAACTTGAGGAGCTCAACAACGACCTTGCGCGCGCGATAATGGAACTGAAGGAGAAATAAACTCTTTTAAAACAACTGCCGGCACATATTCGACCTCTACATCTTTCCCCAGGTTGTATGAGCCCCCTCTTTGAAAATGTTTTATCGGAGAATAAACGCACTGAAGGCCGATATCTGCAAATTCATATCCGTCTTGGATGTATTTTCTTAGGGCGGATATGCGGAAAATGTCGCATTCACTATAGCGTATAAAATCTCCTTCAGAAAACGTTCCTAAGGGCGCGCCTTTTCGATGACTAACGGTAGTCAAATATACACCAAATCTATATGGAAGGGACTGGTATAAAAGCCTTCAGTCCTTGATGATTTTCTCGACCATGGCGCCGAAAGCGGGCCGTGTTATCAGTATTCCTATGAGCACGCCGAGTATGGTTGTTATGGCGAAGCCGCGCAGCGCGGCCATGCCGAGCAGCGGAAGCATTGACGCTATGAGAACGCCTCCCGCCCCGAAGATTATGAAGAATGCCTTCTTCAGATTCTCCTTGAGTGTTTCTTCCTTTCGCTTCGCAGACTGGTCGAGTATTATTATTTGGCTGTCAACGCCCGTTCCTATGGCGGCGACTATTCCTGCAAGCGCGGGAAGGTCAAGGGTCGCGCCGAGCGGCACGGACAGCCCCAATATTATCAGCACTTCGGAGAGCGAAACGGCAAGCATGGGAATTATTATCTTCGGCCTCCTGTAGCGGGCAAGAACTATCAATGCTACGCCCACTGCGGCTGCCGCGCCCGCCGCGAGCACGCTGCCTATAAAGGCGCTTCCGAGGGTCGGCGAAACCTGGCTGATTTGCAGGATTTCAATGGCCGTAGGAAGCGATCCGGATCTTAGTATGCTTGTGATTTCCCGCCTTTCCTGTATGGCCTGCTCGCGCGTTTCTGCGCCGCCGGATATCTGTATGGTCGTTTCAGCGCGGCCCTTCAAGGTCGAGGATATGTCAAACGAGTTCATGAGCTTGTCGTCAAGGAATATGCTTATCTGGCTCTCAAGGTAAGCCGTGCCGGCACGTACGGGCACGTTTTTCGTCACCTCGGCGAACTTCTGGGCCGCTTCCTGCGTGAGTTCAATCGAAAAGTCCCAGAGATAGCTGCTGTCCGACCTCCTTATCGAGGCGCGCTGGGAATCGAGATAAACCGCCTTTATGTCCGTGCCTTTGTATACCGTGGCCACGATTTCCGCGCCCTGGGCGGTGACGTTGCCGACCTGGAACGGAATGCCGTCAAGGGCGAACGAGTCTCCGGATGCGTATGATTTGCCGCCGACCGTGACCGCATCGCCTACGGCAATTGCATGGCTGTTTTGCAATTCTATGGTGCGGTTGCCCTTCCCAAGGAAGAGCGGGATCTTCGCCTCGAATTTCCCCTCGTGGGACAATAAACGGGTTATCTCTTCTTTATTGCCGCCGGCTATGGAAACTTCCACGTATTCAACGCCCTGGAATACTATAGGCCTGAACGTGGCTTCCTTCAGCCCGTAAAAATTTATCCTTTCCTGAAGGACGGGTATCAGTTCTCCTGAAAGGCCCTGCTCCTTAGGCTGGACTATCGCCGAAATTCCACCCTTCAAGTCAAGGCCGAAATGCAAATTAGTCGAGTCTGCTCTCTGCGCGGAGAACGGCAGCGAGCCGTTGGTCTCAACATAGACTTTGCCTTTTGAAAGCTGTATTTCAGTCAGGCCGCTATAATTTCCAGCCAAAACGTCTTCATTTGCCGGAACGCCCGCAACCGCCAGCACCCTGTCGCCGGCCGATATCTCGGGCGCGGCAGAGGAAACCACTTCAAAGCCCGATCCCGCGCCAAGTAAAACGGCCAAGGCTGACAGCAAGACGGCTGCAAGCCATATTACCAGCTTCCAATTTTCCAGGATTTTAGCGATCATGTCAGTTACCTTTCTTTCTCTCGAGCCACAGCCTTAAAAGGCCGGCGTTAGTGAACCACGTTACGGGAATGTCTACGAGAATGCCTATCATCAGGACTAATGCCATCGTCTGAAGCAGGGCGGAGCCGCTGATGAAATAGAGCGCCAAAAGAGCCGTGAAAGTCGTTGATGTCATCGTGAGCCCGGTCTTCATGGCGTCCCACGCGCTGCCGCCCGCCATTTTGAGCATTGACGATGTCAGAAGTATGTCCGTGTCCACAGAATAAGCGACTATCATTATCATGGCAGCAAAAACGGGCAGAGAAAGCGGGACGCCCAAGAGGCTGAGTATGGCCATGGTGCCGGTCATGTCCGTTATCGCGGACAAGAGGACAATTGCAGAAGGCACAAAAGACCTGAATAGAAGGAATACCATCATTGTCATAAGTATGAAAGACATGATCATGACGGTCTGGGCCTGCTGCCAAAAGACCTCGCCTATTGCAGGGCCTATGCTTTGAACGGTCGGTTCCCCTATGACCTGAAAATTAGCCTTGACGGCGTCAATCACGGCATTCTCGTCCGCTTCGTAAGGCATGGTTATAACCAGGCTGTTCTCAGTTCCCCTATACAAGCGGACTTCATAACCGGGAAACGCATCCTCGACTTTGCCAATATCTATATTGTCTGTAATGAACGAAACTCGTTTGCCTCCTGTCAATTCAACGTCCCTTTCCATGGGGAAACCGGTAGATGCCACGTTTCCCGCCAGAATCATGAGGGAAACGACCAGTATAAGCAGCGAAGCCAGGCTCATGGGCTTCCAATAACGGTCGAAAATCATGCTTGTTATAACGCTTTAAATTTTTAATGCTTTTGATTTGTCATTAAGGGGCGGTTTTTGCCCCCAAGGAAGGCTTTTGCATGCATGACGTGATCATAGTGGGAAGCGGCCCGGCAGGAGGAACGCTTGCCTCTTTACTCAAAGGGCTGGACGTACTCGTGCTTGAGAAGGAGAAGAACGCCGTGCTCAAGGATTCGGGGCTCGTTTCATCGCACTTCACGGAGTTCGTGGACGATAAAAGCCTGATAGAAGCCGAAGTGGCGAGGATGGAAGCGGTGTCGCCGTCCGGCAGGACGTTCTGGCTCCAGTCAAACGAGCCGTTTGCATATATTCTCAAGAGAAAACGATTTTCATATCATCTCAGAATTGAGGCCAAGAAAAACGCGGACATGAAATACGAAAGGGCGCGCGGGTTTGCCTTGACAAACAACGGCGTTGCAGTAGAGACTTCAAAGGGCGTTCAAGAGGCAAAGATGGTTGTCGGCTGCGACGGCACGCTTTCCGACATAAGGAAGAGCATGGGAATAGGGAAGCCGCCCATGGTCCCGGGAATGTTCTGCAGGACAAAGAGCAGGTTGGCGGCAAGCGAAATAAAGGTTTTTCTGAACAAATTCTATTCACCGGATTTCTTCTCGTGGATAATACCGCAGGTAAACGAATATGGCCTGATGACATCAGTAAGACCGAGAGAAAATTTCGAGTATTTCAAGAAAAGCATTGGCGCGCCCGAGGGCGAACTGCATTCCTATATGATACCGATGGGCACGACTAAATCGTATTCTGAAAGGGCGCTGCTTGTAGGCGAAGCCTGTGGGCAGACGAAGCCGTTTACAGGGGGAGGAATAATATTCGGGATGAGGGCGGCGCGGATGGCCGCCGAAGTTGTGAAGGAGGCCGTCAGGAGAAACGATTTCTCGTCCGGCTTCCTTTCGCGCTATGAACGCACGTGGAAAGGCGAACTGTCGTGGGAAATCAGGAAGCAGCTCTTCCTCAGAAAAGCCTACAGGAAGATGTCCAACCGCGACATAGACGGGCTTTTCGCGGCGTTTGGCGGCGACATCGAATCCGTGAACGCGTTTGACTACGACAAGATCACGCGTTCGTGGAAAAATCTGCCGAAGCTGAAGGCCGCGGCATTCGTTCTGAAGAATCTTCATCTGTTTATTTGAATAGGCGTTCTGCGCGCATGTCATACTTCCTGCTTATGTACAGGAAGGATAGCGCGCCCAGCAGGCTGCCGAACCAGAACGTGGCCGCGCGGAATATCAATATCGCGGCAACGGCGGTGACGCCGGCAATGCCGAGGGATGTAAGAAGAAGGGAGGCGACCGCTTCCATCGAGCCTATCCCTCCGGGAAGGGAGCTTGCCACGCCTATGATCGTGGAAATGGATATCACGCCGGCCAGCGCGATTACGGGCATTTCCAGCCCGAGCGATAGAAGCACAAGATAAAGGACAACCGCATCCAGTATCCAGGGGACTGCAGTCACGAGGAAGCTTTTGGCGAGCACGGACTTCGGGAATGAAGTTCCGTAGAACGTTTCAAGGAAACCCGAAGAAAGCCCTTTGAGAGGCGGCAATGTTCTAAGCATCGCAAAAAGGCTTTCTCCAAACCTCCTGCTTGTCAGGACAAGGAGGAGCAATAAAAACGCCGCAGCGAATATGCCCATGCCCGCATAAGAGAAGCGCAACAAGTCGCCGCCAAGCGAGGCGCCCTGCATGAACGCCGCGGACAGGACAAGCAGGACGAGTATGTCCATGATCCTTTCCCATATGACCGTGGGAAGGCTTCTTGCAACCGGAATTCCCGTCACAGTCTTCAGGGCGAGAGCCTTTGCCGGCTCTCCGGCCTTGCCCGGAGTGAAATTGCTCACAGTCATGCCGAATAGCTGCACTGGAAAGAGGGTGAAATAATCCACGCCCACAAGAATTTTCCACTTCAATACGCGGAAGCAGACGGAAAGCGCGGAAACGGCGAATGCCGCGCCTATGTAGGCCTTGTTGGCTTCCGATGCCGTGCGCAGCAGCGCAGCCGGATCTGAAAGCGCTATGACGGCGGCGAGAAGCCCGATGCTGGCGGCGCTTGCGATAATCTTCAGTTTTTTCATGCCCAAAGCCCCGAATAATCTTAAATGCATTCCTTATAACTCTGATGCCATAATTATAATTGATAACCGGCGATGCCGGAGAGGCGGTTTTGTGCTGGCAGTGATGGTACCCACCTACAACGAGAAAGAGAACATACGCCCGCTCGTGGACGAAATATTCCGCGCAGCCGGGCCGAGTACGATGATAATCATCGTAGATGATAGTTCTCCTGACGGCACGGGGGAAGCCGCCGATGAGATTGCTAAAAAGCGAAAGGGCGTGCTCGTCATACATCGCACGGAGCGCGGGCGCGGCAGCGCAGGCATACGCGGTTTTCAGGAGGCCCTGAAATACAGGCCGGATTACGTCATAGAGATGGACGCGGATTTTTCGCATGATCCTTCGTATATTCCCGCTTTTCTTCGCGAGATAAGGGACTGCGACATAGTCATAGGCTCAAGAATGGTCGGCGGAGGCGCGACCGTGGAACGGGGCTTCGTCAGGAACGCGATCACGTCGTTTGCAGGGCTTGTGACAAGGATGATACTCGGCATGAGAGTCATGGATATACAGAGCGGATACAAGTGCTATAGGACAAATGTCCTCGAAAGCATGGACTTCGCACGCTTCGTTTCTAAAGGCTATTCGATAGGCGCTGAAACCCTCTACAGGGCGCACAGGAAAGGGTTTTACATGAAGGAGATGCCGATAATATTCAGGAACAGGAAAAAAGGGAAATCCAAGCTGAGCGTTCAGGAGATGTTTTCGTTCTTCTTCAACGTTCTTAGGATAAGGCTGGGTGCTTGAGATGCTTGGTGCCGCGCGCGAACTGTGGAAGGACGGGAATTTCAGGGAGGCCCTGAAGATATTTCTTGCGGTCAAAATAATACTGATCGTCGTTGCAGCAGCAGCTCAATTCATACCGCATGAATACACCAACAGGCAGGACAGGGCGGATTTTCTGATAAACGGCTGGGCGCAATACGATGCAGCGGCTTACGTTGATATAGCGATGAACGGCTACAATCAGGCGTTTGCCGAAGGCCGGGGCAACTACGGCTGGTTCCCGTTCTATCCGTTGCTGATACTGCTGCTAAGCTTCATCGGCTTCTACGAGGCGGGCTTCATAATTTCAAACGTTCTGTCCGTCATGGCCATGGCAGTGACATATCTGCTCGTCAAAGACGAATTCGGAACTGACCGGGCGTATGAAACGGTTTTGCTGATGTCGCTCTTTCCGACTGCGTATTTCTTCAATGCCGTTTATACGGAATCGCTTTTCCTTCTTGAGACCGCGGCATTTTTCTGGTTCATGGGCAAAGGCCGCTACCTTGAAGGAAGCCTGGCGGGCTTTTTTGCCGCGCTGACAAGGATGCAGGGGACGCTATTGGTGCTGCCTGCGCTTCTGATTTACTATATGCAGCGCGTTAGAAAACAAGGCAAACACGGTTTGGATGCGCTTTGGCTTCTGCTCATCCCGACAGGCATGGCGGTGTTCATGGGATATCAGTTCCTTGTCACCGGAAATGCCTTTGCGCAGTTCCAGACGCAGCTGGAATTCCAGCGCCACCTTTCGCTGCCGACAGACGCGATAATGAACGGCATCGGCGGCCTCATGCAAGGCATTGCAGCATCTGACATTTCAGGCACGTTCTACAACTTCTTCAATCTGTTCATACTCGCGTTTTTCGCAGGCGTGTTGTGGCTGTCTTACAAAAAATTGAGGCCGGAATACACGCTATATTTTGCCGTTTCACTGTTGCTCCCGCTTCTTTCGGCGCGGCTTGAGGCCATAAGCAGGTTTTATCTGGCGATATTCCCTGCGTTCATAGCGCTATCGCTGGTTTCAAAGGAAAAGCGGCCGTATCTTATGGCGCTTTACGCGGCCTTTGCGGTGCTGCTCGTGCTTTTTACCATACGGCATGCCAACGAGGACATATTGCTTTCCGCTATAGCGCCTTTTTAAGCATCGGATTCCACCGTATTTATGCGTCGGACAGGCCTTGCACCGCTTGAAAGGGATTTTTAAGTTTTGGGAAAAAGGGATATAGGTATATTATGGAATTGAATGACAAATGGCCCGTTCTTTTAACGAGCCTCGTAATATTCGCGGACTTCATCCTTTACTATCAAGGGCAAATCCTCGGATTGGTAGCCCTAACGATTTTTAGCGCCCTGCCTTTGCTTTATCGCATCGAGGACGCCAAAAAATCTTTTGCAAAGTACTGGCCGGTCGCAGCACTTGTTTTTATCGTGCTTTTTGGCATACACGCCAGAATAGACGGCTATAACTTTCCTTATCTCAGGAATATAGATTCGTACGCCTTCATGCGCGAGATGCAAATGACAGTGGAAAACGGGATACTCCAGACCACCGACCCGCTTTTCTTCCGCTCCCCCTATGAGGAAACACTGGTAGCGCCGCTCGATTTCAACCCGCTTTGGGTATTGAGAGCTCCGTACCAGTATCTGGGCGCCTATTCGTTCATGCTTATCCGCTCTTTCATGCCGATGCTTGAACTGTGGCAATACCTGATAGTCTTCCCGCCGGTTCTGGCAAGCCTCGCAGCCATACCGATGTATTTCATAGGCAGGGAGATGTATGACAGGAAAGCCGGCATAATGGCGGCGCTTCTTTACATATTCGACATATCAAATTTCCAGCGCTCGCTCGGCGGGGATCCGGACACGGATGCCATGGTCATGCTCATGCCGGCGCTGGTAATGGCGTTCTACCTGCTCATGTACAAGCGCATTGAGTTGAAGGGCATTGACAAAATATCGGTTCTTTTTGCCGCATTGGGGGGGCTTTCCCTAGCGTTGTTCCAGAACGTATGGGCAGGATACTGGTATCCGGTATGGATAATAGCGGGATTCCTTGCGGTCAAATTTGCCGTAAGCGCGGTGCACCTTGGCAGCGTCAGAAAAATGCTCAATGGCGCCAGTCCGCAGATTGTCGGTTTTGGGTTGTTCTTCGTGGCATACCTCATAGTGAACTTCCAGTTTTTCGGGGCAGGGACCGTTATCTCGACCGTTTACGGCCCGTTTGACTACAGCGGCCTGAAGAACGAGGAGGGGAGGGCGTTTCCGAACGTTTACGTTTCAGTGGCGGAACTCCAGCAGCCCGGGGACGTGGTGTCCATAATAAAAAGGGTCACCGGCATTGACGGCCCGGCGCTTTGGCTGTCGCCTTTCATGCTCACGTTGTATGCCCTGATGGGGCTTGTCGTCCTTGCCGCAACAGGCCACAAGAGGCACCTTGACGGGCTCATCATACTTTTCATGTGGTTTGTCGGCCCCATGCTTGCGACGCTGGTGGCCGTGAGGTTCACGCTGCTGTTTTCAGCGCCGTTGTCCATAGGCACGGCTATGCTGTTTTCCATGGCGTACGGTTACGTGCTCGGCGAATTCAGAAAACCGGATCCCAAGCAAACGGAGGCAATGGCATGAAAGAGGAGCACAAGAACAGGATTGAAGCCGCAGCGAAAGCGGCCGCCCCCGCAGCCATAGGATTGTCTGCCGCGGCTGTCATGTATCTCATCAGGCCCGACATATTCCAATGGCTTTTGCTTACCATAGCTATTTCCGGCGCTTTGGCGGGCATGACGCTCATAAAGTTCATGGATAAGAAATCTGCCGGTGCGGTCGGGGTCTTTTTCATTTCCATGTCGCTTATATTCCTGTTCTATATCTATCCTTCCGGTTACATCGCCCAGAGCGGAACGGTTCTCAACGACAACTGGTTCGAGGCCCTGAACTGGATAAACGCCAACACGCCGGAGTGCTCGACAGTGGCCACGTACTGGGATCCCGGGCACTTCATAAGAGCCATAGGCAACAGGACTGTGGTGTTCGACGGCGGCTCGCAGAATCATCTGTTCCAGATAAACGAGAGCGGCCCGGACGGGCTGAAAATAGAGCAATACGACAACGGCATTTCACATATGGTCGAATACAAGGGCGGCATAAGAACCACGGCAAGAATACAGGACATATCCACGACGCTCATGACAAGCAACGAATCGCTTGCGGTAGACATACTGAAGGATTATAGAAAGCCGGGATGCGACGACATCTATTACATAGCTTCGGCCGATTTGCTCGGCAAGTCGGTGTGGTGGACGTATTTCGCGACTTGGGCGCCGAACAAGGAGGGGAAGTGCAATGCCGGGGGCATAAGCGACCCGAAGGGCGACTGCTACAGCTACAGCGTCATGCCGCTCTCCAACGCGGCGCCTAACGGCGATTCTATCATATATACGTACAGCGCCGGGAACAACCAGGCGTTCCTCGTGAATTACGACACCGTGCAGGACAGGATGCAGGCGTTCCTTTCCCAGAACAACAACCTCTTCCGTGTGAAGCAGACATTTTTCGTGGACAAGAACGGCAACGGCGTGATTTATACGGCTCCGGAAGCCGAGATAGCCGGCATAGTATGGGTTGACTCCGGCCGCAATGTGATAATCTATATGCAGCCCGAGCTTCAGGACGCGATGTTCACAAGGCTCATGCTTTACAACGGAGCCGGACTGGAGCATTTCGAGCTGGTAAAAGACTGGGGCAGCGAGGTCAAGCTATACAGGGTAAAGATAGACGAGTAGTTACTGGAGCATATTTTTGTAAATATTTTCCATCTGGCGCGCAATCACGGAAGGCTCATATTTTTTGGACGCTTTCCTCGCATTGGCAGATATGCGTTTTATTACAGCGGGCGACAGGGAATTAACGGCATTGCAGATTTCCGCCACGCTGTCTGCGAGGATTCCTGTTTTTCCGTCTTCTATAAGCTCGGGTATCGCGCCTTTTCTCGTTGCAACGACGACGCAGCCGTTTGCCTGGCCTTCCGCCACCACGCGCCCGAATCCTTCTTCCCATCGCGACGGGACGGCCAGTATGGGAGCTTTGGCGTAATATTTTCCAGTATCTTCTGCGAATCCTTCAAGGGAAATATTCGGCACCGGCTCAAGGGCAGGGCGCTCCGGGCCTTCGCCAACGACGACAAGCGTCTTCTTTCCGATGCACGACGCAATGGCTGGCAGAAGCCTGGCGCCTTTCTCCTCGGTCAAAGAGCCCACGAAGAGCACGATGTCATGGTCCTTCGCAGCGGGCCGCGCCGGCTTTACGGGATTATATACGGTGACGATATCTCCTCCCATTAAGGGGGCGTATTTTTCCCTGAGAAAATCGCTTATTGCAATGAATTTCATTCCTTTCAGCGGCTTCTTCATCAATCTCAAATCCCTCAGATGCGCCACTTTGGCGGCCTTCACGTCGGCGCTGGCCAGCGACAAAGCGGACTCGTAATTATTGGCGTGTATGACGTCAAATTCCCTGCCTTTACAGAATTCTTCCAGCTTTCTTGACATCTCCCGCACGAAAATTCTTACGGCGGCGTCCCGCAAAAAAGAGAACGCCGGCTTGCTGGCTGCATATACTGCGCCGGAAACCCGCCTGCCCCGGAAGAAAAGCCTTCTGATGCTTGAGAATTCATGAACGCGTATTTTCCCGTCGAGCCTTTCCTCGTTTCCGCCCGCATGATAATTCGGGGTAAGCACGTGAACTTCATGGCGTTTTGACAGTTCGTGCGCAAGAATCGGGAGGCTGATTTCAGCGCCACCCTGAATCATGGGCGGATAGTATTCGGCGAGGAACAATATTCGCATGCTTACAAATGCCGGATTAGGTTTAAAACATCGTTTCCGCTTCATTGATATGGAGAACCGGGCGGGCAACATCGGTTTCAAGCAGTGGATTTTAAAGCATTAACCATTCAACTTGTCTCATGGCGCCCCTGATAAGCGTGGTAGTCCCGGCTTACAACTGCCGCGGTACAATAGATAGATGCATCCAGGCACTCAAAAATCTGGACTTCAAAAATTATGAAATTATAATCGTGGACGACGGCTCAACCGACGGGACGCAGGACATGCTGAAGAAGGCCGCTTCCGGAAAAATGAGATGCATGCGCCAGGAAAATGCCGGTCCCGCAGCCGCGAGAAACACGGGCGCAAAGGCGGCAAGAGGAGAGATACTGGCCTTTACCGATTCGGACTGCGTGCCGTACCCCGGCTGGCTTGACCATGTAGCGCGGCAGTTTGCGGACAAGGGTGTCGTGGGCGTTGAAGGCGCGATAGAGACCGACAGGATGGCGGTTTTAACGCAATCCGTGAAAAGCGAAGGCGGGAGGTTCCTTACGGCAAACATGTTTTACAGGAAAAAGGATTTCCTTGCCGAAGGCGGCTTTGACGAAAGATTCAGGCGTGCGTTCAGGGAAGACACGGATATGGCGATACGGATGATGTCCCTCGGGCGCATAGTTTATGAGCCGACGTCCAAAGTCTATCATATACCGCGCGATGTAACGTTGTTTTCCCTCATCAAGCGCCAGGAATTGTATTTCTACGAGCCGTTATTCTTCAAAAAACATGGCTCGCGCGCCTCTCGTTATTCAATGCATGGCATAATAGGCAGCCCGGTCGTAAGATCGGCAATAGCGGGAGGCGCAGCCGTTTCGCTTGCCCTCGGCGCGATAGAGAGCGCGTTCTTTGCCATTCCGGCCGCATTATGGGCGGCTTCGACAATATATTTTTTCGTTATCATTGTGAAGGAAAATAAATGGAACGGTCCTAACGTCGCTGCATTGCCGTTTTCATTCCTCCTGCCTCTGGCAACGCTTTACTGGCTGGTGCGCGGAATCATTTTTTGGAGGGGATAGCCACGGGCAAATACGCGGAAGCTGTAGGCAGGGGTACTTCCCTAATATTCATGTTTTCTATGCTGGCAGCCGCAATAGGATACGGCTTTCGGATATTCCTCTCGCGATCGCTCGCAGTGGATGAATTCGGCCTTTTCTACAGCGTCGTTGCATTCATTGCGACAATCGGGGTTTTCCGCGAACTTGGTCTTGCAACGTCGCTTGTAAAATACATATCTGAATTGAAATCAAAGCAGAATTTTGCAGGAATAAAATCTTCGATAATCATGGTATTTCTTGCGCAGACTATACTTAGCGTGGCCATATTCACGCCGCTTATATTCTTCTCGGACATTTTAGCGTCCCAATATTTCGGTATGCCGCAAGCCTCTACGGTTTTGTTCTTCCTTCTGATAGAAGCCATCGTGAACATGGGCATATATTCCGCTGTTTTTCAGGGCATGCAGAAATTCAAGATATTCGGCCTTATAGAAATATTCAGGGTATCTATATTATTTGCGTTCGCAATACCGCTGGCGTCAAACGGCGCGGTGGGAATAGCCCTTGCGCAGCTTCTGACAACACTAGTCATGAACGTCATATTTGTCGGCATTGCATTCAAGGAAATGCCGGCTCTTATCTCGGAGAAATTCGTCTTTGACACCAAGCTTCTGAGGAATGTATTCAAATTCGGCCTGACTCTTTGGCTCGGAAACATAATCGTCATGCTTGTCAGCAGGCTTGACATCATATTCATCACGTATTTCCGCGCCCTGAAAGAAGTTGCCTGGTATAATGTTTCGCTTCCTACTGCGATGCTCTTGACCACGTTTTCGGCGGCGGTAAATAATACCCTCTATCCCACCGTTGCAGAACTCTGGGCCAATGGAAGAAAAGAAGATGTGGCAAGGGGGATGGAATCCATAATTAAATTCTTTTTCGTTCTGATGCTCCCGCCGGCTCTGGTATTTCTGGCGTATCCGGACATCATAATAACCACGCTCTTTGGCGAATCGTATCTTCCAGCATCCTTCTCGCTGCAAATATTATCAATCGGCATGCTGTTCTCATCGATATCTTCAATATTCCTTGGGGTAATCAACGGAATAGGAAGGCCTGACATGAACGCCAAAGTCGTCTCTGTAGTTGCCGGGGCGAACTTTGCCCTGAACGCGCTGCTTGTGCCATTCTACGGGCTTGACGGCGCCGCGGCGGCAACCGCGATTTCATTCGGTATAATGTTCCTTATGACATTCACGTTCCTTCGGAACAAGATGAAAATGGGCATGCATTTTGGGGATATAGGAAGAATATTCCTCGGCGGATTGATTGCGCTTTTGGCGGTTGCCGCGGCAAAAGAGGCGCTTATAATCGAAGACGCGCTAATAGAGTCGGCAATAACGTTCATGATTTCCATGACGTTCTATGCCGCCTATCTTATCGCAGCGAAAGTTATGGTAAAGAGTGACATTGAACTATTGGAAACTTCCGGCTTCCGGCTTCCTGATTCAATAAAAAGCTTGATGCTTCGTATTCTAAGAAATTAGCGCCAATCGGAAGAAAAATTCATTTTGAACTCTTTGTTGCTTTAACTCTCGCATGCAGAGCCCGCCCTTAGCCTTTGATCAAAGGCTAATCATGGCACGCAAAGAAAGCAGAAGCGGCGCTTATAACGTTATATTTTCTTCACGATGGCGTCAAACTTTTCCATTACCCGCTCCGGAGTTATGGTCTTTATGCATCTCATATCGCCGTAATGGCAGTAATTGTCGTTGCATCTTGTGTTGCAGAACTGCCTTCCTCCCATGCAGGTTGCCTTGGAATTATGAGGATTCCATTCCGGCAGGGAAGGGCCGTTCAGGGCGATTTGCGGCTTGGCCAAAGCCGCAGCCACATGCATGGGTCCGCCATTTATGGAAATGAATACATCGCACTGATTTATCGCGCATGCGAGGCCGTCCATTCCGGTTTTGCCGACCAGATTGACTACATCGCCGACTTCCCGTTCAATGTATTGCGCCTTGAGGGCGTTGTCCTTGCCGCCCAGCAGAAGAATAGTCGAGGGATATTTTTTCTTTATCATGCGTATCAAAGAAACCCAGCCTTCATCGTTCCATGCCCTGCAAAGATTGTCGTCTTTGCCGGCGTTTATCCCGATTACCATGCCCTTCGTCCTGATTTTCGCGCAGTTCTTGGGAATCTGTATTTCCATTTTGCCGTCGTCTTTGACGCCGAGTTTTTCCAATATTCGGGCCTCGAGTTCAACTGCGTCCCCGCCCGTCTCAACGGTTACATTATAGAGAAACGATGCCGCGTTTCTCGGGTTCCTGTAGCTGGCAGTTATGGGCGCGCCGAGAAGAACCGATAAAAGAGAAGACATTCGGGTATTGGGAAAGCCGTCTATCACGACGTCGAGTTTCCGGGAACGCAACTTGGCAAGGTTTCGCAAGCCGGAGACGCTGAAGTTGACTATGACGTCTTCATCTATGTACGGCGAGGACTTGAGAAGCCCTATGCCGCTGCCGTTATAATTATGCACAAGATAAATCTTGCCGTCCGGCCATTTTTTCCTGAGGCTGCGAAGCATAGGAATTCCCGTAAGGATGTCGCCCATGCTTGAGCCCTTGATCACGGCTATCTTCTTCATAGAATCGCTTCAATCTTGTTCATAACTTCTTCAGGCGTTATCTCGGAAGTTAAAGGATGATTGGCGCAGTATTTTCCGTAGAGTTCGCATTTAGTGCAATCGCTGCCTCTCCAAAGCCACGCGGATTTTGCATTTAACGGCGCCTTTCTTCTAGGGTCAGTCGGGCCGAATATAGATACGATGGGTATGCCTACGGCACTGGCAATGTGCATAAGGCCTGAATCGCCTGTTACAAGTGCATCGCACACGCTCAAAATTGCCGCAGCCTCTTTTATCGTGGTTTCGCCTGCAAGATTCTGGATGTTCCTTCCGGCAGCATTGCCCGCCTTCCCAAGGCATACGACTTTCCAGCCCCTGGCGTTTGCCATTTCCGCCAGCTTTGAAAAGTTTTCAAACGGCCAGTTCCTCGGCGCTGCATCCTGGCCGGGATTGCCCCCGCCAAGCGCAAATGCAAGAAGTTTTGCGGTGCCAGCTCTTCTTCTCACCCGCCCCGCCAGGTTCCTGTCTTCTTCGGAAATGGCAATTTTCATGTCTGTGCTGCACTTCTCCTTCGTGAAATAAGCAAGAAGGTCGATATAATATTGAATCTCGTGCTTTACCCTTTTGTAGATTACGGTCTTGGTAAGAAACACGCCTTCAAGGTCTCTCGCAAACCCGACCCTCTCCGGTATGCCGCAAGCGCGGGCAAAGAAGCCTGCAATCCAGGATTTGTCCATGACAAAGCAGAGATCGAATCCTTCTTTCATCACGCGCGAGCGCAGCTTTCTGAAAAGAGAGATTTTTTTGAAAAATGAGCCATGGAACAGGGCATCCTGATCGAATGCTATTATGCGATCAACATCCGGATTATCTTCCAGTATTCCGGCACTCCATTTGCCCGTGATATAGCAGATTTCAGCTCCCGGAAAGGCCTTTCTCAGGCACGCGAGAAAAGGCGTAGTCATAAGCACATCGCCTATAGCGCCTGATTTTATGACTGCTATTTTGCCGTAAGCCATTATCACACGAACATAATCAATACGAAAACAATTTAAGTATGAAACATGCATACTTCGTATGCGCAAGCAAAAAATAGCCATTTCTTTGAGCAAAGAGCTCTTGGAGAATATAGACCGCAGAGTTGACGGAAAAAGCGTTCGAAGCAGGAGCCAGTATATAGAAACCATGATCAGAAAAGGCATGGAGTTGCAGAGCGCGCAGAAGGCGGTAATAATGCTACGGAAAGAGCATCACGCCGTTGCGCTGTCGCGATTCAAAAACGGAACGCTGCTCTCTTCGCAGGCGGATTTTCTATCCAGGCACGGCGTATCCGAGATACTCATAGTTACCCAGAAAGGGCCCCAGTTGGCGGAACTTGAATCTTATGCCCAGCGCATGGAACACCCTGCAAAAATAATAGTTACCGACAAGGCCGGAAACGCAGACGCATTAAAATGCGTAAAAGATCGCATGGATTCAAATTTCGTCGTTCTTTCCGGTGATGTATATAACGACTTCGATCTGAAGAAAATGATGGAGAAGCACGCGCAGAAAGGCGTAATGATGACGATGGCGCTCATGAGCAGGGCATCGCCTTCGAAATACGGAAACGTGATACTTGATGGCGATATGGTTGTCAGCTTTCAGGAGAAACCGTCATCGGCGGTTTCGCATCTTGTTAACGCAGGCCTTTACGTTTTCAGCCCGGCCGTATTCAGTGCTATGGAAGGATGCCATTTTCTGGAGAAGGAACTTTTCCCGAAGCTGGCCTCCATGAGGCAGCTTACAGGCTACTTCACTATGGGCGACTATTACCATGCCCAAGAATCCTCGCCGCGGCCGTGATGACTTCCTGAACGGTTATTTTGTTCACGTCGTATTCAGGCTTGTACTTTTCGGGGAATTGCGCTTCAAACGGCCTTATGTAAGGCTCTTTCGGTCCTTTGTAAAGGCCAATGCACTCTCGTCCATAGGGCCCGTAAAGTTCCGGCTTATTCGGACCGAACAAGCCTATGGTAGGCACGCCCATCGCAGATGCAAGATGCATCGGGCCGGAATCGTTTGCCACAAAGAGCGACATTTTTTCCATGCATGCGGCAAGAGTTTCAAGGTCGATTTTGCCAGCAAGATTAATGGGCTTATTCTTCATCATGTTTTCCACGTTTGCCGCCGCTTTAGCGTCAAGCTTTCCTCCCACGATGGCAATCGCGGCATTGTGCTTTGCGGCCAAATAATCCGCGAGCTTTGCAAAATTCTTTTCATTCCATCTGCGTATTTTAGATGAGGAGGAAGAACCCGCGTGAATGCCGATAAGTTCGCCTTTCGGAAGCAGGGCGGTTGCACGCGATCTGGCTTTCCGAGAAACCTTGAGCCTGACAAGGGCCTTTGGGTCATCCGCATGGACAAGGAACCTTGCCAAATTCATGAAATTATGGACGGCATGCATTTTCTGCGGCCTTGCACTTTCTGTGTAAAGAAGCTTTCTGTTGGAAAAGCCTATGCGTCTTGGGGCTCTTGTAAGGGCTGAAAATGAGGCACTTATGTAAGTGAAAGGCTCGAAATCAAGACAAATCGAGAAGCCTTTTACAAGCGTTAATGCTGTTTTTATGATGCTTGCGGGATTTCCGTAATCAAGCGCGATAACACGGTCGGCGAGCCCTGAAAGCTCGAATACTGCAGCGTTATTTTTGGTGCAGAGGACATACAGCTCGCGGTCACGCATGCCTTTGCGAATCGCTGCGAGAGCCGGTAGCATGTCTAAAGTGTCGCCGAGCGCCCAGAATTTTATCGCCAGTATGCGTTTTTCGCGGCTTTTTGGAAGCAACGTAAACATCCATGACAGACCATAGAACAGCCTTCCGACCGTGCCGTCCAGAAGCCGGAGGAAACCGCCCTGCATAGCAATATCCTGCGCAGCCAGAGTTTTAAATCCCTACCGAGGCGTTTTTACCGTAGGATGGGTTTGCGCATCCTGCGGAAATACTTCGGTATCCGGCCCGAGTATTTATAATTTACAGGAAGAAGTGTATGAGTCACTTACGAGGAATCCACAAATGGCCGTCATGGTTACAGGAGGATGCGGTTTCATAGGCAGCCATCTTATTGACCTGCTCTTATCAAAGGGCTATGACGTGGAAGTCATAGGGCTTAAGTGCGATTTGCAGAATCTTCAAGGCAATGCCAGCAAGGTCAAATTTCACCGTACAGACATTCAGGACAGAAAGGCCGTAATGAACGTTGTAGGAAAGGACACGGAAGCAATACTTCATCTTGCCGCCTTGATAAACGTTGATGAATCGATAGATACGCCCGAACCTTTCTGGAACGTTAACGTTCTCGGCACGTTCAATATGCTCGAAGCGGCAAGGCAAAGAAACATTCCGAAGCTCGTATTCATGGGAACCTGCGAAGTTTACGGAAACATATCCAAGGGCATGGCAGACGAGAATCATCCTACCAATCCGTTATCTCCTTATGCCGCCAGCAAGTTTGCAGCTGAACGTTATCTTCTATCTTATGCCACAACTTATGGCGATCAGCCGAATATTGCCATGATACGCGGTTTCAACCAGTACGGCCCGAGGCAGAATTCCGGAGCGAGAGGCGCTGTCATAGCCAAATTCATGAACTGGATGCTTGACGGAAAAAAACTCCAGATAAACGGCGACGGAGCGCAGACCCGCGATTATGTTTATGTCAAGGACACGGTCCGTGCCGTGGTTGCGGCCATGGAAAAGAAAGTTCCGAGCGGCGAGATATTCAACGCTGCCAGCGAGTGCGATATCAGCATCCGCGAGATTGTGGAAAAAATATGCGGCATAGCAGGCAAGGATTTCGACAAAAGCGTGCAGTTCAATCCGGGCAGGCCCGGGGAACTCATGAGAAGCATTGGCTCTTCGGATAAGGCAAGAAAGCTGCTGGGCTGGGCTCCAACCGTAAGCATTGACGAAGGCCTTCGCATGACGTATGACTGGTACAAGCAGAACCGCGGCAAGTATGCGACGCGATAATTACTTTTTGGCTTCAAGAGCGCTGCGCATTATAAGGGGCGCCCTGCCGATATCAAGCAGTTGATACGGCCTGCCGTCGTGATATACGCGCCTTTCATTGACTATTTCAGGGATATACTCGGGCTTTATGAAGACTATCGCAGTGTGTTCCCACGCATCTGTGTTCGGATAGCCGGCCGTGCGTATTGCCCGGCGTGCCCCGGTTTCAGATGCGCCTTTGAGTTTTTCTCTTTGGTAAACATCGAATGCTTCCCTATGCAACTCGTGTACCTGCGCAGAGCTTCTGGCGGCGTTGGCGTGGAAAACAAAATTCACGCCTTTTGTTAATTCCGGATCTGTCTGCCAGCCGTAGAGCAAAACATTGTCCAATTCATCGCTTCTGATACCCAGTTCTTCGATCATTTCCTGCCATATGCCATCGTAAAGAGGACTATCTGTATTATAGGGGATCGCCCCTGCCGGAGCTATGCAAGCGGCATCTCGCATGACATTTCCGCCGCGGATGCCAAAGACATATTCCGCATCTTCTGTCAGCGTAAGGCATGAAATGGAAGCAGGAATTCCATTTGCATTTCCTCTGCGTATGGCCTGCATGCGATAACTTGTCGCAGGCTCGAGCAGTACGCCTCTCGGGTCTATTTCAGAAGCGGGAACGCTTGACATGGCAACAAGCTCTTTCCAATCCGGAAGGTAGATAGAATCAGAATATTTTTCGCGCTCTTCGAGAAGAAGCGAATACGGGCTTTCAAGAGTTTTTTTAATCGCCCTGACGTGCCCCTCGTTTAACGGCTCGTCGAGAAGACATATTTCCTGCTCCTTTCCGGAAAGGGTCGTTTGGGTCATGCGCATTTGATTGCATTGAAGTTTTGTATATTTAAAGCTTCATGTTTTTGTTACCTATAAATAGCGACATTTTACTTCTTGAGAAGCTCATTATAGAGGTCTTCGTACCTCTTTGCAAGCACGCGCCAATCGAAGCGTTTCATTGCATATTTCCTGCATTCTGCAGACATTCTTTTCACTATCGTGCGGTTTTTCTCGAGCTTAGCTATGATTTTGGCGGCGGTTTTAGGATTCCTGTCGGTGAAGAAGCCGACTTTTTCGTTTATCACATCGATTATGCCGCCTACTTTTGTTGCTATAAGCGGAAGGCCGCAGCTTAACGCCTCAAGCAATGTCCCCGGCATACCTTCGGACTTAGATGTTGTTATGAATACGTCAGCAGCAGAATAGTAATTTTTCGCTTCCTCGTTCGGCAGCCTGCCCAGCTTGATGACGTTCTTCGCTTCCATGCCGCGCAATGGTTCTATCTCGCTTATGCCTATGAGAATGAAAATTACGTTCTTGGGAGACGCGGCAATGACGTCATGCAGGAGCTGCGGGTCTTTTATTACGTCAGGCCTTGACATCGCAAGGACCGCAAGCTTGTTGCCTATGCCAAGCGTTTTTCGCAGGCTGCGCCTGACGGATTCGTTTCTTTGGAAAATCTCAGTATCAACGCCATTGGATATGATATCGATATCCTTCACGCCCAAATCGTTATAGATACCGTGAGATGCAGAGGCAAGCGCTACGCTTTTGTCAGCGACCGCGCCGGTTCGCCATTCCTTGTCAAGGACGCCGCCGAAGGTATACACGCTTTTGGCGCCCCTGATTTTCGCTGCGAGAAACGGCAGGAAAGAGTCCACGTAAAAGAAGCCATGAACTATGTCATATTTGCGGGTAACTATTCGGGCGGCCGCGAACATGGAAAAGGTTAACATCATCGAGAGATATTTCAAATGGCGTATGGGCATAGGGATGTAAGGCAGCCTGATTACATTTACGGTGTCTTTGAAGCGAACCCCCCCATAATTCGTGTAGATGTCTACTTCATGCCCGGCGTCGGCGAGCCTGTACGCCAAGCTTTTCGCAAGCGTTTCGGAACCGCCTTCCCTCACGCCGGCAAGAAAATGTATCATTGCTATTCTCATCATATCACCCGTTGACCGGGCGGAGTTTTTTTATGGCATCTGTCGCAGTCATGCTGACAGATTCCTGTTCGCTCATGTACCGGACGAATCTCTTCCACCATACCAGCATCTTGGGGTTTATGTCGAATTCCCAGTGATGATTCGTCATTATGAAAAGGCTTGATTTATCGAACTTCTCGCAGGCATAACGGAAGCTCTCTTCGAGATCCCAGAAAGGGGAGAATAAATACGGCTCCATGCAGCCGAGCTCCTTTGCGGATCTGTATTTCACAAGGCCGTTATAACCGTAGAAAAATTCCTTCCTCGCATGCCTTAATCCGTATTGCGATACCGGCACTGTATAGACGATGTCCTTAAGAGGTCTTATGATATTTCTGAATAGCTGCATTCCGTTGTCATTGACAACCTGCCATCCGGCTTTAGAAAGCCGTTCATGCGGCGGAACAAACGTATTGATTCTTTTGCCTATCGCACTTTCCACTGTTTTTCTGCCCTCATGAAGAAGGGATCTTATGCGGGCCTTGTCTGCAGACGCAAAATCGGAAAGAGAATGCGAATAACCGTGCAGGCATGTTTCTATGCCTCTGGCCGAAGACAGCCACTTTGCCACCGCGACATTTTTTCCGAAAGAATGGAACCCGGTGTTCACTTTGCCCTTGGGTATGAACGGTTCGTGAATATAGCCTCTTCTCACAAACGGATTGTTGGTGCCTTTTATCTGTACGGACGTGTCCATGTTCGGTATGACTGAGAGCGAAACTTTGAAACCATGGCCGAAAAACCGCGGATCATAGATTTTCTTCAGCGTATCAAGAGGCGTGAAAGCATGGACATCGTCGTCCCTTATTATAACAGTCTTCATCAATAATCTTTTTCCGGCTAGTTTAAAAATCCACTCCTTTAAAGCGTTCCAGAGAGGCGCGAACGCTTTTAAGCCGTGCGGTCATTTACATAAGATGAACGTTCTGATAACAGGCGGCAACGGCTTCATCGGAAGTCATTTAGCCGAAAAACTCATGGAAGAAGGAGACGACGTAGTCCTTTTTGACCGTGTATTCAACGATAACAGCAGAGGAATCGACTGCAGGAAGATAAAGGCCGACATCCGGGACTACGCGGCAGTCAAGAGCGCAGTCAGCGGCATGGACGCCGTCATACATTTTGCAGCCGTCTCGCGCGTCGCATGGGGGCAGGAAAGGCCGAGGGAATGCATAGAGACGAACTCTGTCGGAACAGCCAACGTGCTTGAGGCGGTGCGAGATTCAGGTAATTCAGCATACGTTTTTCTCGGCTCCAGCCGGGAAGTATACGGCGAACCGGAATCGCTTCCTGTGAACGAGACGCACCCCAAGAACCCGATATCCATATACGGAATTTCAAAACTCAGCGGCGAGAAGCTTGCGTTGTCGTACAGGAAATATTTCAAGACCAAGATAATAATATTCAGGTTTTCCAACGTTTATGGCTCGGCGCGGGACCTGCCGGAACGGGTCGTGCCGAATTTCGTGATAAGTGCGGTCAAGAACAAGCCCCTGAAAATAAACGGAGGTTCTCAGGTGCTAGACTTCACGTTTCTTGGAGATACTATTGACGGCATAATTAAGGCCCTTAGGGCGAAGGAAAGAATAGAAGGCAGCGATTTTCATTTTGTGACGGGCCGGGGCACGAGCGTGAAAGAGCTTGCCGATATTGTTCTTGAAATTTCGGGTTCTTCCTCGACGCTTGAGATAAAATCGGACAAGTCGTTTGACGTTCGCAAGTTTGTAGGAGATTATTCGAAAGCGAAATCAATTCTTGGATGGTACCCTAAAACATCTCTGGAGGAAGGAATAAAGAAGACTATTGAGGCTTATAGCAGACTTGGACAATAGCAGAACGTTTCAACTCGACCGCCTGTACCGCACATCCGGCATAAAATGCCGCATGCCAATTATATCTTATTATTCAAAAAATACATGACATCCTCGGCAACTTTTCGCACTTCCTCTTCTCTCAGTTCAGGAAACATAGGCAACGACAGGATATCTTTCGCATTTCTTTCTGCCTTGGGATAATTTCCCGGCAGTGAAAATGCCTTCTGCATATGTATAGGCACAGGGTAGTGTATTCCGGTGCCTATGCCCCTTTCCTTAAGATATGCCATGAGTGCGTCTCGTTGCTTTATGCGAATTACATAAAGATGATAGGCGTGTTTTCTCCCCGTTTTTTCTTCAGGAATAATCACGCCTGATAGAAGTTCATTGTATAACTTTGCGATATGCCGTCTAGCCTTTATCCATGATTCAAGGTGCTTGAGTTTGACGCGCAATATCGCCGCCTGAATTTCATCCAGCCGGCTGTTGTATCCGAAGAACAAGCTGTCATAAGTCTTCTTTTGACCGTAAAAGCGGAGCATTCTTAGTTTTTCTGCAAGCTCGTCGTCATCCGTGACAATTGCGCCTCCGTCCCCATATGCGCCGAGATTCTTAGTCGGATAAAATGAAAAGCATCCTATGCCGGAAAATCCCACTTTTTTGCCGGAATATTCTGCTCCGTGGGCCTGAGCGCAATCTTCTATTATTTTCAGGCTGTGTTTGTTTGCTATGCTGCGTATCTCTTTCATGTCGCACGGTTGGCCGTAAAGATGGACTGGTATTATGGCCTTTGTCTTGCGTGTTATCTTTTGCTCAATGAGAGCGGTATCTATATTGTAATGACTATCGCAGTCAGCAAGTATTGGCGTAGCCCCGACACTCATTATTGCCATGACCGTAGGAGATGCAGTGTTCGCAACAGTAATCACTTCGTCTCCCGGGCCTATGTCGAGAGCCCGGAGCGATAGGATAAGCGCGTCTGTACCCGATGCAACGCCAATGCAATGCTTGTTGCCGTTGTAGGCGGCGAATTCTTTCTCGAAAGCAGCGACATTCTCTCCCAGGACGAAAACGCCGTTCTCAAGCACGGAGAATACGGCGCTATCTATTTCATTTTTGATGGTAGCGTACTGCCTTTTCAGGTCAAACACAGGTATCATTATTTTCCGCCTCTGAACGAATCATAATCCTTAAGATAATCATCGGCATTATAATGCTCTGAGCACAGAACCATTATCACAGCGCCTTGCGAAATGTTTTGCATCTCGACCCAGGTGCGTTGTGGAACGTAAAGCCCCTTCGCCGGACCATTGAAATTATGCACTGCCTTAACACTGCCATCATCGGTGATTATATCGGCGTTGCCCTGCAGGACTATAAACATCTGCTCGCACTTCTTGTGGGCATGGCCTCCCCTTTTCGCCCCGCGAGGAACTCCGTATATGTAGAATATTCTTTTCACATCAAAAGGTATATCTTTTCCAGCTTCTACAAATCCAAGACTCCCGCGAGCATCAGTTACTTCAGGGAGTTGTATAATTTTTACGCTCACTCAAACCACCATCTGTTTTGTCTGCACCACGCAATCATTTCCCTAATGCCTTCCTCAAGAGAAGTCGTTGCTTCCCAGCCGAGCATGGCCTTTGCCTTGCCTGCGTCAGGCACACGCCTGGGAATGTCTTCATAGATGCTTCCATAAAGCTTTCTCGTATCAACATACTCTACGCCAAGATCTTCCCGGCCCGCGGCCTTGAGCATCAGTTGAGCCGTCTCATTGAGAGTTCGCTCTTTCATGCTGCCGATATTGAACGCATGTCCTTCTGCTTTCTTGGATTCCGCTGCGAGCAAAGTTCCTTCAATGGCGTCCTTTACATATGTGAAACAGCGTGTCGGAGTTCCTCCGTCATATATGAGAGGTCTTTCATTTCGCAATATCCTGCGCAGACATGCGGGTATCATGAATATCGGCGCCTGCCTTGGGCCGTAGACGTTAAAATAGCGGACTATTGTCACAGGCAATCCATGCATGCGGTTCAATGCAAATAGCATATGCTCACTCATGCTCTTGCTGGTGCTGTATGTCCACCTGTCAACTTTGGTGCTGCCTACCACACGGTCATCGTCCTCTTTCCACGGCACTTTTGGATTCTTTCCAAACACTTCACTCGTACTCGTGTATATGACCTTCGTTCCATGCTTCATTGCAGCTTCAGCCACGTTTTTTGTGCCCAATATATTGACGCTTACAGTGCCTAAAGGATCCTCACAGTAATTTTTCACCCCGACTACAGCGGCAAGATGGTAGACGACATCAATATCCTCTGTTATAACATCCTTCATGCCATTGCCTGTTATGTCTCCTTTGACAAAATGGAATCTTTCGTTTGTCTTCAGATGCTGTATATTCCGCAATTTTTCCAGTTCTGCGTTGTCAAAAACCGTTACCTCATGGCCTCTTTGCAGAAGCTCTTCAGTCAAATGACTGCCTATGAAACCGCCCCCTCCGGTGATTACAAGATTAGCCATGTATCCTGCCTCCTTGAGGTTTGCCTATTCCTGCATATCCGAACCCATTCTCCGCCGCCTTGACCGGGCCAAATATAATTCTCCCCTCCACAATCGAACAGCCTTCAGCTGCAATGCCGTGCAGTTTTTTGAGATCGAGCGACTTGAATTGAGGATGATCGGCGCCTATCAATATACAGTCCGCATTTTCTATTGCGCTTTCAGGCGTTTTTGCAACATTCCCTGCAATCATCCGGGCATCGTTTTCAGTAACCCAAGGGTCGTATGCAGTCACGATGCAATTTTCAGCCTCCAGCAGTTTCACTATTTCTTTCATCGGCGTATTGCGCACGTCGCCAGTCCCGCCCTTGAAAGCGAGACCGAGAACTGCGATTCTGCTGCCTTTGATTTTTTTGTTCGCATATGCAAGGCAGCTTTTGACAAGATCTACGGTATGGGCAGGCATGGCTTCATTTACTTCCCGTGACGTCTTCGGAGTCTTGAGATTCAGCCCGGCCTTTTTGCCAAGATGATACACAAACCATGGGTCTTTAGTAAGGCAGCTGCCGCCAACGCCGCATCCCGGATATAATATATTGACCATGCTCCTGCCTTTGGGCAGGCTATTTGCCGCGTCTATTACTTCTGAGGCATCCAGCCCCATCCTTTCGCATAGCATTGCAAGCTCATTGGCCAGTGCGATATTCGCGTCTATCCAGAGGTTATCGGCAAGCTTGGCCATCTCTGCGGCTTTTGCCGAAGAGACTTTTGTCGTGACAAACCCGTTTGACCGCCAGAATGATTCGGCTTTCTTGCCGCTTTCTGCGTCTATGCCGCCTATAATTATAGGAAGTTTTTTCAGGTCTTGGATTGCAGACCCTTCAGCCAGGCGCTCCGGGCAAAACGCAAGTCCGAAGTCCTTTCCTGCCTTGAGATTGGATTTCTTTTCTAACATTATCTTGACAAGCTCTTCGGTCGTGCCGGGAGTAACAGTGCTTTTCAGTATGATCATAGCGCCTTTTCCGACCAACGAACCTAATTTTTCAGAAACTTCATTTATGTATTCAAGGTTAGGCTCGTAATTTTTGCCTAGCGGAGTGCCGACAGTCACAAGAATTACATCGGCATCGGCGACTTCCGATATTTGTGCCGTAGCCCGTATGTTTCCTTTCTTAAGGGCATCCGAGATGAGCCCTTCGACTTCAGGCTCGTTTATCGGCGACTTTCCGTTATTTACAGCGTTTATTATTGCAGGATTGACATCAATTGCAATCACCTTGTTATTTCTGGCAAGTAGAGAGCCGATGCTGGCGCCCACATAGCCAAAGCCTATGACAGCAACTACCGTCTTCCCCGTTTTTGTCTGTTCCATTATCTGTTCTTCATCGAGAGAAAATATTTTCATTACATCACCTAAACGCTTATGTCAGAATCTTCCCCTATCATGAGCCTCATCGTATCCCCGTTCCTAATTTTTGAATTCTTCCCCAAAAGGCTGCCTGATATTTTTTTAGCTCCTATGTCAATGAGGCAACCTGACATGAGTATGGAAGATTCCACAGTTCCGCTGATTATTTCGGATAAATCACCGATTGATGTGTAAGGTCCGATGGAAGCGTTTGCTATAGTGCAATTGTCTCCTATTTTGACAGGCCCTATTATCTTCGCCCCCTTCCTCACTACCGTTCCTTTCCCGATTTCAACCGCGCCGTGAATAGACGCGCCTTCTTCGACGGTTCCTGCATTATATGGTTTAAGCGCCGAAAGTATCATTTCATTGGCATGAAGGACATCTTCGCCTGTTCCTGCGTCATCCCACCATCCGCTTATCGTATGGTGTAGTACTTTTCTGCCGGACGATAGCAAGCCCTGTATGGCGTGTGTTATTTCAAGCTCATTTCTCGCCGAAGGCGACAAGACCTCTATTTGCCTCATAATAGATGGCCGGAATATGTACACGCCTACAATCACCGTATCGCTTTTGGGCTTGACAGGTTTCTCTTCTACGCTTACTATGTTATTATCCTTTATCTCGGCAACCCCGAATCTTTCCGGCGTTCTAGACTTTGCAAGGAGAAGGCTCGCATCGGCGTCTGACGCAAAAAACTCCTTCACGAATTTCCCTATGCCGCCGCTAATGATATTATCTCCAAGATACATTACAAAAGAGTCCTGTCCGAGGAAATCGCGTGCCGTCCATACCGCGTGAGCGAGGCCTCTCGGCGCATCCTGCTCTATATAAGTTATTTTTGTGTTCCATTTACTTCCGTCTCCGCACGCGTCTTTGATAGCGTTTATTCTCTCGGCGGAATAGCCGACTATTATGCCTATTTCTATTACTCCGGAAGCTACAAGATCCTCTATCGCATAATGAATGACAGGCTTGTTGGCTATAGGGATTAACTGCTTTGGGCCTGCATGGGTCAGAGGGCGGAGGCGTTTGCCCAACCCGCCGGCCAGAATGATGCCCTTCATTTCACCAGCCTCCTTGCGGCTTCTGCATCCTGCTTTGTATGGATGTTGACGAATTTTCCGGATAGTATTGCGCCGCCCAAAACGCCCTTCTTGCTGAGTTCAGGAAACAAATCCTTGTGAAGCGAGAATTTCCTGTCGGGTATCATTGTAAATATTTCAGGCTCCGCAAAAGCTATCATCGTGGAAACAAGGGTAGTCTTCTCAACAGAGGGCGTATCCCAGTAATTTATAATGTCGTTCCCGTCCAATTCGACCACAGAACTGCGGTTGCCGTCATGCCTTATGCCTCCATAAATGGCAAGCGTGGCAGGATAGCCGCTGCGCCTGTGGACCTTTTCCAGTTTTCTTAAGTCAAAATCAAAATAATGATCGCATGGAACGAAAAGGAATGTACCCTTCACTTTCGCGCTCGCGAGTTTCAAAGTATTCGCGCTATCGCCCCTTGCCTTTTCCTCGATATATGCAACAGAACACCCCAGCGACTCGCCGTTCGCCAGTATCCCGAAGCATCTTGTCACAACTTCTTTGGTGCCTATTATGATTATGTTTTTGTAGCTCTGGCCCACGACTTTTTCCACGATGCGCTGAATCAAGGTTCTGCCTCCTATGTCCATGAAGGGCCTGTATTCGCCGTCCGTAATCAGATAATCGCCCCCGCCTGCAAGAATAACACAGTACCTGCCCGCATTCATGTATTCCTGAAGAATTGATTCTATGGCGCCTGATCGTGTGTCAGAGAGCGCTTCCGCGTATGCGTCCACGCTTTTTATCATCTTGTCCGGAAGCGAGAGCGAGATCCTTTTGCGCATAGTAACCACGTAATAAAATGTAATACTATGGTAATATATTTAAGCCTGATTAAAGGCGCTTTCTGAGAACGACGACATAGCTAAGAGCCACGCGCCGCAGAAGACTTTCTGGCATGAGGTTTTCGATGGCCTCAAAGAAACGGAGGGCAAATCTTGGAAGCTTGGAAACCAGCACGATGGGCTGGAAACTTTCCATGTCAAAAAATGGCATGGCGGCGTCGTTGAGTTCCGAGAGGGGCACTTTATTCTCTTTGCCGGGTATCTTCAGCCCGATCGCGGCCATGAGGTTGATCAGCCATATCATGCCGGGATTTGGGTAGCTGATGAACACTATGCCGCTATGTTTAAGCACGCGGCAGACCTCCCTGAGGTTTTCTTCATAGTTGTCCATATGCTCTATGACATCGAACATAGTGACCAGATTGAAAGCATTGCTCGCAAACGGCAGTTGCACATTTGCAGTAAGGCAGAGATTCGCCATGTTTTTTCGGGCGCCCGCGGCAAGAAGGGTCTTTGAAATATCGCCGCCTGACACGCGGAGAAATCCTTTCGAGCGGAGGAATTCGATCGTTATGCCCGTCCCGCATCCGATGTCAAGTATTCTGACATCTTTGTTCAGGTTTGCAAGGACCTTTTCCAGTTCCCTTGTTCGCCGTTCAAAATAATATTTGTCCCTTCTTGCATCGTAATCAGGCTTGCCATCAAAAAGTTCTTTCACTTTGTCTGTCATGTCATCCCATCCTTTCCGTCATATATGCCTTCAAGCGTATATACGATTCGTTTGTCATTCTCAAATATCTTCTGCCCTGTGAAGTTTTCCGGAAGCTTTATAGGTATCCGCAAAATGCTGTCTTTATGGAGAACTACGTACTCCACGCCGTACTTTTCCGCATAATCGTAGAAATCTTTTTTGTTCGTGTAGTAAGGGAATTGCACCACTTTCATGCGCGTCCCTGAATAATATTCATAGAAATAAGGGAACGAATCCACCATGAACGTGGAGTTCGTGAGGTTGTTCGGCTCTATGAATTCTTTAAAGAGCGTGAATGTGCCCAGCGAACTTTCGCCTTTGCTGCCCAAGTTCTGATAGGCGAAAGATATGAGGGCAACATTGACGACAAGGACGAACAGCACAGCCAGCCATACCAGCATCTTGGCACCGAGCTTCCCCGTTATCTTTGCATTATACAGCGCTATGAGGCCGAACAGGGAGAAGAGCGTGTAGACCGGTATAAGCTGGTACATATACCTCGCCACCGGCAGGGTAAAGGAAAGGAAGGCGAAGGTAAGTGTGACAAGCAGGATCATGGTGTAAGCATGGCTACTTTTCGCGAAGCCTTTCCATTTCCATAAGCCGAGCAGTGCCGCAGCGAAAAGTAAAGGATTTTCAAAAACAAGAAGCGGAGTCAGTGCCACATAGCCCGCAAAAGTACTTGCATATTCATCTGCCACGAGAAGCGGATTGCTCGCAAGCAAGCCGAAAAGCGTTTCCGGCACAGTATCGAGCGAATACACGTAATGGCTGAAGTCGCGGTCGCCATAGGCGCCTACAATAAGGTAGCTAAGATCGTCAGAAAAAGGCCCGCCCGTCACTTGGATGTTCCATAGCATCCAGGGCGAAATGAATGCAAGGAATATGATCATCACAAGAGCAATATGTTTTGCTGTCGCTTTCACGGTTCTTTCCTGCATCCAGAAATAGAAGGCCGCGACCAGCGGCAGGATATAAAGGGCCTGATATCGGGTGAGATAGGACAGAGCTGTGAACAGCCCTAAAAGCAGATAGTCTCTCGGTCTGGCCCTGAAGTCAAAAAGCGCAAACAGGTACAGCATCCCGAAGAGCATGAAAGGAAGTTCGGTATGCACAACACGCGAATAGGTAAATACTATCCAGTTGAATGATAGCAGCAGCGCGCCGGCCAGACCGAGTTTATGGCCGGAAATTTTCCTGAAAAGGGCGTAGCCTGCCGCAGGAATGAGAGAGCTGAACAGGACAAAAATGAACCGTTCGGTGAAAAAGGATGCGCCTGCAATGCGGTAGGATGCGGCGATAAGATATGGCACAAGCGGCGCCCTTGACGTTTCATTAAACGGTATGGTATCCTTCGGCAGCAGCACCAGTTGGAGGGAGTTTGAAACGAACCCCTCGCCTCTGTATATATGCATCCCTATGGATGAATAGTGGGCGCCATCGTGGTAATAGAAGCTTTCAGGCACAGCCAGTCCCAGAGCAAATTTTGCGGCGAAATTCAGGATAAAAATTACGGCTAATATCGTTATAATGCTCTTGGGCTCGGAAGGTACGCGGCGCAGCAGGGCGTCTGCAAGCAGTGCCGCCTCGCGTGGGAACGCCAGCGAAAGCGCGGAGAGGAAAGCGAAGAATGAAACAATATAGCTTATAACCGTGCCCATCTCCCGCGTGAGAAGGTCCGTGGAAATTATGCTATTGGATGTTTCCGGATACAGCAGGAACAGGATGCTGACTAAAACGAACAATGGTATAGCAATTAATTTCACGTCCATAAAAATTACCGGGAGAAGCGTTACTGCTCGACCCATCTTTCGAGAACAAAAGCTTCGGCAAATTTGCAGTTTACCTGAGCGCCTCTGAGAGCGGCTATCGTCCTCATGGTCTCAGGGGAGCGCATAGCCCTTACCTGAGATTTATGAAGTCTGTATGCGCTTATCTTCCTTTCGATGTCGATCGGCATGAAATAATTCACCTTGAATGGTTTGTGCTCCCAGACAATGGAGTCCGGCTGTTCGTATACCAGGACTTTTCTTACAAAAAAATTCCTGTCATGAGGCCTCAAGGCTATTTCGGCGGCGTGGTAAACAGCCCTGTGATCCTGGTTGTAGCTCGGGATGGGGATAAACACCCTTTCTGGCCTGAGCTCATTGATAATCCTCTCAAATACAGGGATAAGCTCGATTTCTTTATAGTGATTCACCTTGGTATCCGGATTCCATGCCCACTGGAAACCGAGGAAATCGGCAACAGTCCTAATTTCCGCCTGGCGTTCATCCACGGTCAGGTTTTTTCTGTGGTCCGTAACCGGAAGCCTGCTTTCATCTATTCCGCAGTAATACACAAAAGAATTCTTCCCCAATATGCCCCCGCACCCAAGCACTTCGTCATCGGCATGAGGCGCAATTATCAGGTCCTTTACTTTGTCTTTTTCCAAGATTTATCCCCGATAATCGTATAACTCAAAAGTTTTTATATCCTAATCTATAGAGGATAATCAGCCATATTATATCCAGGCCATACTTCAAGGAATTGACGCCGGACTTCACGCCTTTCTCGTAATACGTTGTAACAGGAACCTCCGCAAACCTCATTTTTTTTCTGGCCACGCTTACAAGGAAGTACGTGTCAAAAAGATACCCGTCTGTGAAGCTTT
>Ga0209542_10002108_pt1 | contig 45372 bp, 52 predicted proteins | sample RifCSPhighO2_01_FD_184028 | JGI IMG/M metagenome (GOLD analysis project Ga0209542, IMG submission 184028) | Soil microbial communities from Rifle, Colorado - Rifle CSP2_plank highO2_0.1 (SPAdes) (version 2) | ecosystem: Environmental > Terrestrial > Deep subsurface > Rock core/Sediment ...
CTCACGAACCCTTTTAATGGGTGAACACCCCCACCCTTGGCAGCTTCTGCACCGCCAGGATAGGATGAGCCGACATCGAAGTAGCAAACCGCGCCGTCGATACGAACTCTCGGGCGCGACAACTCAGTTATCCCCGGAGTAACTTTTCAGTCATCCCCTTGCCTCATTAAGAAGCATAGGGGGTTCGCTAGGCCACACTTTCGTGTTTGAGTTTCTTTATGTTTGAAATCCAATCAGGCTGACTTATGCCCTTGCACTCTACTCCGGATTTCTAAACCGGATGAGTCAACCTTTGGGCGCTATTGATATCTTTTCAACAGCGTGCCACCCCAGCCAAACTGTCCACCAATCGGTGTTCCTCTTGCGAGGTAAGTGACGTAATTTCTAATAAGTGGTGTTACATTGGCACCTAAGCTATTCTCTGACGACAATAACCTCAAACAGCTCCCACTTACGCTATATACCAAAAATCACATCACAGCGACAGGCTACAGTAAAGTTTCACGGGGTCTTCGCTTCCCACAGGAATTCCCTGGCCTTTGCACCAGGATGGAGTATTCAGGAGTTTCTAGCTTGGGACAGTGGCGATCTCGTTACACCATTCATGCAGGCCGTCAATCAAACGGCAAGGCATTTCGCTCACATCTGTTACTTCCCTCAGATTGAGGTAATGACCATCTTGTTTGATGGTGGATATGCATTTCTGCACCATCTCTCCCAGTCGCCTGGAAGGTCGGACTATATCTTCACCTGTCACCAGATGTTTGGCGTATAGTCTCTGAGGATTCTAAATTACGGGTTACTTTACGATTTGTCTTTGATGCTAAATCAGCAATTTTTTGTAATCCTTCCTTTTTTAGGTGCTCACCATCCTTCATAAATTGAAGGACTTTAGAAAAAATTTCAAAGTCATCTCTCTTAGATGTCTGTAAAGGATTTTGATTGAAAAATTTCACAATTTCTTGTAAGTTTTCTAATCCCCTAACTCTGAATTCTTTCCTATCACCATGATTAACCACTACATTACCAAACCCAAAGAAATCTTTAAGTCGATAAAGTAACAGTTCATCACGTTGATGTTGAACAACTCTAAATTCAGGAAGTACTTGCTAACCTAAGGTCCTCTTGGGAAGTCTGTTGATTCCAATATGGAAACAGCCTTCACCATCAACAAATCCAGCAACCCATCTTAAATTTAGTCTTTCCTGCTGATTGTCTGCACCCAGCACATTTTCACTATTCATTTTTATATAAGTTTTATTTTTCATTTTTAACAATACATGTTCTGTGAAAAATAAATTACAAAATATGAATTAGTAGTGTGGGATACTCAGATTTTCCAGCATACAGCCAAATTTGATTAAGGCAACTCCGTGCTTACCTTAAGAGAGTTATAGTTACTCCCGCCGTTTACCAGCTCTTCACCCCGTTGAAACGAAGCTTAAAGTACTGGCACTGGGCAGATGTCACATTCTATACATGGCTTTACAGCTTCGCAGAATGTTAAGTTTTTGTTAAACAGTCGGACCACCTTAGTTACTGAGCCCTGATATCGCACTTATACAAATACGATTGCAGGGATCCCTTATACCGAAGGTACAGGACTAATTTGCCGAATTCCCTAAACTAGATTAAACTCACACATCTTAGGCTTCTCACCTAGGGGCACCTGTGCCGGTTCTGGGTACGGTTATCATTGATCTTTCCTTATTTCCTTTTCAAGGACTCCGGAAATCAGCCAAACAGACCATAGGCCTGCTGTTCTGAGGTTTAATCAAGTTCTCATCATTACGATACTCGCTTGATTTATCCTCATTAATGCACCAGATAAGGTACATTGACTTATTCGGAAGTGTCAGAAATAAGGCTTGCGTTACCGCGTATACAATGATAGTAGTGGAATATTAACCACTTTCCCTTTCCATTATTCACTTAAGAAGTCAGTTAGGACCGACTAACCCTTGGCTGATCGACATTGCCAAGGAACCCTTGCCCTTACGATGACAGAGGTTCTCACTCTGCTAAGGTCTTACTCCCACCAGGATATTCTTTACTTTAAGGTCCACATTCACTTACGAAAATGCTTCTATCCTAAAAGTATGCCTGTCTACACCCACTTTCGTGGTCTATGGTATCGGCGGTCAACTTAGACCCGTCAATCTTCCGGGCTCACGAGCTCAACGAGTAAGCTGTTACGCACTTTTTAAAGGATGGCTGCTTCTAAGCCAACCTCCTCGCTGTCTAAGATCATGAACTCCGTTTACCCTTTATCACTTAGCTGACACTTAAGGGCCTTAACCATAGTTTGGGTTGTTCCCCTCTCGGAAATCAAGTTTACCCCAAGATTCCCTGTTTCCTAGAGTCTACAGTGTTACAGCATTTGGAGTTGGACAAAGGACCGACAAGTTTCCCTGCCTAAATCCTCTATCCGTCGCTCTACAACCGTAACTACCTCGTCTAAGACTTGACTAAGGTCAATTTCGACAGGAACCTGCTATCGCCGAGCTCGATTGGCTTTTCACCCCTATTCCCAAGTTAGAAAAACACTTGCACGTAGAACTTCTTCAGGCCTCCACGAAGTTTTACCTTCGCTTCACCTTACTCAGGAATAGATCGCTCGGTTTCAGGTCAAATCCATGTGACTTATGGCACTTTCATACCATTTCCCTCGTTAACTGCGGAATTTTGCTTTCGCTTTGGATACTCCTAAAGGATTATCCTTGCCACACAGATAAACTCCCTGGCACGTTATTCAAAACGCACGGTAGAACTCCTAAGAGCCCTACCTCACAATTACTGTTAGATTTCAGAATCTTTTAACTCCCTGTTGGGGGTTCTTTTCAACTTTCCCTCACGGTACTTGTTTGCTATCGGATTCGGTACGTATTTAGTTTTAGAGGTTAATGCCCCCCATCTTCCCACTTCATTTTCAAGAAGCAGTACTCCGGATACTTTCAAAAACCTTCTTTCTTACTTTTACGGGACTATCACCCTGTATCGTATCTCTTTCCAGAGAACTTCAAATCAGAAAAAAGGCTAAAAGAAAGTCCATGCACCACATTTCCTTTATATTACTACAAAGGATTCAGTTTGAACTACACCGCTTTCGGTCGCTCTTACTAACGGCATCTCGTTTGATTTCTTTTCCTGCGGGTACTAAGACGCTTCAATTCCCCGCGTTCCCCGACCTAGAAGGCCTATATGAGAAGACTCATTCGGAAATCTCTGGTTCAAAGCTTACATTCAACTCGCCAGAGCATATCGTTGCTTGTCACGTCCTTCATCGGCGTCCCGAACCTAGTCATCCATCTAACAGCGTACAAAGAACAATCTATTGATTGCTTAAGATGTGTCTATCTCCATATGGCTCATCAATATGACAAAGGATGATTTTGTTTTCTACAAAATCGAACTCATATCTAACCTATAGCCGTCAAGAATTGCAGTTCTTGAAAGCACACTATGTTCCAATTACCCGTTTCAGTTGAGGATTTCAGGAACATTTCCTTGATACAGGAATGGACCCGTCGGGATTTGAACCCGAGACCTCCTGCTTGCAAGGCAGGCGCTCTCCCCCTGAGCTACGGGCCCAGGATTTTTTTTGCAACTTTTTTATTAAGTAAATAAAAAAGGAGGTGATCCAGCCGTAGGTTCCCCTACGGCTACCTTGTGACGACTTAACCCACCTCACCGAATCTGGATTTGATGCAACTCAAAGCTGCATCTCACCCAAACCCAACTCGGTTGGTTTGACGGGCGGTGTGTACAAAGAGCAGGGACATATTCACCGGACTGTGATGAGGTCCGATTACTAGGGATTCCGTTGTCATGAAGGCGAATTACAGCCATCAATCTAAACTAAGACGAAGTTTCGAGGTTTAGCGTCACCTTTCGGCGTAGCATCCCATTGTCTTCGCCATTGTTGCGCGCGTGTAGCCCAGCAGATTCGGAGCATACAGACCTACCGTAGCCCACACCTTCCTCTGCGTTTCCACAGCAGTCCCCATAATGTGCCCAGTCATTCTAAAGAACCTGCTGGCAATTATGGGTATGGGTCTCGCTCGTTACCTCACTTAAGAGGACACCTTACGGCACGAGCTGACGACGGCCATGCACTACCTCTCGGCTCGTTGGGTAAGACATTCAGCCTGACCTTCATTCTGCCGTCGCTGCTGGTGAGATTCTCTGCGTAAAGTTAGATTAAACCGCACGCCGCACCCCTTGTGGTGCTCTCCCGCCAATTCCTTTAAGTTTCAGCCTTGCGACCGTACTTCCCAGGCGGTGTACTTAATACCTTCGCTCCGACACGGCACATCCACGAAGAATATGCCACATCTAGTACACAGCGTTTACGGCTAGGACTACTCGGGTAATTAGTCGAAGTAAACTCCGATAATTTCAGTCTGTTCTTCAGTAATATTTTACTTGCAAACGAATACTAAGACTAATTTCCAAAAATCTCGGAAACGGAATATTCGATATCTAATCCGGTTTGCTCCCCTAGCTTTCGTTCCTCACCGTCGGACCCGTTCTAGTGAGGCGCCTTCGCCACAGGTGGTCCTCCTGAGATTATAGCATTTTACCGCTCCCTCAGGAATACCCCTCACTCCTCCCGGTCCCTAGACAAGTAGTTTCTCAGGCACGCCGTTTTGTTAAGCGCAACGATTTCACCCAAGACTTACTTATCCGGCTACGAACGCTTTAGGCCCAATAATCGTGATTGCCACTTGTGGCGCAGGTGTTACCGCGGCGGCTGGCACCCGTCTTACCCACCACTTATTCTCCAAACTATTTACATTTGGCAAAAGCCCATGCAATGCATGAGCACTAGGAGTTCCCTTATCGTACTTACGTACAGTGTAAAGGTTTCGCGCCTGCTGCACCCCGTAGGGCTAGGGTCAGTGTCTCAGTACCCTTCTCCGGGCTACCGCTCTCACGGCCCGTACTGATCGTAGGTTTGGTAGTCCGTTACACCACCAACAGCCTAATCAGCCGCCAACTCATCCTTAAGCATTACTTTTTAGCACAAGAACATTCCAGTATCAAGTGCCTATTCGGTTTTAATCTCAGTTTCCCAAGGGTATCCCAAACTTAAGGGCAGATTATTGACGTGTTACTGAGCATTCAGCCTGTGTTCCGAAGAACCCTCTGACTTGCATGGCTTAATCGAACTCCTATAGCAGCAATCTCCCGCAGGATCAACGGGAACTAAACCCTTCAATTCAAAAGAATTTTCAAAGTTTGTATATTTTTAGTAATCAAAGAAATTGAATTACTTATCCTATTATTGTTCCGATCGCAAAATTGTAGGAATTGTTTGTCATGATCGTCCAATGTTAATTGGATCACCTATTCACACTCAAGATTAATTGAGCATACATGTGTTTTAATCTAGGATTGTAGGTTCTTTATAAAACTTTCTGCTAGTATAACGGATGTTTCCGTGATAGAATTTTTAAAGAAAGTCTTAATTAAGTGTTTCAGGAGAAAATATGGCTAATATAGATCCAAAAAGATTATCATTAAACATTCTTGGAAATACTTTTGGAGATATGAATAGCAAACTGTACTCTGATGCACCGATAGTATGTATTTACAGAGTTAGGACATTTGATAGTACAATCTTTGGACCGAGTGTACAGGCTTACACTCTAGGTTGCATGTATAGATGTGCAATGTGTTGGGTGCATGATGAAGCATTAAGTGCTAAAGAAGGTGTGTTTGTAAAAAAACAGATTGAAGCTTTACCAAAATCACTGCGGGCGAAATCTCTCGGTGCACTTTTCTCTGATAGTGAATCTAGATTATTTGACAAAGTTTCTGAAAATTCTGATGAAGAAACAGCGCGAAAAATTGTTGAAAGAATTGGTAGCCGACCGGACAATATACTTTTCCAGGGCCAATACTTTGCGGCTGATCTTTACAGCTATCTAAGAGACCGCGTAAGATTAAGAGAGAAAAAAGATGGTAAAAAGGTAGCAATAGTTCATTCCGGGGGAGCACCTACTTTATATAAAGGATATTTATTGGAAACAGCAAAGTTAGCAAAGAGAGATAGAATTAAATTAGGGGTTGTGACAGAAGGTTTTCATTTTGGAGAAGATAGAAATTATTTAGGAGATTTTGAGAATGCTGAATTACAAAAAGTCCTGCAGTGGGCAGTGACTATTAAGAATGCTACTCCAGAAACTTTTGAACAATTAACTAAAGTTAGACCTGAGTTTTCAGAACACCATTTCATTGCATTAACAGATTTACTGGCTGCAGGTTTTATGGCCGTTCCGATGGTGTTGTCAAATACTTTTGCTAATGGTGATCAGTTAGTGAATGCAGTAGAAAGATTATATGATAGTTTGAACTTAGGTGGAAAATTTCCAGGCTTACTATCCATAGACGGGGTTTACTTTGGCCAGTATGTTGATGATGGAGATGCACAAAGAAGAAAATTAAATAAACAAGGGTATAGAAAAACATCACCTGGAATGGTTGACAAGGCAATCAGGAATTATTTTAGGAAAAAGAAAACTCCTGTTAGAAAATTTTCGCCAGCTAGGCCTGTTATGCTACACGGAAGAAAAACAATTGAAGAAATCATTCAAACGCTTTCTACTTCTAGAAAAATAAATAAACTCTGATTATTTTATCACTCACTATGCTAAGTCAAGAAAGTGTTGACAGACAGTTTAAGGAGTTAGGTTTTAGACCATCTGAAGGAGATAGAGTAAATCAATTCTATGAAAGACATACGGGTGTAGGACCATTAGATGCAATAATTGGAAAATATGACAACCATCATAGACAAGTAGATTTATTTGGATTTGTCCCAGGATTAGACACAGTAAGAGTTTCTGACACCAGCCCAAAGGAAGCCATGATCAAACTAGAAGCTAAACTGGGAATTCGACAAGACAAAGATTATGTTGATAGGACTGTTAGAGGATATTTAAACAGAAATGATCCACCAAATATATGTTAAGATTGTGTCTATATTCGTGAAACCATACTTAAAAAAAAGAATATTTGATCTAAATTTATAGTTAATATACTTAAAATCTAAGTTGCTTCAATCTTACGTCTACGCTTGGCTTTCTTGATCTTTTTACGTTGCCATTTCCAACGCATTTGGCCTTTTTTCTTCCAACGACGTGAGCTTCTTTTCATGTTTTAGGTCTATCTATTAGATGTGATTTATAAAGATATCGGAAATTTAGTTGCTGATAAAAAGGTGTTATAGATTTTTCCGCAACTAAAGTTTGAAAGACAGGTATAAATATAATTAATTGATGTCTTTTATTAATTTCAAGAAAAAGTCAATCTGATCGATACATTGTCAAGATTAAATGTCACTAGAATACCAATTAAAGGAAATAATTAGAAAAGATGAAAAAGAGATTAAGAAATTTAGAACTGTGGTCAGAGCTATTCAAGAAAAGAGTATTTTTACTAGAAAAAACGAGGTTAAAAATGTTGGTTCTATTAAACTATTTCGTAGAGAACTAGCTTTGACAAATTATACTGAAATTGAGTTCTATGACCTTCCAGATTTACCAGAGGGATTACCAGAGACTACTTGGGACAAATGGTTAAGAAGGATAACTTCAATTGACAAGAGACCGGATATTTCTAATATGCACTATGAACCGTTTGGCTATCAGATCTTTTTGTTAGACCAGGAGATTGACCAAGTGTACAAGCGCGCTTCCCCCAGAACAAAATATGGGGAGAAACTATTTATGAGAATTAGGCCAAGACAGCTGGTTTGGATGAGATCAGAACATTAAGATGTATCTTCTACCTTGACTTTTATTGTTGAGATATTTAACAAATTTTCGGCCTCGCCTTTTTATAATTGTTAAGGAGTTTCTATTCGGAGTTATTTGAATATATTTGCCTTCACCGTCACTATAAATAATCATACCACCCCATTCTGGCTGCCAGTATTCAGTTAAATCAAAGACAATATCAACACCTGTTTTTGATTTAATTTGATCATTAAGAATGGTATAATCTTTCCATTCAAATAAGTAAGCAATAGGTCTCCTTAAGTTTCTGCCACTTAACTTTTTTACAAATTTTGAAAACTCTTTAGATCTAAATAGATAATTCGCCTGGGAGTAGGAGTAAGCAGTAGGATTTTTTTCTTTCTTGAAGTTTAAGGTTTCAACATCTTTTTGCAATATCTTAAAAAAATCTTCTTGGAAGAAATCTATAAAAGTTATACTTCCTTCTTTCTGGAATGTTGCTTTTATTTTTTCAAAATTATTTAAATAAATTTTATTGATCATAGAACCATCCAGTAATTGTAATTCTTCTTTTGTTGATTACTTCTTCTACCTCATGTAAAGAGTTCTTTGAGACTTCAAAAAAAGCAAAAGTATTTAATTTGGGAGTTATTTTAGCTGCTACAAAATCATTTTTGTATAAACACAGGCTTCCACCATCTTGTTTTCTTAAATTAGTGAGATAAATAAAATAAGCTAATTTTCTCTTCTCCAATTGGTCATCATGCGGTAAAAGATAATTAGTATCTTGATAAATAGTGCCAAAACAATCAATGGAATCAGAGTAATTCTTGCCGGTTATTGATGTTAAGTAAACACCAAATTCTTTTGATTTTAAAAATGTTCTAAAGTTATGTAAAGTTTTATTTTTTGTTGATTTCAGATCATTAGTTTGAAAAAATGTAAACAAGTCAGAATCTTTGAGATAAAATGATTCTTTAGATAAAGCTTTTAGTACCTGGATTAATTTATTTTTGATAAAGAAGTCTTTTAATTCTAAATAAGGGAATGGTTTATTGTTTAAAAATTTTTGGGATAGTTTTTCTGGCGCTAGGTAGTTTTGATTGATCCATTGTTTTAACATAATTAAGTAAAAAGGGATAATAATTATAAAATTTATCTGTCAAAATAGGACCAACGGGCCATGTCCATAAATGGGTAGCCGGTTTACTACGCTCACCGCCAGCCTAATTTTGAACGTGCATGAGATTTGAAGAATACAAGCAATATGAAGAATATCATATTGCTGTACAGGAATTAAATCGTTGTTTCATTCCAGGTATCAAATTTCAGCGCTGCGCTAGTATACTAAACAATATTATTCTGGACAAGCCAATAAGATCAAAATTTATAAAAAAGAAGTAATCTCAGTTAGGAATGATCTATGATCAAATACCACTGCCTGTATTTCTAGTTATGCCCAAAATAGGAATGTGTTGTGAAAGACCAAAAGATGTATTTTCAATGAAAAAAGTTTGCTCCGTCATGATCATCGGATAATCGGGCTCTGGTAAAACTACTCTCGTTAATGTCATTCGTTCAAGTGATCTAATTGATCGGGAAGATGTATACATACCAAAAAGATATACTACCAGGCCGGAGCGCCAAAATGATGACTTAACAGAGAACACGTTCGTATCAGAATCAGAATTTGGACAACTCGTTAATAGAGGTCAAATTGATATTTTTTGGAAAAGAAACCTAGATGATAAAAGAGAAGTAAAATATGGTTTTGAGTGTTCTTCACTAGAAGCAAAATTGGCACTATATTCTGGTAACAATGCACTGTTTAGACAAAGGAATCAAATATTTTCACCAGAGCAATTAGGCAGTATGTTATTTGTATGTGTTTATGCAAATGAAGAACTGCGCAGCGAAAGGTTACAGAGACGCTCATTGGATTTAGCTGTTAGTAAACCAAAAGAATATGAACGCCGATTAATTGATTCTCAACCAGTAGACTCAAGATTTGATGATTACCTCAGAGCTATATCTTCTGCTTCAGAACCAACTGAAGATGATGTTGCACATTTTCGAATATTCAATGACAAAGATCATGAATTAGTTAGCGGAGATGCTTTACTTCATTTTTTGCGAGGAATTGTTCAGATTCAATCTGGAAAGTGTTACATGGGACAACATCAGTTACGGAAAGGAGCAATGCGATTAATCAGAACAGATAGTTGTCCTTTTTTAGATATAGATAGTTTCTGATTAAAATTTATTCCTGACACAGCACTATGAAATGTATTTAATATATAACTGCAACAACCACACCTTGAACTTCGTCAAATCTTACTTTAAAAGGATCTCTGATAGTGTTATTATCTCCTTGAACTAAATAGTAAATACCTTTGTTATCTTCCCCTTTGTTTATTACTCTATGAATTATAATCCCGTAGGAGGTCTTGTAAGAGATTACATCTCCGACTTGGATTTTACCTGGTGAATCTGGTATTATCTCTATTGCATGAGAATCTTCGTCAATAAAAGGATCCATGGAATTAGTATCGGTAAATTTAGCCCAGGTAGGATTAAGAACATTAAAGATGACTTGGTTGTTCTTTACAGTGATATCTTCTTCTTTAATCCAATTACTTGGAGAAACTCTTTCAGGCGAGCTTAGGATGGAGTCAGAAAGTGAAAAAACTGTGATAGATAAAATCAAGGATATAATTAAAACAATAAGAATACCTTTAACCAATTTCTTCATATAACATCATTTAGAGAGATCACTTTTAAATATTTGTGAGAAAATTTTTATAAATAAATGATAGTTTTAATTAAGTAATGGCGAATTATAGATATAAAGTACCGGTAATTGAAGTTCCTAAAAAAGAAAAAGACCCAATTAACTTCGTTCTAAATGCATTATCAGGTATAGCTAAGCATCCCTATGAACTAGTTATTGATGCGTCGCATGTGTTAAAACCGGCTAAATTAACTGACGAAGGGATAAGATCTTGGTACCAAGCAACACAAGCAAGAAAAACTTATCATTTTGGAGTTCCTGATTCTAGAACCATTGAGGCTAGAAGATTAGCTGAACAGTATGTTAGCGAGATTAGCGAATGGGTAGACCAACCAACAATAGTTGTTTGGGACCGAAATGGTACTCGCAATGTTCTTTCAAATCGAAGATTATAGAAGGTAAAGTCAATCATTTTAGACACTTGGCTTATTCTAAAAGAAGACAGATCTGCTTCATAACCGCTGGTAAATATAGCTGTGAATAAGCAGATTTAAATAAGTCTTATTACTTATTTATAGGATGGATTTTCAGAAATTAGTCGAAGTTTATGAAGAACTAGAGAAAATATCATCAGGCAATCTGATGCGTGAAATTTTATCTGAATTTTTTAAAAAGGTTCCTAAAGAGGACTTAGGAATAGTTGCTTATCTTACTCTAGGGCAAATTGCTTCTGAATATGAAAGTGTAGTTTTAGGTATGGCTGAGAAATCAGTATTAAAAGCAGTTGCTGCGGCTTCCGGCAGAGATCTGCTTAAAGTTAAAGATATTATGAGAAAGAAAGGCGATGTTGGATTAACTGCTGAAGAAAATCTTAAACATAAACAACAGACATTAGTGCCTTTAAGGAAACTTACAGTACAAGAACTATTTGATAAATTGCATAAGATTGCCAAGACCAATGGGCCCGGCAGTCAAGATTCTAAAACCAGTATACTGGTTTCATTGTTGCAAAGAACTTCGCCGCTGGGCGCAAAATATATCTGCAGAATTGCTTTGGGTACATTGCGGATGGGAGTTGGCGATATGACTGTGCTAGATGCGCTAGCCATTGCTTTCACGAAAGACAAAAAAAATAAAGAAATACTTGAAAAAGCTTACAATCTCTGTCCTGACATTGGCTTAATTGCTGAAACCTTAGCTAAGAATGGTTTGAAAGGCTTAGGAAAAATTGACATCCAAATTGGAAGACCAATCAAAATGATGCTGGCGCAACGGGTTGATGAATGGGATAATATTAAGAAAAAAATTCCGGGAGAATTAGCAGTAGAAGGAAAATATGATGGTGAAAGGGTACAAGCTCATAAAAAAAATGATGGCAGTGTCCTATTATTTTCTAGAAGACTGGATAATATTACTGAACAGTTTCCGGATTTGGTAGAATATTTGAACCAGAATATTAATGCAAAAGAATTCATAGCAGAAGCTGAAATAATTGCTATTAATGAAGAAGGGAAACACCAGCCTTTCCAGGTATTAATGCAGCGAAGGAGAAAGCATGATGTACAGCAATATATCAAAAAAATTCCAATTCAAGCTAAGATGTTTGATCTGCTTTACTTAAATGGCAGGTCATTGATCAATAGCAGTTATCAGGAAAGATATGAACTGTTATCTAAAATTGTTAATAAGAGCAAGCATGTTACTTTAAGTGATAGAACTGTTAACCCAAAACCAGATCAGTTAAAAGATTTTTTTAAAAAAATGTTGAAGGAAGGCTATGAAGGCATTATGATTAAATCTTTATCTGGCGAGTACCAAGCCGGAACCAGGGGCTGGAACTGGATAAAATGGAAAAAAGAGTATGCTGAAGATCTCAGCGATACTTTTGATTTGGCAATTGTTGGAGCTTTCTATGGCAAAGGTAGAAGATCTGGAGTTTATGGAGCCTTGTTATGTGCAGTTTACAATGAAAGAGAAGATTCTTTTGAAACTCTTTGTAAACTAGGGACAGGATTAACTGATGCGGTTCTAGCAGAATTGCCAGTAAAGCTAGAGAAGTTTAAAGTTGAAAAGAAGCCGGCCAGAGTGAATGTCAAGAAAGAAATGGAACCAGATGTTTGGTTTACTCCTGCCATGGTAGTAGAGGTCCTAGCGGCTGAAATCACTAAAAGTCCTTTTCACACTGCTGAATTAGCCTTGAGATTTCCAAGGTTTGTTAAATTTAGAGAGGATAAAAAAGCTGAACAAGCTACTACCTTAACTGAAATTAGAGAGATATGATTCTAAGGTTCTGATTCATAAAGAAGTAAATAGACTCTTCTGGCAGAGCCGGCCGGCTAAACTTAGTTTTTGTCAAAACCAGTAGAAATTCTTTTAAAGTGGCTAAGTAAAATCTATTGTATGATTAGATTACCAAGATTATTTGAAAGAGAAGTTAGAGATAGGGACAGTAGTTTAAGCTTATTAGAATATATCATTCCTGATAGTGCTGGTAGAATTCTGGCTGCGGTTGATAGCGCCGTATTTTTACCAGTTTATGCTGCTGAGATGATTTTTTCTAATGATCCTGGAAGTATTAGGGGATATTTTGAAGCAATTAAAGATGGATCTAAGAAATATTTATTGACAAAAATTGAAGCCGCTGATAAGCATCGAAAAATATTTTACTAAGTCCCTGATTTGTTTAAAATGCGTAGATTTTTTAAATCTCTAACTATTCCTAAGTTATTATGTCAAATAGAGACTTAGGATTAAAATGCGGAATTGAGATTCATCAACAATTAGAAGGTAAAAAACTGTTCTGCAACTGTCCTACTAAATTGAGAGATGAAGATCCAAGTTTTAGAATTACTAGGAAACTACGGGCCTCTGCTGGTGAAAGCGGGGAGATAGATATAGCCGCCAAGCATGAACAAAAGAAAAATAAAAAATATGTTTATGAAGGCTATCATGATACTACTTGTTTAGTAGAGGTTGATGAAGAACCTCCCAGAGAAATCAGTACTGAAGCTCTTTATACAGTATTACAATTTTCTAAGTTAGTTAAAGCAAATATTTCACCGATCGTTCAAGTAATGAGAAAAACCGTGGTTGATGGCTCAAATACGTCAGGATTTCAAAGAACAGCGTTAGTAGCCAGGAATGGTAAAATAGAAACTTCAGAAGGAGAAGTGAGAATTGCTAATATCAATATTGAAGAGGATGCCTGTAGAATTATTGCTGAGCTGGAAACTGAAAAAATTTACCGTCTGGATAGATTAGGAATTCCATTGATTGAAATTGGCACAGAACCAGATATTAAATCTCCGCAACAATGTCAGGAAGTAGCTAAAAAATTGGGTTTATTGTTAAGATCTTTACCTGGAGTTAAAAGAGGGCTAGGAACTATCAGGCAGGACATCAATGTTTCAATCGAAGGTGGTGCGAGGATTGAGATTAAAGGGGCCCAAGACTTGAAAATTTTGCCCCAATTAGTTGAATTAGAAGGGAAAAGACAATCAGAGTTATTAAAAATCAAAAGCCAATTGAAAGAGAAACTTATAAAATTGCAAATAGTTGATGTTAGTTCAATATTTCAAGAATCAAATTCAAAAATAATTAGAAAGACTTTAGATGATAAAGGAAAAATATTAGGTATGAAATTAAACAACTTTGCTGGTTTAGTAGGTCGAGAACTGCAGCCAGGATATAGGCTAGGCACAGAATTTTCTGGCAGAGCTAAGATCAAAGCAGAAGTAGGAGGGATATTCCATTCTGATGAAATGCCTAATTATGGTATTACTGAAGACGATGTTAGAAAAATTATAAAAAAGTTGAAATGCGATAAAGATGATGCCTTTATCTTAGTTGCTGATGAGGAAAATAAAGCTAAAAGAGCACTGGAAGCAGTTTACGAAAGAGTTTCAGAACTATACCAGGGAATTCCTAAAGAAGTGAGGAAAGCCAATGTTAACGGCACTACCTCGTTTTTAAGGCCAATGCCAGGAGCTGCTAGAATGTATCCTGAAACTGATGTTCCATTAATCGAGCCGACTGTTAAAATAGAACTTCCAGAAATACTTGAAGATAAAATAAAGAGGTTCCAGGAAGAATATAATTTAAGCTATGATCTGGCTGTTTTAACAGCTAAATCGGACAAAGTTGAATTATTTGAAGAATTGATTGCTAAGTTTCCCAATCAAAAACAAGCATTTATTGCTGAAACTCTGATCTCAACACCTCTAGAGATTAAAAGGAAATATCAATTGGATCAAAATAAATTAAATGATGATGATTTTAGAAACTTATTCTATTACTTAGATAGAAACAAAATACATAAAGATATTATCTTGGATGTATTAATTGATATGATAAAAGGAACTTTCAAAATTGAGTATTATTTCACTTTAGGCACAGAAGAAATACATAAAAAACTGCAAGAAATAATCAACCAGAACAGAGAAGCGCCATTTCCAGCTTTGATGGGAATAGCTATGAAAGAACTGGCCGGGAAAGCTTCAGGTAAATTTATTTCAGATGAATTGAAGAAAATGATGAAGGGCTAAACTCAATATCCTTCCTTAAATCTTTTGTTTGGGCATTGCTTAGGTTTTAGTTTGCCATAACATTTCCAAGCAGTATTAGGATTGCCATAAGTTGCTTTAATATATCTTAACATGCCTTCAGCTTCTTCACGGCAATCGCCAATGCCATTTCTTCCAGAAGGATAATAAGCATCAACATTTACTGGTAATAATTGACCTAGGCCAGTAGCAGAAGAAGAAGCTTTAGGGCTGCCTTTATTTCCATCTCTAATTCTCTCATGAATTACTGGCCAGAGATACGGCTGATCACGTACAGATTTTCCATCCTCATCCTTAATACTATAATTAGGAATTCCTACCATTCCACCTGATTCATTACTCAGAATATAATGAAGTCCATCGCTATGCGCCCAAGAAAGCGGAACATCTGCAGAGCTAGCAGCTTCAGCGAAGAGAGTTCTGGCTTCCTGAGAAAACGGTTCATACCGAGCTTGGCAAGTCCTAACTCTTGGTCCATCAAAATGAGTATTAGTATTTAGTACTAGCAGCGATAAGATAATCGGATTATACATATCTACCTCTTTTTTTGAAATATTCAATCGCCATAGTAGAATCAGTTCATAAAGCTTATTTTGATCAGTTATTGTTTTTAGTACTTTTAAAATTAAAATTTACCAAAAAAACAAAAAAAAGATTATCTATTGATCTTAAACATCTAAAGGGTTAAAATTTATAAATAAATAATTATTTTCGACCCATTATGACCTTATCTACAGCTGTCGAACGATTAATTAGAGATGGAAATAGCCTAGAATTAGATGAGTTGACTAGCGTTCTAGGAGCAACTTTTGACGATCTAGGTGTAAGAACGATGGTTCCTAACAATGGGTTAGGAGAATTAATTTCAAAATTTTGGTTAACTGACGAAGGTTCTCCAAGTACACAAAGAAACATTGATCAAGCAATTTCTGATCTAGCTGCAGGTAAACAACGAGAATTTGATGGGCCTAGGTATGTTGGAACTTTTGAACAAAACAGAAGTATTCTTGTAGACAAGCATATCTGCCCTAAGTTCACCATGCCCAGTTATAGTTTAGCAACAGCTTCACCTCACTATCTGATTGCTGGCAATGGCGCGGCCGCTATTATTTTAATTAGAAGTTTAAGAGAACTAGGAGTCCCTAAAAATTCAATCAGTTGGATCGGTGAAGGTAATGTTAAAGGGATCTGGGGTGGTAGAAGAAACGGGGATCAAAATCATTTAAGAAATGTCCCTTTTGCATTCAGTTATGATCGACAAGTAATACCAACTACAACCAGTAATGATTATAGAGGGGAAGTAATTATTGATTTCTTAGATGGACTAACATCTCGATACAGGAGAAAATTTCCAGATTGTATTGATGGAAAAGTTATAGGTGTCACAGTTAATAGCGAGAATGATCATGATGTTATTTATGTTACTCCTAATGGCATAGAGACAAGACTCAATGCAAATTTTGTATTTCTCTGTTTTGGCAATGGAAAGCTAAGGGACTATCGAAAAGGTCTAATAGAAGTAAACGATATAGAAAGTAAGATACCCATACACAGAACTCAAAGAATTATCACTCTGGAAGAAAGAGAACATCTACAGGGAAAATCAGTAGTCATTTGGGGATGGGGAAACAGCGCTATTGAAATGGTAGCTAAAATGCAGAAATTAGGAATCAATTATCATGTTGTAACAACTTACCCACGAGAATCAGTTAATCATCCTGAAGCTGTAGTTCATAAAGATGGAAGAGCTTACCAAACATTTAGAACTCCAGATTTAAAAACCGGGAGTTTAGTGAGAATTGCGGGAGATTTATACAGAATTAGATCGGCCTATTATAAAGCTTTAACAGAAGGTAGAATCTCAGCCGAAGTAAACTCATTAAATTTAGATGATGATAATAACCTAATTATTAGAAGTCCATTCGAGACTAAATCTGTGAAATGTGATGAAATTTATATCTTAATCGGTTCACAATATACACCAGAAATACTTGAACCGTTTGGAATTCTAACTGATTCAGCCGGCAGAGTTGCACAAGATTTTACTGGAGCATTGCATGTTAATGGAATACCAGATAAAAGAACTTCAGGCATGTACGGATTAGGAGGGCTGTTACACAGAACACATCCAGATGGAATTACTATTGCCGGTATGCACAGGCAAATTGAACTTATGATTCCAGAGTTAATATTGAGAGCAGAAGCTAACGGCTATTCTTTCCCATTAAGATCAAAATCTTGATAGTGAGTGCTACTTATAAGTAGTCATTTAATAGAAAGATTTATATACCTTTATCCGGTATCATTGCCCATGAAAGATTCACTAGAAGATCGTGTAAAGAAAGGTTTGGTAGTGGGCGGAACCCTCATTGCCGTAAGTTTAATACCTGATGCTGCAGCTTTAGGCAGTAAACTAGTATATTTACCTCTAGATCTAGTTAACTATCCAGAACTGGCTAGACTATTCGGCTCCAAGATACCAACCATTCTTTTTGACGCTTCTGAGAAATGGTACACTTTAGGAGGTATAGCTGCTGGTTTTGGTCTAATGAACAGAAGTCAACCTAAAGGAAGAGCAATAGAAACTTTAAAGAAAATGGATTTAAGTACCTCTGTTGAAAATAGCATTTTAGGAGGCAGCTTGTTTACTCTGGCAGTACTTACTGGAGATAACTTAGCTAGAAGTGTTGCTAGTATCCCGCTAGACTTTCTGACCGGTTTATACGATATCTGTTATACTACGGCGGGAGCTGGAATTACAGCAGCTGTAATTGCTGCTAAGAGATCTAAATGGCAGCCAGTAAGAGATGCTGTCAATATCATGGATGATAATTGGAAAGGAGTTAAAAGATGGACTAGCCAGACTAAAACTAGAAAAGCGGTTTTGCCAGCTTTAGCTTTGATGACAGTTGGATACCAGTTTTTACCAGAGACAACTAAAGCCTTATTAAATCCAAAAACTATTGTTTCTGGACATGGATTTACTTCTGGACCTTCAGTGTTAGCTGGTGAAGATGAACGATTATTAGGGATTTGGAATACTTATCATAGTGATTTTCAAGCAGCCGGTAGAAAGCATAATGTTGATCCTTATTTATTAGCTGGTCTGGCTGCTGCTGAATCTAGTGGAAATAGATATGCTGTTTCAACTACTGGAGCAAAGGGAGTACTGCAATTAATTCCTGGCACAGCAGAAATGATGGGTTTAAAATCTGGATCTTATAATCCTTTAGTCCATAATGCATGGAGTGGAGGAGAAATTCAAACCAAATCTAGATTGTGTAGGAAGGGTGCTGAGAGAATGTGTGATTTTGTTGATGATCCGAGCTTTAATCCTTCCAAAAATATTGAAACCGGAGCTAGATACCTTGAGTATCTCGTAAAGAAAAGAGGAAACATTAGAACTGCGCTGATTGGTACAAATCCAGTAGACAGAAAAGAAACCTATCGTGGCCGATATAGTCCATCATATTACAAAAGAATAACTGATAAAAGAGATAGAATTCGACAATTGGTTAGCAGGCATTAATCTTAAATAAGTCTAAATCTAGCCGCAAAAAATAGTTTTGCTATCGTATCGGCAGCCCTGTTAAGTGTGGTGAGGGCGTTAGCCAAAAAGCGCAGCGTCCAGACCAACAAAGTTAGAAGAGTTTTCTCAGGCGAGCGTTCATTCTTTTTCAATTATCGCAGAATACATATAGTTATCAGAATCAATGAACTTTCGGACTCTCCAACCAGTATTTTTTAGAATTTGTTTCATTTCACTTTTGGAGACAAGTAAGTAATCAAACCAATCGCCAATATAATCTCTGAATCTTACTCTGATACGAAGTTGCCCGGGCATTCTTCCTCTTTTCTGATTGAATTTATGGTAAGAGAGGTGCACCTGATCCTCCGTTTTGTAAGGATCAACATTTTCAGCAATTATTAAGGCACTGGGGCTGGTTATTTTGTGGAATTTCTTGAGTAAAGTTTTGGCTTTCTTGAAACTACCAAATAATCCGAAGTTGTTGCCGAACAGGAGTACCGTGTCAAAAGTGTTTGTTTTGAATGTACCAATTTTTTCAATAGGCAACACTTTTGCGTGTTTCACGCCACGCTTTTGACAAACTTTGATGGCTAAAGGTGAATTATCAATTGCAACAACGTCAAACTTTTTCTTTTGAAGATAAAGTGAAACACGCCCAGCCCCAGCGCCGACATCAAGGACTTTGCCATGAGCATATTTTATTGCCTGTTTTTGAATTTCTGGCCAATCTTTATATTCGGCAAAATATGCCGGTGCACCGCTTGAAAAATCAACGAAGCCATCATCTCTTTCAATTACTTCAAATGATTTTTTGCCTAGGAAGAATGCCCATACTTCTTGGCCATAAGCATCTCTTTTTAGTTCCATATTGGTTTGATTACGATTCGATTATATAAATATATTTTGGTGATAGTGAGCCAGAGAAAATTACGCCTAACTATTTTTATTTAGTTAAGTTTCAGCTAAAATTTAAATAAAGGACTAAATATTATAATAAAATGGAAAACGAAATTAAAAATTCAGCTATTAGGTTAGTTGGTTTAGCTCTAATTGGATCTGCTATTGCTGCTTTTATGACTACTAGGAATCGAGAACCTGAAGTCCGCCAGTTTTATACCGCTGCCTGTTGGGAAGTTGCTGCACCACATTTTGATGAATTAGATAGAGTTTGCGGTAGATTTGTTTCAGAAGGAAATATGGCAGTAGAAGCAGTTGATAAAAAATTATACCAAATAATTATTGAAAATAGGGATAGAGCCTTAGTTTCAGCTAGTTGTAATCCTGATTATGAGATTTGGAGCTGTATTAGTGGTTACCAAAGACATTATGCCAGAAGAGAGCCTAACCGATAATGAATAAAATAGTCCTAGCTATTTCCTGCGCTTTATTAACTTGTTTCATATTATTATTATCTTACAAAGTAGGTTTGTTCTCAACCGATTTAACAGAAAATCAAGAGCAGACCATCGATTTTCTTAACGGAAATCAGGAACTTAGTTTAAATTATTCTGAAAGTGAATTCTCGCACCTAGTTGATGTTAAGGAACTAATGCAAGGATTTGACATTTTGTTTTATTTATTATTATTATTTTGTACTTTAACCTTAACTTATTATAAGAGAAAGCAAGAAAATCTTAAAAAAATATTATATTATGGTGGGATTCTTACACTAAGTTTGGCCGGAGTAATATTAATTTTAGTGATAGTTAATTTTAATTTTGCATTTACCTTTTTTCACAGCATTCTTTTCCCGCAAGGCAATTGGTTATTTCCTGAAAATTCACTGTTGATACAAATTTTTCCCATAGGATTTTTCGTTGCAGTTAGTGTTAAGATCTTTTTACTGGCGATAGGATTAGCTATACTAATTATTATATTATCTAAAAAAACTGTGTTTATAGATTAAACTCTAAAGAGAAACTCTTAATCAATATGACGATCTAGCAAAGAAAGAATAAACGAAGTGGAGTGAAAGCGCAGCGTGGCAAAATCAGAAGGATTTTGAGTTCAGAATTCTGGTGTTATTTATACTAACTTCAAAGCAGTAGAAGAACTGAAAGATTTATAAAGATGGAGTTATAACTTAAAATAAGGAAATGAAACTGAAACTATCGAAGTTTTGTTCAAGTTTAGAAGCAGGCCTAGGAGGTTATTTCATAGCTGACGGAGTCAGAAAAGTAGCAGATTATATTTCTAAAGTTGATAGCATAAGAGATGCTGTTTATCGAGCTGCAACTAATATAACTCCTGAAGTGATTACTCAAGCTAATGATTTAGCAAGTAGAGTTAATCTTGAACAAGGAAGTTTATTTGAAATAGCAACAGGAGTTGCAGCAATAGGAATAGCTTATTGGATGTTCAAAGAAGATGAAATCGCAGAACTTCGAAAGTAAATCTTTCGGTTTCTATCGTTTAGCCAGAATTCTGAATTAGATATAACAACGTCCTGTTAGTTTCGTCTGACTAACGGGAAGACCTGATTTTTAGTGCAACGATGCCGAAGACAAAAAATCAGAGTAAAATTCCCATTCCCAACCAATCCTGCGTTAGCAGACTATATTTATGTACGAATATTTAACACATTTGCTATACTATATTGTCATTTCAACGAGCAAAGAGAATAACTACTTTACTTTATTATGCAAAACTAATGTCCGCAACTAAAATTTGAATAAGTTTTTATATTCAAAGTTATTTTAATAAACGATGATGTTTACACCTGCTGGAATTAAAGCAATACTGATGATTCTAGCCTTATTATTTGTAATATTCCTGCTGTTAGGCTTGTTTTTCAAGCTGTTGTTATGGTTATTACCAGTAATACTGCTTATTTTCTTATTTAGTTACCTCTTTAAAATGCTCAACAAACTTAAAAAGTAATGATTGAGATTTGTTAATAAGATGAAAAATAAACCGTTAATATTACTTAATTTTAAGACTTATAAAGAAGCTAGTGGAACGAAATCTTTAATTCTAGCTAAAAAGATAGCTGCAGCTAGGAAAAATGGATACGAGATAGTGATAGCACCTTCCTTATTAACAACTAAAGAGATTGTAGATGAAACAAATCTAACAGTATTTGCCCAACATAGTGATTCTGTTGAATTAGGAGCTCACACTGGCTGGATACCAGCTCAAGAATTAGTTGAAATAGGAGTTAAGGGAACTATCTTAAATCATTCAGAGCATAAAATACCTTTAAAATTTCTGGCTATGGCCATAGAAGAATGCAAAAAAAATGGTTTGGTAACTGTAGTATGCGCTGCTACTTTAGAAGAAGTAAAAAAAATCTGCGCATTAAACCCAGATTACCTAGCATACGAACCAAAAGAATTAATTGGCGGAGATGTTTCTGTAACTACTGCTGAACCAGATGTGATTATTAAAGCGGTTGGTTTAGTTAAGAAGTTAAGTCCAGCTACAAAAGTACTTTGTGGTGCAGGGGTTCATAATAAAGAAGATTTAGGACAAGCCTTGCTGCTGGGAACACAAGGGGTATTGATAGGTCATTCTGTGCCAAAATCTAAAGACCCTAAACATTTTCTAGAAGGTATGCTGCTTTAAGGTACAGTAACAAAGAAGTCTTGTCTATTCCCATAAATTTCACCGTTAGGTAAAAATATCCTAGCAGTAAAAACGTATTGGCCCGGTAGAGCATCTTTTGGAACTAAAATAAGAATTGTTTTCTTTAAGTGTTCACCTTCTTCAACTGTCAATTCATTCCGATCAAATCTGGACCAGGAAGCTATATTTAAGGCTTCAGTGGTTCTGTCACTACCATCAGGAGCTATCAATTTAACAAATTCAACGTTAATTCGAAATTTACTGCCAACACCGCCAACATTTAAAATCCCTATACCAAAAGTGTGAGAATCACCTCTTAAGATAGTAGCAGTATGAAATGGCAGGGCTACTTTTTTACCTTGGTCAACTAGTAAATCATTAAGACGTTCATCTGTCTTTTGGTCTAAAGAGGCTTTAATCTCATCAGCGCCAGTAATAAACTTGTTTAAAAGAATTATTCCGCCTGTTAAGATAGCCAAAGAGATTATGATCATTACAATCATATTTATCGATAAATCAATGGCACCTCTTCTTTTCATTATAGATTTTGGATTTTAGGTAAGTATATAAAATTGACGCTGTACTGGTTATAAAGAAAAAGCAGTGCCGTCTTGAGTTAGTATTGATCGCAACCTCCAGAATGTTAGGCTCGGTTGCGATTTTCAAAACAAAGGCCCTAGATTCGAATTCGCTGCAGTGCTTTTAATAAAGGTGATAAATGTGAAAGGTATTAGATGGTTATTTCCAATATTATTAGCTTCTTGTAGTTATAATCAAAGTGAACAACAGAATAGTTTTATTAAAGATATTCAATACACTGACCAGTCTGGAAAAGTTGTTTTTAACGCTGGTCCAATAATAATTAAGGACAGCCACGGAACTCCTTTACCCGGGATAACTGTGATGTACCTCCTAAATTCTGAAACTTCAGAATTTATTATAACGGCAATTGATTCTAGAAGTGAAGAGAGAAGGAAATTTCATGTTCAAACATTAGAAGGTAGATTAGTTTATGACAGCCAAATAACCGGTGAAAGAAAATCATCTTTATTTTCTGAAACTAGTATTTTTTTAAGTACGATCCAGAATTTCCGGCCATTATATGAAGAGGCCACTAACGGTCCTGGTGTATTTATGGGAAGCGATGAAAATGTTGATGTTTACTGTGTCTCTAAAGATGAAATTCTGCGTACACAAGTTGAGGTGCCTTTAGGGATTGTTACTATGGGCAACAGCCGTCTTAAGATTGGATTGACGACACGTGTAAAAAACTTTTTTGATAAGTTTGTATTTAGAGAAGCTGGACAGCACCCAGCTTATGAAATAAGAACACCAAGAAATGCAACTAATTTATGCAGCAGCCCTGATTACAGCGGTGACACTGTTTGCACTTTAGATTATGATAGCTTATCACGGCAGTTATGGCAATCAGATGGCATGCCAGTATGGAAAATTAATGGACCATGCGATCTAAAAGATCTTAGTACCAACCAGAAAAAGTAAAGAGAATTTTGAATAATTAGTTTTTCATCAGAAAAATTCTCTAAGAGACTGTGAAATAGTCGGGATTTTGCTCATAAACAAGAAGAAAAATTAGTAAAATCCCTTTTTTTCAAAGTTATCTAAATAAAAATTAAGTAAAAACTTCATATTCTTTAACAATTATTAATACAAACAATAGTAGCAAAATTGCCCCAGCCACCATATACCATATGCCAGACAAGAAGCTAGACTGTGATAACGATTGATACATGCCCCAGCCCATTACGATAAAACCGAGCCAAAGAAACTTATCTAAGACTAACTTCATTACTTCAAATTCCTGTTCTTTTGACAACCTTCTTTTCATTTTATCCCACCGTTATAAATGATAATTTAGTAGCATAGAGCCCACCGCCTAAAGTTTCTTCTTGCAAACAAGATTCATCTTGGAACTGCAGGATATTACCTCTCAAGGCAAAAGTTCCTGGTGTTCTTGGCGCTATAACATTAATACCATAAACTTCAGATTCTGCTGGCAGTAATTGTAAACAACTTTGATCATATCTTAAATTGAAATCATCGTAACCATCATCACTATTAGTAACATCAAAACTCAAGTCTAACTTGAAGAAAAGAGCTTGCGCCCCAATATTTTGAACTCCTAAAGTAACGACTTTTGAACTTCCTCTATTAAAAGAAACTTCCCTAGGAAAAGAAATTTTCTCGCCACTAGTTCTTAGCTTTCCTGTAATGTCTTCCCTAACCTGCGCTTGCACTTCAGAACTGATATCTGTAACCGAACCTAACTGTGATCGGATAAAACCGAGACCTAGCCCTAATAACGTCATGGCTAGAACAATGATAACTATAGCTTGAATAGATAAGTCAAGGGATCCTTTCTTCATCCTATACACCTCTTTTATGTCTTTAGTAATAGTTTGTGGTTTATATAGTTTACGGAAAGATGTATGTATTGAGTTTTGGGCTTTAGCATTAAGATATGAGCCTTCTTGTAAAACAATAGCCAGCAAAAAGGAGATTGCAAGAGGAATTTTTGCTATAGTATTATAGTAGCCAAAGGCGAACTGATGCTAAAGCCGAAAGAAAACTTAATACGTACTAAAAGATGGCTTGTAATATCCGGCTCATTAAACTACTAAAAAACTTGATTACAAGATAAGCAATTAAAAAACTAGGGACAAAAGGAATGCCTTCTTTAATTAGAACTGAAGTTATTTTCTTTGATTTTAATAGTTCAATATCATTTTTAGTTAAAGTTCTCTTTGTAACTATCCTCTTGCCATTCTTAGTAGCATTTTCAGCTAACCAGTCTCCTTCAGTTAATTCTGAGGATTTTTTTCTAACAAAAAAACAACTTTTTTCAACTGAAGTTACAAAAATGATAGAGTAAAAAATTATTGCCGGGAATAATATTAAAGGCCAAAGAAAAGAGTAAATTAAGCTTAAAACAATTAAAAGAGAAGTGCCGACTCCCATTACAAGATGAAATACTCTTTGTTCTTCTAACGATTTTTTCAGCCGAACTATAAATAGATGTCTCTTCTTTATAGCTACGGCAATCATCCAAAATATCCCCCAAATAGCGCCAAAAAAAAGTAAAGCCAGGAAAAACCATAGCAGATCTAGGCTCTCAGCAGATAAAGGCAGTGAAATCCCAATCGCTGATCCCATACCCATTAATAATTTACTATCGCCGCCACCCCACTGATTAGAGTAATAAAACAAGCAGGCCAAAGCAAAACAAACTACAAATCCGATTAAACCAGCTAAAAATATCTGCCAACCTAAAGTGGTTGAAATTATACCCCTGATGCCAAAAGCTGCTGCAATAAAGGAAAAATTCAGCCAATCTGGGATTTCTCTGGATTTAAGGTCAGCATAAGCAGCTATGGTGAGCACTATCAAAGTAGTGGTTATGAGTAAGACGTCTAAAACCATAATTTATGGAAAAGAAACTAATTTTATTAAGGTATTGGTTGGTAAAGAAAAAAACTACTATTGTTCTTGGTTAAGTGTAATTACTTGCAAGCTACTTTAAGAAAACTTTATTAACTTTTTATCAAATACTTTTTTTATGATTGGAAAGGTAGTTGTCAGAAAGATTCCAAATTCGTACCCTGGGTTATATCTTCCTAAAGGGATTCATATAGATCTGAATTTGGCAAGGGAACAACATAACCAATACATTAAAGCACTTCTGTGGCTCGGGCTTAATGTTGAAGTGGTGCCTGCTGATGAACAATATCCTGATTGTGTTTTTATTGAAGACACCGCTGTTATTCATCGCAATCGTGCACTAATTACTCATATGGGCAGTAAATATAGACGGGGAGAAATAGAAGAAACAAAAAAATATTTTCAAAAAACACATGAACTATTTTTGATGAAATCTCCAGCACTCCTGGAATCAGGGGATATTCTTGTAACAAAGAATGAGGTTTATGTTGGAATTTCAAATGTAACAAATAATTTAGCTTTAGAATATCTTAAAATTATTTTCGATTCTTACACCATTATTCCTGTTCCAGTTACCAAAACACTGCATCTTAAAAGTGCTTGTAGCTATATTGGTAAAAACACTATTCTTATTTGTGAAGATTTATTAAAAACAAACCAGTTCAACCAGTTTGATAAAATTCTAGTCCCGAAAGAAGAATCCTATGCCTGTAATTGCATTGCCTTTAATAATAAAGTTCTTGTTCCAGAAGGTGCTGAAAAAACTATTTCTATGATTAAAAATAAAGGGTTTAAAATTAAAACAGTTCCTATTTCAGAATTCCTGAAAGGGGAAGGAAGTTTAACCTGCCTTTCTATTATTTACTAGTAGCTTGCTCTCAAACTAAAATTACTTGGCATTTTTGCCATGCCCACGGGCTTAACTTAGTTCAAAATGCCTAACGGCGCGTGCATAGGTTATGTACAATCAGCTATTTTCAAGATATTTGCCAGCGAATCTCCAGTGTTTTGTAATCCTCTGCTCCGAATGGAGGGTGATATTTGTGAATATCGAAATGTAGATGTGGTCCTAAATGCGCCATCCAGCCAGTATTACCGGAATATCCTATAACTTGTCCAGTTTTTACTTTGTCACCAACCTTTACTAGCGATCCATCTTTTCTAATATGTTCATAAATGGAGTATTCGTCATCTGGATGTTTTATTTCAATATAATTACCTAATTTATCAAAACTGTTATCATAACCGCCAATATCAGAGTTTTGTTTAATGTCAACTACTATTCCATCGAATGCCGCTTTGATTGGAGTTCCTTCGGGAATTATGAAATCAACAGCATATTTTAATCTTCCAGTATGCGCTGGAGATTCATCAGAGGTAATCCTTGCTTTTTGAACAGGATAGTGATATTTATGTTTTGTTTTCATCTGATTATAACACAGTTGTAATCTTAATAAGGTTTTTGAAATTGCTTATATCCTGATCTTCAAATGGAATCCTAAATGCGCGTTAAACGCTGGAATTTTGGCTAATACACGATATGTTACATAAACAATAAATAGGAGGATGTTAAGTATGGTAGATGAAGATTTATTTCGCAGCTTCAATTAGAGGCGGCAGAGATGATGGTGAAATCTATCTTAAATTAATTGAACATCTTAAGAAGTATGGCCCAGTACTGACAGAACACATTGCTGATTCGTCCTTAACTGCTAGGGGAGAAAATAAGTTTTCTGATGAAGAAATCTATATTAGAGATTTAGATTGGTTAAAATCTGCCGATGTAGTTATTGCTGAAGTCACTAATCCATCTTTCGGTGTCGGCTATGAATTAGGAAGAGCTGAAATACTAGGTAAACCTATTTTATGCTTATTTAGAGATAAAACTGATAGAAGATTGTCAGCCATGATTTCAGGAAATTCCAGGTTGATAGTAAAAAAATATGCCCAGATAAATGAGGCTCTAAAGCATATTGATTCTTTCTTTGCCTAAGTTCATGAAAACATTTATAAACAATTTTATACTAACTTAACTTAACTATTAAAAAATAGGTGGTACACGATGACCGATTCAGATTACGAGATTTTACCTCATAAACTCCTTTCAGATCTTAAATATGATGTGGAAGCCTTAAAAAAGAAGTTAACGCATCCAGACGCTAAAGCCGAAGAGTTAATTCTAGAGATTGAAAGCTTAAAAGATTCTATCCATGAATTAACTAGTATTTTTGAAAGAGCAATCGAAGAGACTAAAGCAGAAGATTTAAGCAAAACAATTAAGGACAGGCTTGACTCAGTTATTAAACAAAATGAAACTATTGCCAGAGGAATGATAGCGATATCAGATAAAGTGGATGAATTTATTAGAGAAAACACACAACATAAGATGGAACATAAAATGAACCATCCAATGGTTAAACATACAATGTCTAATCCAGCCATGCCTATGAGAAGAATGGCGCCTCAACCGATTCCAGCTATGCCTTCTATGGAAGTTCCAGCTCCTCCTGGTTCAATGAAGAAAAGACAAGGATTATTTGGATAAATGGTTTCTATCAGCACGCAACACTTACTGGCAAGGACCGCTCAGTTATACAATGTCAAACATCGAGCTTTTTCTAAAGAGGAAATTGTCAGGAAAGTTAACGAAATAAAATATTTATCCAGCCAGAAAAAAGTTCCTAAATTAACTTTAAGAAAGGAGATCGTACATCTGGAAAACAAATTGCAAATTATTTTCAATTTAGAAAAACAAATTTTCGAACACGAAAAAAAAGAGTCAGCGAAGGTAGCTGCCATGAGAAAAGAGATGGCCGCATTAAAGGAAAGGCTGGCTCAATCGGAGGATAAAGACTTAAGGATGAAGGTAGACAGATTATCGCATGTTCTAGGTGAAACTTTAGCTAAAAAAAGTTCAATTGAAGATGTAGCTCTTAGTACTAAAATTGTAAAGGAATATCAGAGAAAAGATGATGACAAAAGAAAAAAATTAACTTTAATCCATGCTTTAGATGAGAGACTTAAAATCCTAAAACTAGAACTGGCTGACCGGACTGAACTAAATCCAACGGTTGCAGAAAAGCTTAATGCACAAATTAAGCTAATTGAAGAAAGGCTGCAGAGGTTTTTACCTCGAACAGAAGTTCCAGTAGAAAGAGAAAAAGTTCAACATAAGATGATATTCTATCCGCCTAAGCCGGAACCAATTAGAATAGATACGGTTGAATTAGAAAGAGAGTTGCCTTTGCCACCGCCGCCGAGAATGAGTTAAAATTTAGCTGCAAAAATTAAGGCAATTTGACCACTAAATAATCGCGCTAAGCTTTAACCACAACTAAAGATTCTTGCAGCCACAAATGTCACGTCATTTGATAACGAGGCGACATAAAGTCACCGATTAAACATCCTTGCCCATGACTGTTCTTCTGCCGTTTTCTTTAGCTCGCCTGACAGCATCAAGAATGTGCTGCTTTACTTTTTCATCTAATTTATCCATAAAATCAGCTGAAATGTTTTCAATTCCATGCTCGGATTCTTTCAGAATTTCTTTAACCTGCGTCCTAACAGTTAACATAATTTTATTAAGTCTAAGCCCTATTTAAACTTTATGGCGTTGTCAAAATTAGGTCAATTAGAGAGAAAAATTGCCAGACTTAGCCGCAGATCTAAGATAGCACCGCCGGAGTTTTTAGAAAGTGAATTAAAACGGTTTGCAGCTATTGAAAGGTTAAAGCGTATTTTGATTGAAGAGATCAATCCTGAAAGCATGGTTCGGATCTTAGAACAAGAATTCAAGATATATTTCGAACCAAGAAAAACAAGAATTAGGTTAATTGACGATTGGAAATATGTTTATGCGGGTAGTAATGCGCAGATTGAATTGTTTCTTTGTGACAATGATTTTCAGATAGCAACTACTAAAATGGGATTTGGGCATTATCGAGAAATGGTCTTAGTAATAGAATCAGACCATATAAGAAAAGCTAGTCCTAAGAGCTTACCGGAAGGAGTACAAAAGAAATTATTAGAAGGCCAAAATGGATATGTTTATGTTAGTTCTAATGGTCGAATAAAGCCTTTTAATGATCAAAAACATTTTCAGGCAGCAATTAGCAAAGGAGGAGTTGGTTACTGTCTAGATAAGGCATTTGTTGGAAGATACCGCTGGATAGGAGAAGTTAGTCAGGAAGATTTACCAGAAAGAGTCAAAAATTATTTTATTGGAATTGGTTATTTGTACCCAAACGAAGATGGAACTTTAACTATACATGGTAATGCCCGCAGAGGACAAAGAAGTGCTACTCTAATCAATCCTAGTGGGAATGCCTTTCTATCAAGAGATAGAATTAGAATCCCTTATTATGAAACTCATTATGGCAGAATAGAAAAATCTACATTTACAATGGAAGGCAGCTTGACAGAGAGAGAACTATGGAAATTTTGGGGAGATCTTTTAGCCATGGAAGTTTCAGGAGAAGGATACTACTATTATACTAAAACTAATTTTAGAAGAAGGGAACAGGGATTAGCTGTAAGAAGAAAATTACAAGAAACACTAGACTTTGGACATTGCCTAGTTCCTCAACGATACATCTGTAAAGAACCTAAAATAGAAGAGTGGGGTTGGAATGAAGATTGTTTAGGAAAATATTTACCAAGGGTTATTGAACAATTAAACCTTAAGCCGCGACAATTATAACGAAAAGATTAAATATAAAATTTGTTTGCCACTCAATTATGAACACGTGCATATTCTGTAAAATAGTAAATAAAGATATTCCTAATCATACTGTTTATGAGGATGACAATACTTTAGCGTTCTTAGATATAAAACCACACACTAAAGGTCATACCATAGTTATTCCAAAAAAACACGGGATATTAGCCAATGACTTCACAGAATTAGAATATTTGGAACTAATGAGAGCTGCAAGAATAGTTATGAAGAAGTTAAAATTAAAATTGTCTCCAGATGGTTTTAATATCGGTTGGAACGATGGAACAGCTGCCGGGCAAGTTGTACCGCATTTACATCTTCATATTATGCCCCGGTGGAATGGTGATGGCGGAGGTAGCCAACACTCTATTATTAATAATCCAGGGGATATGAGTGTGGAAGAAGTAATTAAGTTCTTTTAGATAGTAACGTCTCAATTATATCTATTAAATCTTGTTGAGTTCCTGGAGTTTCAATGGTCCCGGCAATTAAATATTCCCATTGGTCTTCTTCAACATCATCTGTTAAAAAAGGAGCATAAACAGCTATTGGAGCAAATTGACATTCATAACACCTGGTCATGCAAGATGGTGGTTCATCAACTAGCACTCTTGGATCTGTTTTATATTTTTTATAAGCCTCAGATCCACAAGCAGCTAAGTTCTTGTTACAAAAATTCAAAACAGGCAATGTACTACTCATAATCAATTAATGAACTAGATTATTTATAAAATGATCTAACTATTTTGAATATATTAATTTTATGAAAATTTGTGTCCCTGCTAGGCCTCTAAAAAATAATGACTTACTTAAATGAGTTATAGAAAATTTTGAATAATTAGTTTTTTTATCGGAAAAATTCTCTAAGAAACTGTGAAATAGTCGGGATTTTGCTTATATACAAAAAGAAAAATTAGTAAAATCCCTTTTTTTCAAAGTTCTCTATATTTACGTCTATCCTTCAAACACAGAAAAACATTTAAATAAACCTTGCTTAATAAAGTATAACCAGAAAACATCTGACATGAAAAACAACTTATCCTTTGTAATTAATTCTAATGTGCCCATTAAAGAGATAGGTTCTTTATGCATGGAGATAGGAGCAGTTGAAGGGGTTGACAAAGCTGTTCAAGTTTTTCCAGAGAATCAGGATCCAATATTAGCCAGAATTGGTATGCTTGAGATCCTGGATGGATATAAGCCTCAAGATATTTTAGATAGAGTAAAAGTTGCTTACGCAGATAAGTTAGAAAGCATTGGAATAACGGCAGAAAGATATTTTCTAAAAGATAACTAAAACTTTGTTTTCTATTATTTTTTAGTACAGCCGCTTATTATATTTTTTATAACAAATCTGTCTAAATTAAATATAACAAATTTTATAACTAACTAGACAAATCGAAACTTAATGGACCACGTGGCTATTCTATCTAAAAAGACAAAGTGGTTAAGTAAAATCATCTCTGGAGAGAAAACTATCGAATCCAGGTGGTATAGATTTAAGAAGACTCCTTATGATGTTATTAAGAAGGATGATATAGTTTATTTTAAAGAATCTGGTGAACCAGTAACTACGGTGTCCGATGTTAGTAAAGTTCTGTTTTTTGAAAATTTAGACCAGGAAAAAATAATTAAAATTTTAAAACAGTATGGAACCGGAATTGGTGTTCTTGTTTCCTATGCCTCAATGTTAAAAAGCAAGAATTATTGCACTTTAATTTTCTTGAAGAATGTAAAGGAAATAGAACCATTTCAAGTGAATAAGACTGGTTTTGGAATGATGTCAGCTTGGATTAGTGTAGATGATATTAATAAGATTAAAAGAAAAGCTTAAAAAAGGAGCTTTAAACTTATATTTCTTATGGCGGTGTGGCTTAGCCTGGTTATAGCACCACGCTCATAAAGCTATGAGCTTTGAGGGAAACCTATGAAAAAAAGCGTGCATCGTGGGGATCGAGGATTCAAATTCCTCCACCGCCATTCTATCTATTACCTGATTATATTTATCTGATTGTGCTAACAAACAATGAGCCTATTTTAACTCAAACAGTGGTATCTTCAGGAAAAATATATTCTGGCAGATAAGATTTTTTATGGCAGTTATTTAACTCAATCAGATTGAATCTCTCGATTAGATCTTTAAATTCTTGTCTTAACTGTATTAATATAGAACGAATGCCATTTTTGTCTACTGCTTCTAGATCAAATTCTATATCCCAATCTCCAACGGTTTTATTTAACTGAACTATCTCTAAAGTATTTGACATAAATTCCATCAATTGCTGTTCCCTTTCTGAGCTGACATTGTGTAATTTCAAAAACAGCCTGGCTGCAGCGATTCCTAATTTCTCTTTATTAAGGTTATATTTGAATCCTTTTATTACATTTCTCTTAGTGAGACTTTTTATTGTTGATTTAACAGTTTTAACATTCAAGCTGGTTTTTTGGGCCAGATGCGAATATCTAATTACGGGATTTTTCAGTAAACTTTTAATCACTGCTAACTCTGTTTCGGTAAATTTTTCTCTTTCTTTATCTCCTCCGACCAGTCTTTCTACATATAAGCCGTGCAGCTTTTGATTTTTTGTAAGATAATTTCTAGGATAGACATAGGAGACAACATTCAGTGCAATTTTATAATCATTAAGAGTAGGCAACAACCCTATCATTTTTTTTAGTTCCTTATTGAACTTAGACGGGTTTGGGGCTAGAAAATCTACGGCTAGATCAAATTCACCAGTTAGTTCATAAATGGTAGTAATATACTGATTGCTCAATAATTCATTAATAATTTTAGTTTTATCCTTCTCACCAACATATCCTCCCTTAAAGTAAACATGAAATAAAATCAAGCCGAAATAAGAGTAATCAAACATGCAGTAAGGGGCGTGAATAATCTTTTCTTTTTCTAAGATAGAAGTATTATACTTAAGCCTTTGTGGACTTTTTTTAAGGTGGTTAGCAATTTCTTTAAGGGGCACTCTAGCATTTTCAGTGCGGCAATAAACAAAACTATGGTCCACTTTTGGCATTTACATCTTATTATTTTTTATTTCCTAATAAGTTTTGTGGTAGTTTAGGATAAAAATAAAAAAATAAGCCCGGGAATTATATATAGTAGAATTACTATTACCTGTCCATGGAAAAGGAGAACTTATTCTGGTGGTTGGTAGGTTATCACAGTACTGAAAATCTAAATAGATGTCTTCGATTTATGGAGCATGGTAGAATTCTTGATCCTCATGGTAAGCCCTACCTGCCTGGACAAGATCAAGAAAACGAATATTATCCTGGCGTTCTAATTGTTGCTAATGGTCCAGAGTTAGCTAGAAATTTAAAAAGAGACAAAATCATTCATGATCGAGAACTACCACCTTTTCATAAAGTTAGATCCAGAAGTGAATTTTACGAATACTTAAAAGATAAATCTGGAAAAGATGGAGCTTATGTTGTTAATACTCATGAAGACGAAATAGGCCATGTTAAATTTTTTAACAATAATCCTCCTTCCATTTCAGATAATTTTGAGTTAGAAGATATGTTTCCTCCTGGTGTAGTGAGTGAGCCTGGAAATAAAACCATGGTTGCAATTATTGTACCAAAAGCCTATGCTCACACAGATTCTTATCTTATCAGAAGATCGCCAGATGGCAATCTAGGGATGGGACCAGTACTTCATTTTGGCAGTAATGGTTTAGAAGATAAAGTACAACTTAATTGGGAACCAGGTCATCAAGGTCCATTCCTTGATCCTAACCGTAAAATCACTGGGCTTCATACAAGATATAAGAGGAGTGATGATGGAATATTTGTACCAGAATCTAGTACTTATGTAGATGGTCAATCACTTCCTTTTCGATAAATTTATAATCTACCATTAAATTAGTGGTTCTCCATGTCGAACCGTTCTTTCTCAACTACCAATTATCAGAAAGTCACTTTAGCCTATTTCAAAGAAAAGTTCCTTTACGATCTTAAAGCTGGATTTATTACTGCAGTAGTAGCTTTGCCCTTAGCTATTGCTTTTGCCATTGCTTCAGGTGTTCCTCCAATTATGGGGTTATACACAGCAGTAATTGCTGGAATTTTGGGATCTTTACTGGGTGGTTCTAAATTTTCAATAACTGGCCCGACTGGAGCTATGACGGTTATAATTTTAGCTTCTGTAAGTAAACATGGATTAGAAGGTCTGTTAGTGGCTGGTTTTCTGGCTGGAGTTATCCAAGTATTCTTTGGAATTATTAAACTAGGCCAATTTATCAAATTTATTCCGTTCCCTATAGTTTCCGGGTTTACTGCAGGTATTGGCGCTATAATTTTTATCGGCCAAATTAGTAATGCTCTTGGCCTTACCATATCATCCAAGGAACATGTTTGGCAAACTTTAATTGAAATTGTGAGAAATTTGTCACAGGCCAATTTTTTGGCAATAATCTTCACTATCTTTACTGTGCTCTGTTTAATTTTACTGCCTAAATTATTTTCTAAAGTTAAGTTTCTTAAAAATGTACCCCCTTCGGTTATTCCGCTAATTTTGTCAACTGCTGCAGTCATTGTCCTTGGACTGGATATTCCACAAGTTGGTGAAATTCCTTCCGGGCTGCCGTCATTCCAATTAATATCTATCAATTTCGAATTAGTCAAAAATGTTCTTCCTGCCGCTTTGACTATAGCTTTATTGGGGATTATTGAAGCACTTCTTTGCGCTGTAGTCTGCGATGGCATGACTAATACCAAACATGGAAGTAATAAAGAATTAATCGGCCAGGGAATTTGTAATCTGGTTCTACCTTTCTTTGGAGGAATACCTTCTACTGCTGCTATTGCGCGCAGTGCTGTTAACATTCGGGAAGGAGCTAAAACGCGAGTTGCAGGTATTATTCATGGTATTTTTTTATTACTGATACTGCTTTTTTTTGCCCCTATTGCACAATATATCCCGCGATCTTTTTTGGCAGGCATCTTAATGGTAGTTTCAGTTAAAATGATTAATATTCATGAATTTAAAACTATTATTAAAATCAGCCATTTGGAAAGCACTGTCCTATTTATTACATTTTTACTAACTATATTTACTGATTTAGTTTTTGCCGTAGAAGTAGGAATGATTTTGGCGATATTTTTAGTGTTTATTAGATTAACTAATATTATTAACATAACTAGTATGAAGGACTATCAACCTCATGAAAAAATCAACGCCTTAGTTTATACCCACCCTTCCCTTAAAGAAAAAGTTTCTATTTATACTATCCATGGTCCTTTTTTCTTTGGCGCTATGAATCTATTTGATAAAAAAACAAATGAGCATATCAGTATTCGCAAACCTATAACGCTACTTCGTATGAAATATGTTACTTTTATCGATAGCACTGGACTAGTCCGTCTTATTGATTTTATCCAGGAAAGACAAAAGAAAGGAATTGTTGTTTTGCTAGTTGGTCCAAATTTAGGCGTTAAAAAAATATTAAATTCTAATAAGGAGTTTGCTTCATTAGTAAAACAGGAATTTATCTTTGAAAACACTCCAGAAGCATTAGATTATGTTGAAAAAAACCTATCTTCTCTAACCAAAAAATAATAGTAAGCTAAGACCTTCCTAAAATACTCATCCCCTCCTTTGTCCAGCTTACTCCACGACAAATTAGGTGGTACAAACATCATTTGGGAGTGTACATATTTGACTGATTGCATCATCAGGTCAAAATGCCTTCAGTTTCTATGAAGCAGACTCGTCGCGAGGGGATGCTCCCTACGGGAACGCAGAGTTCTCGAAATGTGGAGCCAGCATTTTGAAGATGCTATCAGTCAAAGTTTAACACCTCCCATAATTTTTTTGAAACAGAATTTCTAGTTAATGATACTTTTGACTACTATGGTAGCATAACTTCCTTTAGGCAGGGTAAAATCAACTTTAACATGTCTTTTATCTATTTTCTTAACTGAAAAATCTTTAACTTCAACAAAGACTTTTCTCATCTCTCCCTCTGCCGAGATTTCAGGGATTTGTTTAATGATAAAATCTTCAGGTTTAAATTCTCCGCTAGAGAACTCACTGCCGAATCCTAGCAGCGGCAATTCCAGCTTTTTGTCCCATTCTTTAACGAAGACAAATTCTCCTTCAGAATATTTTACTCTTTTAACTACTGTATATTTCTCTTCTAGATATTTTTTAACCATCTCATTCCAGAGATAACTCTGTAAAGAATTTACATACATTTTCAATAATCTTATCGGCAGTCTCTTCAAAGCGCCGATTGAATCATTGGGTTTTTCTTGAGAATATTCCTTCACCCGGGGATTGTCTATCAGCAGAACTGCTTTAGCAAATTCTTTTTTAACAATTCTTCGGCCAATTTCTACGTTATTCTTAGAGAATCTTTGTTCATCAAAGTAGTTTGGTATAAATGTAGGCTTTCCAATTTTTTCATTAGAATTAATTATTATCTCAAATCTGTTGCCTTGCAAATCTCCTAAAGTAACTGGCTGATTGGAATAACCTAAAAACCCTAGCTTAATACCTTCGAGGTCAACTCCCTCAATTCTATCTTTACTGGTTCCAGCAATAGAAATAACCTGCTCTGTAATTGCATTTTTATCCTTACTCCCGGCAAAACCAATTTGTTTTTCTTTAATTCTTAAAACTCTAGATATTTTATTAACCGCATCGATAGTATTATAATTTCTTTTAATTAGTTTATACAGCAAATATTTTCCTGAACCTTTAATCTCTACCCCACTTATTTCCTTGACCACAAAATCTTCTGGTTTTTGTTTTATTTTATACATAAGATAGGTTCTTAGGGTTTATTATAAAAACTTATTCTACTGAATATTCCATATATACTATTTTCGCATCCTGGTCATTGTCAAAAAATATCTTACTTTTACAATTTCTAAAAAAATCAAAGGCAGCTCCTTGATTATCTTTTAATCTTTCAGAATCTACTTTTGATGCGTTAAAACCTTGCCCTTTCTGTTCAATTCCGATAATAAAACCTTTCTTCCCAAACCATAAATGAAACTTTGACGGCGCTTTAAACTGAGAATAATTTAAAGCATTCGATCCGGCTTCGTTTAGAAAATAAGCTACTTCATCCTTATTTTGGTAGTTTAACCAGTTATACAAATCAAAACCATTTTCTAGCAGCCGGCTGTATTTTTGGTTTAACAAATCAACAATTTTCCATTTGATCTCTCCATAAACACTAATTACCGTATCATCACGCAGCTGCTGTAAATCATGAACTAAAAGTTCATGATATTCTTGTTCTTCAATTTGTTCTAATGCTTTTTTTAATTTTTTTGTAAAATCTATTACCATGATGATTTACTTTTTGTATCAACACTATTAAGTATAGTAAACTGCGCAGGATAGAGAACATCAATCAGTGCAGTTTACTTATTAGATAACTGCGTAATTATGTGCTGTATCTCACGCAGTTATCTATATTTTCACAAGTAGACCCCGCAATTTTTAGAATCATTGTCTTGTTGGTATCTTCGCTTCCACTCTGCTAGCCGATTTTCAGCGTTAGCATAATGTTCAGGATCTGAGGTTATTTCTCTAATATAACTTTTCATTTTGGCAACATTGCCGGGATGGAAATCCTGGATGTTTGGAGCTGGGCGTCCTAAAGGATCTTTACAGCTGCGTGGATCACTGCTTTTTGATCTTTTTTCACAAACATGATTGCCAGTAAAACTATGGCCTATTTCATGCAAAGCTAAGTTAATTAAGATTGAAAGTCTCTGATGTTGGTCATAATCATCTTTTCTCTTTGAACAGTACTTATCTTCGACTTTTTTATCGGCAATCATTAATCCAGTATTAGCTTCAGAAAGAATTTTATCGTAAGGGATAGCGCCCAGGCGGTCTTCTAGTTTAGTTAAGTAATCGTAACTGGGAGTATTTTCGACCCCCCATATTCCGTAAGGTAACTCCGTGCCATCTTTTGGTTTACCATTCATGATCTTAGTATCGACAACATAAATTATCCTATCTAAAAAATTTAATGTAGGGAACGTAGTAATAACCTGAATTCCAGTGAACAGTATTTTTTCTCTAGCAAATCCTGCAGCTACTCCTTCAGCCATGAGATTAGCTTCCTTCTCATTCATAAAATCAGTAGCTAAATAAAAATGCAATTGTCCAGCAGCTACCAAGCCGTAATCTGGTGAAAGTTGTGGTCCATTCCGGCGGGAACTTTCATTACATCCATTCCAGATTAAGCTGCCTAAAAGAAATTCCATTGCTTCTCGGCGTGTAAAGCTCATTTTAATTTAGATTGAAGATAGCTCATAGCTTCGTCTTTATTGTTAGGGGTGTTTAGAATTACTTCCATCATTGCTTTATGATTTTTATTTAACTTGCCATAAACCTGATCAATAATTAGAAAGTATTTGGTGTATGGATATTCCCCCATCAGTGCCGGTTTAGTCATGCCGCTGCTAACACTTTCCAAAATTTTTCTCTCTTTTTCTGTTATATCTGGATCATTACTTTTATGCAGTTTATCGATAGATTCAATAGCTGAGTTTACTTGGCCAGAATAATTAACCCAGCGGTTATACTCTTGTGCAGCAGCTTGATAATTTTTCCAGTCGCCCCTAAACCTGAAATACTCTTTAGCGCCAATTAATCCTACCCATTGTGCTCTACTCTCTTTTAACATGGTATCCATATTACCTTTGCCATTCTGGTCATCAGTATTATGTAAATCCTCATGGATAATTAAAGAAGCTCTATTTGTCCAGGAGTGACGCATAAATGTTCTATTAATATTACTTCCATTACCTATATTAGAAGTCTCTCTTAGGAAAACATCATATCCCTTCTGTTTATAACAATCTTCTTCATCCTTTAAATCGTCTACTTCAGATACAACTCGTAGTGGGGGGAAACTTAAATCACAGTGATTACCAACAGTATTGTAATCCGCTGACGTGTATGGATCTAAAGGTGAACTAGTAGAAGAAGTAACAATTAAAATATGCAAGGTCCTGGGCGGATCCTTAAAAGTTAAATAATTTGGTGAAGGCAGTAGTTCAAACTCAGCTTGTGCAAACTGTTTCACATCTGCGATCTGCTCTAAGTCATTTTTGTTTAATCCCTCGTAACATATTGAAAATTCTACTCCTTTTTCTTCAAGAGCCAAGCAAAGTTCTCGTTCATCACGCGGAATAATCTTAGAACTAGCCGCACATCCAATTACCAACAAACCAGCCCAGATAAAGCTTCGCCTTAACAAATTTTCAAGCATTTGCGGATGTAGAATTCTATTTTTTATATAATTTATGCTATTTTTCGTATGTATTTAGTTTATTACAAATCTAAGCACCACCAACCTGAGTCTGTACACGATCATATCATTGATGGCGTATAGACTCGGTCGCGTCTTACGAGTTTAACATCGATAAGACTCGTTGTGGTGCTTAGATTTAAGTAAGCAAGGCGGCAAATCCTGTCGCTTCTACCATAATAGAATCGCAACCGAGTCTAACGTTCTGGAAATTAGAAACGAGTAGGACTTTAGGCGGCCTTGCTCATAACGATAACTAAATACATACTATTTTTCTTCAACCAAATCTTTTTAAAATAGACTTGCTTTTAAGTCCTGATGTTTAAAGTAATTTCATTTTATAGGTACGCCAAAATAGATGATCCACAGTATCTGAGATTCTCACTTAGATCGGAGTGCCAAAACTTAGGACTTTTAGGAAGGGTTCTTATAGCTAAAGAGGGAATCAACGGGGCAGTTTCAGGAAGAATAGAAAAGTTAGAAAAATTTAAACTAAAGTTACAGCAAGAATTTCCGCAACTAACATTTAGAGAGCAGAATTCTGATAAAACTACTTATCATAAGCTGGTAGTTCGAGTTAGAGATGAAATTTGCGCTTTTAATTCAGCAGTTGATGTGAAAAATGCCGGCAATCATCTTTCCCCAGAGAAACTTAAAAAACTTTATGACCAGCAGGAAAACTTCTTTATCATCGATGCCAGGAACAATTATGAGTATGAAGTTGGCAGGTTTAAAGATGCTATTAGGCTGCCAATTAAAAACTTTAGAGAATTTGCTAAAGGAGCAGAAATTTTAGAGCCATTAAAAGAAAAAAAAATCGTACTTTATTGCACCGGGGGAATCAGATGTGAAAAAGCCTCAGCCTTTCTTAAAGAACAAGGATTTAAAGATGTCAACCAGCTGGATGGCGGCATTATCAATTATGTTAACCAGTTTCCAGAAAATAATCATTGGGAAGGCGGTTTATTTGTTTTTGATGACCGTTTAGTCTCAGATACAGGTGAGGCGATTACTTCTTGTAAATTTTGTAATAATGAATCTAAACAGTATGTTAATTGCCATAATCTTAATTGTGATAAATTATTCATAGCTTGTGAGCACTGCCTTCTTAAAAATAATTATTCTTGTTCAGAAAGTTGCCAGAAATCAAGCCAAAGAAGAAAGGAGATCCAAGAACCAAAAGAAATTATTGGCCTAGTTGAAAATTACTATCCTATAGCTAAAGTTGCTTTAGTTAGATTAAGAGAAAAGTTAAATCCGCACTCAAAAATTTCAATCTTTGGTAAAACTACTAAAGAATTCACGCAAGAGGTTGAAACAATTCAAAACCATGAAAATAGTTTAGTTACATTTTCAGTAAAAGAAAAAGTAAGGAAAAATGACAAAGTGGCTTTAATTTAAGACTATGCAAAACTTATGTCCGCAATTATATTTTGCAAAATTATTTAAATAATGTTTGTTATAGCTAACTAATGATTTTAAATAAACTCTCTGAATTAGAAACTGAATCTTTAATGAGAAAGATCCCAATCATAGGCCGAGAGAAGGGAACTTGGCTGCTTCAAAAAGTCAAAGAAATGAATCCTAAAAAAATCTTAGAGCTGGGTTCTGCTAATGGTTACAGCGGTTGTATCTTAGGAAGCTATGGTGCTGAACTGACTACTATTGAGCTTGATACCAAGATGGCCCATGAGGCTGTTACTAATTTTTTTAAATTTAATATTAAGGCTAAGGTTCTAGTTGGCGATGCTACTCAGTTGGTTAAAGAACTTAAAGATAGTTTTGATTTAGTTTTCATTGACTTTGCTAAAAAGTCTTACCTTAAAATTTTAGAAGATTGTGTCAGATTAACAAAGTACGATGGCTTGATCATTGCTGATAACATTACCATGTCTGGCTGCCAGGATTTTAAAGGAGCTATCATGAATCATTCTCAGTTAAAAACTGAGATTATCAAAATTAAGGACGGGTTAAGTTGCAGTGTCAAGAAATCTTGAAGAAAAGACTCGAGAATGGTACGCCCTAGACTTTCCAGGAGATTTAACCCCGATCTGGGGTCCATTTAGATATAATAATAGAGTTTCAAAGTCAGATAAATTTAATGAAGAAAGATTACCATATAGTTTAAGATTGCTGACCCTAGTAACTTATAATTGTCTTGCTTACAGTATATTACCGGGTTATTTACTTGTAGAAAATTCTCAAAAAGTTGTAAATTTCTTCTGGCTTTAAAATGACCGTTAATACTAGAATTTCCGTTGGCGATTTTACTCAAGAACATCTTGATATTATTCTTGAATGCTACGGTATGACTGGTTTACCAATAATCGAAGAACTTTCTTTAAACGTTGAACAAATTAGACAAGAGTTTGACCAGAAAGGGCGTTTCATTGCTATTCTGCATCCAACTGAAGCTGAAAGGAACTATTTAGTTTTCTCGTCTGGAACCGACAACGATGACGGTATTGTCTATCTTCACTTAGGTTTAGTTCCAACTGATTATAAGGGGGATAAGAAGCACTTGGAAAGAACATTTCAGAAAGAAATAATCAGACATTTCTTAAATTAATTTTTTCATAATTTCACTTACTGCTTGAGGACTAGCCCGTCCTTTAGTTTGCCGCATAACTTGTCCCACCAAAAAATTTAAAGATTTTTCACTGCCTAGCTTGTAATCATCAACTGCTTTCTTATTCTCTGAAATTACTTTGCGGCAAACCTCTTCTAGCCCATCGCTAATTTGTTCTAACTTATTTCTCTGGACATAATCCTTGGGGGAGAATTGGTTCTTTACTAGCTCCTCCATTATTTTCTGTGCTGTTAAATCGTTAATTGTCCCTCTTTCTACTAATTCCAATAGTTCCACTAGATATTTTTCATCTAATTTAACTTCCTTTAAGCTCTTTTTATTATAATTTAAAACTCTCAACAATTCTTTTCTTAACCATTTAGCGGCTAGTTTAGGATCAACTTTTTGAACAACATTCTCAAATAATTCTGCCAATTCTAATTCCATGGCCATAACCTCGGCATCGACAGGATCAATAGAATAAGCTTGGATATATTTAGCTGCCTTCTGATGAGCTAGTTCTGGTATTTTCTGATTTAAAAATTCTTTAGTCTTGATAATAGTTAAATCTGGTTCGATGATGTAACCGTAATCGGCTTCAGTTTCTTTAATCCGCAGGGACCGGGTAATTTTCCCATCCCAGCCGCGTGTCTCTTGCACAACTTTCTCTTTTTTCTGTCTAGATATCTCATAATTGAGAGCTTTTTCTAGCTCCTTAAAACCAGTAATATTTTTTATCTCCACTCTAGTATAATCCCTCTCTTTAATTGAAATGTTGGCATCAGCTTTGATGATACATCTATTAACATCAAATATTTTCAAGTAAGTTAAAATACTGATCAGCCGATTCAGAAAATCTCTAGCTTCTTCCGGAGAAGTCATTTCAGGGGCCGTTACTATTTCAATTAAGGGATTGCCTGATCGGTTATAATCAATCAAGGAATAGGATGATTTTGACATCTCACCAGGGTAAGATATAGCTGCCGGATCTTCTTCCATATGAACTCGAATTAAATTGATATTTTTTCCTTCTTTTAATTGGACTTTACCGCCGACTCCTAGCGGCTCTTCAAACTGTGTTATTTGAAAATTTTTAGACATATCCGGGTAAAAATAACTTTTTCTGGAAAAGATTAGTTCAGGGGCAATCTTACTGCCAACGGCTAAACAAAATCTAGCAGCGAATTCTAAAGCTTTCTTATTTAATGTTGGCCTTGTGCCAGGATGGCCTAAACAAATAGGGCAAGTTCTGGTATTAGGATTATCTTCTCCTTGTGTTCTACAGCTGCAAAATAATTTTGTCTTAGTGTCCAACTGTACATGAATTTCTAAACCAATAACCACTTCGGAAGTGAATTTCATGAAGAGTCCTCTACTAATTGTAAAAATTCTAACAGCTTGCCTTCTTGTAGATGGTCTGTGCAGGCCATTAATCCTATTGGTAAACCTTCTTTATTTCCTACTGGGATGCTGGCATGAGGTATGCCGGCTAAATTTGGTCCAACCGTTAGTACATCCATTAAATATTGCTGCAGGGCACTCATTTTATTAATTTCTGAAAATTTCGGCGCTACTACCGGCATAGTTGGTGAAACAATCACATCAAATGTCTTAAACAAATTTTTGTATTCATCAATAATTTTAGTTCTTACTTTAGTAGCTTTAATGTAATAAGCATCACGATATCCGGCCATTCTCGCAAAAGTTCCTAAAATAATTCTTCTTTTGCTCTCTTCATTAAAATTTTGGCTTCTAATTTCTGAAAAATATTCATTAAAGCTTTTATTTTTTGGATTTCCTTCAATGCCATATCTTAAGCCGCATAATCTAGCTAAATTACTTGATGCTTCAGAGGTGGAGATAATATAATAAGTTGGAATTCCATACTTGAAGGTTATTGGCAGTGACACTTCTGCAACTTCAACATTCTTTAGTTTCTTTACAGCTCCTTCCACCGCGGTTTTAATTTCTGGATCAACCCCTTGATCAAATTTTATCAAGCCAATCTTAAATTTTTTAGTTTTAGATTCAAAATTAATTTTTTCTTTCAAGGAAGTTGCATCTTTATCATCATAGCCTGAAATAACTTCCAAAACTTTTCTTAAATCTTTAACTGTCTTACTCATTAAACCAATTTTATCTAATGAATCAGCATATGAAATTAATCCATATCTACTAACTCTACCGTAAGTAGGGCAAAAGCCAATAACTCCACAGAAAGCGGCTGGATTTTCAATACTTCCTCCAGTGCTTTCAGTTAGAGCTACATGCGGAAAGTCAGCTTTTTGTGTTAATCCAGCACCGCCGCCGCTAGACCCACCGGTAGTTCTTTCTTTGTCAAAAGGATTTTTCGGCACTTTAAAACCTAAACCCACATTTGTATTAAAACTGCCAAATCCGAAAGCATCTTGTGATGTCTTTCCAATAATCATGCCGCCTTCTTTCCTTATCTTTTCGATAACCGTTGCATCAAATAGTGGCCTATAACCTTTCAAAATTTTTGATCCAGCTGTGCTTTCCACATCTTTAACACAGATGCAGTCTTTTACACTAATGGCTAATCCAGATAATTTACCTCGGCCTGGTTTAGCATCATCACAAATCACTGTAAAATAGTTATATTCTTTATCAATTACCTTGCATTTCTTAATGATATTATTCATTCTATAGTCCTGGGACCGATAAAGAACCCGTTCAGTTTGTTTTTTGTAAATTTTAAAGCTTCTTCCTGATCAATACAGCTTTTTTCTTCATCTTCTCTTAAAATATCCTGCTGTTCTATCGGCCTGAAAGAACTTCTCGTATTTTTAATATCAATTGAATCCAGAATCGAAAAAGCTTTAAGTATCTCTTGCAAATCTTTGGTAAATTTTTCTTCTTCTTCTTTTGTTAAATTTAATCTGGCGGTTTTAGCAACTTTCCGCGTAAGCTCTTGATCAATTTTCATAATGCTCATTTGAAAGATTATTAATATTTAAAGATTGTTGTTAATAATGTAGACTTCCAATCGCGTTATGCGGAGGTGCGAAGTGCAGTGGAACAAGTTGTCAAAAAAACCGCCCACCACTGGTGATCGCCTGCGGGCTCAACACCAGTGGCATGCTCGCTTCGCTCGGGGCGGTTTTTCGACCATGATTTTTCCAATCAAAGAGATGGCTACACCACCAGTGAAAATACACTGGTGGAAAAATCATATTTTA
>Ga0209542_10002110_pt1 | contig 45359 bp, 43 predicted proteins | sample RifCSPhighO2_01_FD_184028 | JGI IMG/M metagenome (GOLD analysis project Ga0209542, IMG submission 184028) | Soil microbial communities from Rifle, Colorado - Rifle CSP2_plank highO2_0.1 (SPAdes) (version 2) | ecosystem: Environmental > Terrestrial > Deep subsurface > Rock core/Sediment ...
GCAGTTCTGTTAGATTAGATTTTGAGGTCGTCGATGGCCTGGTCGAGAGACTTCGGTTCGTTTGGGACATCGTTGCCGTTTGGCTCCATTGATGCCTCCATATCTCGACTTACGCGCCCGCCTTCAGGTTCGTTGATTTTTAGGTTTACACGGGCATCGTGTTTCATTCCAACAACTCGCAAAAGAGTACGAATAGCCTTTGCAGTGTTGCCAGAGCGCCCGATGATTTTGCCCATATCCTCCGCGTGTACATCAAGCGTCAGCAATACACCCATTTCATCAACAGTGCGGTTGGTTTTTACTACTTCCGGATGATCCACCAAGGCCTTCACTAGGGTCTCCAAAAATTGCTGGTCCTCGTGCATATAATCGTTATTTAATTTCTGAAATCACTCTCGGCGTTTCATTTGCCGGGCGTTTACTTAATGTTACCAGTCGTCAGTCTAAGCACAACGTGTGCTTGTGGGTAGTGTGTAGTGATTATGAAGCCTTCTCTTCTTCTGCTGGAGCAGCAGTCTCTTCAACTACAACTTCTTCGGTAACTTCAGGAGTAGCTTCTTCGGCTGGAGCAAGAGCAGCTTCCGCAGCGGCTTTTTCTGCAGCTTCGGCGGCTGCCTTGGCATCAGCTTCTGCTTTCAACTTGGCCTCATCAACGATCGGAGATTTGCGAGGAAGAACGTTTATTTTCTTACCTTCGATAATTTTGTTGCTTATAAGCAGGTTGTGAACAGTCGGAGAAACCTGTACGCCTTTTGCAATCCATTCTTTAGCGCGTTCACCGTCAACAGAAAAAGCGTTCTGCTTAGCACTATAAGCACCGAGCAAGTCGATGTGCTTATTGCTCTTTGGGCTGGTGCGAGAGTCGGTAATAACCACTCGGTAAGAGGGGTCATTTTTGCGGCCAACTCGCTGTAATCGCATCTTTAACATAGTGACGGAAAGAATAACAGAATATTGTTTATTGTCAATTTGGATGTTATTCTGGGCCGCGTGAGCAACAACTCTTATGAAGGTGTACTAATGGTACGTGGGAAAGGCACTGGCTTTATGGTGGTGCCAGGTATGGAGGAGGACATTTTGATTTCTCCTGAAAAATTGGAGTTCGGCCTCGATGGCGACTTGGTCGAAATCGAGCTTTTGCCGCGTGTGCCAGGAAAGCGACAGGAAGGTAAGGTTGTTCGGGTTATCGAAGCGTCCCATAGTGAATTCATTGGTGTTGTAAAGGAACGTATGGATGGCGCTCGCAAAGAGCTTTTTCTTGAACCAGACAACCGACGTATTCATAAAGATATAGTACTTAAAGAGGCCTCGGCTGAACTGCTTGGTATGAAGGCTGTGGCCAAAATAACCCGCTGGAGTGATGCCACACGTGATCCGCTTGGTGTTGTAACGGAGGTGTTAGGTCACGCTGGTGATCATGAGACTGAAATGCAGGCCATCATTCGTGGTGGTGGTTTTTCTGAAAGTTTTCCTGAACCTGTTGCCCGAGCGGCTAAAGAGATGTATGACCAAAAGTCAGCTATTTTTGACGCTGCCAAACAGGACCCTAAGCGCCGCGATATGCGCGGTATCACTACCTTTACGATTGACCCTAAGGATGCCAAGGACTTTGATGACGCACTTTCAATACAGAAGCTTTCTGACGGTAACTTTGAAATTGGCGTGCATATCGCAGACGTATCACATTACGTAAGGGAGGGTGAAGTGATTGATGATGAGGCACAGAAACGCGGTACCTCGATATATTTGGTGGACCGAGTGATTCCGATGTTGCCGGAAGTGTTATCAAATGACTTATGTTCACTCCGTCCTGAAGAAGAGCGTCTCGCCTTCTCTGCCATCTTTACTCTCACCCCTTCTGCGGAGGTAGTTAATGAATGGTATGGTCAAACAATCATTCGCTCCGATCGACGTTTCTCTTACGAAGAGGCGCAGGAAATTCTTGATCAAGGACAGGGAGACTTTCATAGCGAGCTGACCGACATGATGACACTCGGACGCATCATCAGAAAGAAGCGGTTTGCTGAGGGCGCGATTGCTTTCGAACAGCCAGAAGTTAAGTTCGAGCTGGATGAAAGTGGCAAACCAATTCGCGCTTATACAAAAGTCCGTACCGAAACGATGTTGATGATTGAGGACTTTATGTTGCTAGCCAACCAGAGTGTGGCCACTTTTATCTACAAGCTTTCCAAACAAAACGATCGTGATGCCGCGTTTGTATATCGTATTCACGATGTACCGAATCCAGAAAAAATTGAAGAACTAGCCTCTTTCCTTCGCGTGCTTGGTTATGAACTTCGAACAGAGAAAGGTATGGTCAATGCCAAGGACATTAATAAGCTTCTTAAGGAGGTTGAAGGTAAACCAGAGGAAGCTCTCATTAAGACCGCCACTATTCGTTCAATGGCTAAGGCTGTCTATTCAACTAAAAACATTGGTCACTTCGGTCTGGCTTTTAAATACTATACACACTTCACATCTCCGATTCGTCGTTACCCTGACTTGATGGCCCATCGCCTTTTACGTCGGCATCTGGATGGTTCAGAGATAAAGGGTCAGGAACTAGCTAAATTTGAAAAACTTTCTGTTCAATCTTCTGAACGTGAAATTGATGCAGTGCGGGCCGAACGTGACTCGATTAAGTTCAAGCAGGTTGAGTTTATGGCCCCTCACGTGGGTGAAGAATTTAATGGCGTTATAACAGGCGTCACTGACTGGGGTATTTATGTTGAAGAAAAAGAGTCTAAATCAGAAGGTATGGTGCGTTTGGCATCGATCCGTGGCGATTACTTTGAGCATTTGGCCTCGGCCTACGCGGTTAAAGGTCAACGGACTGGCAAGGTGTATCGCTTGGGTGACCCTGTGCGTTTCAAGGTTATGAACGCAAACCTAGAGGAGAAGCAGTTAGATTACGAACTAATTGGGTAAAACCGCGACCTTTTGAGATTCTGTAACCAATTTCCGAATTTTGTAGTAATCTAATGGTAGGAAGGAGGTGGTCAAAATGGACACCTTGAACATGTATCTCCATGCAGAAACGCAAGGAGAAGTTGAGCATTGTCAGGCATTCTTAGTGCACACTATGTTGGCCAAGAAAGTGTCCGCGGAGTACTTCAGAAACAATGCTTATTGGTTCACTTTGGAAACCGATTTATCGGTGGAAGAAATTGGACTAGCACTCAAGGATGCCGGATTCAACGTCGAGGTCTTTGGAACTGAAGAGTACGTCTAACTAATGGGAGGCAGCAATGTCTGCAATAACACATGGTCCGGAAGCGACAAACGACACACGTTTGAACGTCCGGACCTTTATTTTGCTACAGCGAGTGCTTGATCGAGTCGGACAGAAAGCAGTTTGGATACACCATCTCCACCCATAGTGACACCGTAGAGAATACCAGCACGAGACATAGTCTCACGATTGTGGGTGATTAATATAAGCTGTGATCGCTTGGAAAGCGCTTCGATCATATCGCCATAACGTCGGCTGTTGGCTTCATCAAGTGCCGCGTCTGTTTCATCGAGGATGATGAAAAGCGGCGGATTGACCTGACTCATAGCGAATATAAGCGCGATTGAGGTAAGTGCGCGTTCGCCGCCAGAAAGCATATCAAGACCCTTAACCCTCTTGTTTGGTAGCTTTACTCCAATCTCTATTCCCTCTTCGGTTTTCTCTTCAGTTTCCGGAGATTCTTCCGTAAGCAATTCTTCTTCAGCTAAAGTAACACGCCGGCGTTGTGCCATCTTTACTTTATTCAACTCTGCCGCACCACCACCAAACATCAGTGCAAAAAACTTATTGAATTCTAAACTTATTTTGTCGATGCCCGCACTGAAACGTTCGTTCAATTCTGCATTCAACTCAGCAATTAACTGTTCAAGTTTCTCAACAGACAATTTGAGATCAGCGACTTCTCGAATCAAGAAATCGTCACGTTCCTTTACTGCTGTGTACTCTTTTTCGATTTCTTCTCCTCCTCCACCCTGCTCCTCGAGTCGTATCTTGAGTTTTTCAAGTTCGCGTCGACGTTCGATTTGACGAGCGCGATCTTCATTTACAATATCGCCGGTAATTTCTAATTTAAAATAATCTGCAGCATTCCGACCGATCAAGATCACAGCTTCCTGCAATTCACGTTTAAATTCGTCACGGTCACGAACAATAGCGTTGTATTCGTACTCTAAACGAACCAGGACATTTTCGCACTCGCGTTTTTCGGCACCTAAACGGAATACCTCTCGCTCTGCAGCGCGGCCCTCATTTTCACTATTTTCAATCTTAGTCCGAATGGCTCGATGTTGCTCTTCAGCCTGGATCTCATCTTGCGACGCAGTGGCCAGTTGTTTGTCGAGTTCATTTTTCTTTCCGGTTAGGTCTTCATACTCTCGCTCCTCTTCAACAATGCTTGATCTTTCTCCTTGCAAAGAGGCTTTGGACAGGAATTGTCGAAGTGTATGCACAACATCAGTCATTGCTCGTCTTAAGACAGAGACATCATCATTCTTGACCGCTTTCTGCACCTCCCACTCAAGTGATGTCACCAATTTGTCCAACTCACCATAGGGTATCTGCAACTTATCGTCAGCAGTACTCCTGTCGCGTGCCGCCCTGATTCGTCGTTCGAGAAATGAAAGTTGGCCTTCTAAAGTTGCTACTGCCCGGACTATGTCCTGTTTAGTACGGCGGGCAATGGTTAGAGTGTTTTCAGCTTCGATCAATTCTGTCCGATTCTCCCCACTGCCTTCTTTTGCCAATACAGCTTTAGCGTTTGTAAGCGCGCTTTCCTTTGTCTCCAACTCTTTCTTTAGGTTGTTACGCTCGCCTTCAAGCCGATCTTGGTGGTATGCAAGATAAGTATCTTCTCGTTTTAAATATTCAGCATATAAGTGACGAAGTTGATCCCTCAATTCGACGGCTCTTTCAATCTTCTTCATTTGCTTCTCAAGAAAACGTAAGTGCGGTGCCACTTCACGACGAAGTGAATCGACTTTGTCGATATTTTCTCGAGTCTTATCCAGCTTGCGTACGGCTTCAGTTTTTTTGAACTGATATACCTTCAAGCCAAGCGCGTCTTCGATCATTTCTCGACGCTCTTTAGGGCTGGCAGAAAGAATACGGTCGGCTTCACCTTGAGAAATGATGTGGTGTCCTGATGGGCCGATGTTAGCTGCTGCCAAAAGCTCTTGTACGTCCTTTAGACGTACCTGACTCCCGTTTATTAGATATTCGTTAGCGCCGTCACGATGCACTACTCGCTCCAAAACAATTTCATCAAAATCGACTGGGAAAACGTGTTTTTCATTATCCAATGTAACCGCAACAGACGCACGATTTCCTCGCGCAAGGGAATCGCTACCTCCCCAGATCAAGTCCTCACCCTTTTTGCCGCGCATTCTTGACGGGGACTGTTCGCCAAGCACAAAGCGAAAAGATTCTGCCACATTAGACTTACCACTACCATTTGGTCCGACGATAGCTGTTATGGCAGACGAAAACTCCAACTCGCCTTTTTTTGCGAATGATTTAAAGCCATTAATGGAAAGGTGTTTGAGATACATTCAGCGCGCAGGTATTAAGACGGATCGGTGCAAGGAGTTGCTCCGATGGTGTTGTTGTACCACCAGTTCTTAGCTAACCCATTATGGTTACGCTCACCATTTGCCCAGAGACGGTAGCGTTGATCACCAGTCGGGGTCGTTGGGGCGGCACACCAGTTGTCGTAGAAATACATTTGGTCGTTTGGCCAGCTGCCACTGTAGGACTCGTTCTGCGGATCTTGAGGTAGGGCGTTAAGAAGGCCAGAGGTGACTAATACTTGAAGACAACCGCCGGGTCCGAAGCTAGTATAAAACTGACAGACACCCTCAGCAGTGGATGGATAGCGACCATTAGCGGTGGCCCAGACTTGCAGAGCTGCAGCGACTTGTTGTATATCAGCCTCACGCTTGGAATCGCGTGCTTTTTTGCGTGACTCACTGACAGACGCGAACACTATCGACATTAAAACGGTAATGATAGCGATTACCACTAATACTTCTACCAAAGTGAACCCTGCCTTCATTCGAGGGAATTTATACATACCAGTATTGTAATGCAAAAGCAGGACTGCAGGAATCTGGACTGTGAACAGGTTACAATTACAGCGGTCTTGCCTTTACTCCCACTGCTTTACAGCCAATGCCGCTTCAGCAGCGTTTTGCTCAGCTTCTTGTTTAGAGCGACCTTGTCCTTCGGCGACCTTTTCATCCTTCAAATAAATACCGATGTTAAACACACGATCATGATCTGGGCCAGTCTGGGAGATTAGTTCGTAGGAAGGTGTAATAGAGACTTTTTCTTGAGATAGTTCCTGGAATCTGCTTTTCGGGTCCTGCCATAACCGTTTCTCTACAATGCGATCTGTTTTTTGGAATAGTTGGTTGCCAATAAATTTGGCCGCCGCCTCGTAACCTTGGTCTAAGTAGATGGCTCCAATTACTGCTTCAAATGCATTCGCCAATATATATTGGCGAGCTCGTCCGGTGTCCTTAGCTTCACCCTTAGACATCAACATAAAGTCGTTGATACCAAGTTTTTGCGCTGCTTCAGACAACGATGTTGTGTTAACAAGTGCCGCTCGAACAGCCGTTAGTTCACCTTCTGGCTTTTCTGCGTATTTACGAAAAAGGTAATCAGTAACAGCAAGTTCGAGGACAGCGTCACCTAAGAATTCTAGTCGTTCATTATGTTCGTGAACAGCCTCACGATGCTCATTAAGATATGACCGGTGCGTTACCGCAGACAGTAAGTGCTCTTTATTAGTGAAAACCACCCCGAGGATTTTTTCCAGTTTTGGCAGATCATTTTCCATTTTCAGATTTCTACTTAAACTTTTTTCGCAACCAACATGGTTACGGCCTTCGTGACAATAGGCAATATATCCTCATAAAAATTGAGGTCAAGTATCTCAGCCACCTTAAACCATTTAGCGTCATCTAATCCCCCTTTCTTCTCCATTTTAAGATCGACATAAGGTGCACTGGCTAAAAAGTACGATACTTGTTTTCGGTGTTTTCCAATTTCTGGTTTGTTTGCCACGTACTCGTTACTGCCAAGCTTGGCCTCAATTTGGATATCTAAGCCAATCTCCTCACGTAATGCTCTGGTGGCACCCTGCTCTTCTGTTTCGTCTTCAGCAACCTTACTCTTCGATAGAGTCCAGTGACCAAAAATATCATGTACAAGCGCCAAGTACATTTCTCCATCATGGACTGCATACACAACAGCACCAGCCAGACGTATAACCAGCATCTTTTCAAATGGAACAGTCGGTGCCTTCTTTTTGCTCTGCTCTTCCTTGCCTGGTTCTCCTATTTCTTTATAGACAGCACCTAGAACACCGTTCACGAATCGACTGGAGTTTTCACCGCCAAATTGCTTTGCGAGTTCGATGGATTCGTTGATGGCTACTTTAGCCGGTACTTCGCCACGATCTGCAAAAAGAAGCTCATACAAACCAAGTCGAAGAATGTTTCGATCAACTGGAGAAATACGATCAATTGGCCATTCTGGAGCCGCCTTTTCTATAACCAAATCCAATTCCTTTTGTTTGCCCAGGATGCCATCCATCAGACGCTCCATAAAAGGCTGGTCACTTTTGTTCTTGGCAAACTCTTCAATATTGCGTACCAAGACGTCTTTTACTTCCTTCTTTTCAAGATTATTCAGATCCCACTCAAACAGCGTTTGAAGAACGATAGAGCGTGAGAGGTGCCGGTTTGCCATTATTGAAACTACTTATCCTTAACTTTATTCATACTACCACAACTATATTCACAAAAACTCCCCGTAGGGAGTTTTTGTGAATATCCAAAGATTTATTTCTTTCCTTCGTCAGCGGCTGCTTCGGGAGTGTTGTCGGCAACGGCAACATTTTGTGCTGAGCGCTTTGCTTCTAAACGGGTCTGACGAGCCTCCTTCTTAGCCTGCAGATCCATCACCTGACGGCCATTGTAATAGCCACATTCGAGGCACATATGGTGTGGTCGGTGGGTGGCGTTACAGTTTTTACAAACAGCCAAAGCTGGCGCTTTTAGCGCGTGGTGACTACGTCGGTTTGCGGTATGAGACCGCGTATGTCGCATTCGAACTACCATAATGGCAGCAACTATAACAAAATATCGAAAAAAGGCAATAGAAAAGGGCTGACGGTCGGTCAGCCCTCTTGGCAGGGTCTTGACTGCTATTAGGCAGCTATAGAATGTCGTGAACGCACAGTCTCTGACACACGCGCTTTTTGAGCAAGCAAAATGAGCTCCTCTGCAGATAATGGTGCATTGGCCGACAACATCCGATCCCAGTATCGGTATGCGCAATTTTCATACCGCGCAAACTTTGTCACGAGTGTAACAACAACAACCGGCTCGTCATTTTTGGCGCGGAGCAATCCGCACAAGTAATCATTCCCTTTGCCGCTCTGTTGATATTTGCAATTTTTGCAGCGCGGTTCAGTATGCATTCCCATTGTATTCCTCCACATTGTCGGACAGAATTTTCGTCCGCAATCAATACTATACAACAGCTAATCAGACTCCGCAATTACGACAAAAACTCTTCCGGTGGATAAGTGAGAGCCCGTGTTTCTTGATAAGTTCTAGGTGGAGTTTGGTGCCGTAGCCTTTATGGGTAGCCAGCTCGTATGGGGCATACTCAGGTAAGGTTGCCACTTTCGTCATATATCGGTCACGTGTCACTTTTGCCAAAATGGAGGCCAGACCAATAACTGGTTCTAAGCCATCACCACCGATAATGGTGGTTTGGTTTTGATAGTTAGACGGCGCGCGAAGTGCGCCGTCTAGACGCACCACACAATCTTCAGGGTTAAGTGCCAGTTTCTCTAGGGCATCTTTCATCCCGTATTTAATAGCTGGCACTATTCCCTCTTGGTCAATATATGTCGCGGTGCTCTGGCAGACTGCAAAATTTAATAGGCCAGCCTTTTTTAGCTGCTTTGCAGTTTCAAAGACCACTTCGCGCTTTTTCTCGGACAGCTTTTTGGAGTCACCAACGCCAGGGATTAAACTCCAGTCAAAGTCAGTTGATACGGCGACCACACCAACCGCTACGGGCCCAGCTAGCGGCCCGCGGCCAGCTTCGTCTATTCCAATCAGCCATTTCATAATTTGATATACTAGCTATTATGTCAGAAAAGCGGCTGCAGACTGAATTTGTTCACTTACACGTCCATTCTCACTATTCCCTCCTAAACGCGCTACCAACTCCAAAAGAACTTGCCTACGCTGCAAAGGCGGACGGTCAAGATGCGTTAGCTCTTACTGACAATGGTGCACTTTACGGAATGATTGATTTCTATAAGGCCTGTCAAAAGGAAGATATAAAACCAATAATTGGCCTAGACGCTTTCCTTTCCCCTCGTACCCGCTTTGATAAAGATGCTGGAATTGATAAACCACGCAGTCGCCTCGTGTTACTCGCCAAAAACAACGTTGGCTATCAGAACTTAATCGAACTAGTTACTCGTTCCTTCGTGGATGGCTTTTACTACAAACCACGTCTTGATCAGGAATTACTCGAAAAACACAAAGAGGGCTTGATAGCGATCTTGCCATCCTTTGCTGGAGAAGTAGCACAGTCTCTTAAAAACAATGATCAGGAACGGGCCGGAGAAAAACTGGATTGGTATCGCCACATTTACAGCGAAGATTGTTATTTAGAGGTCACCAATCATCCAGAGCTTTTAGACCACGGAGAAAATCAGGAGCGCATCAAAGCCTTGGCTAAGGTTAACAACGTTCCACTGGTAGCCGCGCATGATGTTTATTACATTAACCCTGAAGATCGGGTGGCACGCGAGACTTTGCTTAAGATACAAAATGGCGGAGTAGTCGATACCAGTGCTGATGGCAATGAAGACTTCTCATTCGTTACAACAGCTGCCATAAAGGAGAAATTTCTCGATGTGCCAGAGGCGGTTAGCAATACGGTCAAAATAGCCGAATCCTGCAATGTAGATATTCCGATCGGAACAACTTGGTATTTCCCCAACTACATTATTGAAAGTGGCAAAGAACCTGATGATGAACTCAAAGACTTGGCCTATAAAGGTGTAACTTGGCGCGGACTGTCCTTAGAAGACAAAGAAGTTCAGGAGCGTTTGAATTACGAATTGGAAGTGATCAAGATGAAAGGTTACGCAAAGTACTTCCTTGTGGTGGGAGATTTGCTTCGAGAATCACGGGTTCGAGGAATTCTCACTACTATTAGAGGTTCGGTGGCCGGTTCTTTGACTACCTACGTGCTCGGTATTACCAATGTGGATCCACTTGAATACAAGCTTCCATTCGAGCGCTTTCTCAATCCAGAACGTCCTTCCGCTCCTGATATCGATATGGACTTCGCCGATAATCGTCGTGATGAAATTATTGAATACGCCAAGCAGAAATATGGTGAGGACAAAGTGGCCCAGATTGGCACCTTCGGTACGATGATGGCGCGCGCGGCAGTGCGTGACGTGGCGCGCGCGCTTGGTCATGTTTACGCGACTGGAGATCGTATTGCCAAGTTGATTCCGATCGGCAGTCAGGGTTTTCCAATGACCATCAAGCGGGCTCTTGAGATTGAGCCAGAGTTGGCCAAGATGTACAAAAGCGAGCCAGAAATGCGCGAGGTTCTTGATCTGGCAAAACAAATTGAAGGTAGAGTCAGACACCTAGGAGTTCACGCTGCCGGTGTGGTGATTGCACCTGAGCCTTTGAATCGATTTGTACCAGTACAGCCTGACCCGAAAACCGGCAAGCTGATTACCCAGTATGAAATGCGCTCTGTCGGTGAAGACGGTGTTGGTCTTCTCAAATTTGACTTTCTTGGTATCAAAAACCTAGCCATATTGGCTGATGCGGTGAAGCGAGTGAAGAAAATTCGTAACATAGAGGTAGATATTGAAAACATTCCTCTGGATGACAAACTAACTTTTGAAATGCTGGCTCGCGGTGAAACGATGGGTTTGTTTCAACTCAACGGTTCAGGAATGACTTCTTTCCTAAAGCAGCTACAACCTTCCTCTATCCACGACATCAACGCCATGGTGGCGTTGTATCGTCCAGGGCCGATGGAGTCGATCCCGCAGTACATTGAGCGCAAACATAACGCGGCCCTGATTCATTATATGGATCCTCGACTCGAAACGATTCTGGACCGCTCTTACGGCGTGATCACCTACCAAGATGACGTGATGATGACTGCCATTACTTTGGCTGGATACTCATGGCTTGATGCTGACAAACTCCGTAAAGCAATGGGAAAGAAGATTCCTGAGGTGATGGAAGCTGAAAAGGAAAAGTTGCTCAAAGGTTTCGTGGAATACGGCAAGTTATCGGGCCAGAAGGCCGAACAGTTATGGAAACTAATTGAACCTTTCGCTGCTTACGGATTCAACAAGGCTCACGCCGCCAGTTATGGTCGTGTGGCCTACCAGACGGCTTATATGAAGGCCAACTACCCGGTTGAGTATATGTCAGCCGTCCTAACAGCAGACTCTGGTGACACTGAGAAGATCTCAGAAATTATTCACGAGTGTGAACGAATGGGTATCGAAGTATTGCCACCGGACATCAACGAATCTTTCGCGGACTTTTCTGTGGTACCTGGTACACAAAAGATTCGCTTTGGTCTCACTACTATAAAAAACTTTGGTGCGGGCATTTCTGATTCAATCATTGAGGAACGAAAGACCAATGGGCAATACCATTCCCTGTCAGATTTCTTAACCCGTGTGCGTGAGCGAAACTTAAACAAGAAGTCATTGGAGGCGCTGATAGAAACTGGCGCACTAGACCGTTTCAAAGAGCGAGGTTTGATGTTTGCAAACTTAGAAACTTTGCTTGAATTTAACAAAAACGCGCAGGCTGCTGCAGAATCTTCACAAGACTCGCTCTTTGGCGGTACCTCTATATCTGAATTATCTCTCAACCCGTCTGCGCCAATTCCAATGGCACAAAAGCTCGCCTGGGAAAAAGACCTGCTCGGTGTCTATGTTTCTGGTCATCCGTTGGACAGTTTTGCTGAGGAGTTAAAAAAGCGACCAACAATTAAAGTGATTAGAGAAGATGGACGCAACGGTATTCCAGTAGTAACCGCTGGAATGGTGGGAACAATGAGAGAACTTTTAACCAAGAAGGGTGAAAAAATGGCGTTTATCCAACTAGTTAATAAGACCGATCAAATCGAAGTGACTGCCTTTCCTGAAACTTATCGTGCTTTACAAGAAGTGCTTAGACCGTCAGCTTGTGTGGCTATTAAAGGTCGTCTGCAGATCAGAAGTGGTGAACCTACCGTAATGCTTGAGAACGCCAAATTGTTGACATCGGAAGTATCGGCGGTATCATAGCTAAATCAGAGATTGTTGTGGCCACCAACCACAAACGGAATCCCGTCCGCAACCTGCGGCTAATCTGCCCTCTAATGAAGTAATAAATCTCGGTGGAACCGCGGCTAAAACCGCCCGAGGTACAAAGACATTAAGTCATCTTTGTACCTCGGGCGGTTTTTATTTAACTTTATAAAATTTATTATGGAAGAACGAGATCATAGACAAATAGGGCGTGAATTAGACCTGTTTACATTCTCTGAGTTGGTTGGCCCAGGTTTACCTCTTTGGACTCCGAAAGGTACTGTTTTGCGCCAAGAGATCGATAATTTCATTTGGCAGTTGCGTGAGCAGTACGGTTATCAAAGAGTAACTATTCCGCACATAACTAAGAAAGACCTATATGAACGTAGTGGTCATTGGGACAAGTTTGCGGACGAGCTTTTTCGGATTACCTCGAGAGAGGGTCGTGAATATGCACTTAAACCGATGAATTGCCCTCATCACACACAGATCTTTGATCGTAAACCACACAGCTACCGAGAGATGCCACAGCGCTATGCTGAAACTACGATGGTATACCGTGACGAACAGTCAGGTGAGCTTGGCGGTCTAACCCGTGTTTTGTCGATAACTCAAGATGATGCGCACGTTTTCTGTCGTCACAGTCAGGTCAGAGAGGAGTTCCTTAAAATCTGGGACATCATCGATTCATTTTATAAGGCTTTTGGTTTCAAACTCCGAGTACGTCTTTCTTTCCGTGATCCTGCTGCACCGGAAAAATACCTAGGTACCCCAGAAATTTGGGACCAGGCAGAGGGTGAACTTCGTACGATTGCTGAAGAGCGTGGAGCTGATTTCTTTGAAGGGCCAGGCGAAGCGGCTTTGTATGGTCCAAAGTTGGACTTTATGGGTAGTAATGCCGCAGGTCGCGAGTGGCAGGTGGCGACTATTCAGTTGGATATGAACATTCCAGAGCGTTTTGACCTTACTTGTATTAACGAAAAGGGTGAGAAGGAAAGAATCGTGATGATCCACGCTGCTATTGCAGGATCGTTGGAACGTTGTGCTGCTGTCTTGATAGAACATTACAACGGCGCTTTTCCGCTTTGGCTTGCGCCAGAGCAGATCGCTATTTTGCCGGTTGGCGAGGCTCATCACGAGAGAGCAAAAGAAATTGCTGCAGAGCTTAAAGCGGCTGGTGTTCGTGTCGTTCTGGATGACGCAAATGAATCATTGGGTAAGAAGATCAGGAATGCTAAGCAGAACAAACTCCCCTACTTTGCTGTGATTGGTGATAAGGAGATTGAAGCTGGAAATGTAACTCTCGAATCACGAGCCGGCGGTTCGGAACAGCTAGACCCCCAGTCCTTAGTTGCCAAGTTGAAAAAGGAAATTTCGGAGAAGACGATTGCTTAAGGTGTTAATCGGGCACGAAAAAACCGGACAGCTGTCCGGTTTTTTCGTGCCCTTTCGGATCTTACTTGATCCACTCAGGTGAGTTGCCTACTGGCAGATTGGGCGGGGTGTCATCATCAGAATATCTGATGGGTTCAGGCGCTGGGGCCGCGGAGTGGTTTATTACCAACTGCGTCCCGTGTACTTCGCCACCAGCGCTTCGACTTTTTTTCGGTTCTCAAGGTCAGTGTCGTTTGCTACAGCACCCTTGTATAGAGAGTAGCCGAGGATAGAACCTTTCTTGATAACCAAGATGTATGCAGTGAAGAGAGCCCAAAGGGTCAACAGCGCATAGAAGATAAGAGTCAATGTAGGTCCTGCTTCAAATCCGGTGTATGGCACCTGAGTCAATGCAATAACATAACCCTGATCACGCTTCTCATAAACTGCGATATCGTCGTCAGTCTTAACAGTCACGCGGCAGGTACGAGAACCGTCATCGCCACGAGCATTAAGAGTGAATTCGGTGGTCTGGTTGATGATCAAATCAACTTCACCATCCATTAGACTAGATTTAGTGGTATTAACGATGGTGTTGCCACGATCGTCAGTGATGCGAACTCGGTCAGCATCGGTAGTCTCCCAAGAAAGGGTGACTCGGTCGCCACGGTTGACGCGGCTCTTCGATACTTCTAGATCACAACGTGGAGCGTCTTCATCATCCTCCTCGTCTTCATCAGCGCGGACAGTGACAGTACAAGTATCCTCCTCGTCTTCATCTAGATTGCGGGCAGTCAATGTGAATACAGTGTATTCATCATCAATTGTTACGGATTTTGAACCATCGTCGCTAACAGATCCGATACCCTGGTTGATGCGAACGTCGTCAGCATTGGTAGTTTCCCACTCAAGAGTAACTCGGTCGCCTACCTCGATATCGTCATCGTTATCAACACGGAAGTAATCACAACGTGGAGTTGGACCTTCGTGGTCCTCATCAACCTTGATAGTTACAGCACAAGTGTCATCACCGTCAGTGCCTTCAGCTGTCAAAGTGAAAGTGGTGTTACTGTCAACGAAGACAGTCTTAGATCCACTCTTAGCAACGTTGCCGATGCCAGAGATAGAAACTGAAGTGGCATTCTTGGTAGACCAAGAGAGAGTCACGTTCTCACCATCCTCATCAACACGGGTCTTGTTAGCAGTAAGGTATTCACAAACGGCAGGTTTGTCGTTTGGTTCATCCTTTACTTTGATAGTAACTACACAAGCGTCGTTGCCACCAGCACCCTTAGCGGTAAGCGTAAAGGTCTTAGTGCTGGTTACAGATACAGTCTTAGAACCTTCAGCTGCAACATCACCGATACCTGAGATTGAAACGTTTTTAGCGTTTACAGTCTTCCAAGTAAGGGTTACGTCACCACCTCCGGCAGGAAGTTGTGTCTTGTTAGCTTCTAGGAACTTACAAACTGCAACCTCCTTTGGCTCTTCAACCTTGATCTTTACAGTACAAGAGTCGTCGTTGCCATTGGCACCATGAGCTGTAAGGGTGAAGGTTTTGTCATCCTTAACGAATACAGTTCGAGTGTTTTCAGCCTTAACGTCACCGAAGCCGGTAAGAGTTACCCTTTTGGCGTTAACAGCCTTCCAAGAAAGCTTCACATCACCACCTCCAGCAGGAAGTTGTGTCTTGTTAGCTTCTAGGAACTTACATTCAGCTGGCTTTGGAGTAGTGGTAGGCCAATCAGGCTTTTCGCCGCCGTCACTTTCACCACCACCTTCACAGCCGCCACAACCACTAGTACCGTAAGCATTTACTGCGTTGGTAGGCAATGCAGCCATAACCAAAAATGCAAACGAGAAAATGATCGAAAGTTTAATAATGTTGTTCATAAATAATTATAAATTGTTTTAATACCACCGGATCACTCCGGATAACGAAGACGAAACAATGTTTCGTCGCCGACATCCATTTAGATGCGGTATTTGTGTGGTCGGCGAGAGATTAATCTCGCCGACCGAAGAGCTAGCCGACCCAGTAGGTTTCGCCACTGACGGTCATGGGTTGGGTCCAGTACCACTTGAGGCCGCGCGAGCGACGTTCACCCGGAGGTGGGCAGTCGTGAGCGTTGCCGGCTCGTGTGCCAGAGACCACATTGCGTGTCGTGCATTCCGATCGGATTTCTTTGATGTTTTCCTGTCCACCGCCGGTGTAGCGGTATGTCAGGCCCCACCAACGTTGTCCAGGACCACCGCGCAGGTCGTGCCAGCGATTGTGGCAGATGGTGACACGGATAGTCTTCACCACCTTGTTACCGTGGTACTTCACGCCGGGAGCCTGATTGACCGGGCAGTTGATCTGAACGCGTGGCTTGCACCGGTTGCCGGCGTTGGCCTTACTTGTTCCGAATACGCTGATGATTGAGGCAATAAAAAGGATGAATCCAATTGCCGCCAGAGTCTTCCAATACTTATCGGGCATTTCTGCTCTCCATTTCAATGTTCGAGGTTGAGAACTACTTGCGGGTACTATACACGCAAACTTTGATTACTTCTACTAGTGTAGCACAAAATGATCTAAAAGTCAATAGACAAAAAAAGCCCCTGTTTAGAGGGCTTTTTTGGAGACTAATGTGGCCTCAACTATGAAGCGGTCTTCCTTGGCACCGAAGGTGTTACAGGTGACTAGGGTGAGCTTATGCTCATCTCCGCCAGTTTTGACGCTTACATCGCTTGCTTCGGCCTTATAGACACGGTCTACCTTGTAGGTGTACTCAACGTCACCGCTCTTTACCCGGATAGTGTCGCCCCAGTTGAGATTTTGTATGCCATTGAAGGCCTGGAAGTTCTTATTGAAGACATTCTTAAGATAACTAGAGTGGCCGAGAATAAGGATATTACCAGGACCAACTAAGTCATCCGAGTCTGGGTGACGGACCACTCCCTTCAAGAGAGCGTTATCAAGATCGCTGATCTTGTTTGAGGTGGGGTTCAAGACAGTGATAGTGCGATCAAGAGCGTCGATAGTAATAGACGTAGGTAGTGGATCCCCCGTCTCGATTACCTCTGGCGCTTCTTCCTCCTGTTTAGTAATTTCAGGCACAGAAGGAGCAATAGTCTCTTCAGACTTCTCCTCGGTAGCAATAGGCTCTGGAACGAAGTCTATAGCGTAAAGCACGCTGTATCCCAGACTCATCACGACAAAGAAAACGGCTAAAAATACACCAGATCGAGGCAATATTTCGTTAATAAGCTTGGAAAACATAGAATTTAGAATTGCGTATATAATACACGAAAACATAGGTTTGTCAAGTTCATTAATCTGCAGGTTCGTCATAATGTAAGCACAATACGTAACTTGTGGGTTGACAAACCGCTAAAATTATGTATTATAGCGACATTAATTTTATTCGAATTTATGAACGATCAGATTGAAAAGAAGGATGACTTGCTTCTGAAGGAGGATGAACTAAAGGCTGGTTGGACACTTTCTAATGTTTTAGCTATTGTCGGCTTTGTTGTACTAGTTATATTGCTGGCTTGGCTAGCAATTCAATTTGTGCGAATGATCCCTTCTGCTTGGAACTCTCTAGCAAATGTCTTTAATGATAATCAGCGCGCTCTGGAAGAACGTACTTCAGACGACGAGTCAGATGAAACAGATGAGACAACTGACGAAGAGGATGATGGTGTCGTAGTCGTTGATGGCGGTGAAGATCTAATCGACGATGAGGAAGATAGTGAGGAAGAGGAATCTCCGATTGCTACTTCAACCCCAGGTACTTCTACTCCGACAGTAACTCCAAAGCCTGTTACGCCTCAGTATCGAACTGTGACTACCTACGTAGTACCTACTTCAAATCCAAATGGCTACACTGATCTTGAAATTTCTCTAGTTGCGGTTGGTAAGATGACGAGTGGTGAACGTTTTATTCCGACTGCTTACCTCGAGGCAGAGGAACAGAGCGCGATACAATTCCGCGTAAAGAACCTAGGCACCAAGACTTCTGGTAACTGGCACTTCAAAGCTGAGTTGCCAAATGGCGATGACTTCAAGTCAAATGTTCAGCAGCCACTTAAACCTGGTGAAATGGCTACCCTAACGATCGCTTTCGTTACTGATAATGACGACGGAAGCCATAAATTTAACGTAAGTGTATACACTAATGGTGATACAAACACAGCTAATAACGGCTTCACTGCAACAGTGAACGTTCGCTAGACTGATCTACATAATAAAAGCGCCGGCCCTTTGGGCCGGCGCTTTTATTATGTGTTGGTTAATGAAACCTAAACGTCCACATTCGCAAGTCGTGCGTTTGATTGGATGAATGATTTTCGGTTCGCTACGTCGGTTCCCATTAGAGTATCAAATACCCTGTCAGCTTCTTCAGCGTCATCTACGTTTACTTGCTTCAAGACTCGGTTGGCCGGATTCATTGTGGTTTCCCAAAGTTCTTCTGCGTTCATCTCTCCAAGACCTTTGTAACGTTGGATACGTACCTTCGGAGCCTTTTTTGTTGTAGCTACCTCCTCGTTTGAATCTTCAGTTCCGTCGGTTGCAGCCTCGGGTTCCATTTCCTCTTCGGTGGATTCTTCGCCAACAAGAGCAAACTTCTCGGCGTCAGTGTAAGCGTAGTGCGCCTCTTTACCTTTCTGAATCTTATAAAGTGGTGGTTGAGCGATATAAATGTATCCAGAATCAATGAGTGGGCGGAAGTGACGGAAGAATAGAGTAAGAAGCAGTGTACGGATGTGCGCGCCATCCACGTCCGCATCAGTAGCGATAATCAGTTTGTGGTAGCGAAGTCTTGATTCATCAAATACGTCGCCAATGGCAGTACCGAGGGCTACAACAAGATTCTTAATCTGCTCGCTGGCCAACATCTTATCAATGCGAGCTCGTTCAACGTTGAGGATCTTGCCACGAAGCGGCAAGACAGCCTGGGTACGACGATCGCGGCCCATCTTTGCCGAACCACCGGCAGAGTCTCCCTCCACAATAAAGAGTTCTGATTCTGCAGCTGACTTGCTTTGGCAGTCTGCCAGTTTGCCAGGCAGTGACATACCTTCAAGGGCGCCCTTTCTAAGTACGCTGTCCTTCGCTGCTTTGGCCGCTTTGCGGGCCTTTACAGCGATAATTACCTTGTTCACTATCGCTTTGGCGTCATCTGGATTTTCCTCAAGGAAATTTGAGAAAGTATCACTGAAGACAGACTCCACAGCGCCGCGCGCTTCCATCGAGCCAAGCTTGGCTTTTGTTTGTCCTTCAAACTGTATCTCCGGCATTTTTACCGACACCACAGCGGTCAAACCTTCGAGTACGTCATCACCAGTGAAAGCTTCATCCTTTTCTTTCAGGTGGCCATTTTTACGTGCGTAGTTGTTGAGGGTACGGGTAAGAGCTGTTTTGAAACCAGTTACGTGAGTACCCTGTTCAGGGTTGAAGATGTTGTTCGCAAAAGCAGAAAGACGCGGTGTGATGTCATCTACGTATTGTAGAGCTATTTCTACTGAGTAAACATTCGGTGCTGGTTCGAGTCTTTCAGTGTAAAAGATGTTGCGATGGATAGCCTTCTGATGTTGATTGTTGAAAGCAACCAATGAACGAAGACCTTGTTCGAAGTAAAAGGTCATCGATGGCGCCTCAACTCCGAGATCGCCAATATAAAAATTGCCTTTTAGATCCAAATTATCAAGCTCCTTCTCAGAGATTTCGCGGGCATCAATAACAGTGATACGTAGAGCCTTTACCAGATAAGCCTGTTGGCGAAGGTGGTTTACGATTCGTTTGTAGTCGTAATTGATTTCGCTGAAAATTGTCGGGTCAGCTTGGAAGGTAATGATTGTGCCGTGAAAGTCTGACTTTCCAACCTTTTTAACAGCATACTTTGGTTTACCGATGGAGTATTCCTGCATATGGTAGCCACCGTCTCGGTGTACTTCGGCAATCATATGGGTTGATAGCGCGTTTACTACTGATGAACCCACACCGTGTAGACCACCGGAGACTTTGTATCCGCTCTCATCGCCTCCAAATTTACCGCCGGCGTGCAATGTACAGAGAATAGTTTCCAAAGCCGAAACACCGCTTTGCTTGTGTTTGTCTACAGGAATACCACGGCCGTTGTCGACGACGCGGATGTAGTTGTCTGGCAAAAGTGTCACCTCAATCCGGTTGGCATGACCACCCATCGCTTCGTCACGCGAGTTGTCGAATATTTCCCAAATCAAATGGTGAAGACCATCCGGACCAGTTGTACCGATGTACATTCCAGGACGCTTACGAACCGGTTCCAAGCCTTCTAGTACACTGATCGATGAGGCGTCATAACCCCCTTTCTTTCCCTTCTCTGCTGCCGTTTTTGCCATAAATAAAAGCCGAAATTAACCCGTGTATTATAGCATATTTGGTTCATTTTTGCTCTATGTTTTTAACCTGATTTTGACCAGTCAATTATGCCTCTTTTTGCAATTTAAGACCCAAAATGCCATATTGTCTGTCGGCCGAAATGGAGGTACCAATGTACATATTGATCTACGAATCTCAAAAGGGAAAGGAACTGATCGCTTTTAGGCCAGCGATGGAGCTAAATTCAGAAATGAAATTTGGATCTGTTGTCGAAAGACGCGCCTATCACCTAGTTGAAAAGCAGCTGACAGAAGCTGCTGTATATAAAGAAAGGCATATCCGCCTTTATAACGACAACGTGGTGGTCATTTTTGACGAAAGTCAGATACTGGCCGCATATATTGTCGTCACTGCGGAAGCCGTCGCAGAAGAACTGCCACATTTTATCGTTCACCACATTCAAGTGGTTGATGGCAAAATGAAGGTTGTGGAAATTCCTCCGAAGGAGCTTCCTACTTCAAAAAAACACTTCGTGTCGTACAGACCACCCGTACATGGCCCGACAGCACTGGCTAGACGTCGGATGAATACTTAGCCAAGTTCTAGTCCCGCCGCTTACACGTAAGCGGCGGGCATTTTGTACTTATGCACTTTTTAAATTATCTTTTCCAAATACTAGGTGTAGGATTGGAAATAGGAAAGGAGAAGTCAATGCAGCACAGACAACAGGAAGAACCTCGTTGGGTTATGCAAGAGCAGCTCCAACAAATGGGAGCTCAAGTCAACCCTCCTAAGCCACACAAAGAGGAAGTAGAAAAGAAAGAGGGACAAGCTGCCTAAGCGCATTGCCCCTCTTTTGTTATTTAACGCACTTCCCAATTGCGTTCCCTGACAGACTCGTACACATTGTCCATTACCGAATTCACTTCATTGTCAGTTAAAGTACGATCGGTTGATTGAAAAACAAGTCGGAAGGCATAGGATGTGAGTCCGTCTTTTTCGAAGCGGTCAAACAAGGTTGTACGGACACATAATGGACCAGCTGTGTCCTTCAAGATTGAAACGATGTTGGTTTCGTCTTCCTCACCGCTCACCCACATTGCAATGTCTCGCACTATTGCCGGATAACTCGAAAAAGGTCGGTAAGTAACATCAGAAGGTTGCTTAAAATTTTGATAATTTGATACCGAAGGCAGTTGATCGATCAGGGTACCAAGATTAATCTCTACAATTCCTCCCTCGCTCTTTTCTTGCACCATGTGTCCTAATTGTTCGCCTAATGACTGCAAAGCCTCGGTGATTATAGGCTCATCGGATTTAGCTTTGTAACCAGACGGACTTTGTACTCCAATTGAAAGCATTAGAGATTCTCCGGATGAATTAAAAACAGTGCCAATTTCGAAAATTTGAATCTGCCTAATTCCTAAAAGATCTGCGTTTGGAGCGTTTTTTTGAAGTGCTTCCTTAAGATTGTCTTTGAGTGAACTGCGCAAGTAACCCTTATCAGAGGCGAGGGCATTGGCGATCTTTATTTCATCATTAGCTCGGAAAGAGCTGGTAAATATTTCAGAAAAGCCAAACGCAATAAGGCTGTCACGAACAACTTCCGAATAATAGAAACGCTTATTGATATCTAGTAGTGGCACTGGATCGGGCACAACAGCAGTGATGTGTTGATATCCGTAGATGCGACCAATTTCTTCTATTACGTCTTCTCCAATAACCAAGTCCGTTCTCTCGAATGGCGGCGTTATTAAAAATTCTTCGTTGTTTGCTCGGTACTGCCAGCCAAAACGCTCTAAAATGGTTGATACTTCATCTGTAGTTAGAGAAAGACCAAGTACGTTATTTATCTTGGTGAGTGATACGTTAACCTGCCCCAGCACCGTAGTAGTGTTGACCACTTCGCTATAACTCGTGACTTCCCCACCGGCGATTTCAAGAATAAGATCAATTACCGTACTTAAACCGTAAGGTACCATTTCTGGCACGACACCATTCTCGTAACGAGACGAAGCATCAGTGCGCAGTTTGAGCCTTTGCCCCGTCCGCCGTGTGGTAACAGGATCCCAATTGGCGACTTCGACAATAACATCGGTTGTGTCATCACTAATGCCTGAATGCTGTCCACCTTTAAGTCCAGCGATGCTTAGTATTTCATCAGTGTCATTGCGAGCAATTACTGTGTCGGTTTGTAAAAAGGTGTATTCAATTCCATCAAGCCCAGTTAATTTTTCACCGTCTCTAGCGTGTCGTACTTTAAAACCTTCCGCACCAATGTGCCTAGCGTCAAAAGCGTGCGAAGGCTGTCCTAAGTCGAACATTACGTAGTTGCTGGCATCAACAATGTTGTTGATGCTTCTTTGACCAATAGTCTCAAGCGCAGTTTTCAACCACTCTGGCGATGGACCGACTTTTACGCCGGTGATGTGTGCCGCCACGAAGCGGCGGCAGTTGTCTGTTTCTAGGACGATGCCGATTGTTGAGGCTGCTCCCAGCGAGACCTTATTTGCCAACGCATCTTTAGCGAGAGGAATATTTAAAATCACCGATAGATCTTTTGCTATGCCTCGGTGCGAGAGAGCCCACATTGCTTTGTCAGGTAAAACTTTTACATCGAGCAGAGTGTCGTTACCTACCTTCTCAATATCCTCAATTTCCCAAGCGTGGAAAGTGAAAGCATCAGCCACGGCTTCTGCCTCAGGAAGCTTGCCGTCAAAATATTTATTTAACCAATTGTAGGAAACTTTCATAATCAGAATTGATTTACTACACGCAAATCACCAGTATAAAAAAGCCGCACATCATCGACGCCATATTTCATCATTGCTAAACGATCCATACCCATACCAAAAGCAAACCCTTGGTAAATAGTGGGATCAATACCAGCATTTTTAAGCACGTTAGGGTGCACCATTCCGGCGCCCATAATTTCAATCCAGCGGCCTCGCAGTTTTTCTGGGGCATCATCTCCGGTCAGGCGCATATCCACTTCAACACCAGGTTCTACGAATGGGAAAAAGCTAGGACGCAAACGTATTTCAGTCTTGCCTCCAAAGAAGCGTGAAAAAAAGAATTCCAAGGTGCCTTTAAGGTGTCCAAGCGATACGTTTTTGTCCACCATCAGACCTTCTAGTTGATAGAATTGTGCCTCGTGAGTGGCATCTGTGGCTTCGTTGCGGAATACCTTGCCAGGAACAATAATGCGAATCGGCGGCTGGTGGTTTTCCATATAGCGTACTTGAACTGGAGAAGTGTGTGTACGAAGTACGTTGTCCGGCTTACCTTCAATGTAAAAGGTATCCTGCATATCCCGAGACGGATGGTCTTTTGGAACATTTAACAGGTCAAAATTGTAGCGAATCTCTTCCAACTCCGGACCATCAGCAAAGACGAACCCGAGCTCGGCAAAGATCGAGTTTACCTCGCCCATTATCTGCGTCAAAGGATGTTTATGTCCAGGTTTGAGATTCATAATTAAAACCAGTTTTGACTGATACTAATCTGATAGATAACTTTTCCATCATAAGCATAAACAGAGCTACCTACAACTTTGAAGGTTAAATTATTTCCGAGCAAAAGTGGCTGGCGGTTTTGCCAGGAACGGTCATCGATCTCTATTACGTAGATTCCGCTTTCAGTAGCAATAATCATTAAGTCTGTGCTGTTTGGGAAGAAGTCAAAATCCGAAATAGTTTCATTCTTGCGATCGATTTTAATTACAGGATCGCACTCAACCTCATTTGAGATGGCCTGTACAGGAAGATCAAGCTCGTCGACTTCTGTCGCTGCCTCTAAAGCTCCGTGCGTGAGCGCAAGATTATGCTTTGCAGTTGCAGTAGAAGTGGCGTTTGATTCCTCCCAAGTCGGGAAAGCTTCTGCACAATAGTAATAAGGCATCTCTTCTTTATTGCCCACGAAAGCGGCATACACTTCGTTATCTTTTTCGTATAACTGTACGCCGCGCCATTCTTTTGTGGTAGTAGCTGTCGATGTTGCGCTTGATCCGGTTATATTAGCGCGTGCGCGGTCCAGTACGCTTTCTGTGTAGTTTGAGGTTTCCTTAAATAATGAAATTAGCTGCACGTACTCTGAATTTACGGCCAGAGTAGAGGTTGAGGCTCTTGGTTCATAAAGTACCTGATTAGTACTTGAAGCGTTCTTTAAGATTGGAGAAATAGAAGTTAATACAGATACACCAGCTTCAGTCTGCCACTCGGTAATTATCCGCACTTGCGGTACTAGAGGCAGGTTGAATGCCTGTGCCTCGGTGACGATATGTGCGTAAACAGGCAATTCTTTAACCCAAGTGTGATGGCCGGTTTTTTGAACATAAATCTTATGCGTCTTGGCATCTAGTCCTTGCGCATAAAAGGCACGACGGAAGATGCGTGTCTCACGTACTAATTCATCATCAATATAAATCTGGGCACCAGAACGTTCGGTGGCTACATACAGGCCTCCGGTTGATATCAAGTTGCCGCCAAGTGATGAAAGACGATAGCCGGTGGCATAGAGATAAAGAAATGGTAGCGCCAGTACGAAAATTCCCGTTAAAAAGTAAAAAAACACAAAACGGTGACGATATGATAGAGGTTGTACTTGTGGAGACATAAATTCAGTTTCTAAGTCATTCAGTTTCTAAGTTACTAGGCTTTGAAACCTTGTAACTTGAAACTTGGAGCTACCGTTTTTTCGGAGTTACCCAGAAGCCCATATAACGGCCAAACATTAGTCGAGTCTGCGCATCTAGTCCAGGCAAGGCGCTGAAAATAATCATCGTGAAAGGCACTAAAAGCCACTGTATAGCCATAACAACGTAGGCAAAACGTGAACGATGAGCCGGGCGCTTCGGTGCTAGTGACAACGAAATAATTGACGATATAACAAGACCAAACATTGCCAAGATTAGCAGGTTTCTAACTACAATAGGCAGGTTATAGGATAGCACGGTCTCATGGAAGACGCGGCCACCGAGAAAGATTGGTGCCCACCCTAGTACAAAGAGCATAATTGGATTTGTAACCAATGACCAGTAACCTTCTGCCTGCTGAAGCAAAATTTTGATACGTTTGCCAAGTCTAATGTTCTTGTTCCGTGTGAAGTGGTAGGCAATATAGGAAAAATTCTCCACACCATAAGTCCAGCGCCGGTGTTGCTTGTAGATATTTTTAACTGTTTCGAAAAGATTGCCACCTACGTTTGCATCCATCGACACCGGATACGAAAGTGGAATCACATCGTACTCTCCGTCGTTGGCCATCATTAAATTCCAGTAAATACGAGAATCCTCGCTCACCATATTTCTCTGCCAGTAGTTCACTTCGTAAAGCGCCTGAAATGATACTGAGTGAGATGAAAAAGTTGCCATTCGTTCGGGTCTTTCCTGCTGCACCATTTCCCAGAAGGTTGAAGACATTGCTACCACGCGTGACAGTGACCCTGCCTGCCAAAGATTGTTATTGAACAACGGTACTGGCTGGAACGAACTTTTAAGAGGACGCTCAGCGGTCATAAAATGCCACACCAAGCAGTTGAAATAGTCAGGATAGAGAACAGTATCTATATCGAAGTTAGAAACGATTATATGCTCGTATGGGATCTTGTTTGGTTCGATTAGTTTTTCTCGGACCTTTTCGATCGCATAAGATACGTTAGATCCCTTCCCTGCCATCTCGCCCGGAACGTTGGCTGGGTGAGAGGTGATTTCAAAGTGACCAAACTCTTCACCAAAACGCTCCTTCATCTCGGTAGCTATTTGTGCTGCTTCTCCCCCTGCGCGCTCTTCTGTAGCTAGTACGACAATCAGCTTTTTCTTATCGTAACTGACTCGCACCAAAGACTCTAGGGTCGCTTCAATTACTTCCCGTGGTTCTTTATAGAATGGAAAAATCACTAAATGATACAGATGCTCGTGTTCAAAACGGCTCACCAAATCCTGCCAATCAAGCGACATATGGTGTCGTAGGCGTCGCCAATTGTGACGCAGGTGATAGGACAAAAAAGCCGTCTTCAACACCCAAAAGATGGAGAAAGCTATAATGAAGTAAGCCGCAAGAAATGGCCTGTAAATCGACAACAGCACAATACCGATTAAGGTAGTCCAAGAAGCCAAACCGGGTAGTATTTCCAGAAAACGGTAAAGCTTGCGCTTGCCACCGGAAAGTTCGGTAGCCCTCCCTACGTGAAAGTCGGAACGTCTGGCGTACGGCAAAAGATGAGCGTTATCCTCCATATTTAAAGGTTAATATAACCCTCTGGGGCGTTTTCTGCAAAGAAAAGGGCCCCACGCGATAAGGATCGTAAGAAAACTTTGAGCCGGCTGTCAGGCTTGAACTGACGACCTACGGTTTACAGCCGAGTGAAGGAGTGGCGTAAAAAAATGAGAGCCGGCTGTCAGGCTTGAACTGACGACCTACGGTTTACAAAACCGTTGCTCTACCAACTGAGCTAAGCCGGCTCTCATTTTTCTATGACCGAATGAACGAAGGTTGTATGTTAATACAAACTGTTGCTCTACCCCTGCGGATGATAAGCAAATCCCTTTGCTTATCATAACGTTCGCTAAGCCGGCTCAAAAATTTCTTATGACCAAACCAAGAGGGACTGTATGTATATACAAAACCGTTCGACAATCCACCGGATTGTCTCACCTCCACCCATCTCTGCTAAGGCGGCAGGTTGCCCATTATTGCTGAAAAAATCAGTAAATGCAACGTTGTTTATTAGATCAATCGTTTCTATGCCTATTGCCGTAGAGCATGCTCTTTGCGAGCAGTCTTTTCTTCGTCTGATAAGGCCGTATCTCCCTTATGGGCGGCAATTTCTGCTAAGTGCCCTCCGCTAGAAATTTGCTTTGCACGGTGAGCAATTTTTTTGTTGTGGTAGCGAAGACGACTAATATATCGTTCAGCTAAACCGTTAAGGAATAACAACGCACCAAGAAGCTGGTGAAATAAATAGTGAAACAGGGTGCGAATGTTAAAAGTGCCCCATCGCTCAGTTCGTCTCCTCATTTTGCTTTGCAGGCCAACGACGTGTAAATCGGCAAAAGCCCGCGTCCTACCAAAAATAATTCGGCGGCCGATTTTTGACTCAGTAGCCAACAAAAGAGCCAGTGAAAGAAGGAGAAAACCGCTGATCAGAAGAATCCAAACAGATACGTGCATTCTGATGATTATAACACAAAACCGCGATGGCGGTTTTGTGCTTCCAGTCAGTTTATTTTACCGACAATCTTTTGAATTCCACTACAGATACGTTTTCGCCAAATTTTTGAACGGCTCCGTTCACCATTTCACCGATAGTAACATCAGGGTTTTTGATAAAAGGCTGTTCTAGCAAAATTTGCTCTTTGAAATATGAGCTCAACTTACCCTCCATAATTTTTTCCTGCATTTCCGCCGGCTTGTCCTTGATGTCTTCAGCAAAAACCTCTTTTGCTTTTGCGATTGCTTCTTCGCCCACTTCTTCGCGGGAAAGGAATTTTGGATTTTGAGCAGCGACATGCATAGCAATTTCGCGCGCAAGTGTCACAAACTCCTCATTTTTTGACACAAAGTCAGTCTCTGATGCGAGCAAGACCATTGCTGCTACTTCACTAGTGTTGTGAGTGTAAACGCCTACAGTACCGGCACCAAGAGTGCGGTCAGATTTTTTGTCAGCAGCTTCCTTGCGCTTTTGCTTCAGGATAATTAATGCCTTTTCCATATCGCCACCGGCTTCTTCCAGGGCTTTTTTGCACTGCATTACTGAAATACCAGTCTGGTCACGCAATGCTTTGATTTGTGCAGATGTGATCTCCATATAAAGAACAGGTTAGATATTAGTAACTAGCGAGTGATGCGACGACGGTTGTTTAGACTTGTCGGTTTAGGTACGAAAGCAGCTTTTCCTTCAGCGTACGCTTGTGCTAGTTCAGTCAACGCGATGTCAACACTAGCTCGAAGAGTATCGTTCTGAACTACAGGATAATCAGCAGACTTTGCGTCATTATCACTACTCATTACTGCGACAATAGGAATATTCTTTTCTCGTGCCTCTGCTACAGCAAGTTTGTCATGACGTGGGTCAATGATAACAAGCATATCAGGAAGTCTTTCTAGAGTTCGGATGCCACCGAAATTGTGCATTAGCTTATTCAGCTCGCGAGTTATAACCACGCGCTCCTTTTTGGTGTATTTGCGCTCTAGTTCACCGCTTTCTCCTTGTGAAACTAGATCTGACAAGCGACCAAGTCGTTTCTTAACTTCGCTCCAGTTAGTAAGCATTCCACCTACCCAGCGATTGGTAACATAAGGGGTGCTGATTTTTTCGGCTTGCTCACGAACCTGCTTAGATACCTCTTCTTTGGTACCAACAAACAGAACTGTCTTGCCTTCCATACCAGCAGTCTTAAGAGCTTCCTTTGCGGACTCAAGAAGAGCAACTGAGTGTTCTAGGTCGAATATGTCAGTACCTTCTTTGCTGCCAAAGAGGTATGGCTTCATTGACGGGTGCCGTCGGCTTTTCTTAAAGCCAAAGTGTGCACCGGCCGCAAACATACGGTCGATTAAGTTTTGATTGGACATTATTATTGAACGATGAAATTGGAAGGTTACCTAGTTTCGCGTGTGCATTACTGCAAACGAGCGCTACACCTAAAGCTTTTTTGTTGAAACCAGGAACACCTTCTTGGTGTTAAAGCGGGCAAATAGTAACACGAAGCGGTTTATTCCGCAACAGACTCCCCTCTAGCGGCTTTATGCATCGCTTCAATAATGTTGTCAAGGTTTCCAGCCATTACCTCCTCGATGTTGTACCAAGATTCCTTGATTCGGTGGTCTGTAATTCGGCTTTGAGGAAAGTTATAAGTGCGAATTTTTTCACTGCGGTCTCCAGTACCGATTTGGTTCTTGCGCACTTCGGCATTCTTCCGAGCCTCTTCTTCTTCGTGCATCATTTCCAGCTTAGCAATAAGCAAAGTCATCGCCTTCTCACGATTTTTTAGCTGACTACGCTCTGACTGACTCCGCACGTCAACACCAGTTGGTTTGTGAATGAGACGGACGGCGGATTCCACTTTGTTTACGTTTTGTCCGCCAGCGCCACCAGCACGTGAGTATTCCATTTCGATGTCGCCTGCGTTGATTTCGAAAGTCGGTTTTTTACGTAGCGGCAAAACAGCTACAGAACAAGTTGAAGTATGGATGCGTCCGGCTTTTTCGGTTACAGGTACGCGCTGAACACGGTGTACTCCAGTTTCAAAGCGGAGGGCATCGTAGGCTTTGCTATGGAGTATCTCAAACGAAGCTTCCTTGTAGCCACCGCTTTGTGCGCGAGCCTCGTCATTCTTGCTGACTGACCAACCTTGTCGTTCTGCGTATCTTAAATAAGCATTAGCAAGTTCTTCTGCAAAGAGGGCTGCCTCATCGCCACCGGCGCCGGCTCGGACTTCCAGTACCACGCCGTAAGGCTTAGCTTCCTCCTCTTTGTTTGATTCTATGATCCGATCCATTTCCTTAAACTGTCCATCTAATTGTGATTGTAAAGATGAAATCTCTTCTTTAGCTAACTCCGCCATTTCTGCGTCGCCGTCAGCTAACTGCTCCGCTTCTCGTAGGCGCTCAAGATCACGCTCAAACTGGCCAGCTAAAAACTGCGTCTTAGGATTGTCGCGAAATTCATTCAGTTTGTCTTGATCAAAATTCATATTGCATTTACATCATACCAAAAACCCGCGAGTTCGCGGGTTTTACGGGACGGTATTTATTTAGCAGCCTTCTTTCCAGCTTTGGCAGCGCGAGTCTTGAATTTTTCAAGGCGACCAGCAGTGTCCATAACCTTCTCTTGGCCTGTATAGAAAGGATGTGAAGCAGAAGAAACGTCCACACGTACCACTGGGTACTCGTTGCCGTCAGTCCACTTGTCTGTCTCATTGCCTTCGATGGTGATTGTTGAACCAATCAAAAAGCGCTCGCCATTAGAGTTGTCGAGAAAAATTACCTGGCGGTAGTTTCCTGGATGAATATCCTTTTTCATAAGTGACGGGAACTATAACAAATAAACCCACAGACGGCAAGTCGCCCGAGGTTTAGGAAGTGGCGACAGAGTCATTTGCTTATCCAGCGTCCAAAGTCTTGATTTCGGCCTCGAGGCGAGCCTTTCTTTCCATCACCTGGTCTCCGTAGAAGTGATTTTTCGGGTTGTTTATACCGTTCCAGCCTGAATAGTAGCGAATCGCGGCTGTCCATTCGGCATTATAAGTGCCAGCAGTGGCGCCGTTGTCGCGCATAAGAAGAGAGGTTGCAAGGAAGGCGTCTTGGTTACGGAATGGACTAGATGGAGTGTTTGTGCCGAGCAGTTGTCGAATAGCATCAGAACCAGGCTGGTATACATAAACATCGTTGCCAGTATTTACATAACCGCCGTAGAGAGCCCAAGTGGAAGGTATGAATTGTGAAGGACCCATCGCACCACCCCAGCCATAACGGGTGCTGCCGTACGAAATAGGGCAGGAGACCATTTGACTCTTTATATCAAATCCAAGCACATCAGCCATTACTGTGAACACAGGCACGCTTCCAGGTCCCATTGTCGGCTTATCTTGAACCATTTGATCGTAGGTACATTGACCTATGTTGGCTCCGAATTCAGATTCCTGTTCAAGAATGGCAAGAATAAACGACGCAGACACTCCGGTCTTGTTGCTTGCAAATTTTGCCAACGACACAGCTTCTGGGAAAGGTATTCGCCCACCACCGCCGGCGAGCTGGAATAGTGCCTGACGCAACTGAGCGGCCGTACGCTGCGTTTGAGCCAAGTGAGCCTGGTATGCAGCCTCTTCGCCTTTTGTAACTGTGAGTATGCCGTTTTTCTCAGACTCCTTTTCTTGTATAGCCGCTTTTTCCTCTTCTTGTAACTGTTTGGCTCGGGCTTCTTCTTGCTGTTTTTCCTCTAAAGACTGCTTTTGCAAAGTCGTATCTTGCTGAATACCAGAAAGTACCTGCAGTGACTCACGCAAAGAGTTGTTCAAGGTTCGGTAATCTTCAAAGTCTGCAAAAAATTCTGAAAAACTTTTGTTTGCCAACAATACTTCTACTAGTGAATGATCGTCCACTTCCTCCGTCTTACGCAATAAGGAAGCAACAGATTTCCGTTGTTTATCCTGACGCTCTGTCAAAATATCGATGATGCCTTCCTTTTGTCCGATCTGCTCACTTATCTGCTTGATAGCTATTGAGCGTGACTGGATACCTAATTGAGACTTTTTGATCTGTGCTTCGAGAATATCAATATCTCGCTCCAAGGATTGACGCTCCGACTGCTTACGCTCTACCAGCTGTTGTTGGACCAAAATCTGTTGATCGATCTGACTTAAAAGAGCCTTACATGCTTCACGGTCACTATCAGACACTGTGGCGGCATTAATTCCCGTACAAAAATCTACTGTAACAGCCGCCTCTGCAGTAGGCGAAAAGAAGATGAATATAAATAACAATAGGAATATCGGTGCGGTAGTTTTCATTTGTGTAGTGAATATTATAACAGACGAAAAAGCGGCGGCATTCTTTCGAATGCCGCCGCTTTTGTTGTCATCTGTGGATTTACGCAGCTTCTTCTTCGTCTTCCTTCTTACCCTTTTGTTCAACCTCAATAGCTGCCATATCAACTGTTACTTCCTCTACTGGCTCTTCCTTAGCCTCTGTAACAACGGCCACCATGTCCTCAGGATCATTTTCTACCTTTACGCCCGATGGGATGTTTAGGTCTTTAACTCGAATATGATCTTCGAAAGTATTAAGTACGTTAATGTCGACAATAATCTCGTGTGGAAGATTGGCTGGCTTTGCAGTCACTTCGATTTCATGAAGAGCTTTAGTGAGTGAGCCGCCTAGCTTGATAGCTGGAGCTTCACCAACGAAAGTAAGTTCAACCGGGACAGTTACCTCCTTACCCTTTTCAACAGCGTAAAAGTCAACGTGCTGTACGCCACCTTTTACTGCATTGAAAGCCATATCGTGTACAAGGACTTCTTTGTCCTCATCTAGTCCAGTGAGAACAATAATGCTCGACTCGCCGGCTGCCTCGTAGGCCTTTTCGAACTCACGGCGATCAAGAGAAAGAGGAGTTGATTCTTCCTTGGCACCATAAACAACAGCTGGCAGCTTGCCATTGGCACGCAGCTTATCCAACTTTTTGCCAGTCTCGGTGCGCTTCACAACGTTTAACTTGATAGTCATAGTGCGGACATCTTAACACAAATTCCCCTATTTTCAATGAAGGAGACGCTCCATCAACAGCTGTTGTTTGGTAACCGTGAGCCAGCCGTTTACACTGTAAGAATGTCAACTCGATATGATTTTGTCGCGGTCGGTGATATCACAATCGATGCTTTTATTGAACTTTCTCAAAAAGACGCCAGAGTCGTTTGTGACATAGAAGGAAAGCCGTGTCAGCTGATGATGAACTTTGGGGATAAGTTGCCCTACGAAGATGTGATCATAGTGCCGGCGGTTGGTAATAGTCCAAATGCCGCTGTAGCGGCTCATCGTTTAGGTCTTCGTAGTGCCCTCTATGCCAACTTAGGTCATGACCGTAACGGCAAAGACTGTTTGGATGCCCTTCGACAAGAAGGTGTATCGACGGACTTCGTAAAAGTACACGAACGCAAAAACACAAATTATCATTATGTACTTCGGTACGGCGCCGAGCGCACTATCCTGATTAAGCACGAAGTGTTTCAGTATGTGCTTCCAGATTTTGGCTTGCCGCCGCGTTTTCTATACTTCTCTTCGGTAGGAGAAAGCGGTCTGCCTCTACACTTCGAAATTGCTAAATATTTGAAAGAACACCCTGAAACAAAACTTGTTTTCCAGCCGGGTACTTTCCAGATCCGACTCGGTTATGAAAAATTGAAGGAGCTTTATCAAGTAACAGAGATCTTTTTCTGTAATAAAGAAGAGGCTCAGACTATTTTGAGCACTAAAGAAAATGATCTAATTACTTTGTTGCGTGGATTGAAGAAACTAGGTCCTAAGCTGCCAGTTATTACCGACGGCCCGAAAGGCGCTTATGTATTAGAGGAAGATGGCTCTGTGTGGCATATGCCGATGTATCCTGACCCTAAGGAGCCAGTGGACCGCACTGGTGCTGGAGACTCTTTTTCCTCCACTTTCACTGCTGCTATTGCGCTTGGATTTTCACCGCACGACGCGCTAGCATGGGGACCAATTAACTCAATGTCTGTCGTTCAATATATTGGCGCGCAAAAAGGTCTATTAACTCGCGAGAAACTTGAAGAGCACCTCAAAAACGCCCCACCTGAATTCAAGGCTAAGAAATTATTTTAATACGACTGTCTAAACTCCGAATACTTCAGTTATTTTGTTGATGATACCGTTCTTGTCGAGACCATAGTGTTTGAGCAGTTCTTCAGGCTCGCCAGTTTGTCCAAATTGATCGTCAATTCCCAGACGAATTACCTTAGTAGGCCTTTCCTCTCCTAAAAGTTCAGCGACTGCTCCACCTAGGCCGCCATTTCTTTGATGTTCTTCAACCGTGACAATAATGTCGTGACTCTCAGCCAACTTCAGCACGCCAGCTGTGTCTAGAGGTTTGACCATAGGTAGATGAAGAATCGAGATTCCAATCCCCTTCTTTTCTAGTTCAACAGCTGCAGAAGCTGCGCTATGGAACATTGATCCAGTAGTGATGACTCCCACAGTGTGTGGCAAGTCGTCGTCTTTTTCTATCCAAAGTCCGCCTTGGCCCAACTGAAATGGTGTCCCGATAGTAGTGACGGTTGGCACTTTCTCGCGACCCAATCTTATGTAAACTGGTCCATCGTATGTGGAGGCCCATAGAGTGGCTTTCTTAGCTTCAACGGCATCCACAGGTGCGATCACTATCATATTAGGCATCGCCCGCATTATGGCCATATCCTCGAGGGCTTGGTGTGTCGCTCCGTCAGGACCTACAGATATACCACTGTGAGCGCCGATTATTTTCACGTTTCTTTCGTTATAGGCAATCGTGGTTCGAATCTGCTCCCAGTTTCGTCCTGGAGAAAACATTGCGTACGAAGTAATAAAAGGTATCTTGCCAACAGCCGCTAATCCGGATGCAACCGAAGCCATGTTTTGTTCAGCAACACCCACTTCAATGAAACGATCTGGAAAAGCGTCTGCAAAAAGATTGGCTCGTGTAGATTCAACCAGATCGGCTGAAAGAGCCACTACTTTCGGGTCTTTTTCTCCAGCCTCTCTAAGGCCTTCACCAAAACCATCACGAGTTGGTGCTTTCTCGATACCTTCGTCGAAAAGTTTAGGGTTAAGATGAGAAGCAATTTTCATATACGCATCAGATTAATAATCGGCAGGATCAATTGATCCGCTTAAAGATCGGAGTTTTTTTAATGCATCCCTGCCTTGATCATTTTTCTTTGCAAAGTTCTCTGGCCCTTTGCCTGGAGGATTGCCGTGCCAGTGAAAGTCTCGCTCAAAAATATCCACGCCCTTACCAGGAATAGTGTGCGCAATAATTACTGACGGTTGGCTGTACACTGCCTGGGCTTTGCCAATAGCGTCTAACACCATACGTATATTATGACCGTCTACTTCCTGTACATCGAAATTAAAAGCTTCAAGTTTTTCTCGTAGTGGTTCAAGCGGCATTATGTCCTCCGTATAACCATCGATTTGAATAGCGTTGCGGTCAATGATGGCAATCAGGTTGTGGAGACGCTCTTTGCCCGCCATCATCATTGCTTCCCAAGTCTGGCCTTCTTGAAGTTCACCATCGCTCATCAGACAGTATACGTATTGTGACGTGTATGGATTATCCATTCTGAGTCCAAGCGCCATACCAACTGCTTGTGACAGTCCGCTACCGAGAGGGCCGGAACTTGTTTCCAAACCAGGCAATGCAGTCCTGTGCGGATGACCTTGAAGACGAGATCCAAATTTGCGCAAAGTCAGAAGTTCTTCAACTGGAAAATAACCTCTATGTGCCAGTGTTGCGTATAGAACCGGACAAATATGTCCGTTAGAAAGTACGACTCGATCGCGGTCTTGCCAATCGGGATTTTTTGGATCGTGTTTCAATACATCAAAATAGAGCAGGGTAAAAATATCGGCCATCCCGAGCGGGCCGGCAGTGTGACCACTGCCCGCTGCCATTAACATTTCAATAATGCTCTGGCGAATTTCGTTTGCCTTATGTTCAAGACGAGCGATTTCCCCATCGCTTAGATAATTCATTCTTAAATTATAACGTGAGTGTTGATTTAATCGGCAGTAATTTTCAACAGTTGTTCGTATGCGGCTTGTGGGTCATCTGCATTTAAAATGGACGACCCAGCTACAAATCTAGTTGCGCCCGCTGTTTTAAGTGAAAGTAAGTTTGTTTGGCTGACTGCTCCGTCAACTCCGATTGGTAGATTTGGATATTTAGAATGAACTGCAGCAATGCGGCTGAGAACCCGCTCATCAAACGGTTCACCTTGTTTGCCAATAGTGGCGATTCCCATCATTTGCACAAAATCGATTTGATCTGCAAATTGATCAAGTTTTTCGATCGGAGTGTCGTTGTTAATCGCCAAGCCGAAAAGTACGCTGTCGTTCTTCTTAGTCAGCATTGATGAGGAAGTAGTGTCATCCAGTAGGCCTTCGATATGAAACACAATTCTTTTTGCCCCAGCAGTTTGCCATTCTTTGGCTGCTTTTTGCTGATCTTTGACCATTAAGTCCACTTCAATTTGACGATTAGACAAAAACGGAACTGCCTCTGTGACTGCACCCTTCGGTTCATAGGGCCAAGATATGTTTTCCACAAACTCACCGTCAACCACGTCAATTTGCACGCTTGGAGCAAACGATAGGAGGGTAAGTTTGGTCTTTAGGTCGTCAAGTGATTTTGGAATTATTGCAGGAACGATCATATGATTTAACCGAGTTTTTCAATCCTTCTTAGGTGACGCTCCTCGCCACTAAATTCTGTCTGTAACCAAAGCTGCACCGCAACTTTGGCATCGTCCAAAGAAATAAAGCGCGCGCCAAGAGATAGAACATTGGCGTTATTGTGTTCTCGTGAAAGCTTAACAATTGAAAGATCGCCGCCATAAAATACAGCAGCCCGCACTCCGGCTTGTCTGTTTGCCACCATAGCCTCACCTTGTCCACTACCGCCAAGGATAATAGCTCGGTCTTCTGTAGAAGAAGAAACCGCACTAGCGGCCAGCTTTATAAAGTCTGGGTAGTCGTCTTCTTGATCAAGTTTTGTTGCTCCGTGATCCAAGACTTCTAGATTGAGTTCATTCTGTACAAAAGCGAGTAAGTCGTTTTTGAGAGCAAATCCGGCGTGGTCAGAGGCAAAATGGATTTTCATAGTCACTACAGGTGTTTAGCGGTTTCAGTAACATGTTCTATCAACGTATGTACGTATGACGCCTCATTATCATACCAAGCGAGAACTTTGACCAGGTCACCATCTACTACCTGAGTCATTCCTAGATCAGCGATAGCACCAAAACGCGCACCAATAATGTCTGACGAGACCAGTGGCTCTTCAGTGACTGTAAACACTCTGCTCCAATGAGGGTCGCTAGCGGCCTCCTTTAAAATATTATTAACCTCTTCTACAGTGGTAGCTCGACCAGCGAGAAAAGTAACGTCCACAATTGACCCTACAGCAACTGGTACACGGATCGAAATACCGTCAAATTTACCCACCAAGTCTGGGTATGCCATTGTGGTCGCAATAGCAGCACCGGTCGTAGAAGGTACGATGTTTTGTGCTGCAGCACGACCTTCACGTAGATCTTTCTTGCTAGGACCGTCCACTAGCGCTTGTGAGGCCGTATAGGCGTGTACAGTGTTGAGTAGCGCTTTCTTGATGCCTAATTTTTCCTTCAAAATGCCGATGAGTGGAGAAGCTGCATTCGTGGTGCAAGATGCATTTGAGGTAATGTTGCAGGTGCCGAATTTCTCTTCATTTGCGCCGATTAAGATGGTTTCTCCAGCCACACTCCCACCGGCCGGATCTGCCTTTACAGGGGCAGTTATGACCACTTTCTTAGCACCGGCAGTTATGTGAGCATTAGCCTTTTCATAACTGGTAAAAATACCGGTTGATTCAACTACCACATCAATACCAAGCTTGCCCCAAGGCAAATTGGCTGGATCCTTTTCGTTGGTTAGTACTATATCTCTTTCAGCGACTATAAGTTTTCCTTCGGCGTGATCAACTGTAAAGGCTGAGTGTCCATAGACTGTATCGTAGCGGAGCAAGTAGGCCATACTTTCCGGTGACCCTAGGTCATTAATGGCCACTATCTCAATATCTTCTCGTTCATGAGACATTCTAAGGAATGCTCTACCGATGCGGCCGAAGCCGTTGATTGCCACCTTTATCATCCGCCAATTATAGCAATGAAAATCATGCTATTTGTGTGAAGAGGTGGACAATAATTTAGTAATAACGTGGCAATTGCGGCTTTGAGTGTTCAATCTCTATGTCATCAAAACGCGAAAGTTGAGATACCAAGATCGAGCCTTGTTTGACTGACTCCAAAACAGCCAAAAAGCCCACAATCAGTCCGTGCTTCTCTCCTTCTCCAGCAACTAAGTCACTGAAGCGCAACTTCAACTGCTTCTCAATACGTTGATGCAGTCGCTCAATCATTTCCTCCAAAGAAACAACCTTCTTAATCTGCACTTTTGGTCTGATTTCTTTAATCGGTAGTTCGCTGATGACGCGAGACATTGCAGTACGTAGTTCTTCACTAGAACAGTACTGGTCGGGCAAAAATATCGGAGTTGTATCAGGTACGTATTGTCTTTCGTGACTAATCTGTAGGCCGAATGCGGCACGAACAACTTCACCCGCGGTGCGAAAGATTTGATAAAGCCGTAGACGTTCTTCGAGCTCCTCTATGCTGTGCTCTTCTTCTTCTGACAGATCGAGAACAGGTAGAAGGGATTTGGATTTGATTAAAAGTAGAGTTGCCGCAAGTGCCACGAAGTTGGCTGTACCCGGCAAAGACATTTCCTGCATCGCAGAAACGCGCGCCATAAACTCATCAGTCACTGTCGCCAGTGATATGTCATTTATGAGGAGTTTACGCTTTTCTACAAGCTCCAAAAGAAGTTCAAGTGGTCCTTCAAACACCTCGGTTTTTATGGAGAAATCAATGGTCACACTATAATTTTATCACTGTTCGGGTGAGAAATAACCCTCTTTTATCATATGATCTGTCAATACTTCATTGAATCGTTTGATATACGGAAAATCTTTGACGTACTTGTCTTTAATGCTTTTACTTTGCGCTAGCGTCACATTGGTCTCCACGCATATCTTTTTGCCGTTGTCGTTTATCAAGTGAAACAGGGGTTCAATTTTATCTATCGCTCTTGTAAACCGAGCTTCTATTGAGGCTTGACCGTCATATTCGTTTAAGAGGTCGTCGACTTTTTGCTGAATGGAAAGAGGCAACGATTCTACTACTTTTTGCTGAGTTGCCTTCTCTTGTTCCCTATCTGATTGGGTTTTGAGATAACCTATGCGATCGCCGGTTAAGATTTCGTCTATGTCGTGGTAAAGGGCAGTTTTAAAAATTTTTTCTCCATCCCATTGCCCTATTTGTTCGAGTGGCAAAAAATAATCAATCAAGATCATCATTCCGTAGACATGCTCTGCTACTGATTCAGTGTCGATAATCTCTTCTCTTGTGTGGTGGTAGCGAATGACTTTTTTCATCTTAAATAGCTCTTGAAGTTTTGAAAGCTCACTCAAAACAAAATCATCGTCCTCTAGTAGTCGTTTTTTGGTTTCTTCAACAGTCATACTTAGTATGTTTCTAAGAATTTTATAAGAAGGCGGATAGGTTCACCAGTCGAACCTTTGGCTAATTTATCGTGCGGAGCGGCGTCCATTCTAGGTGCAATATCCAAATGAGCCCATGGTATACCCTTCGGTGCGAAGAAAGAAAGGAAAGCAGCGCCTTCTATCGCTCCACCGAGTTTACTGAAGTTTGGCTGAATATTAACCACATCGGCGCGAGTTTCGGTCAGTGGTCTTTTAAACTCATCCCAAAGTGGTAGTGGCCATACGTAGTCGCCTGTTTCCTCACCAAGGCGAGGAAGAGTCTCGCGTAGGACGTCGTTAGTAGTCATAACTGCGCTTGCCTGCTGGCCAAGCGCCACCATTGAGGCGCCGGTTAATGTTGCGACATCGATAATAACTCGCGGGGAAAATTTATTTGCATATGACAAGGCATCTGCCAATATCATACGACCTTCTGCGTCAGTATGAAGTACTTCAATCGTCTTTCCTGAATGAGATTTAACAATGTCACCAGCTCGCATTGATTTTTCAGAGACAGCGTTTTCAGCAACCGGTATAAGGACTACTACATTTTTCTTTAATCCAAGTTTTGCCGCCGTTACAATAGTTGCAGCTACTGACGAGCCTCCAGACATATCCATATGCATATCGTGCATACTGCCAGATGGTTTGATATTTAGACCACCTGTATCGTATGTCACGCCCTTGCCAATTAAGACAACTGGCTTTTCTTTTGGCTTACCTCCTTTGTATTCCATTATTACAAAGCGTGGCATATCATCCGCTCCTTTTCCGACTGCCCACAAAGCATGAAGATCTTCTTTTTTGATCTGTTTTTCGTCAAAAACAGTCACTTTTATCTTGGTGCCTTTGACTAAAGATTTAACACTTTCAGCAAACAAGCGCGGTGTCATATCGTCACCTGGGGTGTTGGCAATGTCTCGAGCCTGATTGATATGTTCACCAATGAGGACGCCGCGTTTAACAGCGTTTTGATAAGCATTGGCTTCACTGCCGCCTAAAATTACCTCTTTCAATTCAGCCTTCTTCTTCCCTGTCTTGTACGCGTGGAATTCGTAATTGGCTAGCAGAATGTTTGTAGCCACTGTTTCCAAGACCCAGTCATTACCTGCTTCAGTCAGCTTTACAAAAGCCGTAGGTTTGATCTTCCAAAACAAATATTCGATATCATGGGTTTTAGCAGTACGAATGATATTACGAACTAACGTGATGAACTTACGGCGATTAATGTCAGCGAGTTTTCCTATAGCAAACCGAAGCTCCAAGGATCCATTTTTGGTTTCAACAAATCGCTGACCGCTTTTTTCCTCCGTCAGTATTACAGTAACGAAATTTTTCGCTGCTGTTTCGCTTTTACTTGTTTTTACTATCATCATCGTCAGTCTTACTCAGCAAGGTATCGATGCGATTTATATCGCGGGGGAATAGAGTAGCTTCTTTTACGTTCGTGACGCCACAAAACTTGGCTGTGAGACGTTCGAGACCCATACCCCAACCTCCGTGAGGTGGGATACCAAACTCGAAGGCTTGAAGGTAGAAAGCAAACTTTGCAGGATCAAGACCTTTAGCAACCGCTTTAGCTTTGAGTGTCTCCAGGTTATGTACGCGCTGACCGCCGGTTGTGATTTCTACACCTCGGAAGAGAAGGTCGAAGCTTTTTGTGTAACCAAGATCGTCGGGATCCTCCATTGTGTAAAACGGACGCTTCGAGACAGGATAGTGCGTGATAAATATAAAGTCACTACCCAACTCTTTTTGCGCATACTCGCACAACCAACGTTCATCTTCCGGTTCTAGGTCAGGTTCGGTTGTCTTATCGACACCGGTCTTCTCTTTGATAAGTTGTTGAGCCTCACGAAGTTTCATATGAGGAAACAGGTCTCCATCGGGTATTAGTGGCAGGGCAATATCAAGAACAGCAAGATCGTCTTGATGATTCTTGTTTAAATATTCAACCAAATAGCGCATCAGGCCGGTTTCAATCCGCATAATGTCAGTGTGATCCTTGATGAATCCAATTTCTGCATCGAGAGAAGTGTACTCACTTAAGTGACGAGTGGTAGCACTTTTTTCCGCTCGGAAGGCTGTTGCCAATGAAAACACACGTTCGAAGACCCCAACCATAATTTGCTTGTAAAGCTGAGGACTAGTCGCCAAATATGCGTCTTTGTCATTAAAGTAGCCGACCTTAAACACCTCTGAGCCACCTTCAGCGTCACCACCCACTAGCTTTGGTGCTTGGAACTCCGTAAAGCCTTCTTGGCGCAAATAATCACCGTAGCAGCGCGTGATAGCAGCTTGTATACGAAAGATGGCACGTTCGTGTTTGCGACGCAAAGTGAGCGGACGATTGTCCAACAAAACTTCCAGACTAAGTTCAGCGTCAAAATCGAAAGGAAGACTGTCGGCTTTGTTTAATATCTCGATGCTGGTTATTTCTAGCTCAATATCTCCGTTTTGAACTTTTTCATTGACCATCTTCTCTGGACGTTGATTGACTACTCCGTTCACGAGAACAGCACTTTCAGGAGAAGCTTCCTTTGCTACGTCCAGTACCTCAGGTTTACCAAATACAACTCCCTGCACAACACCAGAGCGATCACGAAAATCAAAGAAAGCCATTTTGCCCTGATCGCGTCTTACATCTACTGTTGCGGCGATCTGTACTTCTTTACCAATATTCTCCTTCAGCTCTTTAATCAAAGTTCTTTGCATAGTTTTGTCGTGGCGGAAATTAAAATCCCCGCAACAAATTAAATTGTTGCGAGGACGCTGAAGCAGATTCTTCAGCGCGGTGCCACCTCGCTTCTCGAGCCTAGCTCAAGCGCTCTATGCGATTGTTAATAGTAACCTCCGCGGGTGTCAGCCGCATCGTTGGTTATTTGAATATTAGCACCTGTGTTAAATAATGCCAATCTGCTGACGGACTTGGGACATTTTAGCAGCAGCCTCTGCGCGGGCGGCTTCGCCACCCGCCTTCAACACTTCCGCTACCATCTCATCCGTAATACTATCTCGTTTCTCACGAAGTGGTGCTACTAGAGCCTCGACATCCTCAAGTAAGGCTTCTTTTAAATTCTTATACTTACCTTTGTTTTCTTCATATATCACCTCCAATTCCGCGTCAGTTCTAAAAAGTTTGTGAATAGCGTAAACATTTTCCGGACGATCTCCAGTTGAGTCGGTAACAATACCCATTACAGCTTTTTGTATTTCATCTTTCGTTCCAAATAATGGAATGGTGTTTTTGTAACTCTTGGACATCTTTTGACCGTCGGTACCAGGTACAGTGCCTACGCCTTCTACAATTTTTTCGGTCGGTTCTTTAAACAAATCTCCGTATGCAAGATTGAATTTTTTGGCCGCTTCGCGTGCATACTCGACGTGCTGCTGTTGGTCGCGACCAACTGGAACAATATCAGTGTCGTAAAGCAAAATGTCCGCCGCCATCAGCATCGGGTAGTTGAACAAACCGGCGTTTGCTTCAAGGCCTTTGGCCACCTTGTCTTTATAAGCGTGTGCCAACTCAAGAAATTTAACTGATACCAGACATTCGAAAATCCAAGCCAATTCTGTATGTTCAGGAACAGATGACTGCTTGAATATAACGGCCTTTTTCGGATCGACACCAGCGGCCAAATAATCTTTTACGACATCAACGGTATTACGTCGCAATTCGTCACTGTTCTTCAGTGTAGTCAAAGAGTGGTAATCAGCCACCATAAGATGACTGTCATATTCTTCGTAGGTATCTAGGAATGGTTTCAGTGCACCGAAATAATTACCAATATGGAGAGTGCCGGAAGGTTGCAACCCAGTAAACAGACGTTTTTTAGACATTACTTCAATATTAACAAAGTAAGTCTTTTAAAGGAAGAATAGAGCTGCTAAAGGCAGAACAAGCCATAAAAAAGACAATTTTTCTTCCAACAGGAATTCGGGCAGGGGCGTGCCGGTAGAAATCACAGCATCAATTGGTAGAAAGTGCGTTGAGAGCGTTAATACCAGAACAGTAAAAAGACCGGCTAGGAGAAGCTTTTTACCAATCGCTTCAAAAGCACCTTCTAAATATTCCCGAGGCATAAGGTGACTAAACAATAATGCTGATGCAATAGTAAAGCCTAGAAACACTACGAGCGAAATAGCTGAAGCGGCCGTTTGTCCCGCTGCGTTCCCTGTCAACGTTTCCAAGTAAGGAAAGTTCGTGTAGAGGAAAAGCCCTAAATAAGCACCGACTATCAAGTTAATCAGTGTCTGCCGGCCTTTAGCCATAGCTAAACCCAATCCCAATCCAAAAGCAGCGAGTAAAAAGAACCAGCCATTCAGAATGGAGAGAATAGTATCCAGATCCATAATGACAATTGTACAAGCGTAGTTGAATTATCGAAGTAAACAGGAGTGGATAGAAAAACGGAGTAGGTTTAAAACCCACTCCGTTTTTCTGTCTTTAAGATTTATACTCCCTCCTCTCGCAATTCTTCTACCAGTTGTTTTGCTTTTTTCGAAAGTTTCATTGGCAGGGCAATATCAACCTTAACCATAAAGTCACCACGGCTTCCGCCGCGACTTGTTGGTACACCTTTATTTTTGATGCGCAAGAACTCACCTTGCTTTACTCCAACTGGCACATTGATTTCTATTACTCCGTCCAGTGTTTCAATTTGATACGTTGCTCCAAGTAAAGCATCAGTCAATTTGATAGACAGATCGCGCACCAAATCATTTCCATTGCGGCGGATGTGACGGTCAGGACGGACGTGTAATTTGATGTACAGGTCACCAGCTGGGCCGTTTTGTATAGCCTCACCGCGGCCAGTCATACGAATCACTTCCCCGTTTTCGATTCCGGCCGGAACTTTGATAGCAATTTCTTCGCTCTTCTTCATTACACCGTGTCCGTGACAATGCTTACACTTTTCTTTTGGCACTTGCCCGCGACCCTGGCAGGCTCCGCACTCGCGCACGGTTGTAAAGCTTCCCAGCATACTGGAACGTGTCTCACGCAGGCGTCCTTGGCCGTTACAGGTCGCGCAGGCAGTCATCTCTGTATTTGGTTCGCCACCGCTACCTTTACAAACTTCGCAAACAGAATTCTTTGCCAGTACAACTACCCTTTCGATACCGAACACAGACTCTTCGAGTGATAACTCGAGATCGATTGAGATGTCGTTGCCGCGACGTGCGCGCGGACGGCCGAAGCCGTTAAACATCTCGCCAAAGTTTTCGAATATATCTCCAAAGTCGAATTGCGCTCCGCCTTCCGCAAAGCCACTCATATCGAAGCCGTTGAAACCTGGGTTGTTACCACCGAAAGCCCTGCCATAATTGTCATATTCAGCACGCTTCTTCTCGTCACCTAAGACAGCATAGGCTTCGCTCACTTCCTTGAACTTAGCTTCATCACCTGTCTTTTTATCAGGATGATACTGAGCAGCCAACTTACGAAAAGCCTTCTTGATTTCATCTTTACCGGCACCTTGTTCAAGGCCGAGTATTTTGTAGTAGTCTTTCATAATTTGTTTTTAGCTGCTGTCTGTTATGTCCCTATGCGCTTGTTTGGTCGCTCTCTGCTTCTGGTGGCTTCTCCTCTGTCTTTCCTTCTTCACCCTTATTCTGCATCGCTTCGCCAATCTTGGAAAGGGCCGCTGAAAGAGCCTCTGTTTTAGCCTTTATTTCGTCAACAGAGTCTTGATCTTTGACTCCACGTAGTTCAGTGATTTTGGTTTCAACATCATTTTTTACATCTTCCTCAACTTTATCAGCGTGATCCTTGAGCGATTTTTCGGCAGTATAGATGAGTTGGTCAGCCATATTTCGAGCCTCTACCAATTGCTTTTTCTTCTCATCTTCAGCGCTGTGCGCCTCAGCGTCTTTTTTCATTCTCTCGATATCCTCTTCAGTTAGTCCAGAGCTGGCCTCAATTCGAATAGACTGCTCCTTACCGGTAGATTTATCCTTAGCGGTAACGTTTAGTACTCCGTTACTGTCCACGTCGAAACTAACTTCAACCTGCGGCACGCCACGTGGAGCTGGTGGAATACCATCGAGCACAAACCGACCAAGCGGTTTGTTGTCGGCAGCTAATGCACGCTCACCTTGAACGATGTGGATTTCGGTAGAAGTCTGGTTGTCTGCAGCCGTTGAGAAGACCTGAGTCTTCCGGGTAGGAATGTGAGTATTCTTCTCGATCAACTTAGTGTTTACTCCGCCCATCGTTTCAATACCTAGAGAAAGCGGAATCACGTCAACAAGGGTAATGTCCTGAACATCGCCTTGGAAGATACCAGCTTGAATAGCAGCACCAAGAGCCACCACTTCATCCGGGTTAATTGATTTGTTTGGCTCTTTACCAAAGTACTCTTTCACACGTTCAACAATCTTCGGCATACGTGTTTGTCCTC
>Ga0209542_10002112_pt1 | contig 45347 bp, 54 predicted proteins | sample RifCSPhighO2_01_FD_184028 | JGI IMG/M metagenome (GOLD analysis project Ga0209542, IMG submission 184028) | Soil microbial communities from Rifle, Colorado - Rifle CSP2_plank highO2_0.1 (SPAdes) (version 2) | ecosystem: Environmental > Terrestrial > Deep subsurface > Rock core/Sediment ...
CCAAAAAATACATGTCTGACAACACTCTTTTCATTGTTATCGTCGTAGTTTAGCTATTATTTAAGCTTTTTTGGTCCGAAAATGCCTCAATCACCTAAATTTATATTCTTTAAAAATCTATCTTTGTATTTTTATCACACAACCTTTCCAATCATATGATGAACGCCGGTTTTTTCTATTAAGACTTTTATGTTTTTTCCTAATATATTTTTATTTTCATTTGTTATAGGAATAAGAATTATATTGTAATTCTCATCTCTTGCCTCATAAAATCCATTCTCAGTTATTTTTTTATTAACAAAAATATTTATTTCCTTATTCAGAAATTTTTGTTTGTTTTCTAATGCTGTTCTTCTATGCTCTCTCATTATATCCAAATTTCTTTTGTTTACTATTTTTATGTTGATATCTTTTAATTTTTCTGCTGCAGTTCTCTTATGCTTAGAAAATTTAGAGAGATTTAATACATCTGGTCTGAATTCTTTTACAAAATCCATGCTTTCTTTAAAATCATAATCAGTTTCTGTCGGATATCCTATTATTATATCTGTGGCAATTGTTATATCAGGAAATTTTTCTCTAAATCTTGAAATTATTTTTTCCACTGTTTCTTTTTTATAGAGTCTTTTCATTTCTTTTAGTATTTTATCTGAACCTGATTGAATTGGTATGTGAAGAAATTTATACATTTTAGGATGTCTGTAAACTTCTATCATTTCGTCCAAGATATAATAAAAATGCCCTGGGTTTGCCATTCCTAATCTTAATTTAAAGTTATAATTCAAATTCAGAATTTTTTTTAGCAAATTTGGCAAGTTTGTATTTCTATCAAGACCGTATACAGAATTGTCTTGGCTTGTCAACCATACTTCTTTTGCTCCATTTTTCAAGTCAGATTCAATTGACTTTACTATATCTTCTTCTGGATAAGAAAAAAGATCTCCTTTTGCCAGTTTTGTTTTGCAATAAGTACAATTCATGAGACAACCTTCAAGAATTTGGGTTATAGAAATAAGTTTATTTTGAGGTATCTTTGGAAGAAGAATTTTCTCTTCCTTATTAAAAGAAACATATTCAAGTTGTTTTTTATCATCTAATTTTGATTCTTTGTAATCTCTTATTAAATTTAATATACCTTTTATGTGATGAGACCCAAGGAATATTGAATTTTTGTTTAATTTTTTTATATATTTTGCATCAGTATCACTCATACAACCAGTTATGATCAATAATTTGTTAGTTTTTTCAAGGTCTTGTATTCTTCTTTTTATTTTATTTTCTGTTTTGCTTTTTACAGCACAACTGTTTATTATTATTATATCTGCAATATCCTGATTGTTTGTTATTTCTGTTCCTGATTGCTTCAATAATCCAGCTATTATCTCGGAATTATTTTGGTTCGCACTGCAACCATAAGTTTCAATATAAGTATAATTTTCCATTTCGTATGAAACCAAGGTTTCCTGTTTTATTATTCATTTTTGATTAAACTTTTTCTAAAAGTTTATAGTCACCTTCCTTTCATTTATTTTATTTTCCATTAGTTAAAAGAAGAAAAAATAAGTTTAAAGATTTTTTTATTCATAATTTCTTTCTTATTAAATAATCAACAGCAAACTTCCACAATTCTATTAAGAGTTTAGAATCATATTCTTTAGGACTATAAATTTTATATCTTAAATATTTTTTATTAGGAAGAAATATTTCCTTCTCATCTGATTGAACTAGAATTATATTACTCCTATTATCTCCTGGAAGGAATATATGTTTTAATAAACCACTGTTTATATCTGTTGCAGTTGCATCACCTTTAACAAAAGAATATAAATTAATTTTATTTTTTATGAAAATGCCGTTCTCTTCTGTTATACCTCGTGCTCTCGATCTCAAATAGATATATTCTTTTCTGTTTAATCTTATATTCCTTAATTTTCTTGCTGTATCAATTCCTAATTTTATAGGAGGAAACTCCATTTTTCTAGAAGTGTTATTATAAAATGGTTCTTCTATTAAATAAGGAGTGTTTTCTAATTGTTTCTCTATAGACATAATTTATAATGAAAATTATATCTTTTAAAGACTATTTTAACTTAAACTATATTTATAGAAGTATTATATTGAATCACATCTCGTCCATTACTTCAATGCCTAATAAATGAAGTGAATTCTTCATCGTTGTTCTGAATGAATCAATAATTCTCAATCTCAATGATTCTTTTTCTGTTCCTATAACAGGACAATTATGATAAAATTCATTGAAAGTTTTTGCCAATTCATAAGAATAGTTTGCTATTAATGAAGGATTCATATTTTTTTCAGCCAATATAACTATGTCTGGAAAATCAGAGATTTTTTTAATCAAATTTATTTCATATTCATCAAGATCATCAATTTTCTTTATCTTTTTATTGAAATTTTTCTTATCAGATTTTTTTATGATTGAACTTGCTCTTGCATAAGAATACTGCAAATAAGGTCCGGTGTTTCCCTCAAAATTTAATGCAGCATCCCAGGAAAATTCAACATCTTTTATAGGTTCGTTCTTTAATATTAAATATTTAATTGCTCCTACACCTACTTTTCTTGGATCTCCTTTTGTTTTTCTTTTATTTATTTCTTGAGAAGCTTTTTCAATTGTTTTGGATAACACATCTTCAAGCATTATGATATTTCCTTTTCTTGTTGCCTGTATCTCTTTCCCAAATTTAACTGTTCCAAATTTCAAATGATGCATTTTATCTGTAAAATCATAGCCAAGCAACTTTAAAATAGAAAATAATGCTTTAAAATGATCTTCTTGTCTTGAATCAACAACATAAATCATTTTATCAAATTTATATTTCTTTTTTCTTTCTACTGCAGCTCCAAGGTCCTGAGTTATATAAGAAGCTGTTTGATTGCTTCTCAAAATGTATTTTTTTATTTTCTCCTTTGTATTAGGATTTTCAAATTCAACGTATACAGCTCCGTCATTTTCCCTTTTTGCAATTCCTTTTTTCAAAGCATTTATTACTATTTCCTTTCCTTTTTCTGAAAAGTGTGACTGGCCTTTCCAATCATTAAAATCCACTTTTAGGAGATCATAAACTCTTTTGAAACCCTTTAAAGAATGATCTTGAATCTCCTTCCATATTTTTGTTGCATTTTTATCCCCCAGTTCCAATAATCTAAGTTTCTCTTTTGCTTTATTTGTCCACTCATTATCCTGAAATTCTTCTTCCATCCCTTCTGTAACTTTTGATTTTTCTTTACCACAAAACTTAACATATAATCTGAATAATTCTCCAACAGGATCTTTTTCCAGATTTTCTTTGTCTAACCATAATTCATATGCCGCTATTAATTTTCCTATATGAAGCCCTATATCTCCTAGATAATTTATTCCAATTGGTTTATAATTCAAGAATTCATAAATTCTCATCATAGAATCCCCAATAATTGTTGACCTTATATGGCCCACATGCATTGGTTTTCCCAAGTTAGGTTGAGAAAAATCCACACATATAACTTTCTTTTTTCCCATATTGGACTTTCCATAATTTGCATTTAATTTTATTATATTCCCTGTCAATATCTTTTTATCAATAAAAAAGTTAATATATGGCCCAAGTGAAGTTATTTTCTCAAAATTTTTAAATTTCTTTTTTAATAGTTCTTCTTTTAAACTGCTTGCTATTTTATCAGGAGATTTTTTCTCTCTTTTTGAGAGTATAAAGCATGGGAAAGAATAATCTCCGAGCTCACTTCTTGGAGGAACCTCTATTAAAGATTCAACTTCCTCTTTTTTTAATCGCGTCTTTTCTGACAGAATCTTTATCAAATCTTCTTTAAACATAAAAAATTTAATGAGATTATCTTTATAAAACTTAAGAGTTTTATAAAGTAGTAATAAAACCACAGAATTAGTTATAAAAATGGTAAATGGTAAAAGAAATAGATTATAAAGAAAAGAAATATTACTATTGTGAAGATTGTAAACTAGTTTATGAAAATAAAGATTGGGCTAAAAAATGTGAGGAATGGTGTAGAAAAAACCATAGTTGTAATATAGAAATTGCAAAAAACTCAATTAAAAAAACATTAGAAGAATTATAATAAACTTTTTAAAAATTAATAAAAATGATAGGAAGGTGACTTGTTAGGAAACCTTGGTTTCATACGAAGATGACAAATAAATGCTTTTTATGCAATAATGGAATAGAAGAGGAATATAACAAATTAGCAGGAACTATTATTAAAATAAAAGATAAAAACAATAAAAATTCATTTAGGTATGTTTGCAATAAATGCCAAAAGAAACCTGATTGGCTAACTTCGGCAAAAAAGGCAGGCTAAAATGTAATGCCTGCATCTAAAAGCATAGACATTATTTATAAATAATCTCAATTATATAAAATTTTGTGTGGTTTGGTTATTATTGTTATTTGACAAATTCAACATTATCTAAATCTTTGAATTCCTTATCTCCAGTAAGAAATTTTATATCTAATCTTTTTGCTAGAATATATCCTATACAATCAGTCATAGAAACATTATTTTTATTCAATTTTACTCTCATTTTTGCAGCTTCTTTTATTATTTCTTTGTCAAAATCTACAACAAACAGATAATATTTATCTAATTCTGAATCTGCTATTTCTGGCATATCTTTTAATAATCCATTATAAAGTTCAAATAAATTTAATTTTGTTGTTGCAACAAAAGAATCTGTATATTTTTCATAATTTTTATTAGCTTTTATAATTTCAAAAAAGGCATAAGAATCAAAAAAGAATTTGGTTTCAGTATAATTCTCTTCTTGAATCATCTTTAAATTGCTGTCCTGTCCTTTTTATTTTTTTTCCAATGCCAAAACTTGATTTTAATGCTTTTTTGCTATCTCTTAATAACATGACTTTTATATTCTGGTCTTCTTTTATTGATTCTTCCTCTATTATTTTTTTAGGAATAATCACTGCAAAAGAATTTCCCCATTTCTTTACCTTGGTTTCTATTATTTCCATAGTTATACAATGTATAACTAATATTTAAAGATATGTTATAATTTTTAAAAAAGGTAAATAGGAATTAGAAGCTTTTTTAAATAAAAAGTTACTTGAAAATTTATAATTTACATCTTGCGAGGGTAGCAAAGTGGTCAAATGCGCAGGACTTAAGATCCTGTGGCTTAGTGCCTTCGGGGGTTCGAATCCTCCCTCTCGCAGGTTTTAATTAGGGAGGATTCTTAAGTTGGTTTTGAGATAGGTTTTTAAGTAATAAGATTATCAATATAATATTAAAAGGTGTGTAAATAATGGGTTGGAAAAATTGGCCTTATTGGTTGAAGGGCGGAATCTTCGGGATAGTTCTTGCAGTATTCTTTTTTGTTTTCCAGGGTATAGCAGGATTAAATTGTATGGGAAGTATTGATTCTCCAAATATTATCTGCAAAATTCTAAAGTTGTGGAATTATGAGTTTTTTAGACTTTTAGTTCAACCTGTTACTCTGATAATTGCGGGAGTAATAATTGGTTGGATTTACGGAAAAATTAAGAATAGATAACACATTGTTGGACTAAGAGTGCCTCCAAGTTTATAATATAGTTTTTAAGTATTCTCGTATTGAACACTTTTATTCTTTTCCTCCCTCTCGCAGGTTTTAATTAGGGAGGATTCTTGGGATAGGTTTTTAAAGAAAAATATCTTTGATATAGTAGAAAAGAAAAGATGAAAAAGAAAGTGATTATAGGTTTTTTAATTGTTTTATTAATTATTATAATTGCTTTTATTAAGTTAAATAATCAAAAATGTCATACTACTAAAGAAATTGGATTTGATGTAAGGATTTTAGATGATTCAAAAAAAGTTATTGAATTAAAAAGAAATGATAAAATTTCAGAAGATCTCAACAATTTGGAGTTGGTTATTGTTGGAGACGGGAATTTATTAGAAAATGATTCTTTTGTATATGACCCATCAAATATTGAATGGAGAAAGTCGAAATCAGTTGGGAATATTATATTAAATAATTCATATACAGAAATAGAATTTGCTGTAAGTTATAATGGTGAAGTAAGCTTTGAATTTCCTAAAATTGATATGGATAACAAAGAAATTCAAAAAATAGAATTTATTATTGGAAGATGTGTGATTCTATAAACAATCATGAGATTATTTAGTAAGATTCAAAATCTATAACTTATACAATCCTTTAATTGAACACTTTCATTCTATTTTCCCTCTCGCATATATTAGAGATATACTTATAAACTTTAAATTCTAATGATATTTATGGAGAAAAATACAGATGAATTTGAATTAATAAAAAGAAGATTAAGAATATTAATATCTTCAAAATTAAGAAGCGAGGATAAAATCCAAGAAGCGGTAGAAATTCAAGATAGACTTAGTCAAAAAAGCAATTCTTGGTCTGGTGAAAAAGAGATTATAAGATGGAGAGAAATGCATTAGTTCTTGATGCTTCAGTTATTATAAAGTGGTTTACTAAGGAAGAAAAAAGAAAAGAAGCAATAGAATTAAGAGATAAATATACTAATGAAGAAATTGACATTGTTGTTCCAGACCTTATTTTATATGAAATTTCAAATGCTTTAAGATATAATCCAAATTTTGATGAAAATGATGTTAAAGAAGCATTAAAATCTTTATTAGATATTGGAATAACTATAATAACCCCTACACAAGAGATTTTGGAAAAATCAATTGATTTAGCTTTCTCAAATAATATATCTATCTATGATTCCATTTATATCTCATTAGCTGAAATAATAGGATTTAATCTAATTACTGCAGATGAAAAGCTATACAATAAGGTCAATAAAATCTTTGATTTTGTTAATCTTTTATAAAGTAAAAATATAAACTAAAGACTTAAATATCTCTATTTTCTTCTATTTTTGCAGACTAAGCTAGCGGGTTAGCTCTCCGCTATTGCAAGTTGAGCTTTAGGCAAGCTACAAGAGAGGGCGTGATGAATCTTTTAGGAAGTCTTAATAAACGCGTTGAGGCTTTGTCCTTCTTGATCTTGCTTTTGCCAAATGGGTCAGACCTTGATCGGAGCAGCCCTAAACGAAAGTTTGGATGCTTGAAGGGTAGCAAAGTTGAGTTTTTATTAAGGGTGCTTTTTAAGAGGTTTTGAGCAAACTCTCCTGTCTGCGCTAATTTTTAAGATTCCAAAAATTTATAACTTCAAAATTCCTAAAAACAACATGAAAAAGAGAGAGAGTAAAGGTAAATTCTTAAATCCTAAAAATTTACTTATTGGTTTTGTTGTGATAATTATTTTTTTATTAATATTAAATTATTTTTATCCTCTTCTTAATATAATTAATCAAAATGATGGAGCAGGAGAATTATATCAACTTTTTCCGGTTGAACCTATACCCCTTGGTGGTAGTCCCGAATATAATGATAAAGATATTCTAAAATGCAGTGTAAAAATAATTATTGAATGTCCTAACGATGGGGTAAGTAAAATATCTGGAACAATTATTGATACTAGAGATGGTTTTGGTCTTATAAGTACTGTTGGGCATGCATTTAGAGATCATATAGATACAGGAAATTCAGGAGAATTGAAAGATGGATGTAAGATCAAGATTGATCCTCAATGGGATAATAATGAAAATACAATTCCTGGTAAATTACGACATTGTAATCTAAATGATGATGTAGGATTTGTTAGTATACCCTTACCACCTGGAGCACAGAAATGTCCTCTTGCTTCAAAAGATTTTGAATATAAAGTTGGGATGAAATTAATTAAAGCTGGATGCCCTGAAGGACATGCATGTACAATAAGAACAGTTTCTATAACTCACATTAACAGGTATTTAGGTCAACCAAATATAGAGATATCTCCTGCCCAAAAAGAAGGAGAAAGCGGTGGTGGAGTATTTGATGAAAATGGTAATCTTGTATGTATTATGTATGCTTCAGATTACGAAGATAATGAAGGGTTATGTACTCCCTTATCAGGAATTATGGATAATTTAAAAGCTTGTGGTTTAGATAAGATAATTGGTGTAAAATGATTTCTGATTCTTTTACAATAAATTTATAATCTAATTTTACATTAGTTTATTTATGGAAAATAAAAGAGGGCAGTTCTACATAATTGCAGCTATCATAATTGTTACTATTTTAATTGGATCAACTTCAATTGTCAGCTATGCTAAATTATCAAAAAGACCTAAAAATATTGAAAGCTTAGGCCAAGAATTAAATGAAGAAGGTTCGAGGATTGTAAGCCATGGCATCTCAAATGATAAAGATATAAAAATATTATTAAATAATTTTACAGATAGTGAATTTGCTCCTTATTTTCTTGAAAAAACAGATGGTACTAATATTATTTTTGTATATGGAAATGCTTCAAACCTTTCTGCTGTAAAATATGATACAACAAGTACTGGAACAATTTCTGCAAATATTGGTTCTGGGAGTATTAATTGGGTTGAAGCAAGTTCTTTTGCTGAAAGAATTCAGGTAATCCCTACTGATCCGTTGGTTGTAAATATAACCTTAGAATCTGGCATTGAAAGAGAATATGAATTTAAATTAAGAAATAATAATGAAATGTTTTATTTTGTTATTATTCAGGAAAAAGAGGGGGAGGTTTTTGTTGAGGGAAACTAGATCTTTAGAAAGATTTAAACATAATCAAAACCTAGATTTAAAATGAAACTAAACTTTTTGAAAAAGTTATATGAAAATCAAAAGATTTTCAATTATTTAAATTTAAGAAATTTAAACATAATCAAAACCAAAATTTAAAATGAAACTAAAATTGTTGAAGAACAGAAAAAAAGCAGATAGCTTAATGGTATCATATGTCCTTTTAATTACAATAACCATAGGCATATCTATAGGAGTATTTGTTTGGCTGAAGTATATAGCTACTGATCCTAAACCTGAAATAAATTGTGAAATAGGAACTTCTGTAATAATAGAATCTTATGAATGTGAAAATGGCATTTTAAGATTATCCATAAAAAATAATGGGTTATTCAATGTAAGAGGAGTAAATGTAAAAGTAAGCAATGACTCTGACAGAGAACCTATAACCGAACTTGCTCCGGGAGGCAGTTCCCTGCAAGGAACAGTTCCTGGACATTTTTTATTTTCTAATCCTTTAAAACCAAATGATAATGCAAGTGTTATTTTTGGAAAAACGATAATACTTGGCACATTTCATGTCCCTGGAAGTGGAGATGTTGGTGGTAATGATGCTGGTGATAATATACCTGATGATGAAGATATTCTTACAGGTGGTTATTCCATAAAGGTGATAAGTGTTCAACCTTTTGTAACGGACGGAGACAAATTAATTTATTGCAGTGATGCAGTTATCAAAGAGAATCTAGTGAATTGCGAAATTTAATATATTGATTAGATTTAAATATATAAAAATCTAAAGTTTAAATGATATAATAAACTTTTAATAAAAATGGCATATAAAAAAAGAGCAGTTAGTCCTGTTGTATCTACTGTATTACTTATTATGATGGTGATAATTATTGCAATTATTATCCTATTATGGACGAGAGGTTTCATTAAAGAAACAATTTTAAAGGAAGTTGCTGGAGAAAGTAAACGAGTTCAAGCTTATTGCAGAGAAGTGAAAATAGATCCAATATTAAACGATGATGGAAGCTTCGGTTTTAATAATGTGGGAAATGTTCCTGTTTATTCTATAAATGTTAAACTAACTAAAGATGGTTCTTCTGATAATGTTATAATTGAAGGAGAAGAAGGAGTAATTAATCCAGGATTTTCTATAATAATTAATAGCGTGATGCTTAAAGGCAGAAGTGATATTTATTATGATTATGAAGAAGTTAAAATAATCCCTATCCTATTAGGAAAAGATGAAGAGGGTAATGCAGAACCTTTTATCTGCCCGGAAACAGATGGAATTGTTATATAAATTTAAAGTGGCACAATCCACTATTGTTGCAACTATTTTAATGATTTTATTAAGTGTGGTTGCTATTGCCCTAATAACTAGTTTTATTATACCTTTTGTAAAAGAGCAATTGAGAGAATCAGATTGTATAAACTATGCTGGAAAGATTGAAATAAAACAACATCCAACTTACACCTGTTATAATAGTACAGAAGGTAATATGAGTGTTCAGATTCATATAGGAGACATAGAAAAAATAGAAGAAGTTACTGGTTTTCAGATAGTTATAAATGAGGGTGGAAGCAGTAAATCGTTTAGAGTGGCGAGAGATAATCCAAATAGTGAAATAAGGATGTATAATGGTTCTAGTTCAATTGTTATTCCAGGAAAAAATGAGGAAAGAGCTTATAAAATATCTGGATTTTCAAAAAAACCTGAAACAATAAATGTATTCTTATTATTAAATAATAATCAGTGTGATGTACAAAATAGCCTGACTTATGTTAATAATTGCCAAGAACTAACATTTTAAATAAAATGGAAAAAAGAGGACAAGTATGGGTTGAAACTGCGGTTTATACCTTAATCGGGTTAACTGTAATTGCTATTGCTCTTTCTATTGCAATGCCGCAAATACAGAAAGCGCAAGATAGAGCGGTTATAACACAAACAATTGATATATTAAATGGGATAGATAGAACTATAACTGAAGTTTCTCAATCTCCAGGAAATATAAGAATTGTTGAATTAAAACTCTCAAAAGGGAGAATAGAAATTAATTCTACTGGAAATTATATTCAATATATAATGGAGGATACTACTCTTAAATTGAGCGAGCCTGGAGAATCTATAAACCAAGATAATATAATAATAAGAACAGAGGAAAGAGGAAAAAATTATGATATTATTCTAAATATGGAATATGAAACTCTTAATTTTAGTTATAATGGTGATAAAACACTTAAAACACTGCAATCTGGAGAGATTGTCCATAAATTATATATAGAAAATAAGGGCATAGGCACAGATGAAAAAACAATGATAGATTTTAGAGTTTAAAGTTTAAATACTAGATATGTTTTTATAAAAAAAAGGTGAAAATGGAAAAAATAACTATTAATCTTAATCCTGCAATTCCTGCACTTCCTAAATTACAAGACAAGACAAAGATTAATGTAAGATATGCTCTTATTTCTCCCTATGTAAGTGTTCATATATACTGGGATAAAAGAATAAGTGAAGTTGTTTATGAAGTAGAGGAGCCTATTTTAGATGATAATGAAAGAAAATTGCTGAATACCCTAGAAAAAAATCTTGGTGAGATGGTTAATATTAATGTTATTATACAGACTACTCCAGAAGCCATGATTGAATACATAGACAAAACCTCAAGACTTTTAATAGAGGAACTTGATTTAAAAGTAACTGACGAAAGTTATAAAAGAATTTTCTATTATTTATTTAGAGATTTTGTTGGCATGAACAAGATTGAACCATTGACGAAAGATTATTTTATAGAGGACATAGAATGCAATGGTCTTAATACTCCTATTTACATAGTTCACAGAATATACAGAAATATGAAAACCAATATCAGATACACTTCAATTGAAGAACTTACAAGCTTTGTTGAAAAGATAGCCCAGAGAGCAGGAAAATATATTTCCTATGCAAGTCCATTACTTGACGGAAGCTTGCCTGATGGCTCTCGTGTAAACGCTACTTATACTGCTGATATATCAAGCAGAGGTCCTACTTTTACTATAAGAAAATTCACAAAAATTCCATGGACACCAATTCAATTATTAGAAAAAAAGACAGTTTGCCCTGAAATGCTTGCTTATTTTTGGATATTATTAGAATATAAATCAAACATTTTAATTGCTGGAGGAACAGCTTCTGGAAAAACGACTTTGCTGAATGCTATTGCTTTTTTTATACCTCCTGAAGCAAGGGTGGTTTCGATAGAAGACACTAGAGAATTAAATTTACCAAGGGAAAATTGGCTTCCAAGTGTTGCGAGAACGTCCCTAGGACAAAGGGGAATTGGAGAGGTAAGTTTATTCAGTCTTCTTAAAAGTTCATTCAGACAAAATCCAGATTATGTTATCGTAGGAGAGGTAAGAGGTAAAGAAGCATATGTATTATTCCAGGGTATGGCTTCAGGTCATTCTTCCTTGAGTACAATGCATGCAGATTCAGTAAATACCCTTGTAAAAAGACTTGAAACACCGCCTATAGAACTTTCACCTACACTCCTTAATATACTTGATTGTGTTGCGATTATGACTCATACAATGGAAGGTTCACAAGAAGGAAGAAAGTTAAGAGAGGTTGTTGAAATTGTAAATGTTACAGATGATGGAATAGCATTGACAAATACTCCACTAAGCTGGAATCCAAGGGAAAATGTTTTTTATTATAAAAAGGACAGCAAAGTCTTTGAAAAAATAGCAAAAAGATATGGTCTTTCGGTAGAAGATTTGAATAAAGAATTTGAAAGAAGAGCAAAATTACTAAATGAAATGAAAAAAAGAGGAATTTTTGACTTTAATCATACACAATTGATAGTTAATCAATACCATAAAAACCCAGAAGCAGTAATGGAAAGTTTTGGGTTAAAATATTAATTTCTTTATTATCCTTATATAAAAGATAACCTTAATAAACTTTATTTTTCTTATTGAATTAAATAAAAGGAGGTTAAAATGATTGATTTAAATGAATTACAGATTCTATCTCAATTAATGGATAATGTGGATATTTCTGTTAATAATATGGGGAAGGCTTTTAACGAAAAAGATTCTGAATCTTTTGAAAAATCAAAAAAAGAGATATTAAACACTCAGATCAGAATAGACAAAATAATAAAATGAGTTTTAATGAATTAGAAAACAATATGGCTCATATGAAGAAGATTATAGGTGAGATATATTCTTTTTCAACACAACTGGACATAATAAAGAATTTAGAAACAGGCAGTAAATCAGATATAAGCCCTAATGAAAAAGAACTTCTTCAAAGTGCTATTGATTCCCTCACTACGCAACTTAAGATACTTAATAATTCTATACCAAAACTTGTTAATAATATTAATTTTTATAAAAAACTTGGGGATAATAATAAAGAAGATAAAATAGATAAAAAACTTATAAGAGTTGAATATGATGTTAGTGAAAAAAAAGACAGAGTAACACTTACTATAAATGAAGAAGATAAGAAAGCTTTTATAAAAAATCTAACACAAAGTAATTTCTCAATTAATAAACTCAAGAAGAATTATTCTGTTAAAAAACCCCTCCCAGTATTTGGCAAGCCAAGTATTTATGCAAAAATTTCTAATCATTTTTTCAGAAACATGTCTAATAAATATCTTGCAAAAGGAAATTTTGGCAAATTAAATAAAGATCTTAGAAAAATGAATTCTCCTTTTGTCATAGGAACTTATGTTTCTATGATATTTTTTACAGTTTTTCTAACATTTATTTTTTCATTATTTTTATTATTTTTATTATTATTTTACAATATAGGTTTTACTTTTCCATTTATATCACCAACAGATGAATCTATAGTTATGAGGATTATGAAATTTTTTTGGGTTATTTTTGCTATACCTACTTTTATTGGATTGTTTATGTATATTTATCCTTCTACTGAATCAAAAAATCTAGGAAAAAAAATAGATCAAGAACTGCCATTTTTATCTATACATATGTCTGCAATTGCAACTTCTGGGATTGAACCTCTTAGTATATTCAAAATTATACTCCGAAGCCAGGAATATAAATATTCAGTAATTGAGATAAGAAAAATAATGAATCTCGTAAATTTTCATGGAAAGGACCTTGTTACAGCATTAAAAGAAACTTCAACTTCTTCTTCATCTACAAAAATGAGAGAGCTTCTTGACGGTATTGCCACAACTATCACATCAGGGGGTTTGATGAGAGAATTTTTGGATAAACATTCAGAAGGGTTATTATTTGATTACAAGCTTGAGAGAGAAAGATATATAAAAATATCTGAAACATTTATGGATATTTACATAAGTTTAGCTATTGCTGCACCAATGATTTTTCTTATGCTTTTTGTAATAATGGGGAGTACTGGAGCTTTAACAAATTTTTTTGGTTTATCTGTTGGTGCAATCAGCCTGCTGATGATTTTAGGTATAATTATATTAAATGCTGTTTTTTTGATATTACTAAATCTCAAACAGCCTACTATATAATAAAATGATAAAAAAACATAAAATACAATCAAAGGAAGGTGGCTATAAACTTTTAGGAAAAGTTTAATCAAAAATGAATAATAATTTAAACAATAAATCAGGAAACCTTGGTTTCATACGAAAATGATAAAAAAAACTCCAATCATTCTTGGAATAAGAATAACCAAAATAGTAATTGCAGGATTAATCATAGCTATAGTTTTAATTGCAACTTCAAGTATTTTTACTTTTGTTCTTGAATCTATTGATAAAGACCTTTATTATTTTATTATAGGAATTTCAGTTAGTATAGCTGGATTTCCTTTTTTCATCTCTTTAATATTAGAATCAAGATTAGAAAATGAGAAAGATATGATGTTCTTGGAATTTTCCAGAGACTTAGTCGAGAATGTAAAATCAGGAACACCCATCAGCAAGGCTATATTCAATGTAAGATTAAAAAATTATGCAAGTTTAAATCCTTATATTGATAAATTAGCAAATCAAATTTCCCTTGGTATTCCGGTTAAAGCTGCATTTCAAACATTTGCAAGAGATATTGGAAGCAGGACTATAACAAGATCAGTAACAATAATAAGTGAATCAGAACAATCTGGAGGACAAATAGAAACAATATTAGAATCAGTAGTTAATTCGGTTTCACAACTTGAAAGATTAAGAAAAGAGAGAAAAGCAGCCATATTTACTTTAGTAGTCCAAGGGTATATAATATTTCTTATTTTTATTGTAATCATGCTAGTCATGCAATTTAAAATATTACCCATAGCAGCTAATTTAAGCAGCGGCATTGTTGGTTCTAGTTCAGCTCAATCAGGATTATCAGGGATTATAGGCGGCGGAAATTCAGCAACAGCAGAAGAATTAGCAAGACCTTTTATATGGCTGCTTATCACACAGGGTTTTTTTGCAGGGCTTGTAATAGGAAAATTATCTGAAGGGAGAATAAGAGCAGGATTAAAACATTCTTTTGTATTGGTTATTATTTCATTATTAGTGCAAACAGGAGCAAAGGTTGTTTTAGGATAAATTTTTATAAAAGCTTAATCACTATAATATAAAAGATGGAAATAAAAAAATTATCAAAAAAATCTCAGGGGCATGTTGAGGTCATATTATCCTTTGCTTTATTCATAGGGGCAATTCTATTCATATTTCTTTTTATAAACCCTTCTTTCAAAGAAGATGAGAAAACAAATATTGAACAAGTTACTGATAAGGTTATTAATAATATAAGCCTAGAAATAGGTAGATTAAGCATTATATCAGATTCAAACTGTTATGATTATGAACTTACGGACAATTATGGAATAAGTTTTGTTGAAACTAAAAAAGATAATGAGTTTATCATATATTTCTCGGATAAAAATTTTGTATTTAATGATACTAACCCAAATAAAATAAATCCTGTACTATGCCCAGAAAATAGTTATAATATAGGAGTTTTTTCAGAAGAAGATATGATTGTTTATAATGAAACTGTAGATTTTAAAGCTAGATATGATAATAATTATGAAAAGTTAAAGGAGGATATTGGAATTTCAGATGATTTTTCATTCGAGATTAAAGATGTCGATGGACAGGCCATTAATGGACTATCTGCAAGCAGAAATATCCCTGGAAATGTTAATGTTAATGCAATAGAATTCCCAATAAGAGTCATAGATGAAAATGGGATTATTCATGAATTTTTATTTAATATAAGAGTATGGCAGGTATAAATTTAGGATATATAGAATAAATTTAAGATGATATTAAAAAATAAAAAAGAGAGTAAAGGAATATTATTTAATTTTATATTATTATTTGTAATTTTTTCCTTCCTTAATTTAATTTATATTAATGCACAAACAAATTCATTTCCAGTAGGAGGAGATGCAGGTTCTGGAGTACAAAGTACGGGGACAACTCCTGAATCACAGACAAAGACAGGAGTTGAAAATCCTCCAGAAAAAGGAACTGTCGGAAATGAAAAACAGGATTTAGGTGGATTAGTTGGTCTTGAAAATAAAGATGGTGAAACTTCTGGAACAGATACAGTTACAGATAGTAGTAATTCTCAACCCTCATTATCTGGACAAAATTTGGATTTCAAAAGAGATATTGATACAAAGGCAGGAACACAGAAAACTGAAATAACTCCAAATGATAAACTAGGAGAATCTAAACTTGAACTTAATGGAAATGAATTTAGCGCGCAAGAACCAAAAGATGGTAAAGGAGATTTAGGAAAATCTAAATTTGTTATCGAGAAAAAAGATGGAGAACAATTTGCAGAAGCAGGAGCAGAGACAGAATATAAAGTAGAAGGTAGGGAAAATGAAAAAGGAAATGCAGTTGATGAATTATCTGGTAGAGAAATAGAATTATCAAAAGACACTCAAGTTAAAATAACTGAAAGTGCAGAAGGTAAAAGACAAGTTGAAATGACTGTTCCAAAGGGAGGGGAGATTCATCAACCAGAAGAGAGGAAGAATGGAAAAGAAGAAGAAGGAAAAGAAACTGATTACAGATGGTTTGGACAAGGTTTGAAATGGGATTCTGGAGGAGAAACCCATATAATTAATGGAGAATTAGCATGGAATCAAAAATTAGGATTTTATCTTCCAGTGGGAAATCACGTTTCAGTTGATGGTGTAGATATATTCACTACAAATGGGAGAGGAAATAATTTTGACGTTCAGCTATTCTCTGATGGAAATGCACATCCAGAAGCACTTGGAAGTTATGCAAGTTTTGGGAAAGATACTCTTTTTACAGGGTCAAATAATAAAGATTACGGTCCTTATCTGCAATTTACCGGAGAAAATAAATATGGAATAAATATTGATTCACAAACTGACAGATTTTTAATGCAGGCATATCCAGGAGGGCAGATATCCTTAACAAACAGGGCTTCCAGCGGTTTATCCCCAAATCTAGAATTAATCGGAAATGGCGGATGGATAAATAATGGTGATAAATATTACCAATCAGATGGAATTAGATTTGATACAAAGCCAATGCCAGGATCAGAAGGCCACACCTCTTCTATTGTTGAGATAACCCCAAAAGGTGCAGATGGAAACTCTCTGATAGGAAATAATAGATATGTAATAAACAATGGTAATCAAGGGGCTCAAGTATCTAATAATTGGAATTTTGATACACAAGGCCCTTATAAATATGAAGGAAATAGTTTTGATCCTAGAATAGGAAATAATCTAATAAATTCTCCTCCTTCAAAATCCCAAAATATACAACCACAAAATCAGCCTAATTCACCATCACCAAATTTACCTAATCCTTCAGTAAATAATCCTCCTTTAACTAATCCTAACATACAACCGCCAACACAACAAAATCAACCACAAATACAACAACCTAAACAAAATCTAAAGGAACAATGGGGGAAGAATTTTAGGGCTATTGAGTATGCTCAAAATGACAAAGAACTTGGAGGAACATACAATCCTTCAAAACATAATAATGGAGTCTTATTAAAATTTGGTGCTTATTGGTGTCCACATTGCGTTCAAATGACTCCAGAATTTGAAGCTTTGTCTAAACAAAGGACTGATATTAAATTCTCCGAAGTTAATGTAGATACTGAAGCTGGAAAAAGTCTGATGCAGCAATATCATATAACAGGTGTTCCTGCTTTAATTTATCTAAAAAACGGCCAAGTTCAAAATTCAGAAAAGGGTTATCTAGATAAAAATCAGATTAATGAATTTATAAATGAAATTAAGAAATAAGATGAAACAAATATCCAAAAAAAACAAACAAGCATGGTTAAGAATAGTTGAAGTTATGATAGCAATATTAATAATTACCGGCTCTCTCCTTCTAATTTATTCTAATCAGAATAGAAATAATGCAGAAATTTCTGAAGATGAAGTTTATAGAATACAAAGTCAGATTCTTGATGTTATAAGTAAAAACGAGACTTTACGTTTGAAGATAATAGGAGGTGATACAATTATGATAAACGAGAGAATTAAAAAAATGATTCCAAATACATGGAATTTTACAACAAATATATGCAATATAAATGAAATATGCAATACCAATACTCCAAATGATAAAAATATTTATTCTACAGAGGTTTTGGTTACATCTACTTTAAATGAATATAGTCCAAAAAAATTAAGATTTTTTGTTTGGATAGAGTGAAATTTAATTTTAGATTCTTTTTTTATTTGAGATAATGTTTATAAATATGGTTTAACTATTTGTTTCGAATAAAAATGAGGTATAAAAAACAGTTGTATTTTTTGGTATTTTTGCTGTTTAGTTTTACATATATTGGGTTTATTAGCGCTGCCTGCACTGGTGGTCCAACCCAAATTATATTAAACTTATCTTATACTTCTAATGCTCATGGGTCAATAGGGAATCAACCAACTTATACAACCCAAATATGTTATGATTCAATATTTGGTTCAGCATATCTTGGAGCAAATCCCCATACCTGTACTGGAAATAATGGAGTTTTGAGACTTTCCGCAACTACTAATGCGCATGCGCAAAATCTTTCAAGTACTGGTTATACTACTAATGTATGTTATGGAAACTTGGAATGCACAGGTATAACATCGGGAAACTGCGCGGCAAATTATAAAAATATTGTAAATCTTTCAGCTCTTACAAATGCTCATTTATCTATAACTAATTCTCCAGGATATCCAGTAAAAATCTGTTGCAAATTGGCAATTCAAAATGATATAACTGATCTTTATTTCTCTGATATGAGTTTCAATCTTGTTCCAGTTAATCGGATTGATACAAATGACCAAGTAAAATTAGTAGTTAGAGGAAACAATCTTCAGAAGAACATACAGTATACAATATATCGAGATAATGATGCTGGAACTGGTGTTAGCCAAGGGAATTTTGTTTCTTCTGTTATTGTTGCTGGACAAGCAGATAATTTTGCTTATTATATATGGAAACCAGATAGTTTTAGTGCTGGTCAGTATATTTTTGAGGCAAGTGTTGCTGGAGGACCATGGGCTAAATCATGGATAGATAATTTAAGTGTTCCAGGAAGTGTATTAACTGTAACTGCTCCAGATGATAATTCAGATCCTATAGCAAATATAATTATTCCAACAAATGGAGAAATATATTTCAAAAATCAGGTAATTAAATTCAATCAATCAAGTTATGACATAGATGATGTTATTGATTATACATGGGATTTTGGTGATGGAACTCCTACAGTTTCAGGTGATACAGATACTATGATGGCAAATTATAATACAACACATTCTTATTCCACTCCTGGAGTAAAAACAATTAATTTAATGGTTACAGATAAAAGAGATAAAACTGCATTCGATTCTGTTTCTATATTGATTTTGGATAATGGAAATTGGGTTTTTGCAAATATATCAAAACCCCAAACTGGAGAACGAATTGTAAATGAGGTTGAGGTAAGCCCTAATGGAACTTATGGTATAAATGTTGCAAATCTTGATACTGTTACTAATCCTCCAACTGCAGATATAAAATGTCTTGGAGGTGGTTGCCCAACGAGTTTGACTATTGGTGGTGGAGGTGGTTCTATACTTATAACTGATGATCTTAGTCCTAATCAAAAAAGAAATATATATAGCATGTTTAATTTTGAAGTTTTATTTGATGATGGTTTTATAATAAATCGCGGCTGGACGCAGGAAAGTGAAAATTTCAAAAGAGCTTCAACTCAGGTAGGACAAAGAAATATTAAATTAAATGCTACATATCATAAAGGACTAGCTGACGAGATTAATGGAAGTGCAAGTGTTACTTTTTATTTTGCATTAAGGAATACATGTACTGATAATAAAAATAAATGGTGGGATAATGATGGATTTGAACATAATACTCTTTCAACAACTAATGTTGACTATTGTGATGGAATCAATAATATTATAGGGGATGTTGATGACTGTTGTCCTGCAGGATATAAATGTGAGGATAATGCAGGAAAACTAATTCAGGAAAAAGTTTGTGTTTTAGATTTAAGCTCATGCAACATAACAAGATGTGAAGATTTTGCAACAGAAATTGCATGTGAAGCAGATACATGTTTTAATAGAACTTCAATAGCGCTTGGTGGTTCAGTATTCAATTGTGCGAATATACAATTCCTTTCTAATTCAGTGAGAAAGGAAAGATGTGTTTGGACTAATGGAGCATGTAAATTAAATGTTACCACAAATATATCAGGCACAAATACTGATACTGATCCTGATACAGATTATGAACATAGTTGCAATGAAATACAAAGTCCTGGAGAATGTGTGGAAGGAAGAATGACTGTTAGTTTAGACAAAGAAATAATATGGGATCCTAATTTCATCAGCTATGTTAAAGTTAAATATTCTCCTAATACATTTGAAGAATATTTAAATAATATTGATAATCTTGATCCAGAATGTCAATATTGGATTGATAGTTGTTCAGATCAATCAGCTTTAGTCATATGCGGGGAAAATTTAGTCAAACTGCCATTTTTTGGATTTATACAATTTATTTTGACTGTTATTGCTATTGGAATTATCTATTTTATTATATTATTTAAGAAGGATACAAGGTTAAGAGAATAATATTTATATTTAAAATGAAAGAGAGGAATAAAATAATATGTTTAGAAAAATTTTATATTTTTGCCTTAATTTTTATATTTATAATCATTTTTTGCATTAGTTTTGTATTTGCTGACTTTGACGTTGGTGAACCAAAAGGGGAGGTTGACAGCTTTTATAGCATAGGGGACAAGCTGAGAGGGTGGATTAATGTAAGTTTTGATGATGAACCATCAAATTCTAGTTTAACTGCTTTTGACAGTAATATAACCCTATTGGAATTTTTGGATAGAAATGAAGCAGATTTTAACTGTACTCCTATTGATTGTGAAATGAGTTACAAAGCAACTAATCCTAATAATATAAAAAGTTTCATTCTTCCTTCAGATAATGTTAAATTAATAGGAATAAGAGTAACTGGTAATTTAGGTGATGAACCAATAAAGAACTTATCTTTTAATGTTAATAGTAATGCCGAAGCGAGTTGCTTACAGCCTCTCCAAATAGATCTTTTGGATGATGGCGAAATAGAATGGAAGTCTACAACAGCAGAAACAACTCAAAATTCTTTTGCCTGCTCTGAAAGTTTTGGTTGTTTTAAATCATCAAATAATCTAGAATTATATGATATAGCAACAGAGGAATATTGTGAAAAGATAACTTTCCCTGCTAATCCTTCATTTGAAGTTGGTGTTGATATAATAAAAGGAGATACAACGAATCCCAATCTAAAAATGAAAGTTTATGATGATGGCTTTGAAAAAATAGGGGAGTGCACTCTTCCTGCAATAAACCAATCAGGAAAATTTAGCTGCAAGATTAATAATATTCGATTAAGTGAGAGAAAGGAAGTATACGTATGTCTTAATTCAGATAAGTCAACTAATTACAAAATAAAAGGGAAAGAAAGCAACGAGTCCTGCGGCTTTTATGATATTAATAATTTCAATGAATTTACAACTGATTATTCTATATTTGCGAAGGGCGGGACATTTGCTCCTTTAACTTCCTTCAAGTTTAATCAAAATTCCTATAAAAATTATGATGATTCTGCAAGTGAAAATGAATTAATTGATTATATAAATGATTACTTATCAAACGAATATGATAATGATTGTGAAGAGGGTTGTATAATACCTATCAAATTTATATCCGGCAAGAATCAAGAAATAAATGTTTCTGGTTTAACATTTGAATATTCAACTATTTCTGGGGCAAAAACAACCTCTGATTTTTATAGTGTTGGAATGGAAGCATCAAAGATTAATTCTGATTATGTTACATTGGACATTGAAAAAGGGGATTTTATTGTAAAGGGGGGGGCAGGAAGCAAGAGTGTTGATTTAGAATTAGATGGAGAGAGTATAATAAGGAGCAGTATAAGCATATCAACTCTTCCAACTATAATTGGAGTTGAACCAAAAAATCCGCCTGCTCTTGTGCCTGTTATTTTCAAGATAATATTAGAAAAAGAACAGCCTAATCTTACATATAGTTGGAATTTTGGTGATGGAAATATTACAACAACTGATAAAGGGGTTATGACATATACTTTTAAAAATATTGGCGCAGCAAATGTAACAATCGGCTTATCAAAAAAAGGTTTAGCCGCAAATCAGACAAGAAAAACATTTAATTTAAATGTTATAGCACCAAAAGAAGCTATTAATACAACTATAACAGAATATCAAGAATATTTAAGTGAAGTAAAAAAAGATCTTAATAACCTTCCTCCATGGATTAAAACAGAAATAGACAAGGAAATCAATATAGAAGATTATGAAGCAGAATTACAATCTCAGATAAGAAAATATAATGATGGTTTCGGACTTGATAACAATCTAACACTTGAAATAATGAATTCATTAATAAGAATGGATGTTCCCAATAATTTTTTTATATCTAACAGGATATCAAGTGTGAATTTAATACAAAGCCAAGAGCAATTAGACCTAGATGTTTTGTCTGACTTAAATGCTGGAGAGGTACAATCTTCAAAAGAGGATTATTACAGAGCAATAAATAATTGGATTAGTGACAATATTGAAGTTAAGGTTTCTTCTGATGTGTATGCAATAGATTTTAAGAATAGTGATAGAAAGGAATTTTTTTCCTATATAAAAATAGAAATGACACCGAGAAATGATGTTAATGAACTTTATTTTGTGGTTAATGGGGACCCTTCTTCAATAAGATTTAAAGAGGATATAGGAGGAAGAGATATAGGAAATAGCGGTTATGGAATTTATATGCCTGAATTAAAAGAAAGCAAAACAATAGAAATCCTATATCCAGATAAGATTGATTTTCTAAATCTGCCTTTTTATATATCTCCTGGATTTGAACAATTACAATTAGAACCTGAATTTTCAGTTTATTGCAACCTTAATAAAATATGCAATAAAAATGAAGGTGAAGACTACAAAAATTGTTCAGATTGTGTTAAACCTTTGTGGTTAACAATTATACTGCTTTTAATATGGCTCATGATTGCGTTTGTAATTTATCTTTTAATGTACGAATGGTATAAGAGACATTATGAATCTTATTTATTCAAGGATAAAAGAAATTTATTTAATCTCTTAAACTTCATACATTATTCAGAGAAAAGGGGGATTTCAAAAAACACAATATTTAATATACTAAAAAAGAATGGTTGGAGGAATGAGCAATTAATTTATGCTTGGAATAAACTTCATGGAAAAAGAACTGGAATGCTTGAGATACCAATTTTCAGCTTGTTCCAGAAAAGAGAGATTGAAAGAGAGATTGAAAGAGGGAAAATTGTAGACAGACCTCCATTTGTTGATACTAATAGAAGATAATGTTAAATAGAAAAGTTAATAAAGAAAAATTAAAATAATTTAATATATGGCGATAAGAATACTTAGAAATTTTACAAAAAGGATGTTTAGTATTTTCTTTAAGAAAAAGAGGCAGATAAGCCTTGGATTTTACGGGCCTCCAAATGCTGGAAAAACAAGTCTTGCAAACAGGATATGCAAAGATTGGACTGGTGAAGAATTGGGAAAGGTCAGCAGTATTGCACATGAAACAAGAAAGGTGCAATTTAGAGAAGAGGTAGAAATAAAATACAAAGAAAGGTCATTAAAATTCAAGTTAGTTGACACCCCTGGTATAGCAACAAAGATAGATTACGAAGACTTTATGAAGAAGAAAATGAAAAAAAAGCAAGCTCAAAAGAGGGCTAAAGAGGCAACACAGGGAATTATTGAAGCTATAAAATGGCTTGATGATATGGATGCGGTTGTAGTTGTTGTTGATGCAACAGAAAATCCTTATTCACAAGTTAATATTACAATAATAGGAAATCTCATATCAAGAAAAATACCTGTTTTAGTTGTTGCAAATAAAATAGACCTTAAAAAAGCAGATGTAAAAAAAGTTGAGGCAGCATTTCCGGAATATGATGTTGTAGGAATTTCAGCTAAAAGCGGAAAAAACATGGATGAGTTTTACGAATCTATGTTTAAGATAGCAAGAAAAGTTTAAAATATATAAAAAATAATAAATATCATAATATATATAATATAAAATAGTAAAGATGGTTAAAAAAAGAGCAAAAAGCATCAGGGGGTTGACTTTGCAGTTTATGCCTTATACTGAAATAGCAAAGCTAGATAGTACAGAGAGAATTAAGAAACTTCTAAGGATAATATTAGACAATAAAGTTATTATTCTTCAAGGGAGATTAAAAACTGAAGAAGAAACGAGGTTAATAGAGGATACAATGATAATGATAGGAAATATTAAAGGATTTAAAGGGGTTGAATTAGCAGTTATAGCCCAAGATTCTGAAAATATAAATTTATTTCAAAGGTTTAAGTTTGGTTTGGCAAAAGTTCTTGTCGGCCAGCAAGATGCAATAACAATAATTGGTCCTGCATCAATTGTAAAAGAAATGAGGAAAGATCCAAAAAAATTAGAGATTATGATGAGATAATCTTAATTCTTTAAATTATGCCGTAATGTATTCTTTAGAGATTATTATCTGATTAGGTTTTCCTAGGGAAAACCATGCTACAAATGCTAATGAATCAATATCTCCTTTGCTATCAGCTTTTAAAAATATTACCCTTTCTATTTTTCCTATTTTTATTCCTTTACATGACCTAGCTGCAATTTCATGTGATGCTGGGGTTTTATTGTCTCTAACATTTCTTTCTAATTCATTATAAAATTCATCTGGATTAAATATACCTGTCTCATCGCATTTTTCTAGAAGATCAATAGAATCATTTTGGATACCTTTTAAGGTATAATAAAGTTTACATCTATTGTATAAGGAGTATTCAAACCCATCTACATAATATATTCCTTTTTTTGATATTACCATAAAAAATCACTTTTTTGCTTTATTATAAATATTTATACATTGTAAAAATTATGATAAATAACCAACTAAAAACTAAACCTTTTTATAATTTAATTCTTTATAGAAAACATGCCTAATCAATGTACACATTGTGGAAAAATTATACCTGATGCATCCGAGGAATTATTAAAAGGATGTGAATGCGGAAGTAAATTCTTTTATTATATAAAACAGGAAAGACTTGATCAGATAAATAGAGAAAGAGAAGATGATACTATAAGAGAATTAGAGTCTTCTGATAAAGTTCAAATTGAAAAAGACATTAGAGAAATGACTGGCCTTGATGAAGAACCAGAAAAACCTGTAATTCTTGATATTGAATCAATAAAAGTCATAAGGCCTGGAAAGTTTGAGATAGATATAGTAAAATTATTGTCCAAAAATAGACCTTTGGTTTATAAACTTGAGGAAGGAAAATATATTATTGATTTATCAAGTTCAATAAAACCTTATGAAGATGAAATAAAAAACAAGATAGTAGATCCTAAATCCGTTGGTTATAGAAGAAAAAAGATAGTAGAACATAAAGAAGATGAAGAAGTAGAAGAAGAAATTGATTTAACAGAAGAAATGAAAGAAAATACAAAAAGAGAAAATTCTCAAGAGGATGATACACAAAATAGTTAATTATTCCTTATAATTTAGTTCTATGATTGTACGATGGGCTTTTTATATAAGTTTTAATTTTATTTAATATGACAAAAATTGTAAGGAGGTATTTAAAAAAATAGAATGATAAATAAATTACTTATAGCAATAGTTATATTTAGTTTTCTTTTATTAGGTACTTTTTTTGTAACTGCGGTTGTTATGAATAAAGATTCAAAGACAATTGTAGGTTCTAATTCTGAAAGTCCACAAGCATTAAGATTACTTCAATTTAATGATAAAGACACTGAACAAGAATCTGAAGTTGATGATGATTCTAATGAAAAGGAAGATGCAGCTATAACAGGAAGCGCTCTTGAAAGGGCTAGTGCTGCTGCTCTTAATTATATTGGTGAAGGACGAGTAACTGATACAGAAATAGGAGATGAAGAAGGCTATTACGAGATTGAGGTTACCTTGGATAATGGCAAAAAGGTAGATGTTCATCTTGATAAAGACTTCAACTTTCTTAGTGAAGAGTCAGATAGTGATAATGAAAATGATGAAGATTAATTAATTTTTTTTTATTTAAATGATTTGATAATTGTACTATAAGATTTATAAGCCGGGCTTTTTTAATATTCTTATGGACACAAGAAATTTATTTTTAATTACATTCATAGTTGTATTGCTTCTTAATATACTTCCAGCTATAATTGCTCAAGATGCAGTAGATCAAGACGGTAAAGGGGATTATTTAATTTTAGGATTTGAACTTGAAAAAGTATTAAATCTAATTAATGGAATAATTTCTTTGATATTATTTATAGTTACCTTCATTTCATATAAAAGAGATGGTAGAACCAGACTTTTATATGTTAGTTTAGCTTTTTTGGCATTTTCTATAAAAGGTTTTTTAGCCTCTTCTGAACTTTTTATTTCAGATATAACTTGGGTAGATCCAGTTTCTATAATTCTTGAATTCATAGTATTAATGTTCTTCTTTTTTGGTGTTGTAAAAAGGGAAGGTTAAAATGACCTCTCAATTTATTGCACAAAATAATAAAGTATTAGAATTAAACACTAGAAAGAGAATATATTATCTTGTAAAAAAATATGCGGGATGTCATTTCAGGGATATTGAAAGAAAGAGTAAAATTCCTGCTAGCTCATTAAAATACCATTTGAATTATTTAACTAAACATAAATTGATATTAGAAGAAAAAGACGGGAATAATCTTCGTTTTTTCCCTAAAGAGTTTAATACAAGCAATAAAGTTTTATTGGGCTTTTTGAGACAGGATAGCATCAGAAAAATCTTGATATTTTTATTAATTAATGGAAAATCTAATCATGAAGGTATTGTAAGATTTGTGAATTTATCCCCCTCTACAGTATCCTGGCATTTGAAAAAATTATTATCAAAAAGTGTTATTAAAGCAAATAAAGATGGAAGAACAACAAAATACAATTTATCTATAGATAAAAATGAAATCATGAACTTACTTATAACCTATCAAGAAAGTTTTTTAGATTCCTTGGTTAATAAAGCGGTAGAAATGTGGGAAATTGATTAATATCAATTTTTATTATCAAAAAAACTCTGTATTTGTTTTAAGTTTTTAGGATGCAAGAAAATTTATTCAATTTTCTGCACAGAAAATCATAGATTTTCTTGTGATCCAAAATCTAAAACTCAAGGGATACCATTCTATTCTAAAGAATAGGGTTTTAGATTTATGGACATAACAAATGTTTAAATATAACTTTTATTTCTTTTAGTTATTGATTTATTAAAATATTAATATGGCAGTTATTGAATTAACAAAAAACAATTTTGAAAAAGAAGTCAATAAATCCAAGATTCCTGTAATTGTAGATTTCTGGGCTGTATGGTGCGGTCCTTGCAGACTTATGAGTCCTTTATTTGAAAAGTTAAGTGGAAATAAAGAATTTAAAGGAAAACTGAAATTTGCAAGGTTAGATACCGAAGGAGAACCAGGAATAGCAGGAAGATTTCATATATTAAGCATACCATGTTTAATTTTATTAAATAATGGAAAAGAGGTTGATAGAATTATTGGTCTTTATCCTGAAGATATGTTAAATAATAAAATAAAAGATTTACTAAAGAAGATTTAATTAATTATATGGAATACGATGTTATTATAATCGGGGCTGGTGCTGCAGGTCTAACTTCAGCAATATATTCTGCAAGATATAATCTTAAAACACTTGTTATATCTAAAAACAGAGGAGGTATTGCTGCAACTGCAGATAGAGTTTGTAATTATCCTTCATATAAAGATATAGGAGGAATGGAACTAATGGAAAGATTTATAGAACATACAGAGAGTCTTGGTGTTCCAATAATGTATGAGGAAGTTAAAAAAATAACAAAGAAAAATAATTTTTTTATTGTTTCTACAATAAAACAAGATTATAAGGGCAAAAAACTCATATTTGCGGTTGGTTCTGAAAGAAATAAATTAAATGTACCAGGAGAGGAAAAATTTAATGGAAGAGGTGTAAGTTATTGTGCTACTTGCGACTCTCCACTATTTAAGAATAATATTGTTTCAGTTGTTGGGGGAGGAGATGCTGCATTAACTGCTGCATTGTTAATAGCAAGATATGCAAAAAAAGTTTATATAATTCATAGAAACGAGAAATTTACAAGGGCAGAGCCTATGTATGCTGACTTAATAAGAAAAGAAAAGAAAATAGAGGTTTTATTTAATGAAGAAGTTAAAGAAATAATAGGTTCGGAAAGGGTGGAGAAATTAAAACTCAAATCTGGAAAAGAATTGAAATCAGAGGGTATCTTTATTGAGATAGGTTCAACTCCGAACTTGTCTTTTATTAAATCATTAGGCGTAAAATTTGATAAAAGAGGCTACATTATAGCAGATAAAAAACAAAGAACAAATATTAAAGGATTCTTTGCTGCTGGAGATGTGGTTTCAGGTACTTTTGAACAGATAGCAGTTGTAGCAGGTCATGGAGCAATTGCTGCAAATTCTGCCTATGAAGAGATAATTCATAAGAAATGATAATAGATAGGATTTAAATAATATTTTTTGTTATTTTATAGATGAAAAAAGAGGATATACTAAGAGAACAAACTGGATTAATTAATCCTGATGAATATATTATAAAGAGAATAGATGAATTGTCAATAATTGTATCTAAAGAACTGGCAGTTAAATTAAAACAAAAAAAGATAAAGGCAGATGTTTTCGTTGGCGGCAGTGTTGGAAAGGGCACTATAATAAAAAGAGAAAAATATGATATAGACATATTTGTAAGATTTGACAATTCTTACAATACAAAAAAGATTTCTGATATTCTGCAGGGTATTGTAGGAAAAAAAGCAAGGAGGATTCATGGTTCTAGAGATTACTATCAAATTTCTGATTATGAAAAAGAGAATATAATAATAGAAATAATACCTGTAATTAAAATAAAAAATCCTGAACAAGCCCATAATATAACTGACCTTAGTTATTTCCATGTTAATTATGTAACAAAAAGAATAAAAAAGAATAAAAAATTAAAAGACGAGATAAAATTAGCTAAAAGTTTTTCTTATTTTCAGGGGTGCTATGGAGCTGAGAGCTACATAAATGGTTTTTCAGGATATGCTCTTGAATTATTAATAATTCATTATGGAAGTTTTTTGAATTTCATAAAAGCAATAGCTAAATTTCCAGACAAAAAAAAGATAATAATAGATAGCGAGAAATTTTATAAGAATAAACAGGAGGTTATAAAAAAATTAAATATATCAAAAACAAAAAGTCCAATAATATTAATTGATCCAACATATAAAGAAAGAAATGCTCTCGCAGGTCTTAATCATGAAACTTATATTAAGTTTAAGAATGCATGCAAAAAATTCTTAAAGAAACCAGACGAAAACTTTTTTGAGAAGAGAAATATAAGGGACAAATTCAAAAAAGATAAAAATGTAAAGATAATATCTATAAAAACAACAAAACAGACTGGAGATATTGCTGGGACTAAATCAAAAAAATTCTTTAATTTTTTTGTTAATACCTTGAATAAAAGTTTTGATGTAAAAAAGAGCGATTATGAATATGTGGAAGAAAAAAATTTGGCATATTATTATTTTGTAATAAAGAAGAAAAAAGACAGTATAAAAAAAGGTCCAAATATAGATTCAATCAAAAATTTTAATAATTTCAAGAAACATCATAGAAATTACTTTGTAAAGAGTAATATTGCTTATGCAAAAATCAAACATCCACAAAATTTTGAAGATTTTTTTAAGAATTTTGTAAAGAATAATAAAAGGATAATAAAAGATATGAGTATAAAAGAGATTAAGATTGTTAGATAGATTTATTTTTTATTAATTAGATTTATACTTAGTCATCTCGCTTAATACATAATTATCTAATGCTGAATCATACAATCTTTTCTGCTTTTCTCTTATTATTTCCAATTTCATCATATATTTTAGAGTTAGACCATTATTTACTAATCCATTTTCTTCATTTAATTTGAATTTCTTTTCTAATTCTTCTAAATGATCTTCTATATCTAATAATTCAAATAATAGTTTTTCAATTTCTGAGGGCATTTTATTTTTTAATTAATTTTCAGTTTCAAGAGATTTAAGTTTATATTATTTAGTATTAATACAATCTTCTATTGTTGAGATTAAAACTTGTTCATCTTTATATTTATCTATAATTCTTGATTCAAGTTTTAAATTATCTGAGTCAAAATCTACAACCTTCCCTTGATATACGGCTAGGTAATTATCACCATAAATAATCTTCAATCCTAGTTGATTTTCTCTAATATAATCTTTTCCTTTTATTAATTCTAACAAGTCAAACATTAGTTTTTCTCCTTGTGTTGGCATTTTATAATTAAAGTATCTTTATTTATATTATTTACTATTTAATTCTTCTAATTTTATACTTAATCTTGTCTCTATATCCTTTTTTGTTTTTTTAATCTTATTTTCAAGCCCTATAATAGAAATAAATGGGTATAAACCAATATGAGTACATTCACCTAAAACTACTGTTCCATCTATTTCCCATACCCCTTCTTGATTATGATAAATATCATCTGATTCTTTTATAATTGGTTCACCATAGCTGTCTAATAATTTTCCTAATATATTTCTATCTTCTCGTGCTTTAGTAACAAATTTATCATTATATGATGGCTTTACGCTGTATTTTTTATATACCATCTTATGATTGATGATTTACTCTTTTAATTTTATTTCTAAATTTAATATTTTTTCATTTTCTGATAAATCTGAATCTTCACCAACAATGGTTTTTGATTCTTCCTCTATTTCTTTGGACTGTTCTGCAATTTTGTTATAATGTTTAGATCTTTGCTTCCAGGAATTTCCGAGATATTCAATTTCTCTTTTTAAAATGTCATTTAAGTCTTTTGTTCTATTTATGTTGTCTCTTATAGAATTTCTAAATTTATTGCTTTTTATATATTCTATAAGTTTTTTTGCTTTCACTCCTAGTTCTTTATCGTTTAATTTAAGAGAATGAAGTTGGACTAAACTTTTTCTTAAAATTTCAACTAAATGGGGGGCACCCCAAGGATGTACTATCAAGATATCTCTTTCTATCCAAAAACCAGATTTATCTTTGCTTGATGCAAAAGTAACTAAAATTCCATAATTTGCTTTATGTTTTATTACATCATTTTTTATTTGAATTACATGAGATTTACTATGAGACTTAGTTCTTTTACACTCATAAACTATAAGAGCTATTTCTTTTTTCTCAAGAACAATATAATGTAAAATATCTCCTCCTTGACCATGGTGTTCTATTCTGTCATTTGGAAATTTTTGTTTTAGTTCTTTTACTAATTCATGCTCAAAGTTTATTCCTTCTAACTGAGGATTAGTTCCTTTTTTTAGGTCTTCTCTTAATTTTTTCACATTATTCTCGCTTTCCTCAAGTCTTTTTTGAGCCCCCTGATATAATTTACTTACTTGCTCATATCTTTTTTTCTGTTTCTCTATACCCTTTTCTACCCCTTCTTTTTTAGCTTTATTTATATCCTTTTTTGCTGATTTACTTGCTTCTTCTTTAGCCTTTTTTATTAAATAAGATTTTTGCTTTTCAAATTTAATCTCAAACTCTTTCTTTAGATTTTGTTTTTCTTCTAATAGTTTTTTCTGAATATTTTTCTTTTCAATTGCTAACTTGTCCCTATCTTTTTTGGCAATATCTAATTGTTTTTTCAGCTCGTTCTCAAATTTTTTCTTTTCATCAGATATCCTAAGAATTTCATAATATTTTGATTCTGTTATATTAGAATCACAAGATGGGCATTTGAATCCTTTATTTACCATTTTAACTTTTACTCTTTTAATGCCTGATTAAACATAAAGCATAAGGAATTTGCAAAAAAAGGGGTGTTAAGCCATATTGCTATTTCTTCTTCTGGTTGGTCTCCCTTTGATATCATAAATAATACTTCTTTACTATCTGATATGTAGAATCTTGCATCAATATTAAGTTGTTTTGCTTTTATCTTAAACTTAGTGTTTATCTTTTTTACTTCTTTCTCTTCACCAGAAAGACCTATTGTTAATTTTATATTATTGTCCTTAAGTCTTTGAAATAATTGATTGAAGAATCTCGCTTTTGATTGAATTTCATTTACTGAAGTGCATATAACCACTTCTTTTTTTGAATTTTCCAGAATTTCTTTTAGATGGTTATATATTATTGATTTTCCCTTTATAGAACCTGAGATATCTTCCTGTCTTATTGGTTTTATGCCAACATTATAAAGATCTTCTAATTCTGAATATTCTTCAGTTTTTTTAAGTTTCAAAAGAGTACTTATCTTTTCATCAGCATCTTTCATTGTGTTTGTTTTTAATTTTTCAAGAACTATATTTGGTTTAACCGCAATATATTTAACCGGTTTTCCCAATTTCATTATAGTAAACCCCATTTTTTCAAGACTTTCCAAAACATCATAAGTTCTGCTTCTTGGAACTCCTGAAATTTCAGCAATTTCCCCTGCACTTGCTATTCCTTTGCTAAGTAATGCAAGCCAGACTTTTGTTTCATAAATATTTAGATTAAAATAATCTTTAATTTTCTTTACTAATTCAGGCTTAATTATCATATTTTTACTATCAAATAATGGTTTATAAATCTTACGATAATGTTATTACTATGTAATTAGAACAAAATCAAAAGATTTATAAGTTTCTGATTTTGAAGGATTATTATTGAATTAAGATGGATAAAAACAAGTTTATAATATTTTGTATAGTATTTTTAGCTGGTTTTCTGTGTGCAAACTTTGCATTTTACGTTTTTTTATATGGATTTGAGCTTCCCTTTTCAAATAATTTAGGTTTTTTTAATGAACCTAATAAAAGCGCGCCCCATGATATTATAAAAGATAATGAAATTGAAGTATTAGATGATAGAGTTATAATACATCTTAGTAAGCCAAGTGTAAGTAAATATGCCCCTACAGGAAGCATGATTCCAGTATTTGATAATGGGGCAAATGGAATAAGAATAAAACCAAATTCAATTGAGGATATAGAAGTAGGGGATATAATAAGCTTCAGGAAAGAAAATATATTGATTGTTCATAGAGTTATTGAAAAAGGAAAAGACGAAAAAGGAGATTATTTCATAACAAAGGGGGATAATACAAACATAACTGATGGAAAGATAAGGTTTGAAGATGTGGAATATATAACAGTGGGGGTTATTTGGTAGGATTATCAATCATATAACATCTCTGTATATTGTTCTTGAGTTAATCCACTTCTCATTCTCATTTGTCTCTCATTAATATCATATCTTCTTTTTTCTTCAATATATGCCTGTGCCATTGCATAACCTAATGAATCAACAGATAAACCTAAATCTTCTGTATATCTAACCATAATATCATTTAATGTTTTCATTTTTTCTTCTGCTTTATCTCTAGGAGTTTTTGCTAATTCTTCCAAACATCTTCTTGGTATATGAAATCCCATTCCTTCTTCTCCTCCTGGTTTATGAAGATATAATATATGATCTTCAGGGCTCTTAGGATTAAATTTTACTTCTATTTGAGGGTCTTGATACAAAACTGGATTATCTTGAACAGCCATATAATTAAAATTAGGTTATAGTTTAAAAGCATTTATATAAAAAGAAAAATTATACTCTTCTTTGCTCATCCTGCATATTTCATTCTCTTTTCAAATTCTTGGATTCTATTTCTTTTTTGCTCTTCTGTATAAGCATGTAAACTTGCAAGCCCAATAGAATCTGCTGTTAGACCAAGTGTTTCAGCTTTCTCCAAGAAATTTTCTCCTAATAATATATTTATTCTTGTTTCTAATTGATCCCTAGTAGCTGCTGCAATTTCTTGTAAAACTCCTCTTTGAAGACCATATTTTAATTCGTCTGTATAATCTCCAGTATAAAGATATAGAATATGATTAGGTGAATTTATAGGATCAAGTTCAATTCTTAATTGAGAATCCTGATATAAAACATGTCTTGAATCTATTAATCCTAAACTCATAAGAATAGTATATAAAACTAATATTTAAACTCTTTTATTGTTTGTTGTATAATTTAAGTTAGTTATAAAAAAGAAATTATTTTTTTATAAATTCATTTTCCATATTTTTCTTGATTCATTCTTCTCTTTTTGGGCATCTATATTTTTTCCTTTTCCCTTACCAAAAAAATCTTCTAAATTCTTTTTTATTCTTATGATATCTTTCATAATAACATTTGTATAATCAATTATATAAATTATTCTAATTTTCTTACTATACTTTTAATAGAAAACATCTCTATAACAAAAACCAGCTAACAATCATTCCTAAATAAATACCAATTGTTAAAAAGGGCATGGCAGGATAGAATTTTCCTTTTCTTGCAAGAACAAACAGAATTAATAATGCTATTGTTGAAAATGAAGCTATTATCAAAGCAGGAACAACTGAATTAAACACTTTATAAAATATTCCTGCGGCAATTATCGGGAAGATAACATCTCCACCACCTAATATTGCAAGGTTTACTTTTATTTTTTCTTTTCTAAAAGCTCTTTCCATTTCTTTTTCTGATTTGTTTTTATATCTTTGTTTTAATAATTTTATTTTTTCTTTTTGTTTTTTTCCTGCATATGGTATAAAAAAACCAGTGAATATCTTCAGATTATTCATTTGATAATGGGCCATTTTTTGCATGAATTCAGTATGCCATACTGCCCAGATATCATATAGAGAGATAAGAAAAAGCAAAATTACAATCCATATAATATTTAATATTGGAACGAAAACAGCTGCAATACCCGGATATATGAGAAGTTCTGTAAGATTATGAATTAAAACATTTCTTTTGAAAATTTTAATGTATGCAAGCGGAATACCTATAATTACTGCGATTAATGCAATATATGAAAGATAAGAATTAAAAAATAATATATTTGTTTTGGTTATTATCGCATTTAAACTAAGCGCTAATGCAATAATTGTTACAATAAAGAACCAAATTCTTATCAGTTTATCAGCATTTATTTTTGTCAATAAAAAAAATAAACCTATTGCAAGAACAAATGCAAATAAAATTGAGAAACCTTGCGGTTTTTCTTGCAGCTCAGCTGGAGGTTCCATTCCATAGGGAAGAATATTATCAGGATTATTATAAAAACCAACAATTGCAATTCCTATTAATTGTGTAACAAGAAACATTATTACAAGAATAGTTGTTATTTTTACGTTATGTTTCATTATAGACAAAAAACCTTTTTTTATAAATTATAATAAATGAAAAGAAAAATAGTTTTTAAATGTGAGTTTTTTGTGAGCTGTTAAGTTAGAGTCACCTAAACTTGAAGAGTATTTATAAACTTAAGAAAAATATAATTTGGTGGGAGAAAAGTTATAATGTTTAATCGATGTTCTGTTGACTGTTTTTTCGCTGGGTCGAAGGGAGAAATCGGAAGAATTATATAGTTTGTAATGTTATACTAGAAAGGTCGATAATTAAAATTCAATAGAAAAATTATCTTTTAATAAAGTAAAAATATGAATCCAAACAAAGAGTTGTGGGAGAAAGGCGACTTTACCCAGATTGCCGCTTTCATGCGTCAATCTGGCGAAGCACTCGTTAAGTCTCTCGGGATAACGACACCGCTGCGAGTTTTGGACCTCGGTTGCGGAGATGGCACCACGGCAGTTCCTCTAGCCCTTTTGGGTGCTGAAGTTGTTGGAATCGACATTGCCAAGAACCTCGTTGACGCCGGGAACAAACGAGCTGCTGGGGCGGGTCTCAACCGACTGACATTTCAAGAGGGAGATGCGAGCAACCTGCAAGGGATCAGTGACCATTCGTTTGATTTGACCCTCTCTGTATTCGGCGCCATGTTTGCTCCCAAGCCCTTCGACGTAGCCAAGGAAATGGTCCGTGTCACAAAGCTGGGTGGTCGTATCGTGATGTGCAACTGGATCCCAAACGATACAACTTCATTCGTGTCGCAGCTGTTGAAGATAAGCTCATCGTTTATGCCGCCGCCGCCTGAAGGCTTCGTCAGTCCAATGACGTGGGGTGTGGATACTCACATCGTCGAGCGCTTTGGCCAGGCCGGCGTGTCCAAGGAGAAAATCTCCATGGTCAAGGACACATACTTCTTTATATCACCTGACAAAAACCCGGCAGAAGTCATCGAATCCTTTCGACGTTTCTATGGCCCAACAATGAACGCTTTCGAAGCAGCTCAAAAGAGCGGAAAAGTGGAAGAGCTCCACAGCCAACTTTTGGAACTGGCGAAAGCGCAAAACAAGAGCACTGACGGCGGCACTTCAATACCTGCTACCTTCTTGCGAGTAACTGTTAACCTTTGAGTTCATGCCTGCCCTCTGTTTTGAATTGAAAGAATTTGCCGCCAAAGAAAAGCTTTGTATTATTAATGTTTTAAATTACGAGTTTAAATCTCAAGTTTATTTGAGTCTAGAAGAATATTGGAATGTTAATAAACCTCTTTGTGAATATATTAAAGACAATTCAGTAATAGCTTGTAATGAAACAGAAGTCAAAAATAAAATAGGTTATTATAATAAATCTGTTCTTGAATAAATTAAGAAATTTATATTTATCTCAGTCTTATTGTCTCTAGATTTCTTGGAACATTTGTTTCTATGTGATGGAGCTTGTAAATTGATGATGCAAGATCAAGACATTTTGACTGCTCTCCATGTTGTATTATAATTCTGTTTGGCCTTGGCTGCACTCTATTTGAATAATCAAGAAGTTCTTTTCTTCCGGCATGAGCACTTAAACCTGCAATTGTTACAACTCCCATATTTACATCTATAATTTCATCGTTTCCTTCACTTGTCATCTGGACTTTTTTTATTCCTTCCTGGACTTGTCTTCCTAGAGAACCAACTCCTTGATAACATACAAAACAAATTTTGTTGTTTTTATTTGATGAAAAGTGCCTGAAATATTCTACTGAAGCACCACCAACAAGCATTCCTGAAGTTGCAAGTACAACACAAGGTCCTCCCTCAATAACTTGCTTTCTTTCAGCTCCAGAACCAACTCTTTTGAATATAGGTGATAAAAATGGATTGTTATCCTGGAAAACTTCATGCCTTACCTGAGCATTCAAAAAATCAGGGTAAGCTGTATGAATTCCGTTAATATCCCATATCATTCCATCGATATAAATAGGAACTTCCGGCAGTTGCTTGTTTCTCATTGCCTCCTCTAAAATTAACATTGTTTCTTGTGCTCTTCCTAAACCTAATTCTGGAATAAGAACTTTTCCTCCATTTTCAACTGTTGCTTTTACTTCTCTTACAAGCCAGTCTTCTGACTCTTTTCTTGTAGGCAAAATATCATTTTTGCTTCCATAAGTTGCTTCTATAATAAGTGTTTCAAGTCTTGGAAAATTAGCAATTGCCCTATCTAACAATTTAGTTCTATCATATTTGAAATCTGCGCCATATACAAGATTATGCGCGCCATTTCCAACATTTATGTGAGTCATTGCACTTCCAAGGGCATGTCCTGAATTATAGAAAGTTATTCTTATATCTGGAGCTATATCTGTTACCTCATTAAAATCAAGGCAGATAGTATGCTTAACCATTTCTTTTATATCTGTTGAAGAAAATAATGGAGTTGCTGCCTGCTTGTATGCCACACCAATAAAATCCAATGCTAAAAGAGCAGTAATATCTCTTGTTGGGGCAGTCATATAAATAGGCCCTCTATAACCCATCTTGAATAAATAAGGAACTAAACCTGAATGGTCTAAGTGTGCATGTGATAAGATTATTGCATCTATTTCATTTATCTTGAATTCTGACACATCAAGATAAGGAAATTTTTCCTTTCCTTTTCCTGCAACATTTATACCGCAATCAAGCAAGATTTTTGATTGAGGAGTCTGAAGCAAGAAACAGCTTCTTCCAACCTGTCTTCCAGCACCAAGCACTGTTATTCTTATCCATTCCTCTACTTTTTCAGGATTCCACTCCTTGTAGATTTTTTTCCCAACAGAATTTAGGAATCTTTTTCTTGTATTATTATTCTGATACAAAACTGCACGAATACTCTCAGTTATTTTGCTTTTTATTGCAGGACTTCTTTGAACTTGAGGTATCCAAAAAGTTCTCTCTTTTATTTCTTTGAGAATAGAACCTGATTTTCCTATAACAAGACCTGGACGCTTTGCTTCAATTACCAATACACTTCTTTGCGTATCAAAAAGAATGTCTGCTACTCCTGAATCTTCTGGAACTAATTCTTTTATTATCTTCTCTGTTTCTTTTGTGCTAAGCAGCATGCTTTGCTCTGCACGAAGTTCTATCCTTTTTTTGTATTTGTTAACAAGTTCTCTTATAACATTGCCATTTTCAAGAAAAAAATTTTTATCTTCAGTATAGAATACTATATTCGCTGCTTCAAAGTTAGCACTACTTATGACCTTTGGTAAATCCTTTTGAATATCTTTTAGAATATCTACCATTTTAAATTAAATATAAAAATTATGATTGTTAAATTATTGAGCTTCTTTGTTTCTGTAATTAGGAGCAATCTCTTGTGCTACTTCATGTCTTATCCCTTTATCTGTTATTGTGTAAACATCTATTCCATTACCGCTTCCCATATCTCTTTGTGTTGAAGATTTTAATGCTTCAACTGCTAAATCTACTCCTTCTTTTACTGTCATATTAGGTCTATATTGTCTTTCAAGTAATCCTAAAACATAAGGCATTCCTGAACCAAAATTAGCATCAAAATCTTCTACCTTAAATACACTTCCTGCTGGTTCAACAGAATAAACTTCAGCAGTTCCATCATCATTTACTCCACCAACAAGAGTTCCAACCATTGAAGGTATCATCGTTGGTTGTCTTATGTTTCTGAAAGTTATCATTGCAATAAAGTTTGCTGCTTCAAGAACAGTTGGTCTTCTTTTGCTTCTTAATTCCTTTAATTTTAATTCTGCTCTGATTATTTTTTTCTGCATTTCTATGTCTGATGCATTTCCAGTTCCAGAAATTACAAGATAATCATTGATTTGAACAGTCTTTTCCTTATCTTTGTTCATTACAATGTTTCCTGCACTTGTTCTTCTGTCAGAAGCCATAATAACGCCGTTCTTGCAAACAATTGCGATTATAGTTGTTCCAGATTTTATTATACTATTTTTTAAATCTTGATCCATTTTTTATTTATTTTATTCTAGAAGTTATTTATTATTAATTCTTTAGAATTTATTTATAATATTTATGAGTTTGGGTGGTTTATAAATATTTCTGTTGATGAAAATTTGAAATTTTTATGATATAAAAGATAGTTTTAATATTAATAACTTAATCCATTTCCTTCATTATATAATTGTAAAACTTCCTCTGAACTTAATGCTCTTTCCCAGATAGCTACTTCGTCAATAGTTCCTTTAAAGAAACGGATAGTTTGAGAGGAACTATGATCGTCCCATCCAATTTTAAAATTATCTGTTGTTTTTGCAATCCCTATTGAAGGCTCACTAAATTTCACTCCATCTAAATATATAGAAATCTCTGAGCTATCATAAGTTCCTACAACATGATGCCATTCATTATCATTAATAGTTTTATCAGCACATACAGCTTTCTTAGTCACGCCATAAACATTTGTGCAAGGTATTCCACCACCTTCTGGAGTAGTGCCTGCATTTATTCCCAAAAATTCTGCTGTAGCTCCATCTCCTCCACCTCTAGAAATAATTAATCCTGAATCATCAGAATCTGTTGATTTTATCCATACTTGAAGAGAAATACCATTAGGATAAATAAGGCCATTACCAAAGTTTGTATTAACATAATTTCCTTGACCATTGAATTCAAAAGCATTTCCCATTTTGCCTTCAACTCCTCTAACAGCACCAAAGTTTGTACCATAATTTAACCCTGTAGAATCAACAACTTCTCCAAAAGTATCATCTAATTTATAATAACTAATTAATCCTTCCCTTAAATTTTCATCCAATTCATTATCATTAGAGCCACTAAAATTAAAATCGTTTATTACATGTTTTCCATTTACATGAGTAATTGTTACAGGAGTAACTTCATATTCCACTAAATATCCATTTAGAAAATAAAAATGGTGTTTAAATCCATCAATGCTTATAATATCAACTCCAAATTCGTCATCTCCGTCAGTACTCTCATTTGCTATAATGAAATTAGAAAAAGTCAATGCAATTATTGCAAAACATACTAATGATAATATTAATACAAATGTACTTTTATTTTTTATATTCATTTATTTTTTAGAAATATAGGGTTTATATATCTTTCCTTTTTGTAATTACTTTAAAATGATAACTAAATTAACAGAATTGAACAGATTCAATACTCCACACTTGTTATCCCGTTATCCTTTCGGAACCTTATTATGTTTTCTACAAAGCCTTCCATCTTTTGTTCGTGGCTTACAAGTATTAATTGATCTATTTTTAATTGATTAAGAACATCGCGCATCTTATCAAGCTGATGTGATGAGAAGCCATCTGTGGGTTCATCAAGAATTACAAGATTACTAGTTTTTATATTGCTTAGTATTGAATTTATAACCTGGTTGAGAGCAAGGCGATATGCAAGAGCTATTGCTGTTCTTTCCCCGCCTGAAAGGAAAGAATAATCCAATTCGTAGTCTTGATGTTCAACAACTGGAGAGAAATCATCATCAATTTTTGCAGTTAATGTCTCTGAGACAAGTATTGAAAACCATTTTGAAAATAATTTTGAAAATTCTTCTTTAAGGTTTATCATTACATTTTTTTCTGTAAAAAGGACCAAATTTATGAATTTTTCCGAAATCCAGTATTCTAATTCCCTTATTCTTTCGGTTTGCTGCTTTAAATTTTCTTTTTTATTTATTTTTTCTTCATATTCTTTTATTTGAATTTCTGAGAACTGAATTTCTTTGTTTATCTCAGTCTTTTTTATAAGACAATTATTTTCTTCTTTTTTTGCATTAGTAAGAATGATATTTCTTTGACTGTGTATATTATCATATTTTTCATATTCCTTGATTGATTCTTCTATCTGCATGATATGTTTTTTTATCATTTCCATATCACTTTTTAAAATTTGTTTTTCTGCCTCTATTTCTTTTATTCTGTCTCTTTTTTCATTGAGATTTTCCAGTCTTATTTTTATCAGCTCCATTTCTGTCTTTCTTTTTTTGAATTCTTCCTTCTTTTTCTTTACTATTTCTGTTTCTTCCAGTATTTTATTTTTCTTTATTCCGAATTCACTTACAATTTTGTTTATTTCCCTCATTTCTGATTCTGTTTTCTCTAAAATATTTCCTTTATACTCTGCAGAAACTTCCTGAAGGCAAGTAGGACAATTTTTCAGGTTTGTTATTTTATCCTTGAAATTTTCTATTTCTAATTTTTTGGAAATTTCTGTGTTTATCCTGCTTATTAGTTTTATATATTCACTCTGAAGTTCACTCTCTTTATCCTCCTGGAATTTTATCCTTCCATTTATAGATAAATATTCATCTGGGTTAAAAGAAACATTTTCCACTTCTTCTATCTGCAGTTTAAGTCTTTCTATGTTATTCTCAAGGTTTATTATCTGCTGTTTTTTTTCTGTAATCAAAAGATTCGACTTTGAACCTTCATTTTCCAAATATTTTTTCTCATTTATCTTGTCAATTATTTCTTCTAAAGAATTTTCAGCCAGCAATCTATTTTCCTTTGATTTTTCGTAATCTTCTATTAATTTTATCTGGTTTTCTTTCAAAACATTCACATTTTCTTTTTTCTCATTTAATCTTTGTTTTTCCTCTTCTAAATCATATAGAATGCCTTGATTTATCCTAATCTTTTCCCTTAGTTTTGAAGTTAATAATGCTGCATTTTCTTCAATTCTTTTATATTTATCTATACCAAAAACATATCTCAATGTGTTTAATCTTATTTCTCCTGGTTCAAGAATAATTTGTTTCATTTCTTCTTGGGGAGTATAAACGGTGAATTTATACAATAAATTAGTTTTCTTGGAGAATTCTTTTGGATATTTTAATAAATCCAAGATTCTGTTTTTTATTTCTGTCACACTCTCTTCATATTTCTGGTCATCTATTGTTATTGAATTGTATTCTTGATTTATTGATTTTCCCTTTCTCTTTAATTTTCTTTCAATTATTACTTCTTTTCCATCTATATTTAATTCAAGTGTTACTGATGCATTTTCCTCTCCTGTTCTAAGCAGGGAATTTGCTTTTTGACCTGGCTGCAATCCGAACAATGCAAATTCTATTGCAAGAAGTACTGTTGTCTTTCCTGAACCTATATCCCCTGAAAGTAATATAGAACCTTTTGGGAAAACAATTTCTTCTTTTCTATAACTTCTCATATTCTCAATTGATAATTTTTTTAATATCATTTTTTATAATTCTACTTTTAATATTTTTTTTAATTCACTGAATATTCTTGATTCAAAGATAATTGAGGTTTCACCCTCATGTTTTTCCATGTTTAATGTTTCTATTAAGGGAAATATCAGGTTATTGAAGTTAGATTGATTTTCTTTTTCATATTTTTTTATTAATACTTCCTCTATTTTTTCCATATCATGATATTCAATTTTAAATCCTATATCATTCTTTTCTATTTCTAATCCAGAGGTATTTTTTAGGAAACAATATGTTCCAGTTTTCTCAAGATATTCTTGTATCTCCTGGAATTTTATGTCTGAGGTTTTTCCTGTTTTCAAATTTCCATAAATTTTAAGCAGAACAATTTTATCAGTCAACTCTCTTTTCTTTAATTCATCAATTATTTTTTCTGTTCCTAAAAGAGAATCTTCCAATTCTATTTTTATAACTTCCACATCTTTTAGTTTTATTTCTTTTTTTGTTATTTTTGTGTAACCTTGCACATCTATTATGTATAAACATCCTCCTTGAAGATCTTCAAGCTCCTTAAAATTATTTGGAAAAGTAGGACCTCCATATATTGCTGGTTTTCCATTTGCTTCTTTTTCAAAATTAATATGTAAATGACCAAGTGCATAATAATCTGCTTTTGGAAGTTCTTCCAAGGATATTGCATCAATTTCTTCCAATGGAAGATGCTCTGCTGCTTCTTTTATTGTAGTATGCAGCATTAAAATCCTGAAATGATCTGCATAAGGCTCATTTATTTTTATTTTTCTTAAGTCTGCAACTTCCATACCTGATTTTTTTCCTGGATATCCATAAATATAACAAGATTGATTTAGAGAGGGTATTAATGTTATTTCATTTTTTTCTTTATCCTCTATAAACTTGCATATTTCACAAAAACCAGATTTTTCCAACACGTCCAGAAAAGTTTTTCCAGAAACAGAATAATCATGGCTTCCAGCAATTATGTATGCTTTGATATTTGCATCTTTTAATCTTTTAAATTCAGCAAAAGTGTCTCTTAATACTTCTATCGGTGGGAATGGGCTGTCAAACAAATCCCCTGCAAACAATATGAATTCAACATGCTCTTCTAGGGCTATATCTATAGCTTTCTTAAAAGATTCGAGATTTATTTTTTGCAACTCTGGCTGCCGCCAACCACCAAGATGGCTATCAGCAATATGGGCAAATTTCATTCTCTTTTCTCCCTTCTTATACCAAAATTAAGGGGGATAAACCATATTTAAGAATAATTATAGTTAAGGATATAATCAGTTTTATAGTCTCTTAGATTATAATTTTGTAGTGATAAAATAATACAAATGTTTAAATAAGAGATTTTTTTTTGTTTTTTATGGAAGTTCAAAATTTAATTAAAAATGTTTACCTTTTTCCTACTATGCATAGAAAGCAAGAGGAAGAACATGTTTCTTCTCCAGAATATGCTAAATATGTAAAAGATCTTTTTTCAGGAGGATTTGGAAAGACTGTAGATAAGGTTACAAAAGCAGCAGGATATAAAAGGAGAATTCCAGGAGATTTATATTGTGCTGATAAAAGTTATTCCGTTGGAGCAGGAATTGCACTTGGGACTGTTTTTCATATAGGTATTGCAACAGTAGTAGGATTTACATTGGAAAAGTTAGGATCTCCTATAGCTGATAATTTGGATATTTGGAAGTATTCAATAGGAGCTTCATTAGGGATACCTGTAGTAACAAATATAACTTCTGCAATTTATGAACGTAAGAGGTATAATAAATTCCAAAAAGATCTAAAAGTTGGTGATAGTATACTTGAAGATATGATAAAAGAATAATTCTAATTTAGAAATTATTTTAATCTAAATAAATAAACATATAATTCTTCAAAGAATAACTTTTTACTGTTGATTTTTTTGTATTTATAGCCTGATTTTTCTGCATGTGCTAGAATTATTTTTGGTTGTGAGAGGGAAGAGAATAAGAGAAGAACTGATGATGAGTTATTTATATGGGATTTTGCTTGTGTTAGAAATTTTAATATTATTTCATAACCATCTTTGCCTGCAGTTGTTTGAAGTTGCGATTCTTTTGGCTCTCTTTTATCTAATGGAAGATAAGGTGGATTGAAAATAATTAAGTCAAATTTTTGATTATTTTTTATTTTTTTGAAAAGATCTGAATGAATTGCCTCAAAACCTTGTTTTTTTAAAAAATCTACTGCGGATTTATTTATATCAACAGTTAGGACATTGTTAAAACCTAAACTCTTGACAGTTTCTGCCTGTATTCCTGAACCTGAGCCCATATCAAGAATCTCAATTTCTTTTGTCATTTTTCTTTTTTTTAGGCTATCTTCCAAATATTCTTTAACAGATTCCTGCATTAAATAAGAGTCATCACTTGGTTCATAGATTTGCATTTTAGATTATTAAATTAATACGCAGAAAAGAATTCAAGGATTCTATTCCTAAAAACTACTGTTAAAATGAGAAGGCCTACTAATATTAATAATAAAATAAACAGTATAATTTCTTTTGTGAATCCTTTTTTCTTTGGTTTGTTTAGTTCTATTTGATTGTTACTTTGTATTAAAATTTTGGGATTTTTATTTTCCATTCCTTTATATTGTTCTTCATATCCTTTGTTCATTGGTTTATTTTGGTTTATTGGCATCGGCGGATTTTCTTTTTTATTCATATCAAAGCTCTCTTTTGGTTTTCTTCTGA
>Ga0209542_10002115_pt1 | contig 45303 bp, 46 predicted proteins | sample RifCSPhighO2_01_FD_184028 | JGI IMG/M metagenome (GOLD analysis project Ga0209542, IMG submission 184028) | Soil microbial communities from Rifle, Colorado - Rifle CSP2_plank highO2_0.1 (SPAdes) (version 2) | ecosystem: Environmental > Terrestrial > Deep subsurface > Rock core/Sediment ...
GCAGGATAAATAAAAACATGCTTATTTGATGTATTGTCAACAAATTTAATAGCAATTTCAGTAACTGATTTATTTTTGACTGTTTTGTAACTAGCTTCATCAGAAATACTCGGGTAGAGTGCTTTTAGGAAAACCCTTTGTTTCCCAGTTTGTGGAGTTATGATAAATCCGATTAAAAATATAAAAAAAATAATAATTCCACTATAAAATAATTTTTTCCAATTAAAATTGTGGAGTGAAAAGATAAGCCATACAAAGATTAAAGCAAAAGTTAAAGAAATAAGTCCCCCGCGGGACGCAGTCCAAAATAGCAAGGATACCAGAAAAGCAGAAATTACAACATATCCCATCCTAAGCCATTTGTTTTCCGATCTAAAGAGAGAATACGCGATGAAAAAAAACGCCGGAATAAGCAAAACCTTGGATATTATATTCGGATTCATAGTAAAACCCAAAAAAGTGCCGTTACTTCCAAGCTGAAGATAATAAGTTGCTTGAGGAAAAAATATAAAAATCCCGTATACAGCCGGCAAAAGCAGAGCGAAAAAATATTTTTTAACGAAATTTTTGTCGTTTCTGGTGTAAATCAAAATCAATAAGAATATGCTTAAAGAAAATATAAAAGTACCGAATTCTAAAAGTGCGTTAAGGGTGTATGGAATCCCCTTTAAAATGGATACCCCCCAGCCGAGTAAGACAGAAGAAATCAGGCAAATCAAAGCTATTCTTATATCCTTCGGTACGGAAAAGAAAAATTCTTTTATTTTATTATTCTTCCATATATCAACCATAACCAACAAAACAATCAGCAAAACTATTATTTCAAACGGCTTTGGAATAAAAGTGTTGTAAAAGTTTCCTAATCTGTAAATTAAAGCAAGTAAGGCAATAAAAACTAAATTCTTATTTATCTGTTCTAGCGTTAAATTTTTAATTTTCTTTATAATGTTTTTCATGGTTCAATTTTTTCACCATGACCCTGAGTTTTAATCGAAGGGTCATATGCGTATCCAGCTTTCCGGAATCAAATCACTGGTATCTATAGACGCATCACCAAACCACTGTTTCGGACAAATAACTATCTTGTCTTTAAAGAGAGCAAGCCATGCCCCCCACCAAGAAAAAGAACTGTTGGCAATTATAAAATATTTGCACTTGCTCATTAGATACATGTGACCCTCGCCTTTTTCACCAGCATACTCATCACCGACAAACATTGTAGGTATTCCAAATGATAAATTTGCCCTGCACCACTCTATATCATCTGAAAAAACATATATTTTTTCTACAGCTGTTTTGTTGGAAATATATTCAATCCCCTTCTTGTAATATTCATTATTTATAACTACATAATATTTGTTTCCCACGTAGTCCCCTCTTCGCACATGAATACAAAGTGAATTTGTGTTTTGTATTTCCTTGGCAAGATTTTGAATATTCTTCGTCGGCAGATTTTTTAAAGTGAAATCTTTTCTGATTATATCCTCATACCCCGCAAAATATTTCGGACTGTGCCAATACCCCTCGAGATAAACATCGGAACCGATAGATAATATATTTTTATCAAAATTAAAACTTTTCTCTCTTCCTTTTCTTTGAAAAATTCTTCTAAATAATATAACAAAAAATGAAGATTCAATTGTTTTTGCTTCAATATTAAACACACCCAAACTAAAATTTCTTTTTGTTCCAATTGCAAAATTCAAATTCAAAAAACTTGTATTAAGCTTGAGCTCTGTATTATTTTTCAAAGCCAAAACACGCCCCAGGGCGTATTGAAACATTTGGTTGCCCAACCCGCCTTTTAATCTAACAACGATCATGTTTTTATATTATTTTTATACCAAACGTAAGTTTTCTTTATACCATCAGCTAAACTTACTTTTGGGCTCCAACCAAGTGATTTTATTTTTGATATATCAAGCAGTTTCCTCGGGGTGCCATCCGGTTTTGAAGAGTCCCAAACAATACTCCCCTCATATCCTACAATCTCTTTTACCATCTTAGCTAATTCCAGTATGGATATATCTTTCCCCATGCCGATATTTATAATATCTCCACTATCGTAATTATTCATAAGAAACACGCAAGCATTCGCCAGATCATCCACATATAAAAATTCTCTTTTTGGACTGCCTGTGCCCCATAACATCACCTCTCGCGCGTTATTTCTCTTAGCGTCATTGAACTTTCTTATCATCGCAGGGATAACATGCGAGCTCTCTAAGTCAAAATTATCGTTCTCCCCATATAGATTTGTAGGCATTACACTTATGAAATTTGTGCCGTATTGCTTATTGTAAGATTGGCACATTACAATTCCTGCGATTTTGGCTACCGCATAAGCCTTATTGGTTGGCTCTAAATCGCCTGTTAAAAAATATTCTTCTTTCAATGGCTGGAGAGCAAGTTTGGGATAAATACAAGAACTTCCTAAAAACAATAATTTTTTTACACTATTTTTATAAGCGGAATCTATAACATTGGTTTCTATCATTAAATTATCCCTGATGAAATCCGCGGAATATCTATCGTTCGCAAGTATTCCGCCCACTTTCGCCGCCGCTAAAAAAACATATTCCGGTTTCTCTTTTTGAAAAAAATTTTCAACTTCTTCCTGTCGAGTTAAATCTAATCCTTCACGAGTTTGTGTGATTATATTACTATAACCATTCTTTTTAAGTTCCCTAAAAATAGCGGAGCCCACCAGCCCCTCATGTCCAGCAACATAAATTTTTGCATTTTTATCCATGCTATTTTAATCTAAAAACATTCTTCCATAGTGATTTTTTTGCTTCTTTCAACAACTCCGTCTTATCTTCTGGATTCTCTTTATTTATTTTTTTAATTTCTTCTAATTGAGCTTTTGAGTCCTCAAAAAATTCTTCCCATTTTTTATCTCCCAGTTCTTTTAAAATTTGCGCATACTGTTCCATTCTTTTTATTTTAATTTCCCTGTTTGACTCGTCGGACTCATTATTGATTTGAATTTCATTATAAAGAAAATCTAAAGGTACGCCTCTTACCTTTTCTCCCGCCTTTATCGCATCAATAATTGGAACAAAAATTGCATCCCATAAATCCAGCCTACCTTTATCAGAGTTGTAAGCTAAGAAATACTTAGCTCCAGTTTTATCAAAAGCTCTGGGTGCAAACCAAAAATCTAATTCCCCTTCGGGTTTATCTGAATCTTGGGGAACTGCTTGATTTGCTCTTTTGTTTGCTCTTCTTTCTATCCAGCGCTGAAATGGAGGCAATTGCGCCCAAGCTTCTTCCTTCCTTTCAGCTACAGCAATATTAGTGCCAGCATTGACTTCTCGAACTAGTGGCAATAAAGCCTTCTCTGTTATCAAATCATCCTTTTCTGGTTCAGTCCAAAGAAAAACAGGATTCAAAATGCCATCTTCCTTGGCAATATTTATCGCTTTTTGCAAAGTCTCTCTCCTGCCACCCCCTAAAGTATTCGGCGCGGTTTTTTCAACGATAGTTATATTTTCATAGCCCTTTATCCGTTTCAACATTTCCTCTGGCAACCCTCCATCATTTCTGACAACAAGTTTTATGCCCAATCTTTGCGCATTGTCAAAAGTTTCAAACCAGATAGGAGAACGATTTTCATATATTTTCCTATCCTTGTCCCCTTCCGGAGGCATATATACGCCAGTATAAATTATTAGGTTCTTTAATTCATCTGCGCTCATATTATTTTAAGTAGTCTTTAATTAATAATCCACGTTCATTGAATTCCTCTTCCATCATTAATTTTATCAGATTCTTGAATTTAACCTTTGGCTCCCAATTTAGTTTCTGTTTGGCCTTCGTGGCATCACCTTGCAAAATATCAACTTCTGAAGGTCGATAATACTTTTTGTCAATACTTATCAAAACTTTTCCTGATTCTTTATCAAAACCCTCTTCTTCCAATCCTTCACCTCTCCAAGCAATATCATACCCGAGTAAAGATCCAGCATGTTCTACCAGTTCCCTCACAGAATGTGTTTCTCCTGTGGCAATGACATAATCGTCCGGCTTTTCTTCTTGAAGCATCAGCCACATGGCTTCTACATAGTCTTTTGCATAGCCCCAGTCACGCTTGGCATCCAAATTGCCCAAAAATATTTTATCTTTCTTGCCAAGTTTAATATCTACCAGGCCTTCTACTATTTTCTTTGTCACGAAAGTCCTGCCGCGCCTAAAAGATTCATGATTAAAAAGTATTCCGTTACATACGAACATGTTGTAAGATTCGCGATAATTTTTACAAATCATATGAGAAAAAACTTTGGCGCAACCATAGGGGCTAGCAGGATTAAATGGTGTAGTCTCTTTTTGGGGTATTTCTAAAACTTTTCCAAACATTTCACTACTTCCCGCTTGATAAAATTTGATTGGATAATCCTGCTCTTTAATAACATCAAGTAGTCGGAGTGTTCCAAGCGCGTCTATGTCAGCCGTGTATTCTGGGATATCAAAACTTACCCGCACATGGCTCTGCGCGCCCAGATTATAAATCTCAGCTGGTTTGCTTTTATTTACGATACTATTGATACTGTTTGAGTCAGACAAATCTCCAAAATGCAATATCAAACTCCTGTTATCTGCATGGGAATCTTGGTATATATTATCAATCCTTCCGGTATTGAAGCTGGAAGATCGTCTCATCATTCCATGTACCTCATAACCTTTTTCCAATAAAAACTCAGCTAGGTATGAACCATCCTGCCCTGTAATACCTATTATCAATGCTCTTTTTTTATTGTTCATTTTATTATAAATTTTCTAACAAATAATCCAACAACACATCTGCGGGTTGTTTTGGTAGTATTGGTTTTTTGTTTATCCAGTATGGTGCCTTCACCACATCAATATCCGCAGAAATCTGCATCCCTCCTTGCTTTACCATGTCTATATCATTTGTACTATCTCCAATAGTCATCACATTTTCTTTTTTTAATCCCATCATCTTAATCAACTTTTTTAAGGTATTTCCTTTTGAAACATTTTTATGTCCAATTTCATGAACCTCATATCCAACCCAGATTGAATAAAGCTCTTTCTCTTTATCCATTTCCTCTATTAGCGTATATACATCTTTACTTTCAAAATTGGCTCTGGCTGTAATAATAAATTGCTTAGGTTCGATACCAGTTATGCCTTTCATTTTTTTTACTCTCTCTCTGATGGAATAAAGTTTTTTTAAAAATCTATCTGAATAAATTTTTGCCTGATGAATTACCCCATCTTTTAGTAATAAATTCCCATTCTCTGCCATTAGAATTGTGCCTTTGCCGATAATACGACTATACATTCCTTGCAATGAAAGCATACTCCTGCCTGAAGAAATACACACATCAATGCCTTTTTTCTTAAGAAGATTTATTTTGTCTGTCATTTCTTCCGTTATTAGATATAAGGTGCAATCTACTATCAATTTGTCCTTACTTTCTTTTTCAACCACCAATCCACCAGTTGGAACAGTAATTCCATCAGAATCCAACACCAAGAGTCTCAGTTTTTTTAAATCTTTTTTTGGTATATCTAAATTTATATCATTCATAGTTTGTATTTTTATTACTTACGCTATACTAGCACACTTTTTAATTCTGAAATACCTTCTTCCAGCATGACTTTCGGCTCCCAATCCAGTAATGCTTTAGCCTTCGTGATGTCGGCCTGCGTATCTCTGGGCTCAACGCGAGGCTCTAGATACTCTATAGGACCTCCTACAAGCTCCGCAATCTCGTTTACCGAAGCCCGATAAGTACTGCCTATATTTATAATTTCCCCTTTTCCTACTTTGATCGATTTCATAGCTTTTAAATTAGCAGAAACTACATCCTTTATGTCTATAAAATCTCGTGTCTGCTCGCCGTCACCAGTAACTGTAAGAGGTAAATCTGCTTTTTTAAGGTCCATAAATTTTGCCACCACAGAAGCATAGGCTCCGGTGCTTGACTGACCTTTCCCATAAACATTAAAATATCGAAGAGAAACTGTTTCCAGATTGTAAATTCTTGACCACAAACTACAATAAATTTCTCCTATATATTTGTGGGCTCCATATGGAGAGAGTGGAAAAACTTTCATGTTTTCAGTTATTGGTAAAATTTCTTGATTACCATAAACGGCAGAAGAAGAAGCGAATACGACTCTTTTGATTTTATTTATTCTAGAGGCCTCCAAGACATTGAGTAGCCCTGTAACATTTATCTCATGAGTTTCAATTGGATTTTCTATGGAATATTGCACTTGGGGTAAGGCCGCTTCATGGAAAACATATTTGGCATTCTCAAATATCGGAATTAATTTTTCTCTTTCTCTTATATCTATAACGTGCAAAATTGCTTTGGAGTTCACATTTTCTTTTTTCCCCGCCGACAAGTTATCAACTATATGCACCTCATACCCTTCCTCAATAAGCGCATCTGCTATATGACTCCCGATAAACCCCGCCCCGCCGGTTACAATAATTTTCATAATAAATGCTATATCGTTTGTAAATGAAAATAAAGTTTATTTTTTAAGCCCTTGGTTTTTTCTAAAAAACCGCGCAGACTGTACGATACGCCACAAAATTCGCCTAACTGATTTTCGTCAAACTTTGCGCGAACAGCTTCGCATAATGCAATTGCCTTGAGAGCTTCCTCAAAAGCCAATTCTTCATTGCCGGTATATTTGGCATGGAGAGATGCTAACCAAAATACCTGGGGAATTCTAGTTGAGAGCTCTTGGGCTCGCGCAATCAATTCTCCGGCGCGATCCAGATGATCCACGCCAAATAGTCTGGCAATAAAAATATTATTTGCATAGTTCATATTGTATCTCAAATTGTCTCTATACTGATTATAATGCGCCTCGTATAAATCAATCATCGCATTATACTCGGTCGCTATTCCTTCCCTTGCAGTGGGGTTATCAAATATTGCCGGATTCTCAAGCCATGCATTTGTAAATCTTTCAGTTACAAAATAAGCATAATCTGCGGGATAGCCATATATTGAATGTGATGATTTGTACATATTCATACGTTTTTCAAAATTAGCCGAAGTCAGAGCGCCAACAAGTTCTCGACTATGTTTTGCGGGGATAATCGCGGTAAATATCATTGCTCCTATAATAAGCACAGCCCCAACCCACAGTATTATCGATCTAGTCCTATAGGGGACACTATAAGAAATATCCTCCCTGCTAAATGACGACACATATGCAAATAGTATAAATATCATAAACAAGCTCGTAGTAATATTAAACGAGGTTTGTATTTGAATAAGATGTAAAATCAACAACAATAAAACAAGAGGGGCGGAAAAATCGCGAGTATCGCGATAATGTTTAAATGAATACCAGCAAACTAAAATAAATAAAATTATTACGCTAAGGACACCTAATATACCTGTTTCAAGTGTAAGGTCTAGCCAAATGTTGTGCGCTTTATCAAACCATTTGTCTCCTTTAATAAAAGGAATTTCCGGGCCTAGTGTATCTTGAAAAGCATATTCAATATTATTAAGACCATATCCAAAGAGTGGCCTATTCGAAAATCCGCTAGCTACTTGCTTCCAGGCTGTTGGACGATGAACATCGTTTTGACTTGCAAAAAAATCAGCTCCAAATCCCCTTTGCGCAATCGTAGATCCCACAAACCAAAGAGAGACGCCTGTGAGTACCACTATAATAAAAGAAAATAAAGCGCCCTTAACAAGAGCGGATACACGGACTCGATGAATGACATACAGTACGAGAGTAAGAATGATCCCTAGACCCATAACAGCAGCAGAAGCTCTCGCTGTTCCTAAAACAAGCGAAGGATGACTAAAAATTTCTTTAATCATTCCAATATTTTGCCAGATTTGAAAATTAAAAATGTCAGGATTGGTGAGAATAATAAGCATAGAGAGCGCATATGATATTCGCCACTTCAAAGATTTTTCTTTGATAAATAAAATAACACCAAAGAAAAAAGCAAAGACATAATAAATTCCAGAAAACGTGTTATTGGAGAACAACGACCCGCCTTGCTCCAGGAAGCTAAACGCCTTCAATCCAAAACCGTTAAGCCCCAAGAAAGAAATAACCGCTAAAATGGCTCCGGAAAAGAGTAACGCTCTAAATACGTATGTAAAGTGGCGGGGTTTTAACACTGAAGAAGCTATTAGATACCAGAGGGAAATATATAACATGGTAGCAATTCCAGTCATACGACTAATAGCCCCGAAAAAAGACTCTTCAAAATGCCCACTCCCTACTCCTCCAATAAAAAGCACTAAAATATAACCGAACACTGCTATAGTTATCCAGTTTTTTTTAAACACAACAACGCCTGAACTATATATGTTTATTAACCAAGCAATAAGTATTATGGATATAGCTATATACAAGAATATCGCTTTTGGGAAACTTCCGGGAAATGTGAATCCTGGAATATATATCAAAGTAAATAGAAAAGGAGTACTAATTAATAGCACTCGCAATATCTTCAATGAAAGACTATTTTCAGTATTATCCATATAAGCATCTTACATCATTCAAATCAGAAACTCAATACATAACAACAAAAAACCACTCGCGACCTGGGTCGGAGTGGTTTTTTGTAATACTTTTTAAGGTGTATTAACCAGTTTGGATTTCAAGCCAGCTTACGCTTGTCTTGAGACAATCTCTATAAATTTAGAAGAGATTAGTCAGCAATTGTTGCGTAATTTGTCTTGTAGTCTCCTAGATCAGCAGTATACACTACAGCAGCTGTAGCAATATCAGATGTTGCCCAACCAAGTCCTGCTAGTAATGCTCGGAATCCAACGTTATCAATCGAAGGATTTTCATCCGCAGAAATAGTGACTTTCAAGTTAAATGTTCCTGTATCTCCTGACTTCAATTCGTATGAATTGGTCTTAGGTGTGAGATCAGGATCATTTTCTGTCAACACTGCAGAAATCTGAGCTGATGGCGGTGTTACCGTTCCAGATGTCTGGACATGGTATCCAACCTCCTCAGTTGTGCTTGGTGCAGTCGTTGTAGCGCTCGTTGATGGGGTACCAGTCAAGGTATCGCCATCAGGGATGTACAACGTTACATCACCATAGTTGAACACATCAAAGATAAGCTCAAGCTCTACGCGGTCATTGTTGACACCGTCAATAGTGAAGGCGGTTGCGACCTGGTCGTTTCCGACAAGTCGAAAACCGTTATCGTATAGGAGATGTACTCCACCCACAGGATCTGTTCCAGCGGCTGTAACTGTATCTCCAACTTCGTCTTCTGCCACAGTTCCGGAAGTATCTACAGTAAGTTGTACGGTATCGGCTTCGTCAAGCGCTCCATCAACATTCTCCATCTCTACCCAGAAAATCCATTCCTCTGCATCCCCGCCGGAAATAGTGCGTTCTATGTCATCATAGGTTACAGCTCCTCCGTCAGGAACATCCTCTTTTTCACTGACTCGCACTCCACCTACCTCTATCCATGAAGAGACAACGATATTAGATTCAGTTGTATCTCCGGTTGTTGTGATGGTTGCCACAACATCATCTATCCAGATATCTGAATCACCTGATGCATCAAAAAGGACTGATGTGATCGGGTGATCTGTGTTCTCTGTATCATCAGAGTCAAGAAGATGGACATCGTTAACTTCATCGTCCTCAAGACTCAATGTCAACTCTGCGTCATTTGCGGTAGCAAAAGAAGCAAAGTCAAATGCTTTTCCGTATGTACCAGCTGCCGCTACAGCCGAAGCTGAACCTGATTCAGTTGTAGTAACTCCTTCAGCATCGGTAAAGCGAACGCTTATGAGATCTACTATCCATGCATCTGTGTCAATATCACCGCTGTCTAGGCTGTTATTAGCTGAAATAGCCACAACTAGCTCGTCCTCATCTCCGGCTCTGACAATTGCGCCGTCAAGATTGATTGACTTAGAGTAGTAGTTAGATGATTCTGAGAAGTCGCTTGTGTCAGCGCGACCAACCTCTTCTCCGTTGAGCCATACTGACACCTCGCTTGCGTAGTCTGGTAGGTCTCGGTCATCAGCTGCTGTTCCCTGGAAGAACTCAACCTTAACCGAATTAAGTTCTACGTCAGAGTCGTCGTCGGCTTCAACATCAACTTGAAGAATTTTTGCGTCTTCCTCACCTTCTCCAACTTGTTCACTAGAATAAGTTCCACGTAGAGTTAGAGTGATGTCACCTGCTCCACCTTGTAAAGGACCGCTAGTTGTAGGTGTAGTTCCACCATCACACTTTGCACCAGTTGTTGGGCTGTAGCCCACTGTTGATGCGCATCCTGCTGGAAGCGTTGAGCTCACAGCATAACATGCTCCGCCAGTTACAGGACTATATCCTGAAGCTGAAGTACAACCTGCTGGGGCAAATACATTGGCCACAAGACTATTGCAAGGCACACCAGTGGTTACGCTATATCCGGAAGCTGATTGACAGCCTGCTGGGAAACTTCCTGATATTGAACCGCTAGCCACTATAGCAGCACGAGTCAAAGGACCAACTATACCGTCAGCCGCTAAATTATGACCTGCTTGCCAAGCTATAACAGCAGCATGAGTCAAAGGACCAAAAATACCGTCTGCAGTAGCTCCAACGATTGCCTGAAGACATGCCACTTCAGCGCCAGTAGAACCTATTCTTAATGTCGCTGTGATTGTACAATCAGCGGAAGCTGTGTTTACGTTTACAACTGCGAACATTGCAAGTCCGGCAATCATAACCGCTACAATCATAACTCCAAAAAAGAATTTTGATTTTAATAAATTACTCATAATTTTATTTCTAACACTCATTTTTCCGTTTCCTATAATTTCAAAAATTAATTTCTGAAATTAAAGAAAAACAGAGATGAGTTTTTTGCGCTATTAATAAGTTTCGACTTGCCCCGCCCGTTTAATGACAGTGGCAAAACTAAAAGCGCAATTTTCTTATCACTATCCTGCTCGTCAATAATTGATAAACAATAATAATGCGACGAACGTACGGACAGTGAATAGATATAAACTTACATTGAAAACTAAACAAAAACTATTTAATTTTCAATGACCTTCCCTCAAAACTTCATTTCAAATTTTTTCGACGAAATTTAAAACGAAGTTCTCACAATATAGCAGAGCAGATAAAAATCCGCAAAGCCATACGTATACCCTGTATTATAATATATGCCTATAAAACAAGGCAATACACATAATGTGGATAACCTATGGATTATCGCACATTCTTTAATTAAATGCAATTTCAGTAAAGAAAGGTTACAGAGTATTTTTTATAAAATACTTGCTCCAACGTTTTGTTCCGGTTTTATAAAGGACATTGTCCTTTATCATAGCTATCAATTCTCTCTGCAAAGTTTTTTCACTGAAGTTTGAAAGGGTATCCTTGGCCCCAGTTTTGATGTCCGTTATAGTGGCTCCAGTTGCTGTTCCATTCTGATTTTTAGATTTTATTATATTGACTATTTCATATCTTCTTTCTTTCTTTAATAAATCAAAATTCTCTTTTTTACTATGCAAAGTAGAAGCCTTATCGGACAGAGCTTTCATTAGAGTGCTTCCTTTTTGGACACCGATTCTAGTGAAGTTGGATGGTCCCCCCGTCACTCGCGAGTGACGGGGTCCGATAGAAAAATATTTATTGTCCTTTATAGGAAGACTCGTTTTATTTTCTTCTTCTATTTGATCGGGGTTTGCTAGAAATTCAGCAATTGAAAAATCGCGACCAATAGGGTAAAATTCTTTTTTAGGCTGTAAAACAGAGTCTTTTAACTCAATAAATTCTTTTTTTAGAATACCGCAATTCATCTCTGAAATCATACCCAAGGTGGACGCCATCTCAAGGAAAGAAACTATCTGGTTAATACCACTAGCAAGGTCAGACCTTGCTAGTGGGATATGCATGTCCGATAAAATTCCTACTCCTAGTGTCCTTAACTTCAAACGTATGGGTTCATTGATGTCCATTATGTCCGTTACCATATATAAAGCCGTTATTAGCTTGTTTGTCTTTGTGTAACCAACAGAAATAGAGGTGTCCTTTACATCTAAAGTGGAGTCTTTTAGAGTGTTTTCACTTCTTTGCATGTTGTCCATTATATATAGGACAGGTAAAAAAGCAAGGGTCACGAACGTGAGACTTTTGGTAAAAACAGGCTTGGGAGCGCGACGGCGTGAGCACGAGGAATTCATAAGCCGGAAAAATATCCGTACTGTTTTTAGTAAAAGTCTCACGTTTATCTTCTATCTCTTTCGTGGTAAAATAGGTGAATGTCAAAAAAGAATAGAGGGAAGAACAAAGATAAACCGCAATCACAAAATGGAAAATCTGGAAGTGGGTTAAAGACTGAAACAAAGCACGGCATATGGGCAGTCGTTTTTTTTGTTTTGGCTCTGTTCCTCTTAATGTCACTGTTTGATATAACAGGAGTCGCCGGAGAAATAACTTATGACGCTCTCGCATATCTCTTGGGCATAGGCTATATACTGCTTCCGATTCTTTTTATTCTCCTCGGGTCTTCATTTATAAAAAGTGAGGCTCCAAATATCGGACTCGCTCGAGTGGCGAGTTCAATACTATTTCTGCTCTCTGGTCTTGGTATTATAGACGTGATGTCTTCCACGCACGCTGGAGGACTATTGGGTAGAATTTTCTCCACACCGCTCGTCGCGCTATTTGATGTCTACGCAAGTGTAATTTTTCTCGGAGCACTTCTCGTCATTTCACTTCTCATAATGTTTGATACCAAACCCGTACTTATGCCCGTACTTTCTAAAATTTGGAATTTCCTGTTGAAAAAAAAAGGGTCTGAAGTAAAAATCGAAGAAACAGCTATAGATAGAGAAGATGAGCTCTTGGAAACCCAAAAAGAACCTGAAGTGGAAACTTATACAGATGATCAAAGTGTTGGCAAAAAAATAAAAAAGGAGCTAGGTCTGGGTGGAGAAGAAAGTGTCGAAGAAGAAATGCCCATCAGAAAAAGACGCAGTGGTCTTTCCGCGTATACTCCTCCCCCGCTCTCACTCCTAGAAGAAGATAGAGGAAAACCGAATACCGGAGATGTGAAAGCAAATTCAATCATCATCAGACGCACACTTCAAAATTTCGGCATTGAAGTTGAAATGGATGAAATCACCATCGGGCCGACGGTCACTCGCTACGCCCTCAAGCCCGCCGAAGGAATGAAACTCTCCCGCATCGTAGGACTCCAGAACGATTTGGCACTCGCACTCGCCGCCCACCCTATCCGTATTGAAGCGCCGATTCCGGGCAAGTCTCTGGTCGGAATTGAAATTCCGAATAAAGTAAAGTCCACTGTCGGTCTTGCCACCCTGCTCGCTGATGAAAAATTCCAAAATTCACCAAAGCCCCTCACCATCGCGCTCGGACGCGCCATCTCTGGACGAGCTGTCTTCGGCAACCTTGCTAAAATGCCTCATTGTTTGGTCGCTGGTACCACCGGCTCTGGAAAGTCTGTAGCCATCCACTCTATGATTACTTCGCTCTTATATAGGAACGGACCAGATGATTTGAAACTCATAATGATTGACCCAAAACGCGTGGAGCTCACTTTATATAAAAATATCCCTCATCTCCTCACCCCCGTCATAACCGAAGCCAAGAAAACTATTCTCGCGCTCAAATGGGCGGCCAAAGAAATGGACCGCCGGTATGACATTTTAGAAACTGAATCAGTGCGAGACATAGAGAGCTATCATAGCAATGTCTTGGGCAAAAATCCGAAAAAGAAAAAAACAAACGAAAACGGCGAAGAAATTGAAATGGACGCGGATACTATGCCATATATAGTTATCGTTATTGATGAATTGGCGGACATTATGAGCACATACCCCAGAGAACTGGAAGCGGCGATTGTTCGACTGGCTCAACTTTCGCGAGCAGTAGGCATTCATTTAGTGCTCTCCACTCAAAGACCAGAGGTAAACGTTATTACCGGCCTCATTAAAGCAAACATCCCCGCTCGTATCGCGCTTAAAGTTTCTTCCCAAGTGGATTCCCGCACTATTCTAGACCAAGGTGGAGCAGAAAAACTTCTCGGCGCAGGAGATATGCTTTATTCCTCGGGAGATGCGGAACCCGAGAGATTGCAGAGCGCCTTTATTTCTGAGACAGAGGTAAAAAAAGTGGTAAAATATTTGACCGATACTTACAGAGAAGAAATTACAGACGAGATTACGTTATCAAGCGGAAGTATATCAGCTGATACCCGCCTGCGAAACGGGCAGGAAAGTATTTTTGAATCAACCCTAGAAGACGATGGCGATGATGATGAGATGTATGAAGAGGCACGCGCGACTGTAGTAGAGGCAGGTAAAGCTTCAACTTCGTATTTGCAGAGAAAATTGAGTTTGGGTTATGCCAGAGCTGCTCGATTGATGGACAAGTTGGAAGAACGCGGAGTGATAGGACCGGGCGACGGCGCCAAGCCAAGAGAGGTACTGGAAAAAATTGAAAGAAATGAAAGTGGTGAAAATGTGATATGACGACAAGTAATACAAAAAAATTTCTGAAAATTACTGCTTTTTCTGTTTTTTTTATATTTATAATAGTTTACGGTTTTTTTCGCTCTCGTGATTTGATATTTGGAGTAAAAATTAGAGATGTGAACATAATGGATGGGACAAAAATTACAGAAAGTGTAAATACCATAACAGGTAATGTGAAAAATGCAGTAAACTTAATTTTAAACGGGCGTGAAATTTCTATAGACAAGGAAGGCAATTTCAAAGAGACAATTGCACTACTTCCGGGCTATAATATAGTGAGTATAGAAGCTAAAGACAAATTCGGCAAAAGTGATGAAAAAAATTATCAATTAATTTATTAAAACCATGAGGCAAAAAGCAAAAAAAGAAGTTGTAAAAAAAGAGATTGGGGATAGTACTCTTGAGAATACTTTAAAGGCCATTCAGACAAAATTTGGCGAAGGGTCAATTATGAAATTTGGCGATTCACCCAAAGTGGACGTGAATGTTATTTCTACCGGTTCAATCGGACTTGATATGGCGCTCGGAGTCGGAGGTATCCCACGAGGCAGAATTATTGAAATCTTTGGACCGGAGTCTTCTGGTAAAACTACGCTGGCACTACACATAGTTGCTGAAGCGCAAAAAACGGGAGGTGTCTGCGCCTATGTGGACGCCGAGCACGCCATGGACCCGGAATACACCAAAAGACTTGGAGTTAATATTAATGAGCTTTTAATTTCCCAACCGGACAACGGCGAACAAGCGCTTGAAATCGTGGAGAGTTTGGTGCGTACCGGAAAAATAGATGTGATAGCGGTGGACTCGGTAGCGGCGCTCACCCCCAAAGATGAAATTGAGGGTGATATGGGAGCGTATCATGTGGGCAAACAAGCGAGATTGATGAGCCAAGCCCTCCGTAAATTAACTGCAATAGTTGCACGTTCTAAAACTGTCGTTATCTTCATCAACCAAATCCGTATGCAAATCGGCGTGATGTTCGGCAACCCAGAGACTACTCCGGGAGGCAAGGCGCTAAAATTTTACACTTCGGTCCGGCTTGACATCAGACGCATTGCCCAAATTAAAAAAGGAGAAGATACTGTCGGCGGACGCACTCGGGTAAAAGTTGTGAAAAACAAAGTCGCCGCGCCTTTCAAACAAACTGAATTTGACATTATTTACGGCGAAGGCATATCTCGCGAAGGTGAACTAATGGCGCTCGGAGAGAAACTCGGCACTATTGAAAAGTCCGGCGCTTCGTATTCATATAAAGGTAAAGATGGAGAAAAAATGCCAATGGGACGAGGCTATGACGCCACCCGCACTTGGCTCAAAGAAAATGGGAAGGTGGCCAAAGAATTGGAAAAAGAAATTCGTAAACGTTTTGGTGAAATTCAAACCAAAAGTTCGGGAGAATAAAAACTTATCAACCAAAAACTTGGAAGCCTTGCTTCCAAGTGAATAATTTTGCAAAGCACTATAAAATCTGCTAGTATCTTTTTATGTTGCAATACAACGACCCCATACTACAAAAATTAATCTAATGCACTAATTTTTGAGTACGGGGCAAGAAGTGCCATAGATAAAGGACTTCTTTATTTTAAATTAATCAACATTTTCACATTATGCTTCAATACAACGAAATCAGGGAGAAAAAAATAATAATCTATGATGGTGAGCCCGCTGAAGTGGTGGAGAGCCATGTCGCTCGCACCCAACAGCGAAAACCGCAGAATCAAGTCAAATTAAAGAGCTTGATTTCGGGAAAAACCATCTCGGCTACTTTTCATGTCTCCGACACTGCGGACGAAGCGGATATGGTCAAGCGCGAGATAAAATATTTATACCACAATCGTGGAGAATATTGGTTCTCGGATATGGATAATCCGAAAAATAGATTTAAATTGGATGAAGCGCTCATTGGAGACTCTGGAAAATTTTTCAAAGAGAACTCCCCTGTCACCGCGCTGGTTTGGGATGATGGAGAAGAAAATCCTTCGACAGGCTCAGGACAAGGACGAGTAATTAAAATAACTCTCCCGATAAAAGTAAATTTCAAAGTCAAAGAAGCGCCTCCGGCGGTGCGCGGAGACACTTCCAAAGGAGGCAACAAAGTCATTACTCTTGAGAATGGCACCACGCTAAACGCACCGATGTTCGTGAACGTTGGTGACACCGTCGTCATCAACACTGAGACCGGTGAGTATGTCGAGCGAGTTTAGAAAAAATTTATTTTTTATTTATTGTGTTTTTTGATATCTAAGAGAAAATATGTATCTCCTTCAATCGAGAAATACATTCGCACTCCTTTATCCACCCGAGCCTGCCAAATATCTTGTGCTTCGTCATATTTTTTGGCATGTAAAGACGGATGTCTCAAATTTTTGGATAGATTCCCTATCTGCTTTTTTGTTTTCTTTTTTATTGTATCAGAAAAATCACGTAGGGCTTTCTTGAAGTTTTCGTGATACGAGATGCGCATGCTATATCCCTAGAGATCTAAAAAGATCTTTGGTATTTTTGAAAGGACCAACAATATTTTTTCGCGCCCTAGCCTCAAAAGCAAGTTCTGGCAGACTTTTTACTGTCTTTACTCCACTCTTTTTAGAAAGCGCCAAAAGACGAGCTAGTTCGCTCCGTGGCATTATTATCAAATCGTCTTTTATATTTTTCATTGGTATGGTTATAGTGTTCATATAAGCAATTATAGCATTTAATAATAAAAAATCTAGCTAAATTCTATCTCAAAATTATACATGCCCATTCCGCAAAGACCTTGGAAATTCTCGCCTGCTTTGGGTGTGCCTAGGTCAATTTCGGTCTCGCCGGTTTGAGGAAGTATTTGCTGAAAACCGACTTTGCGAATAACAAGCGACGCAGAGCAATCAAATGTGCCCTCCGTTTCTACTAGAAGCTTGGTAGGAATACCGGACTCTGCAATGGTACTCTCTGGTGTGTATCCGCCTTTGGCATTGATGGTTATGTACTGCACGCCGTCTTTGATTTCTACATTTTGCCCTTCCAAGAGCGGGTCACCCGCATTTTTTGGATTTGAACCGCCAGAGAAAATTATAAAAAGAGAAATAATCAGGCCGAGTGTTATTATAATTGAAACTATTTTATTCATGACTGATTTTTAAGGAGCGTAGCGACTATAAAAATCGACACCCTGTTAAATGATTTTAACAAATCAACTTTTGCTTTGCAAAAGTTATTTAACAGGGTAAAGAAAATTATATTCGTTTTACTCATTAATTTTCAATTATATATTAAATATCGGACTGATAATACCCAAGCCCGCAAGTCCTGCAATGAGTGCAAACAGACCAAGCCCGATTACCACCACTCCGGCAGATTTGAAAAATAACGGTGCGTGCCGGCTATGCGCGAATGAAGCCGAGCCGAAAGAAAGGAGTGAGAGCATCGGAAGTGTCCCTAAGGCAAAAGCAAACATGATAAGCGCTCCACCCCAAAATGTGCCGGTTGAAAGCGCCACCACTTGCATGGACTGGGTAAATCCGCAAGGCAAGAAAAAAGTAGCAAAGCCGATGATAAGCGGAGTGAAAGTTTTGTGTTCAATGCGTCTGAAGAAGCCGAAAATTCCGGAAGGCAGGGCAACTTTGTTTTTAGTAAATATGCCAACCAAATTTAAGCCCAGCATTAGCATAACGACAGACGCGATAATTCCAAGTATTGCCGTAAATGTAAAATTAATGCCGATAGCATTCCCTAGTACTCCCAAAAGTCCCCCGAGCAATCCAAAACTAACCAATCTTCCTACGTGAAAAAGTAGAAACGTTTTCCTGTCGCTTATGTTGTCTTCGGAAATTTTAGCGGACAGGGAGAGCACCAGCCCGCCGACTATCGCCAGACAAGTAGAAACCGAAGCGATAAGCCCGATCAAAAAGCTCGTAGTCGGTGTGGTCTTGCCACCAATGCTAAAATTTAGAATTCCTGATTTTTGAAGCAGGAAAAAAAGTATTAGAAATGCTAGACCGATAGGTATCGCCTGCCAGAGGACACCTGTCTGCGCAGGCAGGTTATTGTTCTGTTTTTCTTTTACCAACCTCTCTGCGGAGAGGGTGTAACCATTTGGTTTTATCTTATTCGTTAGCATCTCTGCTAATTCTCCGACGTTTTTTTCACTATCAGTTTGAATTTCTACTGTTTCTCGTTTTAAGTTAACGTTTACTTTTTTTATAAATTCTTGTTCACTCAAAACATCTTCAATCAAGATTTTACATGATGCGCAATGTGTCCCCGAAACATGAAATGTGTATGTTTTCATAAAATTACTACAATAACTTAAATCTTCTCTCCATTTTTTTCAAGCATCATATGATGCATCGTTGCCACTTGAAGCCAAACAGCAACAAGAACCAGAACTATTGCATCATTAAACAGATGCGTTTCACTCATACCCCATATTGCTCCATTTCGACTAGCACACCACGCTCCAATAAGAGCGAGTACACCTAAAAATCCTGCGAGAACACTGATCACATGAAATAATTTTGATAGTTTCATAATTTTTTTATTAATTTTAATAATATATTTATCTAATAATATTCGACTGTTTAAAATTCCTTAAACTTCTATATTGGCGCTTTTTCGGGAGCGCGGTCATTATTGGTTTCTATGAATTCTTTTATTATATCTTCGTCTATGGTTTCAAGTTTTAGAATATAATTCCAAGACGTCAGCGCAATTGGTGTTTCCATATTTTGGCGTGGCATCATAATCTTTTTGCCGGACGCCCCAACGAATATTTGTCTCAGTTTTTCTACATCTTCCTGTTTCAAATCTTCTCTATACCAAAGAACTACTGCGCCATGTTCCAAACTATGAACCACAATTTCATCGGGCACGGGACTGTCTTTTATCCCCGCTCCGGCTACATCATTTCCAGTATGAGGACCGGAAGTGGGCGGATTTGAGTTATATGGCTCGTGAACATCCTCTAAAGCAATATGCGACGACTTCATCTCCTCAACTTTTTCTCCAAGAAGTGGCCTTTCTAGTCTGTCCTCTTCTTTTGTCTCCTTCTTCTCGCCAAGTAGCGAGAAACCGAACACAAGAATGCTAGACAATAACACAACTCCTATAATAATTATATTTTCTTTTTTCATTGTTTATAATTTTTTACTTTTAATACGCAGGGAGTGTCTGTTACGTGAAATATACATAAATTAACGGGTTATTTTGCATTATCGATGATGTCTTGAATAATTTGATCAATTTCTTTCGGTCTTTCTCCAAAATTCGCTTGAGGAAAAAATTGTGGCAGAACAATAGGACGCATGCCAGAGATAAAAGTTTGCCCGTCTTTAGTGTATACATTTATTTTGCAAGGCAGGCAAAGTCCAATTTTAATATCTATATTTAGAAATTCATTGGCAAATTTTGCGCTACAGAATTCAATTATCTTGAACGACTCTCTTTTAAATCCTTTCTCACTTAGAGTTTCTTGCACGTCATGGATATACAAAACTCGCATACCAACTTTAGCAATTTCATCTTGCACATTCTGAACCGCCTCATTAAATGATTTCTTTGTAATTATAGTGTAATCAAATTCCATGTATTTTTATGTATTATTTTTATAAATTTAACTTATGTCTTTCTTCATAGACTCAAACTCTGTTTTAGTAATTTCGCCTTTTGCATAACGTTCTTTCAAGATATCTAAGGCATGATTGTTATTTGACTTTGAATTTTTTCCACCAATTTCACGAACCACCCAAATAATAAAAACAATAATTGCTACCCAAAACAAAATCATCATAAACCCTCCGCCAAACCACCCCATCATGTTCCCCCAACCCCCAAAACCATTATATAATCCATACATCATAAATTTTTTTAATTAACTATTTTTATAAATTCGACTTTGATTTATAATTTCTTACTTTTAATGCGCAGGGAATTGCCGACCACGGACACCGACGACATCGCCATCGCAAACCCCGCAAATACTGGAGAAAGAAGCCAGCCGAAAATCGGATAGAAAATTCCAGAGGCAAGTGGAATACCAACGATGTTGTAGATAAAAGCGAAGAAAAGATTTTGCCTGATTCCGCGCATGGTCATTTTGGAGAGTTTAATCGCTTTGACTAATTTTGAAATATCTCCACCTAAAAGTGTGATTCCCGCAGACTCTATCGCCACGTCGGTGCCCGTTGCCATAGCTATCCCTACATCGGCTTGCGCCAAGGCCGGTGCGTCATTGACCCCGTCACCTGCCATGGCCACAATACGGCCTTGTGATTGAAGCTCCCTTATTTTTTCCAGTTTATCTTCCGGCATCACATGCGCAAACACTTCATCAATACCTACGAGTGAGGCCATGTATTTTGCGGCCCGTTCATCATCCCCGGTAATCATTACTACTTTTATCCCTAACTTATGAAGATCAGCAACGGCTTGCTTTGACTCAGTTTTTATTTCATCCGCTACCATTACAAAACCCAGAACTTTTTCCTCTGTGGCAAGTATAACGGGAGTTTTACCATCTCTTGTGTATTGTTCCAACTTTGAAGCATCAAAAGAAATTCCTAAATCTTGTATGAGTTTTGCATTCCCAACAAAATACTCTTTATTGTTAATTGTCCCTTTTAAACCTTTGCCTTTTATGCTCTCAAAATTTGAAACTTCTGCTGTTCCTATCTTTTTTCCTGCCTGCGCAGACAAGTCTTCCGCCCTTACAGGATCTTCGACATAATTTACAATCGCGCGCGCGATAGGATGTTCTGATTTTTTTTCCAGCGAGGCGAGAATAGAAATCATTTCTTCATCTTTCATTTGAGAAAAATTTTGAATGTCCACCAGAGTTGGTTTGCCGATAGTTATGGTGCCAGTTTTATCAACTATTACTGTGTCAACTTTATGAAGTTTTTCAAGTGTTGCCGCATCCTTGACTAAAATTCCTTCTTTTGCGCCCTTGCCTACGCCAACAATAATCGCCGTCGGGGTCGCAAGTCCTAGCGCGCAGGGGCAAGCGATAACCAACACTCCCACAAAAGAAACCAGCCCGAATGAAAGCGCTTGGGAAAATCCGAGTGAACCGGAGCCCAAAAGAAGCCACCCCCCTAACGCCACAAAAGCAATAACCAAAACAATCGGCACGAAGATACCGGAAATTTTATCTGCGAGGGCCTGAATCGGCGCCTTGCTCCCTTGGGCCTCTTCCACCATTTTTATAATATGAGAAAGAAGAGTTTCCGAGCCGACCTTGGTCGCTTTAAAAGTAAACGACCCGCTGGTGTTGATGGTGCCCGAGACGACGTTGTCGCCCGCAATTTTCTTAACCGGCATCGGTTCGCCGTAAACCATTGCTTCGTCCACAAAAGATTCCCCGCTCGTGATTATGCCATCAACCGGAATTCTGCTCCCGGGTTTTACGATAATCAAATCGCCGTGCACGACATCGTTTATCGAAATTTCTATTTCCTTGCCATCTTTCAAGACGAGCGCGGTTTTGGCTTGTAGATTTAAAAGTTTTTCTATGGCATCCCCTGTTTTTAACTTTGATTTTGCTTCCAAATATTTCCCAAGCGCAATAAAAGTAATAACGATAATCGTCACGTCATAATAAGTTGCCTCAACATTTATAAACGCTTGCAGTGGTTCTTCAAAAGCGGTTACCGCAAAACTGTATAAATACGCAGTTAGTGTACCTATGCCAATAAGTGTGTCCATATTCGCTTTGCCATAGCGCAGGAATCGATAAAATCCGAGAAGGTACGGCTTGCCGACTATAAAGAGCACATAAGTTGCCATCAAAGGTAGCAGATGGTGAAAAAACTCCATTAAAACAGGCGCCATTTCGGGAACTATTTCATATTTTATCAATATTTCCCAGCCCAAAATGATAGCGCTAATTATTGAAAGTGGTATCGCAGACATAACTTTTGCTTTCATGTCTTTGATTTCAGCTAACTTTTCTGCCTTGGATTGGTTGAGTCCCAAGTGCTCGGCGTGTTCACTCTCGCTCATCCCCATCTCGCTGGCTGTCATATTTGCCGACATATTTTTCATATCGTGTGACACTTCTGGAACAAGAGAATAACCAAGTGGCTCTAACTTTTTGTTAAACTCCAGAGGATTGGTTTTTGTATCGTCAAATAAAATTTTTGCATTTTCGGTGCCGTTGTTCACCGAGATATCCTCTACCCCTTCGATTTTTTTGACCGTGCGCTCGATGATAGAAGCGCAAGAAGCGCAGTGCATTCCTTTTATTTTATATATCTTTGAGATTTTGTTTTCCATAATTATTTATAGTGAGCTTGTCAAACTATTTTCTCTTGAGACCATAAACTTTTAATATTTCTTGGGTCGCTTTCTCGTTTTGACCTTTTTTAATCTGATCAATGACGCAGTGGCTCAAATGCCCTTCAAGCAGTATGTCCTCAACGTTGGAAAGTCCCTGCTTGATAGCGGAAGTCTGGGTGATGATATCTATGCAGTATTTGTCTTTATTTATCATCTCTTGCAAGCCCCTTACTTGACCTTCAATAATCTTGAGTCTCCTTATTAATTTTTGTTTATCATTATGCATAGACCCATTATATACCCCCTAGGGGGTATCGTCAAGGGAGCTGTGGAAAACTAAAAAGCCAAAGAAAAAGAGGTTATTGTTTTAGAGGGGCTTGCGCAGACCGACGGGTCGAGCAGGAAGAATTTTTCAACAGAAAAATATCTGTACCCTATAAAACAATAACCTCTTTGATAAATTTTATTTAGCGACAAATGGAAGTAACCCTAAGAAGCGGGCGCGCTTGACGGCAGAAGTGAGCTGACGCTGATTTTTAGCCGTTACGCCAGTGCGCTTATGATTCATAATCTTGCCGTTAGGATTTAAAAATTTCTTTAGGATTTCTATATCCTTGTAATCTATATATTTTATATTATTTGCTGAAAAGTAATCTTGTTTCATTTGTTTAGATAAAAGTTAGTAGATTTTAGATTTTAGATTTTAGAGAATTCCCTTAAATCTTTAATCTCAAATCTGATAATACTAGAAAGGTATATCTTCTGGATTAATATCTTCTTCTGGATACTCTATGGTGTCCACATCTTCGTTCTTACTCTCGCTTGCCACTTTGCTTCCGTTCATAGAACCCACCGCGTCACCGCTACCCTTTGGTCCAAATTGTGTGCGGTCAGCCACTATTTCGGTGCGGTATTTTTTCTCGCCAGACGTTTTATCATCCCAACTCCTCGTCTGTATCCTACCTTCTACCAGCATAGAATTCCCTTTTTTCATATACTGCGCCACTGTCTCTGCTTGACGTCCGAACACAACCACATTATGGTAATCCGCCGATTCCTGCTTGGCGCCATTCTTGTCTTTCCAAACCCGATTGGTCGCAAGTGAAAAAGAGCAAACTTTTACACCGGACGGCAGTGAGCGAAGTTCCGGATCGCGAGTGAGGTTGCCTATAATAATTGCTTTGTTTAAATACATGGTCTTTGACTAGTTATAAAGTTTTAAAGTTGAAAGTATCTTTATGGACTTTATGAACTTGATTACTTTTTACTAATACTAAACTGCTGCTAATGCATCAATCTCTTTATCGATTTCTTCTTTGTTTATTTCTACTGGCACTGCTCCTTCTCTCTTCGTATAAGCAGGTCTTTTTCTATAAGTATCTCGACCTACAAACCTCTTTGTAGCAATAGTGTTTTCTCTGACTGTCTTGATTATTAAAAATCGAATTAAATTTGGGTCGAGATCAAGTTTCTTTTTCAGTTCCAAAACTTTTTCTGTATCCATTTCAAATTTTATCCAACCAAAATAGGCATTATTAAACTTATTACGAATGTTTGAAACTACTTTTAGCATTGAATAGTTAAGGGGCGTCATTTTTGGCATTTCATCTATGATGATAGCCCCACCAAAATCTTGTATTAAATCCTTAAGATTAGTATAAACAGCGCCTATATTCTCATCGGTGATAGTAGGCACTAAAAGATACCCGAGTTCGTAAACTCGCGCATCTGCAACCTCAATTTCTTCTTTAATTTCTGCTTTTGGCATGAAACTCATATTAACAAAACATTTTCAAAAAGTAAACCCCGTAGTGAATTTTGGCGAGGTGCGTAGCACGCCTTTTTAGGCATCGCCAAAATCTACTACTAGGGTAAACCCCTATATCCCAAAGACTCTTTTTGCGTTTTGGATTATTGTTTCAGCTACTTCAGGCTCGGGTAAGCTTTTGATTTCAGCTATTTTTTTAACGACTTCTGATACATAAACGGGTTCATTTCGTTTGCCTCGGTAAGGCACCGGAGCGACATAGGGCGCATCGGTTTCGGTTAGAATCATCTCAAGTGGAATCTCGCGGATAATAGATGCGTAGTCCACGCCGGAGCCGTCTTTTTTCGACGGATAAGTAATAGCTCCGGTAAAAGAAAGTGTAAAACCAAAATCCAAGAACGCCTTGGCGTCTTCCAAACCCCCCGCAAAAAAATGCACGTCACCCCTTGCCCCGCCAGAGGCAGGGTGAACTTTTGCATATTGTTTTAAAATTTCTAAGGCATCCGCATAAGCATCACGCTGTGGGGTTACCTGCCCTGAGCCTGTCGAAGGGTTGCGAATGTGAAGCATCAAGGGCTTACCAAATTCATTCGCGAGTTCTATCTGCGCAATGAAAGCTTTTTTTTGTTTGTCAATTGATTCTTCATCGCATCTATAATAATCCAGCCCACACTCCCCTATGCCCACCACTTTCGGATTTTTTAAAAGTTCGCGGTATGCATCCTTATCAAAAACTTCTCCACGGGAAGTGAATTCTCCTCCTTCTTCTCCCAACTCTTTCTTATCGTGATAAGACTTGCCTGTATGAATCGGATGAAGCCCGATAATAGCGTACACTCCTTCGGGATATTGCTCCGTCATCGCAACTGCACGCTTTGCAGTATCTAATTGCGTCCCCACATTTATCACCCAAGTCTCCGCCTGGAGCGCGCGTTTTATCACTGCATCTCTATCTTCATCAAAAGCGGAGAAATTAACGTGAGCATGGATGTCTATGTATTTAGGCATTAATCTTTTCTTAAAAATAAAGGTTCTTTTGGTTTCTTATTTTCTATAACTAATCTTTGTATCTTTTTAGCAGTCTCAGGCAACAATGGTTCAAGCTGGTGGGCAAATCTTAGTAAATGACTTAATACAAATGCGATATCCTTTTTTGCTTGTGCTTCATCAGTCTTAATTTTTTTATAAGGTTCAGTATTTTGAATATAAACATTTAATGCACCCACACTTTCATCAAAATTTTCCCAAAGATTATCCATCACTTTCTTTAAATCAAAACTGTTGTAAGCGGAATCCCAAACTCCGGGGTACCCATGAAAATTCTCAGCAATTTCATTCTCACCTAAATAATCTTTCCAAATAACACCATAATTAACTGCCATAGTCATAACACGACTTACTAAATTCCCTAGTCCATTCGCTAACCCCGAATTATAGGCGTCTTTGAATCGCTCTATGGTAAACGGCGAGTCTTCGAAAGAAGAAATTTCGCGGAGGAGAAAATAACGGAGCGCATCGGTACTGTATTCTTCGACGATTCCCCGTGGATCAACCACATTGCCGAGAGTTTTACTCATTTTCACTCCCCCATCGGCAGTAACAAAACCGTTCACCACTATTTGATGAGAGTTTGGGAACCCTCCGGCCATGAGCATCGCCTGCCACATCGCCCCTTGAAAACGGGTATTATCTTTCCCGCAGTACTGGGTGGGATTGCCCCGCGTCCAATATTTTTCAAATTGCTCTTTGTTGTTTATCCAGTCGAGAGTATTGATATAGTTTGTGAGCGCGTCAAACCACACATACATCACATGCTCCGGGTCGTCCGGCACCGGTATTCCCCAAGGCATTTTGGACTTTAGACGAGAGATGGAAAAATCCTGCAAACCGCTTTTCACAAAATTCTTCATTTCGTTAAAGCGAAATTCCGGCACCACAAAGTTTGGATTTTTGTCATAAAACTCTGTAAGTTTGTCGGTGAAAGCGGAGTACTTGAAAAAATAATTTTCCTCGGAAATTGTTTCTAAGGGTCGGCCAGGATGCTCGGGGCACTCACCGTTTTCATCCAAATCCGAATCAGTCTTCTCGCTTTCACAACCTACACAATATTTTGCTTCATACTTGTCTTTATAAATATAACCGTTCTCCGCTACTTTGCGCCAAAACTCTTGCGCTCCCGCTTCGTGATTTTTGTCCGTAGTGCGAATAAAATGAACATCGTCCGACACGCCAAACATTTTTAGCTGTCCCCTGAATGTTTCAAAGCCAGCATCCACAAATACTTGCGGGTCTTGCCCCGCCTCTTTGGTCTTATTGTAAATTTTCACGCCGTGCTCATCGGTGCCGGTGTTGAAAAAGACATCATACCCCACAAGTTTTTTATATCTCGCGATAGTGTCTGCCCGCACAAACTCGAGCGCATGCCCCATGTGGAGCGGAGCGTTCACGTATGGAAGTGTTGTAGTAATATAAAAACTTTTAGCCATTTCTTTGCTCCGGATGCTCCTTGATAAAAATTTTTCTTTTTTCTAAATCGCCCAAAAGTTCCATAAAGAATACCGCGACTGGCACCGAGAGCACCAAGCCCCAAAATCCTCCAAGTTGATATCCGATTAGGACTGCCAAAATAACCACCAAGGGAGAAAGTCCTACCACTTTGTTGATAATAAGCGGGGTAAAGAGGAATGATTCAAACTGGCTCACAATCGTGTAAATCGCGGCAACGATAAGCGCGCTGGTAATTCCTTCCGAAATAAAAGCGAATGAAATGGCAGGGATAACCGCGATAAGCATCCCGTAAGGCACCAGAGTCATAATCCCGGCAATGATAGAAAGAAGTAAGGCATACTCTATACCCACCAAGGAAAGAGCGAGATAGATCAAGACCGCAACGAGAAGTCCCGCGAGAAGCTGCCCCCGCACCCAAAGCGCTATTTTTTTCTGGGAGCGATGCCAAAGGTCAACCGCGTAGTCTTCGTACTTGTTCGGAATTATAATTCGCAAAAAGTTTTCTATACCTTTCTCTTGAATAGAAAGATAAAAAGAAATTATGAAAATAAGAACCACGTTGAAGATACTGCCAAAAGCGATAGAAAGAGTCTGTAAGAATCCAGTTGAAAGATTCTGCACAAAAGCTTTGGAGGTCGCAAGTAAGTTCCCGAGCGATATGCTATTGCCGGAAAAACTCGCCACGATATCTTTGGCGCCGGAGAATTCCTCGCTTTTAAAATAATTCAATATGCCTACGTCCGGCACATATTTTGAAAGCAACACCGAGAGGTTATAGACTTCTGTCAAAAGAAGCGGAGCGAAAGCGTAAAAAATTCCCAGAAAAATTAAAAAGAAAAAAATATAGGCGATGACAACCCCGAACACGCGATCAATTTTAAATTTCCTGAAAAAAGGCACCGCGGACTCCATAAATGAAGCAATCACGATTGAGGTTAATAAAATCAAAGCTAAATCCCTCAAAACCCAAAGCACCGCAACCACAATCAAAACCAAAACTGCGCGGATGAGAGTGCCGGTGGATAAGGAAACAAATTTAAAATTATTCCCTTCGTTCATAGCTATATGATAGCACAGAAATTCATGATTTTACACCTTTTAGAATTTAAGGATTTCAAAGAACTTCTTCTCTTCCTTAAATGGACCGATGAGGGCTAGATTTAAATTTTTGTTTTTAAAAATCTCACCGGCTAATTTTTGGACATCACGGGCAGTGACCTTGCGAAGTTCTTTGGCTTTTACATCCGCCAAAACTATTTTTTTCTTCAAAAGTTCTTGACCACCGTAAAAATTTGCAATGTCGTCAGAGGATTCGAGTGAGAGCTTCATATTGCCTATCAAACATTCTTTGGTTTTCTCTAATTCCTCTTTGGGTACTTCAAAATTTTTGAGCCTATTGCATTCTTCCAATACCGCCTCTACTACCTCATGAATCCGTTTATTATCTACGCCGGCGGAAATTTGGAAAAAGCCGTGGTCGGTATAGGCGTCGTTATAACTTCTCACATAATATCCCACCCCCATATCTTCACGTAATTTTTGAAATAATCTGGAACTCATTCCCCCGCCCAAGACTCCAGAGAGAATTGTAAGCGTCGGATTCCATTTGTGGAATAAATCATAAGTTCGCACACCGAGCACAAAGTGCGTTTGGTCTGTTTTTTTGAACTTAACTAAAACTTTTGGTTTTGTTTGTTTTTCTTTTGTTTTTAGTTTTGTATTTTTTCTGCTGTTTTTTATAGAGCCAAAAACTTTATTTACTTCTTTTAAAACTTCTCGCTCGCTGATTTTGCCAGCCACCACTAAAGTTGTCGCCCTGGGCACATAGTGCTCACTCTTGTATTTCACAAAGTCCGCTCGCTTCATGCGCCTAATATTTTCTTTCTCACCCGCAATGTTCCATCCTGCCGGCTGGTCGCCATAAAGTAATCCCATCATCAAGTCCTGCACATGGCGAGATGGCGTATCTTCATACATATTTATCTCCTCAATTATCACCCCTTTTTCTTTTTCAATTTCCGGTTCTGGAAAAGTGGAATTGAGATAAATATCCGACACAATATCAAATATCTGCTTGAAATGTCGCGCATCACTCTTCCCATAATACCCAGTATATTCCTGCGCGGTAAAAGCGTTGTATTCGCTCCCAAGCGCGTCTAATTCTTTGGAAATGTCTATCGCTTTTGGACGCTTGGCAGTCCCTTTGAAGCACATGTGCTCTAGAAAATGCGAGACGCCGTTTATCCTCTTGGTCTCATACTTGCTTCCCGCTTCCACCAAGACCAAAACCGTGACCGTCGGATTATCCTTCATCGGCACTATTACAACTCTAAGTCCGTTTTTTAGAATCTTCTTCGAGAATTTCATTCTTAGTTTAGTTTTTCTTTCAAATAAGAAATCAACTCTGAAACTTTTATTCTCTCTTGTTCCCCTGTATCGCGGTCTCGGATGGTGACAGTGTCATCGGTTAGTGTGTCAAAATCAATTACTATACACCAAGGCGTGCCGATTTCGTCTTGACGACGATAACGCTTGCCGATGTTGCCGTTGTCGTCCCACGCTACTCGCCCAAACTCTGTTTTAAGTGTTCCAAAAACTTTTTCAGCATACTCTACGAGCTCGGGTTTATTTTTCAAAAGTGGCGAAACAGCGCAAATCACTGGCGCAATATTAGGCTTGAATTTTAGAAATGGACGCTCTGGATCTACTTCATTATAAGCAGAAAGCAAAACCGCAAGAATCGCTCTCTCTACTCCAAAAGATGGCTCTATGACATGGGGCACCATTTTCTCTCCTTTCTCCTCGTCTATATACTCAAGCTTGTGCACTCCTAGATCAAAATCCGTCCGGTAAGCAAGCCCAAAAAGTTCTTTTTTGCCGAAAGGAAAATCAAATTCAAAATCTACTGTTCGCTTGGAATAATGCGCGCGGTCAGCATCTCCGACTTCTAGCTCACGCACTTTACTCATATCTATACCCACAGACTCCATCCACTCCAACATTTCATCCTTAAAATATTCAAAATATTTCTGCCAATCTTCAGGGCGTATAAAATATTCTATTTCCATTTGTTCAAATTCTCTTTGGCGGAAAATAAAATCCCGTGGAGCAATTTCATTTCTGAAAGCTTTTCCAATCTGAGCCATACCAAAAGGAAGTTTCGGATGATGTGCGTCAACTGTATTTTTAAAATTAACAAACATACCTTGAGCAGTTTCAGGACGCAAATATGACACCATGGCTTCCTCTCCTGCACCCACTTGTGTTTTAAACATTACATTAAATTGCTTGCCGTCCGGAGTTGGATCCAAAAATCCAGCAACATGTCCCGACGCTTCCCAAACTTTTGGATTCATGAGTATCGCCGCGTCTATACCATACATATCGCGCCGAGACTCTACAAATTTTTTCCACCAACTTTGCTTGATATTGTTTTTTAGCGCCACACCCAAATGCCCAAAGTCCCATGTCCCCGCGAGCCCGCCGTAAATCTCGGAACCTTGAAAAATAAACCCGCGCCTTTTGCAAAGCGAGACTATTTTTTCCATTAGCTCACTTTCTTTCTTGTTTTTATCCTTGTTTTTATCTTTATCTTTCATTTTACTTTACAACTTTATAAACTTTCTACTTTATAACTTATCTATTCCACCACTCGCGCCCCATGTAGAGGAAAACCTGGGTCATTCTTCAGGTCGGTATTAAGTGAAGGTTTATTAACTCTGGCGTTTGCATTGGCAAAGTCGTCATGCCCGATCAAGGTCGTGTTGTTTATTATTACTGGCGCTTCACCCACCTGAGAAAGCGAGGGAGAGAGAGCAATCTGAAAAGAAATTTCTTTTGGAATACTTGTAATGCCAGCTCCTCTTGCGATATTCCCTGCGTTCCAAACTATTTCTTTAGTGGAAGGGTTATAAGTCAAATCTTCACTAGAAGGAAAGACTGGTCCAACAAAGCGTGTCCAAGGAGGCAAAGTCGAGCGCACTTGAGTTTTTGAAACATTGTTAGCTGTATTTGAAAGTGTCCAAACTATTGTATAAGTGGTTTCTTCTTCTACTTTGGGTGGTATTGGTCCTGTGTTTTCAAAGGTCCCTGAAAAATGAAGCGCTTTAGCTACAAATCCTATATCAGAAATTATTCTGATTATTTTCGTTTCCGAATTTTTAAGTTCCTTGCTGATATTCCCTTCAAGCGGTTGCTTGGCGGAAATAGATACCTCTATTTTTATAGAAGGATCTAAAAGTATCCCTCCTATCCCAGAGAAAAGAGGAAGAGACGAGAGAGAAAAAGCCACTGAACCACTATCGCCTGCATCAACTTCGGCAAAAACATCATGCGAATTTTTGTCCCAAATGATTACATCTTCCAAAGAATTGTAAAATCCTTGTTGTGAATCTATAGTTTTTCTATTCACCGCATTGCCGGAAATTTTAGCACGTATAGATAAATCGCTTATCTTAGTCCCTAGATTATTTACCCAACTGATTTGCCCTTGGATAGGCGATTGAGAAGATGTGGCGTATTCTCTATCCAACACGCCGTTTACAAGAAGTTCGGCCGCAATAAAGGGACGCTCTATCATAACCGTATGAGTCAAAGAATTATAGACAACTTCAATCAAAGATTTATCACTACTTGACTGCAGTCCACTTGAAATGTGAAAAGTTTTTTCTTCACCGTCAAAGACATCCACCATTTTGCCGAACAATTTTATATCATACTCGTCACCCGGTTTCATTTCTCCTACATCCCAAACATTATTGCCTAGTGAAGGAGCAGGTAGGGCAGAGATAAAAACAAAACCAACAGGATAATCCACCCGAAGTAACACATCACGCAAAGTTCTATCTGAATTTAAACTACTTTTTATATCAAAAGTTATATCTTGATTCGGACTCACCTCGCTCGGAGCGGATACCAGGATATCTATGGGAGTAGAATTGATGGATACTTCATAAAGTTTCTCCTTTACAAAAATAGCGTTCGTTCCCTCCACTCTGTATTCAATAGAAATTCGAACAGGTCTGATACTACCTTGGGTACCGAAAAGAACTATCTCCATATTCTGATTCCGTACAGCACCCGGAAGAATAGAGCCGAGTGATTCACGAATGCGCTCGGTGTCCTGCGATAAATCCCCTTCGGAACCTCTCGGATACTCTACCACCAAATCAACCAAGTCTAGAGCTGTGTTGTTTTTATTTATTATCTCTATTTGAAGTGAAAGTTCTTCCCCGCCATTGGTAAAAGTGTTACCGAATACGGAAATACTGATATTGTCGTTCGAAACAACATTACCTCCCCAGAGGAACATATAAGCAACATAAGCTAGAGCCAAAACAAAAAAACCAACCGAAAAAAGAAAAAACTTTTTAAATATGGATGTTTTTAGAAAAAATTTCTTTACTCCCACGGGTTCTTTTTTTTCATTCCCCCAAGTTTCAGGAACTTCTTTTCTTTTTGTATGCGAAAAACTATCGCGATACTCTATTTTTGTCTGATAGTTTTTGCTAAAGAGCTTGTTTTTCAACTCCTCCAGCTTATTTAGCTTCTCTTTGTCATGAGGCGACATTCTATGATTATAGCAACAAAAGAGGAGCATGAACAAGTTTGCTTGTTTTATGTCCGAACATAGTTGCTAAATGGTACTTCATATAGCATAAACTATAAGTGTGTCTCGCGAAGGGCTTGATTAATTTGACGCAATATCTTTGCTCTATTCTTAGAAACTTCAAACACTAAATCCTTCTCTAGGGGAGAAGTTACGACGCTTTGCGAGTGTTCTTTGCTACCAATATAGCCCAAGTGGTAAAGGACTCGGAGCACAAGCAACACTTCTCCATTGCGCAGTTCTTCTATACCTTTTGCATTTTCTAGAACCCGAAGTCCTCGGATGAGATCAAAGAAAAGCGCTTCGTTTTTCTCTTCCCCAGCGAGAAGTCTCCGCAGTAGTTTTGCGAGATTGGCAAAAATTCTTAATGCGTCTTTATTTTCTAAAATATCTTCAAGCTCTCCGGTCTTGGAAGCCGTCGTCACGCGCCAAAAATCTTTTCCGCGGACGAGGTCTAGATTGATATAAGAAAAATCCTGCAAAGTGTAGCGAAGTTTGGAAGAGAGTTTGCGTACCCCTTGCGCCGAGGCATACACCAGCCCGAGCTCGCGAGTAAAAATATAAAAACACTTCCCCGCCTCGCCGTAGTTCCGGCTTCCCAAAATTATTCCCTCCGTGTGATAGATGTGATGCATTTATAATTCTTCAACTTTGCCAATTTCTAATTTTTTAAATCCGATTCCAACCTTTGATAGGAAATGTTCTGGAATGCCGTAGATAAAAGTAGCAAAAGGTTTGAGTGTTGCATCGTGAATAGGGAAACAAACTCTAGGCTTGAGTTCTTTTGCATAATCGATAGCGTCTTTCATTTTCATCCAAGGACCTAAAACCGGCAAAGCCAATATGTCCACTTTTGCGTTCGGTAAATTAAAAGAATCCCCCGGGTAGCATAGAGAATCAATCATAAAGCCGGTATTTTGCACTTGGCCGTAATCTTCATAAATCTGCGCATGCATATTACCAAAACCTTTTATTGAAATACCACCAAAATCATAATCCTCGCCGTCTTCAACTTTAGTAAAATTTATACCTGCAAGAGTTAATAGTTTGCCCACAGAAGTGTTTGTTATCACAATCGCATCTGGGTTATTTTTCAAAATTTCTTTCAAAGTATCAATATGCAAATGATCTGAATGCTCGTGAGTAATAAGTATGGCGGAAATTCCTTTCTCTAAAACCGAATCTCCCCCATAATCAAAATGACTCGGATCCGTCATAATCCTTTTGCCATTAATTTCTACCACAAAACAACAATGTCCTAGTTTTTTGATTTTCATACCCCTATTTTAACACATCCTCAATTGCACCTACTAAATTAAGCGGACTGTCGATAATTTTGGTTGGCCCAGCTTTTTCTAATTCTTCTTTACTTTGAAAACCCCAGGTGACAGCGATTGCCTTCACCCAGCATTTCCCGGCTTCATTTATGTCTCCTGCCGTATCAGTGATATATACAGCATTTGTGGGAGAAATATTATATTTCTTCAAAAGATAATTTATTCTGCCTGCTTTCGAACGCAATATTTCATAACCCATAACATCCGCAAAATATTCTCTTATACCCTTCTCTTCTAAAAAACTTATGATTGTTCCGCTCGACATGGAAGAAATCACAGACAAAATATATTTCTTAGCCAAAATTTGCACTTTGCCATATAAAACACTGCTAACCTCTGATACGACGTTTACAAAAACCCCACTAAAATCAAATATCACCAGTTTTTTATTTTCCATAGTTATTTTTCAATATTAGCTTTAAACCTCAACCCACTAATTTCAACTTCTACCCAAGCATCATCTACAAATTTTATTTCCTTTATGCCTGCTGTCTTTTTTATTTCTTCTTGCCACTTTTCTATCAACCCTCTACCGACTTCTTCGATAGCAACAGCTAAAGCAACCATATCACTAGGTACAAGCCCTTCTTTTTTTCGTAAATCCTGAATAAATCTAATAAATTCACGACGTTGCCCTTCTTCTTTCAACTCCGGTGTAATTTCAAAATCCAAACTTATACCTTCTTCATGCTCGTGATATTTTATTTCTTTTATATTCAATTCATCTTTCAGAATTTCTTCATACACGCTGTCAAGTTTGTTTTTGAGTATCGCGGAGGCAAGTGGTTGCCTTACCGGCACATTTTTCATCTGCCTTTCTTTGAGCCCGAGAGACACAATCTCACGAAGCATTCTCATATTCTTAAGAATTAGAGAATTGCTTTTGCTTGCCTTGGGTCTGTCTGCGCAGGCAGGCCATTCGGCTAAGTGCACGCTCTCCGGGTCGTTCTCATTCTTCAACTTCTGCCAAATATCTTCTGCGGAGAATGGCGCAAAGGGTGCAAGAATCTTTGCTAAATTTTTGAGTACAAAATATAAAGTCTGCTTGGCTTCAACGTCTCCTTCCTTGATGCGCTCGCGCGAGCGTCGCAGATACCAAGTAGAAAGGTCGCCCACAAATTCACGCACAGCGCGCACCGGCTCGAGTAACTTATAACTATCCAAACTTCTAGTACTCAATTCAATAAGCTCATTGAGTTTAGCCAAAATCCATTTATCCAAAACGTTGCTAGATTCTAGATTAGAGATTTTAGATTCTAGGAACACATCTCGGTAGAGCTCATAAAACGCAAGCACATTATAAAGCAGTCCGAAAACTTGTCGATTGAGGTCAAGCACGGTCTTCTCGTCAAAATTTTTACTCTCCCCGGGCGCGTTCACCGAATACATCCAAAGACGCAGAGTGTCTACCCCATATTTCTCAATCATCTCCCACGGGTCTATAACGTTGCCCAGAGACTTGCTCATCTTTTTGCCTTTGGCGTCAAGCAAGTGCCCGAGACATATCACATTTTTATACGCAAGCCCTCGCCCCATGAGAATCCCAATCGCATGAAGTGTATAAAACCACCCGCGAGTTTGGTCTATGGCTTCCGAGATAAAGTCAGCAGGATATGCTAAATTAGCTTTATTAAAAATTCTTTTCCAAAATGGCTTGCCCTGAGCATAGTCGAAGGGATAATGGTCTTCGGCAAAAGGCATCGCGCCGGAATCAAACCAAACGTCTATCACTTCTTTAGCTCTCACCAATTCTCCTCCACAATCGCACCCAAGTTTTATTTCATCAATGTATGGTTTATGCAAATCAAGCTCACCCTCGCTGTCGTGCGGAAATGATGAAAAAAGTAATTCTTGAATTTCAGAATTATCAAAGTAATGAAAATTCCTTGAATTTGAAAGAAGCTCTAGTGTCTTTACAAGGTCAAGCCTCTTCGCTGAAGCCACCAAGAGCCAAGCTGGACCTCCGTGGGTAATTATTAATATCTTTTTGTCTTTATATTTTTCTTCTATCTCAAAGAGGAACTGCATCATGCGACGCCTCACATCCTTATACGACTCATCACCCTCGTTGGCCCTGTCGAAATTCTTTATGGTCTTAGGATATGCGTTGTGGTACTCCATCCATGATTTTCCTTCATAAGAAGGCACCATCATTTCACCCAGTCTATCGTCTACAACTATTTGCTCGTCTTTGAGGTCTAGCTCCTCTTTCACAACTTGTGCCGTCTCGCGAGCGCGGTTGAAAGGAGAAATGAAAACCAAATCAATACTTTCTCTTTTTAGTTTTTGAATGTTGACCCTCGTTTCTTTTTTACCCTGTTCCGTCAAATGGCTCCCACTATTTATTTTTGTGCTTACTAAATTCTTTACATTCGTAGTCGTCTGCCCATGGCGCATTACAAAATACTGATTGCCGGAGCGCTTTGCGCGTTTCGCTACCTCTTCCACACTGCCGAGTGTATGAGTCTTGCCACAAGAAACACAGTGCCAAACTGGAAGTGGCGTCCCCCAGTATCGCTCGCGGGAAATCGCCCAGTCTTTTATTTCACGAAGCCACTCCCCAAATCTGCCATCTTTGATATGCTCCGGCTCCCAAGCAATTTTTTTGTTTTCACTGATAAGCCGATTTTTTATTTTAGGGTCCGACATCCGGATATACCAAGAATCTCGCGCATAGTAGATAAGCGGAGTTTTGCATCGCCAGCAATGCGGATAAGAGTGCTCATAGAGTTCTTTCTTGAAAAATAGATTTTTGTCTTGGAGATATTTGATGATATCCACGTCCATCGTCGGCTTGCCGTCCTCACTTTTTTCTTTCACAAACCTCCCTTCCAAAAAGTCCGTGCCTTTCACGAAGTTCCCCTGTTCATCCACAAGGTGATACTTCGGCAAACCCACTTTGGTACCAAGCTCAAAGTCATCCTGCCCATACATTACAGCTGTATGCACTATTCCTGTACCGTCCTCCGTGGTCACAAAGTCTGCACTGTAAACTTTATACGCGTTTTCAATTTTCTCTGGCTTGGCATTTTTGATATAAGGGAAAAATGGTTCGTATTCCATACCCACCATTTCCTTCCCCTTGTGTTCTGCAATAACCTCATAACCCTCACCCAATACTGAAAGACTATTTTTAGCGACAACGAGAATTTCTTCTCCTACCTTCGCTTCTACATAATCAATATCTGCTCCCACTGCGAGCGCGACGTTGCCGGGCAGAGTCCATGGAGTTGTGGTCCAAGCAATGAAGTATCCATTTGGAAAACCTTTTATTCGAAACTTCGCATAAATAGAAATATCTTTCACCGTCTCATACCCTTGAGCGAGTTCGTGCGAGGAAAGCGCTGTACCACAACGCGGACACCAAGGCACGACTTTGTAATCTTTGTACAGCAGTTTTTGTTTGTCTATTTCTTTAAAAATATTCCAAACAGACTCTATGTAATTATTTTGATATGTGATATATGGGTCTTCAAGGTCCACCCAGTACCCGATACGGTCGGTAAATTTCTCCCAAAGGTCCACATATTCCCAAACTGACTCTTTGCATTCTTGATTGAATTTCGCGATGCCATATTCTTCAATCGCTTTTTTGGAATTGAGCCCCAGCTTTTTCTCCACCGCAAGCTCTACCGGAAGCCCGTGCGTATCCCAGCCTCCTTTCCGGCGCACATGATACCCCTGCATAGTTTTGTAACGCGGAATTGCATCCTTGAATGCCCGCGCTTCCAAATGATGAATCCCGGGTTTCCCATTTGCCGTCGGCGGACCTTCGTAAAAAACAAATTCTTTTCCCCCTTCTCTTTGGCTCAAAGATTTTTGGAAAATTTTATTCTCACGCCAAAATTCTAAGATTTTTTCCTCCCGCAGTGCATGTTCTGATTTACTATTTTTTCCAGTCATTACTGACTGATTTTAACATAAAAAATAAGGGTTTACATCTTCTCCGGAGCTATGATGCCGAGGAGGTGCAGGCCTTTTTTGAGGACTATGGTAAACGCTTGAGTGAGTGCTAGGCGATAAGGCGAAAGTGGGTCTTCTGGGGTGGCGATTTTTTCATTGGCGTAAAAAGCATTATACATACGAGAAATTTCTATCAAATAGTTTACAATATAGTGCGGTTCGAACTCTTGTGAGGCGCGAAGGACTGCTTCGGGAAAACGATAGAGCATTTTCTCAAGTTCTCCTGCATTCTCTGGCAACACATCAAAACCATGCTTTATACCAAACTCTTCTCCCCTTTTCAAAACAGATTGTGCTCGCGCATAGGAGTATTGGAGATATGGACCCGAATCCCCCTCAAAAGAAATTGATTTCTCAAAATCATACACGATGTCGCCACCGATGGCTTGTTTTAAAATAGAATATTTTATAGCTGAGACGCCCACAGCGCGGGCAACGAATTCCAATTCTTCATCGGAGAAAAGCCGGTCTTTTATTTTTCCTAAGATTGCCGAACGTGCATCCGCAAGCAAGGACTCCCCAGTGACAACGTTGCCTTTCCTCGAGCTCATCTTGCCTTCCGCAAAACGCATCATGCCGTGAGTGATGTGTTTCATTTTGCCGGCTAAGTCCGGATACATAAGCTCTATTGCTTGGCAAACAACTTTCATATATTCAGCTTGCTCCACCGCCGTCGTCACAATAGAAAGATTTGGATTTTCTTTTTCAAATTTAGTGACGGTAAGCCCAATTTCTTTAGTCTCGTAAGTCGGAAGGTCTTTGGAATTTATAAAAACGCGGGTGTGGAGCTTGGGGTCATATTTCTCGGCGTGAAAAACCACTGCGCCGTCCGAAAGCTCAAAAATCTGGGGATTCCTTTTTACAATCTCCAAACCAATCGGCGCCATCTCGGACTCCATAAAATAATGGTCAAACTTTGTGCCGAGCATCGCATAAATCTCGTCGAAAGCCTGCATCGTCACCTTGAAACCCCAATCGTAAATTTTATTTATTTTATCGTCCGTATTTTCGTAAATTTTTTTGTTGATTGAATCTATCATGTGCTTTGCTTCAGGATTATTCTCGTAAGCTTCCGCGCCCTCTGCATAGCACTTACCAATATAGTGCGCGACAGAACTAAAATGCACGGAGTCCTCCATCATTTCTTTCGTCTCTTTTTCATTCTGCATCAGTGCCCAAATGGCTTTGGCGACATGTGGACCCACATCGCCTTGGTAATTCGCGCGCACCACTTCCGCGCCAGAGTATTCCATGATTCTAGAAATACTCTCACCAATAGCGTTACTCATCAAATGCCCGATGTGAAAAGGCTTGAAAGGGTTCGGCTGGGTGTATTCCACCATCACCTTTTGACTTTGATATAGCTCGTTGTGTCCGAAAGCCGGGAATTGAATTATGTCTTTAACGCTGTCAAAAAAGAAACTTGGTGTAAGATAGAAATTTATAAAACTACTCTTTTCTTCAACTTTCTGAACTTCAGAAAATTTATTGCTCTGCATAAAATGCAGGCCGGTTTGAAAAATTTTTGTATAATCTTCTAAATGTATATCCGGGTGATTTTTTTTAAAATTTGCAATGAGCTGATGTAGATTTACACATGAATAATCGCCAAATTCAAGATTTTTTGGATGCTCCAATTTAATATCCTGCTCTGTGATATCAGTAATATGCACTTTTAATGAATCAGCGACTAGTTTTTTTAATTTATCTTCTATAGTTTCCATCATTTATGCCCAGTGCTTCCTTCGCGCCCGTGCCCACGCACGGTGTCTGTTAGCTCTGATACTTCTACGATATCACAATCCTCAAATTTTTGTATTATCATTTGAGCGATTTTGTGTCCTTTTTCTAATATCACTTCTTTTTTGGAAGTGTTGAGAAGACACATTATTATTTCTCCTCTATAACCTGCATCTATCACCCCGCCAAAAACTTTTAGTCCGAGGTTAAAAGATATGCTAGATTTATCCCAAATAAGCCCGACGTGGCCTTCTGGAATTTCAATCGCCACGCCTGTGTGAACACGTTCTTGTTTACCGGGTTTAAATACTACTGTTTCTGTAGCATAAAAATCGAAACCCGCATCTCCCGGATGCCCCTTGGTTGGCAATTTCGCATCTTCTTTTAATTTTTTAACTTTGATTCGCATATTATATATTATAGAAAACTTTTAAATCTTGCATAAGACCAACAAAATCATCAGGTTTATCTTTAATATATTGACCAAGCTCTTGTTTAGAAAACCATTTCAACTGCTCAACCTCATCTTCTTTTGGAATTAACTGCGTACTCCTTTGAATCTGAGCGGTATATAATTGACAAAATCTTTTACCAACATTTGTCTTGCCGTAAAATTTATTTGACTCATAAATGAGTACATCTTTTAAGCCTATCTCCTCTTCCATTTCTTTGTAAGCATTACTCTCATAAGTCTCACCTTCTTCTACTCCGCCAGCAACTGCCGGCCCCCACTTTCCAGGATTTTTCTTTTTGGTTAGCTTTCTTTGTTGAAGTAAAATATTTTCATTTTCATCGGTTATCCAAATTAAACTTACACGCATAATATCATCAGGACCACATTCATCTCTTTCCTTATAACCTATAACTTCATCCTGTTCATTTACAATCGGAATTCTCATAAACAAATATTATCACACTCAAAGTTTAAAAGTAAGTATACTCAATGGCAACACGTGTTGCCATTGAGTAATGATTATAATTATATTGATATATCTTATATATCCTATATTCTAAAGTACTTGCACAGCTCATCTTCATTTGTAATATGTAACACAACCGCAAAATGTACGTATCTCCCCACTTTCCAATAATTAGCTATAAAATCTATCTCCTCTTGGCAAGGATATGGATACACCCAAACACTATCGTTAAACTTCACACAACCCATTTCTCGCATCTTTTCTCTAAACGCATTTCGCGCTTTTGTCATTTTGTTCGGTATATCAAATAAAATCATACGCCACCTACGATCCCAGATTTTTCTTTTTTTAAGGCCTAAATTTTCATAATCAAATCGCAAGTATATTTCTCTGCCATCTTCGGTTAAAACAAGCTGATGTTTTTTGCCAACTTTTTTGATTTCTACCAATTTCTGCCTGCGCAACCTGTACAGATCTCTTTTAATTTTATCTTTATCTTCCTGAAAACCAAAAATGGTTTTGACCAACCTCTGGGTTAAACCAAAACTTGTGCGCTGGTTAGAAAGAGCAACAGCAATACCCACGCCCATCCCTAGGGCATATAATATTTTGCCCTTCGTAGACTCTTTATCAATAACTTTCATCGCATTTATATTATAAAATCATAGTATACCGAATGCAAACACGTGTTGCTATTAAGTAGACAGCATTACTTTGTTTTTATTTGCTGTATTGTTTCAGTTTCAATTCTCAAATTATTTCTTTAAAATTTTTTTAACTTTTTCATAAATCATTTTGTGAACCTCCTCGCGGGATAGAATCTCGCCCTCGGGCGCGCAGTCTATTTTCACCCAGTTTTTCTCTCTGCCAGCGAGCCAAAGCGCGCTTTTGCGGGAATTGACTAAAAAATTCACATCACTCTCGTGCACATCTCGGTGCCTCTTTAGGTACTCCCTTTTCATGCGGGTGTTGCGCTCTCTGATTAATTTCAAGGCGAGCTCCGTGGGCAAGGATAGGTAAAGAGTCGCGTTGGGCTTCGGCAATTTGAAAGTTTTGTATTCCATTTCGTTGAGCCATTCTATAAAAAGCACGCGTTTGGTGTCGTCCTTGATTTTACCGCCTTGATGGATTTGGTTTGAACTCACGTAGCGGTCGGCGAGGACTATGTAGCCCTTCTCGAGCCACTTCTCCATTTGCTCTTTAGACTCGTAGCGGTCGGCGGCGTAAGCGATGGAGGCGATTTTGGGGTGGATGCTGGTCCAATTATAGTATTGCTCGGAAAGGCAGTGGGCAATGAACCGGCCGAAAAAATTTTTGTAATACCTCGGAAAGTCTATGGTTCTCACTTTGTGACCGTCCCTCGCCAGCCGTTTACGCAACATTTCCACCTGCGTCGCTTTTCCCGACCCGTCCGTGCCGTCTATTACAACGAGTTTCCCTGGATAGTGAGTTTTTGACTTGTTAAATTTTTTATTTTTCATATAGATAATCTTTCTATTCAGCTACTGATTTCATTAACCCACCATCAACTATTAAATCCGTTCCGGTAATGAAACTTGCATTGTCACTTGCAAGGAAAAGTATAGCTTCGGCTATCTCGTGAGGCTCACCAATTCTGCCAATTAAAACATTTTTTACGTGTTTCCAAGTTTCTTCACTCCAAGTTTTGGCAAAAGCTGTATTTGTGTATCCGGGAGAAATAGAATTTACGGCAATATGCGGAGCATATTGTTTCGCAAGCCCGGCAGAAAGGGATTTAACTGCGGCTTTGGTAATACTATAAGGCATCCCCCAAACACTTACCTTGTCATCATGTGCGCGAACTGAAGCGATATTCACAATCCTCCCATATTTCTTGCTTTGCATATGAGGTATTACTTCTTGGCAGACATGGACTATGCCTAAAACATTCACTCGGAAAACATCCAACCAGTCTTCATCCACACTCTCCATAAAAGGCACGCGTTTTGGAATACCTACACAATTGATTAGGGCATCTATCCTTCCATATTTTTTTATCACTTCATCTACGCCAGCTTTTACAGCCTCCTTGTCCGTCACATCAAAAGAAACAGCAAAATCACCTAGCTCTTTTGCAAAACTTTGAAGTTCCGGAGTCATCTGCTTACCGTGAATCACAACAGTAGCCCCATATTCTTTTGCCTTTAGCGCTGTCGCATGTCCAATCCCACTTGAAGACCCAGTTATTAGAATTACCTTATCTTTAAAGTTCATATATTTATGATAACACAAATCTCGCAAGCTCATTTTTACAGGTACAATAATAACTCAAATGAAAAAGACCTATTTGGTTTACAGTGAATTCTATAGGAAAATTTATCTCCGTAGAAATTTTGCCTATACCTAGAGTTATGTGCGGGTCATAACTTTTTGCCTTGCTGTGCTTGGTTTTATAATCCCTAACCCATCCTATAGATATTTCATTAGGCGGGTTGAGACCAGAAAATTTATCCGCCGAAGAATCATAAGTGACAATTGGCTCTAGCACCCCCATAATTTTTTCGTGAAGATTTAATAGCTCTTCTGTTTTACTGATTCCAAATAAATTCATCCTGCCACCAGATATATTGTCTATAGAAAGAGTAATTGGCCTAAATTCTTGAATAGCACCTGAAAGCTTTCGTTTTAAATCTGGAACTTGAGATATCTTAATGATTCCCATTCCTAGGGTTATATGAGGATTATACCCATCTTCAAACTTAGGATAATCGCTTTGCAAAGACAACTTATTATTAACTTTTACACAAATATCCACCACCTTTTTTGGAAGAAGCAAAACTACATCAATCGCGATTTTATTTTCTTTAGTCATATTTTACCCCACTTTATCATTATAATGATTCCCGGATTTGTAATTTTCTATGCCGAGTTTTGTTTGTAAAAACAATGGTTCGGGTAAATTATCCAAATCATACCAATCCCAGCTTTCACATTTCTTTGGTTCTAGCACTTCTGGCTCTCCACTATCCCAATCTGCACTGAAAAAGATATTCATATAGTGTTTAGGCGCATAGTGCATGATATTGGCCACATGTACAAATTTTATATTTTTGATTTTCACTCCGCACTCTTCCATTACCTCCCGTCTTACAGCATCCTCAAACCCCTCTAGGTGCTCTAAGTGCCCACCAGGAGGCGAGTACTGACCTTCCCCGTGTAAACTTTTACGCTTCCCTAATAAAACTTTCCCGTCTTTGAGTATCATTACCCCAACCCCAACTTTTGTTATTTTTTCTTCGTCCATAAAACTTTATTTAACTAAAGTCGTTAAAAATTAAACTTCCCCTTTCCATTCGCTAATAAATTGTTTGATAAAACCTAGCATATACTCATGTCTCGCTTGGGCCATCTTTTTACCTGTTTCCGTATTCATGTTGTCTTTGAGTTTTATAAGTTTCGAATGAAAATGATGCAGAGTTGAGGAGTCTTTCTTTGATTCGTCAAAATATTCTCGGTCAAACGGACGCTCTGGAATCCACATTGGGACATTGTGGCTTCCTCCGAAAGTGAAAGTTCTACCTATACCTATCGCTCCGATAGCGTCTAGATTGTCGGTATCTTGTAAAATTAGAGTTTCAATATCTGAAACGGTTTTTCCTTCTTTGGAGAAATTGTATTCTTCATGGAATTCAATGCAGTGGAGAACATTATCTATTTTTTCTTTTGGAAAAGAAACTTCTTCTAAAAGCTTAGAAATAATCGGCAAAGAATCTTTGGGCGGGCAAAATTTACCCGTTTCTTTCTCCATAATTCTATGCACGTCGTGAAGAAAAGCAGAAATTCCTATAACCAACCTGTCTCCGCCTTCTTTTTCTTGGAGATGTAAAGCAAGATTATAAACTCTGTTTAAATGATAAAGGTCATGCCCCGTACTGTCTTTCCGAAACATTTTATGAATTTTATCCTCTAATAATTTTTTGTATTTCTCTAATTCGTCCATTTTATTCCGACTTTAAACTTTTCTAAGACTTCTTTAAAATACTTATCCATCGGCTCTAAATTTTTTAGTTCGGAAAGCGTCAGCCACTTAAAATCTAAATGTTCATCGCTCAACATTACTTCTCCGTCTGCAAAACCCACATACGTCAAACGAACAATATGCTTATGTGGTCTTATGATATCTTGCGCAGTAATAAGGTTTGGTTCGCCTTTAATTTGCAATCCAGTTTCTTCCATAACTTCCCTTTTTAAGTTTTCAAGTAAACTTGTGCCGGGATTTATCCTTCCGCCCGGAAAATCCCAATGTTTCGGAACATCTGTATATTTTTCTGGAGAACGACAAATTGTAAGATATTTATTATCTTTGTTTTTTAAAAAAATTTTTACCCCGACTTGAAGGTCCATAGTCTATACAAAATACTTTGGTATCGGAAACTTTTTGGCTAATGTTTTAATTTTCTTTCTGATTTCTTCTTTTTTCTTTTTATCGTCTTTGTTTTTCAGAGTCTCAATCATAAGCTCGGCGACGAGGGCGCATTCGCGCTCTTTAAATCCGCGGGTGGTGATAGCTGGCGTACCAAAGCGAATACCGGAGGGGTCTAAGGGCTTCCTTGTATCTCCTGCAATGGAGTTCATATTGAGAGTCATACCCACTTCGTCGAGCACTGTCTGCGCCTCTTTGCCCGTAACCCCAAGCGAACCAAAAACGTCCGCTAAAATCAGATGATTGTCCGTCCCCACGCCTA
>Ga0209542_10002116_pt1 | contig 45295 bp, 43 predicted proteins | sample RifCSPhighO2_01_FD_184028 | JGI IMG/M metagenome (GOLD analysis project Ga0209542, IMG submission 184028) | Soil microbial communities from Rifle, Colorado - Rifle CSP2_plank highO2_0.1 (SPAdes) (version 2) | ecosystem: Environmental > Terrestrial > Deep subsurface > Rock core/Sediment ...
TATGAAACCACGAAGCTTCATACAGCTCACCATTTGTTGTTGGCGGCGTTGCGGCAGGTGTTGGGAGTCCATGTGCATCAGCGAGGAAGCAATATCACCGCGGAGCGTCTCCGTTTGGACTTTTCTCATGCAGAGAAGCTGACGCCAGAACAACTCAAAGAAGTGGAAGATTTGGTCAATGAAAAAATCAACACAAATCTGCAAATGATTCGCAAAGAAATGCCCAAAGATGAAGCCGTGAACTTGGGAGCTGAAATGGAATTTGGCGTGAAATACGGCGATATCGTTTCTGTGTACATCGCGCAAGATACAGATGGAAACATGTTCAGCAAAGAGTTTTGCGGCGGGTCGCATGTGAACAATACAGGGGAATTGGGGCGTTTGCGTGTAGTCAAGGAAGAAGCAGTCAGTGCGGGCGTGCGAAGAATTCGCGCAGTGCTTGAATAGTTTGGATAAAAGAATAGTGATGCGCAAAAGGTTTTTTTGAATTCTTTTGTTTGTTTGGTACAATATATCTGCTATGGGGTTTCGCTTGTTTTCTTCTCATCCAAAATCGCAAACCGTTGCAGTGATGCATTTGGAGGATTCTTCGATATGGTATTGCGTGGCGACAAATGGGAGCGAAGGATTACAAATGCTTGCCGCGGGGAATAAAGAATTTTCTTCTCTCTATGAAGGAAATCCTTTGATTCAATTTGTCTCTGAAATTTCAGCAACGTATCGAATTGATCATCTCTTGATTTCTGTTTGCTTTCCTGCGCTGCAGGCGGTGTATTTTACATTCGGTTTCAAAAGAGGAGAAGGGCGCGAGCATAAGCCAATTGGAACCCATGAAAAACAGCAAATTCTCGATCAATTGTATGCGACTGCGGAATCTGAAATAAAGAAGATCGTTGCCGAACGGTCAGGTCTTCTCGCGAAAGATATTTTGATCAATCGTTTTGGAGTTTCCAAGGTAGAGATCAACGGGTATACGGTTTTGGATATTATGGGATGCGCGGGGAGTATGGTTTCGTTCGTTGTTTGGGCGGAGACGATTACTCAACAAATTGTTCAATGGCTCTCAAAACTTTCTTTGATCAAAGGAGCTCCTCGAATGGAAGCCGCGCATATCGCGCATGGGTTTGAATCGTTTTCTGCAAGGAGCGGGGGGAATGAAGCATACCTTTTCGTGGGCGCGGAAAAGTCCCAGTTGATGTATCTGGAAAATGGAGTATTGCTGCGTACGGCAATCATAGAGCAAGGAGGCAAGCAGTTCACGAGTACTTTGATGGATTCCATGCAGATGCACGAAAATACGGCTTTGGAATTGCAGGAACGATATTTTCAAGGCAAAGTGTCTGATGATTTGCGAGTTCGTATCCGAAAGCTGATGCTTCCTTGCGCTTCACGGATTGCCTCGAGCGTACAACAGGGAATGATGAGATTTGATATGCAGACAGCCGAACGTCTTTGGATTTGCGGGCCCTATTCACTTGGGCTTGAGTTGCAAGAAATGTTAGAGGAAACATTTCCGGATATGGATATTGCTTTTTTATATCCAAAGAACGTGAAATTTACCAAGCTGAAAAAAGTAATACAGTCAGCAGATCCTCGGTTTACGCCGATTCTTTTGTTGGCAATTTGGCATTATGAGCACAATAAAAAAAGTTATTGATATTTATCCTCCCGGAGTAGCGCGCGATTTTGAGAGTGGGAAAGAAGGATCAAAGCCGTCAATGGGCGGGAAGCGAGAAGGAAATTCCGCGCGCAACAGAAAAAGTTTTACCAAACCTTTCATAGGAGGATTGATAATGCTTGTGGTAGGGATTCCGCTCGTGGCAGGATTTGGGCCTTTGGGAAGTGTTACCATTGCCGTGGAACCTCGGATGGAAGATCTTCAGATGGAAGTTGCGGTGGTCGCGAGAACGGGAGAAACCGCGCCGCAGGTGGAAAAGCGAATTATTCCAGCTTTCATCCATGAAAAAACAGTAGAGGGGAGTCAGATTTTTGAAGCTACCGGCGTAAGGGAAAAAAGCGAGAAAGCTCGGGGAGTTATTCGGGTGTATAATACCAATACAAGCGCTTCGCAAACATTGGTGACAGGCAGCCGCTTTATTTCAGAAGATGGAAAACTGTTTCGTTCGGCGAACGCCGCGAAGATTCCGGCTCAACGCCAAGAGAAAGGCCGCGCGGTTGCAGGAGAGGTTGATATCGAAGTGATCGCCGCCGAAACAGGAGAGTCATATAACATTGAACCATCAAATTTTTCTCTTCCAGGGCTTGTGGGATCTGCTCTCTACACCAAGATTTACGGCAAATCTTTTCAGTCCATGAAGGGAGGAGCGGAAAGCGAAGTTCCTGTGGTAACGGCCGGGGATATCAAAAACGCCCAAGACCGCACAGTTGCTCAATTGAAGGCAAAAGCCACCGCTCAAGTGCAGAGCGAATTACCAGAGAGTTTTATCGCGGCTGAAGAATCGCTGATCACGGAAGTTCTTGAATCTGGAACAGAAGCGAAAGAAGGCAATGAACTCAAACATTTTACCTATAGTGCTTCCGTGGAAGCGAAAATTCTGGCATTTAAGCGAAGCGATGCTGAAGCGCTGGCGCATACGCTTTTAGATGCTTTGTTGAAGCCAGATGAAGTCTTGGAAGAAACTTCCTTCAAGGTTGTATTCCGAGGAGAAAGAGCTGATGTGGATTCAGGCACTTGGCTGGTAAAGTTCAACATTTATGGGAAAAAGTATACGAACATTGATCTCAATAAAGTCGTCGCGGACTTTGAAGGCAAATCATACAAGGGGATTCAGACGGTGTTGGATGCGTACCCAATGATCGCGCGAGCGGAAATTGTTTTTAAGCCATTTTGGCTTCAAACAATCCCTCGAGATACAAGAAAGATACAGGCGGCGCTTTCTGTTGATCCCCATGGGGCCAAGTTGCAATAGAGCTGAATTCTGATGGGAGAGCCACCGTATAAACGAATAAGAAGAGGTGTGTTGACTATATTTTTACTTTCTGCTACGATATTGTAGAAGGTTCTTGAAAGGAAATGACAAATTCCGGAGACAATGAATTACGTAAAACTGGCCTGGTGCTCGAGGCCTTGCCGAGTTTAAAATTTCGGGTTAAGCTTGATGAAACCGGAGAAGAAATTTTGGCGTATGCCGCGGGGAAGCTTCGAATGCATAAAATCCGAATTCTGCCCGGCGATAAAGTAACGGTGGAAATGACGCCGTATGATGCCAAGCGAGGACGGATCGTGTACCGAGGAGTTTCTAGATACTAATACTATGAAAGTACGCGCGTCAGTAAAAAAAATGTGCAAGGATTGCCAAATAGTGAAACGAGAACGGAAGATTTATGTTACATGTAAAAAAAACCCAAAGCATAAACAGCGGCAAGGGTAAATTTTATTTTTGATTATTATATGCCACGACTTTCAGGAATTAACATTCCAGACAATAAACCAATACGAGTTTCGCTTACCTATATCTATGGAATTGGGGAAACGCGAAGCAAACAAATTTTGAAAGTAGCCGGTATTGATGCTGAAAAGAAAGCGGCTGATTTATCTGCCGATGAATTGAATAAAATCCGTGAATTTATTGAGAAAAATTATCGAATCGAAGGAGATTTGCGCAGAGATGTTATTATGAGTATCCGAAGATTACGAGATATCGGATGCTGGAGGGGGAATCGTCACGCAAAACGTTTGCCGGTTCGAGGACAGAGAACAAAGACAAATAATCGGACAATTCGCGGAAATGTCAGAAAGACGGTTACATCGGGAAGAAAGCCAGCGGCAACGCCTACATAGGATAGCGACTAAAAGATTTATTTGAAATGGGGAAAAAACGAATCATTCACATAGGGGAAAAAGAAGTGCGAGGTCAAGCAGATGCGGTTGAACAAGTCGGCGATAAGAAAGCCGGGGGTTCTATGCCGTCCAAAAAAATGAAAGAGGGGATTGTGTATGTCTATGCCTCATATAATAATACGATTATGTCTCTGACTGATCCTTATGGGAATGTCATTGGACAGGTGAGCGCAGGAGCAGTCGGTTTTAAGGGGACAAAGAAATCCACTCCGTTTGCCGCTTCCAAAGTGGCAGATGCCATTGCGCAAATCGCGAAGAATAAAGGAATTGAAAAAATCGCTGTCCAAATGAAAGGAGTAGGCCCGGGACGTGATTCCGCGTTGCGATCCATTGGAGCAAAAGGATTTGATGTGATATCAGTTGTTGACGCGACCCCTGTGGCGCATAATGGTCCTCGGGCAAAGAAAACTCGAAGAGTATAGAAATCCCGCAAATTATATGCAAAAAGGAGTAGTCCGAAAACGAAGAACGAGCCCGCTGTCTGAATACGGGCGACAACTTCAGCAAAAGCAGGAGTTGAAGAGAGAGTACAACCTTCGGGAGCGCCAGTTTGGGCGTTACGTAAAGGAAGTACTGCAAAAGGCGGGAAACGGAAATTCCGCGGAGCTTTTGATGCGGCAATTAGAGAAACGCTTGGACAGTGTGGTGTTTCGCATGGGAATCGCTACGACCCGCAAGCAAGCTCGGCAGTTTGTGTCTCACGGGCATATTTTTGTGAATGGACGCCCGATGGACATTCCTTCTTATATTGTAAAAACAGGAGAAAAAATTTCGGTTCGTCCAACTCTTCAGAAGAAACCGGCTTTTCAGAATATCCTTATTGTTTTGAAGAAATATCAAGCGCCTTCATGGCTTCATCTTGATAAAGAAAAGGTTGAAGCAACGGTACAGGGAGAGCCGTCTTTCCATGAGATAGCTCCAACAGTTGAGCTTCCCCTCGTTTTCGAGTTTTATTCAAGATAAAAATTTATTTTTCATATTTTATGATTTCTCTTCCAAAAGCTGCGAAACTCATCGAGAAATCCGAGAATCGGGGAGTTTTTGAAATTGAAGGGTTATATCCGGGTTATGGGGTAACAATCGGGAATGCGTTACGGCGTATCTTGCTCTCTTCTTTGGAAGGAGCCGCAGTTACGCAAGTAAAAATTAAGGGAGCAAACCATGAGTTCTCAACGCTTCCGGGAGTAATGGAGGATGTGATTTCAATTCTTTTAAATATCAAACAACTTCGTTTTCGCATGTATGAAGCGGAGCCGCAAACCGCGACGGTGCAAGTAAAGGGAGAAAAAACAGTTACGGGCGCGGATTTTGAAGTCCCTTCACAGGCAGAGCTTATCAATAAGGATTTGGAAATCGCGCATTTGACAAGCAAGAGCGCGGCATTGGAAATGGAAATCAAAATTGAGCGCGGCATTGGATATGTGCCAGCAAATGCTCATCATCGGGAAAAGCAGGCAATTGGAATGCTTGCGTTGGATGCGTGGTACAGCCCGATTAAAAAAGTAAGTTCCAAAGTGGAAAATATGCGCGTAGGGGATCGCACCGATTTTCAAAAGGTTACAGTGGTTATTGAGACCGATGGCACGATAACTCCGGAAGATGCTTTTGGACAAGCGGTTACGATGCTGGTAAATCAGTTCCAGGCATTGAAAGGAACAACCGAAGTGAATGAGAAAGAAAAGCAGGAAGATCAAGGAAAGCCAACCGAAAAGAAAAAGACAAGAAAGGCGAAATCTGCAAAAACAAGTAAAGAGTAAGATAACGTATGAAAAAGCGCGTCAAGGGAAGAACATTTTCAAGAAAAGCAGGGGTGCGAAACGCGCTTATTGTTTCGGTCGCGCGCGCGCTTATTGAAAAAGAAAAGATCATGACAACCGAGGCAAAAGCAAAAGAAGTTGCCAGGTTTGTTGAGAAGCTTGTTACAAAAGCGAAGAAAGGCGATTTGCACGCGAGACGCGAGCTTTTGGTTTATTTTGATTCTCCTATTGTGAAGAAATTTGTAGAAACAGTTACTCCACGATTTCAAGCTCGGGCGGGAGGGTATACGCGAGTTGTGAAATTGGGACCTCGCAATACCGATGGAGCGAGAATGGCCATTCTTGAATTTGTGGAATAAACGTATGAAAAAGCAAATCCATACAATTGATGCGACAAATAAGCCCTTGGGCCGGTTGGCGGTGCAAGTATCTGAATTATTGCGCGGACGACAACGGCCAGATTATGTCCCTTATTTGGATATGGGAGACGAAGTGGTGGTAACGAATATCAAGCAGATACGTATAACCGGACAAAAACTGACGCAAAAAATGTATCGGCATCATTCAGGATATTTAGGAGGGTTGAAAGAGAAGACGCTTGGAAAAATGATGCAAGAAACTCCCGGAGAAGCGTTGCGAAAAGCGGTAATGGGAATGCTCCCAAAAAATAAATTGAGAAATCAGCAGATCAAACGTTTACGGTTTGAATAATCTATGCCTGTTACACCAAACAAAGAACAATATGTGGAAGCCGTGGGGAGAAGAAAAACTGCTATTGCAAGAGTGCGGCTTTGGCAAGGAAAGAAAAAAGCTTTTGTCGTAAACGAAAAGCCGTTGGAACAATATTTCGGAGAGCGGGAATATCAGCGTATTGCAACGGAAGCCGTAGAGAAAAGTTCTCCTGACCGCGAAATGGAAGTAACGGTAGCGGTAAAAGGAGGTGGGCTTCACGCTCAAGCGACCGCGATTCGGCAGGGGATTGCAAGGGCTTTAGAGAAAATCGAAGCTGGCTTGCGGCCGCAATTGAAAGCATTGGGATTTTTGACGCGAGACTCTCGTATGCGCGAACGCAAGAAATTTGGGAAGAAACGCGCTCGACGAGCTAGGCAGTGGAGAAAGAGATAATTCCCATCTAGTCAGACAATCTAATATACAAAAAATCGCCTTTGCTTCCCCTTTTGGTAGATAAGGTGATTTTTTGTTATACTCATGTTAGATGCAGTCAAAGGAAAGGTGATGGCATGAAAATTTTGAGGTCAATTCGATCGGTATGGAATCGGCGCGGCCGTATGTTGTGTTCCATTGGCTGGCATAACCCCATACTGGCGCCATCTGCTGGGCATGGCCATGGCATGAATACGGTATGTTCCAGAGGGCCGCAACCTTGGCACATTCTAGGAGGTGGGGATTATTGTAACCGTCGAAGGCGCGGTAAGGTATAATCTACATTTTTATACTCAAAGAACTCCTCAAAGGAGTTCTTTTATTTGTGAATTGAGCTAGAAAAGCTTTTCTGTTACAAAAAGTTTTTTTTCGCTGTAGATAGAAAGAAATTTGGTTGCCGGATTAAAGCGAAAGGAGGGGGAAATAAAGTGTAGGAGAGTTACAGTATTGATGTTGTCTCGAGTATCAATTTCCATGGCTTTAATTTCATCAGATATTCGAAAGATAAGATAGTGAGAATTAAGCCATGAAAGATCAGAAATGGGCTGACTGAATCTGGTAAGAAAAACTTTCTCGCCGCGGCTATGTTTGGGCTGATCGAGTTCGTCTGAAAGAAAATACAGCCATGATTCCGATCCTTGCGCAAACGCTAATTTCTTACCGTCCGGGCTTAGCGCGATTGTATCCACCAGAGGGAATAATTCTTCAAAAACGCGGGAGTCGTTTAAGATAAAAAGTCGTCGATTTTCCTGGAGAAAAACCTTTCCGCCAAAATAATATAATTGATAAGGGAGTTCCGGATCGATGGGAAAAACAGTGATATTCACGGATTCAGGAGTTTGAGCACGGTCGTTTTGATCCCATATACGGCCTTCGCCATCAATCCAAAGAATATGGGTTCCAGAAACTGTGAACGCAAGGACATTGGAAGCGAGCATTTCCGTTTGGCTGATTTTTCCTGCATCATATTGAATCTGGAGAAGTTCGTTGCCCTGTTCCTCATACCGTAAAAGAATCAAGGAATTTGTTCGGGGAGAAAAGTCAAGATGGCTGATATCTTGCGCGCTTGATATAATGGGACTTGCGGGGGGAGGAGCGGGAGAAGAATTTTGGGAAAGCGTCTTGGATGTTTCCCAAAGATAAAGAGCTGTTTGTTCGCGCGATTGGATTTGTGCGAGAAATTCGCTGGATTGGATATTCCATTTGATGTCTCCCACGGTTTCCGTAAAAGATTTTTGGTCATAGAAAGGTTTGAGCGTTTCGTTGTCGTACGAAAGAATCAGTAATCTCCACTTGTTGTTGGGCAATTGTTCTTGTACGATGGCATAAGCGTGATTGGGCGATTGCCACCACTGCATAACATTTCCGGCAACCGCCTTAAAGTTGATGTTCTTTGGCAAAAGGAGGATATTGTTTGCCTCGGTAACTTGCCGTGGCGTTACTTCCAAATCTTTTTCCCATGAGTGATATCCTTCCTTCACAACTTGCGCATGATACGTTTGAGGGACAAGATTTTGAATGAATGCGGTGTTTACCAACGGCAACGTTCGATCGCGGTGTTGCTGGTCAATGAGAATATCAGCGCGGGCGGGATCAATATGGAAATGGATTGCTCCGATTTGCCCAATCGTTCTGGAATTCCAATCAATGCGGTATCCTTGCGAGTAGAGAATCAGCAACGGAGTCGAACAAAGAAACAGAAATCCCAAAAAGAAAAAAAGCAATGTGCGAGTACGCTTGGTCATTACTGTAAAGTATAGGGGGAAAAGCGTATTTTTTCAATGAGGAGAACAATTCGTCCGCCGGTTAGCGGACGGACAAAAGGTATGCCCTCCACGGAGTTTCGCAATCCAAATTTATTCACGATGAATTGTAGCATGAATGTATGGCGCTTATTTCCGTTTTAGGTATTATATTGGCGTATGGGATATTTGGTTTTGGCGTGGAGCGCATGCTTTGTCTTGCAACGGAAAAAATGAGATCTCTGTGGTCGAGTCTGCTTTTTGGTTTGGTTATTGGTATTTCTATCACTTTTCTTACGGTTGGTCTTTTGGGAATTTCTTCTTTCATAATGTATGGACAAGCTTGTCTTTTTGGTTTGGCGGGATTAGGCCTGCTGTGGAAAACAAATGCATGGCGTTCATGGGGACACTTATCTCTCGACCGAGTCGGGCTGTTGCTTTCCGTATGCGTACTGCTTTTTGCTTTGCTGCTTTCTTCAAATCTTATCTTTGAGAAAGAGGGAGCTTTGCACACCGGCGTGTTGAATGCGTATGGAGATTTGGCTTGGCATGCGGCAAATATTACTGCGTTTGAGGAAGGACAGCAGTTCCCGCCGCAAAATCCCATTTATCCCGGAGAAAAACTTATCTATCCATTTCTTTCGGATTTTTGGAGCGCTACATTGATGAGACTGGGTCTTTCGCTTTCAGCGAGTATGATTCTTCCCGCGGTTCTGTTGATTTCGATGTTTTTTTTCTTTGTATATGCTCTGGTATCCGATGGAAGCGTCAGTTCACTGGGAAAGAAGTATTCAAAAATAGCAGGGTGCCTCGCAATCGCACTTTTTCTTTTTGGGGGAGCAACGCTTGGGTTTACCCGTATTGCCCAGGACTGGAAACAAAGCGACGAGCCGGTGATCGAGTTTGTTACTCATCTTCCGAGAGATTACGCGGGTTTTTCCAGCGATAAGGAACAATACCATTTCATGAATCCGGTTTTGGCGCTGTTGTTGCCCCAGCGCGCGTTCTTGTTCGGATTTCCCATAAGCATTGCAATTTGTTTCCTCATGATGTCCGCTGATGGCAAGCGCCGCAAATTTTTCTATGCGGGAGCTGGTATCCTTGCGGGGCTTCTGCCGCTTTTCCACGCACATACCGCGCTTGCCATTGCCCCGGTTGTTGTTCTTTTTTTTCTTGCGCGGCCAAGAAGAGAATGGATGTTTTTTTTCATTCCGGCTTTCGCGTTGGGCGTGCCAGAAATACTTTATTACGCTTCCCAGCAACTTTCCGCTCAATCTTTTTTCCATTTCGAGCCAGGGTGGACGAAGGGAGGAGAAGCGTTTATGAAATTTTGGTTCAAAAACACTGGTTTGTTTATGCCTCTTTTGCTTGTTGGGCTTTTATTCCGGCCGCCGCGCGCTCTGATGATTCTTGCGCTCGCCGGTATTGGCTGGTTCGTGGGGGGAAACCTTTTTGTCTTTGCTCCCTGGGCATGGGATAATATCAAAGTCCTCATTTTTTTCTTCCTGTTTGGCATTCCCTTGGTTTCATGGCTTCTTGTGCGATGGATGGTTTGGCCAAAATATCATTGGGCAATACGAATGGGGGCGGTGGCGATGATAGTATTCCAATGTATTTCCGGTGGGCTTGATATATGGCGGCTTGCGCTTGCTACCAATGAAACATGGGTGGAATGGGATAGACCTGCGATACAAGTGGCGGCAAATATCCGGCAATATACCAAACCAGGCGAAATCATTGTTACCGCCCCTTTGCATAATACTGCGGTTGCTTTGTCCGGGCGATATCAATTTTTGGGGTATCCCGGTCATATTTGGAGTCATGGGTTAGATTATGTTCCGCGTCAGAATATTCTCGCGCAGTTGTATCTCGGACAAGTTCCCGAAGATTTGGAACCAAAGCCAGATTATGTTCTTGTAGGCCCTGCGGAGGCGAAGCATTTTACCCAAATAAGTATACCCGAAACATGGGAAACGGTTTTTGTTTCAGATGGATATACGCTTTATCGCATACGATATGATTCAACGAATTCTTCCGCAGATTGATCAAATTACGCGAGATACGTCAATTTCGCATTTTCTTTTAATGTTCGGATACAGGATGTTCTCTTTTTATTTTCCTCTCTTCCTGATCGAGAAGGGATATTCGGTTCCCCAGATCGGATATGTCTATCTGTTTATTTATTTGCCGATTGCATTGGCGGCTCCCTTTGTCGGATTTTTAAATCATAAGATCAATCCCGCATTACTGACAATCATAGGAATTGCCGGATACGCGTGCTATGCGTTGAGCATGCTGTTTGCGTGGGATTTTTGGATATTTCTTTTGCTGCAGGTAATGCTTGGCATCGCCGCGGCCTGCTATTTTGTCTCAAGCAGGGCAATGCTCATGGGTTTTCATCTGAAAAATCCAAATCGCTCGTTTGGTTGGTTTTACTCATCTTCTTTGTATGTGGATATTCTTGCTCCTGCCCTTGGAGCGCTGCTTATCTGGTTTGGAAATTTTTATTTGGTATTTCTGGCGAGTCTTATCGCGCACGTTCTCAACGTGATATTTGTGGCGTGGAGATTATACGCGAAAGCGAAAGTATTGAAAGATCATACGAACATACGTCAGATGGCCGGAAATTTCAAAGAGATGGGGAAGGGTCTGGCTCATCGAATGATGCTTGCCGCGCTGGCTGTATCGCTCGCGACTTTGTTTGTAACAGGAATCTATCGCTCATTTTTCTTTGTATTCCTGCGGGAGGAAGGATGGCAAGAGCAGAGCATTCTTCTGTACGGCACAATTTCTTCTATTGCATTTGCCTTGTTTTCCTTATTGGTTATTAAACGGCTTGGTCGCGAATCCAGCGTTCAAGCGATACGAGAAGGCGGAGGTATATTTTCGCTTACGACAATTCTGCTGGGATTTGGAGTATTTTTTGCTCCTCTTTTGAACTTCGTAAGCGTATTGATTATTACGTTGCTTCACGGAGCTGGCGGAATGATGGTGGGATCAGGAAAATCGGGATTGTTGTCCAAACGATTTTTCGCGTATCCTGAAGAGGCGGGCGCTTTGGATACCATTTTTGCCCCATTGGCTTCGGCTTTCGGTTCTTTGGCCGCAGGACTTATGATAGGAGTCTGGGGATTCGGCTCTGTATTTATGGGAGCTGGAATGCTGGTGGGGGGTACGGTGATCGCAGCTTTTTTCTTGGGGAAAAGAAATTTTGGATAGCAGATAAGGTAATGGCTCTGTGCAGAAAAAAGGGGATACTCTACTTCCTGCATCGAATTTGCAAGAATAGGAAAAATCAAGTACAATACAAGTGCTGTCAAACTATTTTAATGGAACGATTTGTTATCAATGGTGGGAAACCTCTTAAAGGAGAAATTGAAGTTCGGGGCGCAAAAAATGCGGCGTTTCCGATTTTGGCTGCCACAATTCTTACGAAAGAAGATTGCGTAATTGAAAATCTTCCTCTCGTCGAGGACGTGTATCGCATGATTGAGTTGCTCGAAAGTATGGGCACTCAAGTGGAATGGCGAGGGGAGCGAGTTGTGAGCATTCATACACGCAACTTGAATCCCGCGACCATCAATAAAAGACTTGTTCTGCGGTTTCGTGGAGCAGTGTTATTGTTCGGACCTCTATTGGCGCGTTTTGGGGTGGTCAATTTGCCGCAGCCCGGCGGTTGCATGATTGGCGCTCGTCCCATTGATACTCATTTGGACGCATTCGCTCAATTGGGGGTAAAGATTACTCCTCGCAAAGACGGCTTCAAACTTGTGGCGCCAGCCCATATCCAAAGTCAGGAAGTAATTCTCAATGAATTTTCCGTTACGGCGACTGAAAACATTTTATTGTATGCGAGCGCGTGTCCGGAAAAAATTGTTCTAAAAATAGCGGACCAGGATTACCAAGTGCAGGAGCTGGTAAAGTTTTTGAAAAAAATGGGATCGCGCATTACGATTCCTCAAAGCCACGAATTTCTCATTCAGGGGCAACAGGAGCTCACGGGAGCGTCGCATCAATTAATGGCAGATCCGATTGAAGCAGGCACATTTATCGCTATGGCGGTGGGGGCCAAAGGGGATGTGCTGGTGAAGAATGTGGAATATCGGTTTCTGGAACTTTTTTTGAAAAAATTGAGAGATTTTGGAGCGCAACTTGAGATTATTCCAAATAAACGGGGGAGCGCGGATGTGCATGTCAGTCCTACCAGGGCATTGAAGATTGATAAGATTCAAAGTCTTATTTACCCGGGGATTCATTCTGATTTGCAAAGCGTTCTGGGCGTGCTGGCAACGCAGTCGAGAGGTTCCACGCTGCTGCACGATCCTTTGTATGAAGGAAGATTGAGATATTTGGAGGAATTGAATAAAATGGGAGCGGAGATTTACTTTACCGATCCGCATCGAGCAATTATCAATGGCCCAGCGAAACTATATGGAACCGATTTGGGCACGTTCGATTTGCGCGGGGGAGCCGCGCTGATTATGGCGGCGTTAATCGCGAAAGGGAGAAGCGCCATCAACAACATTTATCAGGTGGATCGCGGCTACGAACATATCGAGGAGCGACTACAAGCGTTAGGAGCGGATATTCAAAGAATATCTGATTAAAAAGGGACAAATTCAATGCCTTAGTTGAATTCAAAAAATTTATGTTTATCACAAAAATAGGAATTGATCTTGGAACGTGCAACTCATTGGTATTCATCCCCAAAAAGGGTGTTGTTCTTAATGAACCTTCCGTAGTGGCGGTATCACTAGCTGACAATCGCATTCTTGCGGTAGGGGAGGAAGCAAAAGAAATGACCGGCCGCACGCCCGATACCATTCGCGTATATCGTCCCATGAGAGAAGGGGTGATTGCGGATTTTCGGGTTACGCTTGCGATGATTCGATATTTTCTTAAAAAAATTATCCCGCGTTATCAATTTCTCAAACCGGAAGTGTTGGTTTCGGTGCCGGCTGGTATTACATCCACGGAACGCCGCGCGGTGATTGAAGCGACTCATTCTGCGGGAGCAAAAGCAGCGTATGTAGCCAAGGAACCCATTCTTGCCGCGCTGGGCGCCGGAATTCCGATTAACTCTTCTTCGGGGCACATGATCGTGAATATCGGCGGAGGCACGACCGAAGTGGCGGTGATTTCGCTTGGCGGGATTGTTGTCGCCACATCCCTGCGCGTAGCAGGAGACAAATTCGATCAAGCGATTTCAGAGTACATTAAAAAGAAGCATAATCTTGCTATTGGCGAACAAACTGCGGAGGATATCAAGATCAAAATTGGAACCGCGATTCCAGACCGGGAAGAGAAATTTGTGGAGATACGCGGGAGAGACTTGATAAACGGATTACCGCGCACGATGAAGATTTCGTCATCTGAAATCTCTCAAGCGATTGTGGAGCCCCTGGAAGAAATTGTGCTTACGGTGAAATCGCTTCTTCGGGATACGCCTCCCGAGCTTTCAGCCGATGTCATGGATAAAGGAATGATTCTTTCGGGCGGAGGATCTTTATTGCATAATATTGATCAGTTGATTGCCCAGTCAATCGGAGTGCCATGTTTTGTCGCGGAAGATCCTCTCACATGCGTGGTAAGGGGAGCGGGAATCGTGCTGGATAGTTTGGACATCTATAAGAGAAGCATTATGAGCAAGAAATAAGCCGATGAATGAGTTAGAATATCTCAAAAGGGCTTTTGATAAGGAAAGGTTGGCACACGCATATATTCTATGCGGGAATGATGAGAACAAAGTGCAAGAGTCCGCGCAGGAATTTGTTCGATATATCAATTGCGCCAAACGTTCTGAAAATTCATGCAAAGAATGCGAGAGTTGTTTGGCAATTGATGGAAACCGATTTCCCGATCTGTATCGCGTTGCTCCCCATGGGACGGAAGAAGAAAGTCAATGGAGGGCGGAAATAAAGATCGGCCAGATTCGCCAATTAGGGATGTCCTTGAGTAGGGCGGCGTGGAATGCTCCTTTTCAGGTTGCGATTGTTGAGCAAGCGCATACAATGAATGTGGAGGCGCAGTCTGCGTTTTTGAAACTTTTGGAAGAACCGCGCGGCCCCGTACTTTTTCTTTTGCTTACGAAGCATGAATTTGTTCTGTTAGATACCATTCGTTCCCGCGCGCAGCAATTGGCTTGTTGGAACTTTACCGCGCGGCCGGAGCAAGCGCGGTCGCTTGAAGAATTTCAGAAGCTACAGCAGGTTTCTTTGCACGAAAGATTCGTTGTGGCTAAAGAGCTTGCGGAAAATCCTTCAAGAATTTCAGTAGAACTGGAGAAATGGCTGTATGCCGCGCGCGCGGCGCTCATGAATACACTAAAAGAAAAAGCGGATGGAAGCTCGCTTTCAAAAATGCTTAAAACCGTGCGAGCGATTCAGGAAGTTTCAGCTATTCTTGCAAGGACAAATAGCAATGCGCGGTTGGCGTTAGAACGTCTGATGATCGAATTTTAAGTACTTCCATAAATCAAGTAACTCGTAAAAATCTTCATGTATCAGAATATTTTACCCAAAGCAAGCCGGAACTGGAGAAAGCGATGGAGTTTTTTACCAAAGAAATTGCAAAGATCCGCACGGGATTAGCTTCCCCTTCATTAGTGGAAGATGTTATGGTTGATGTATATGGACAGAAAATGCCTATTAAGCATATTGCTGCGATTTCTTGTCCCGAACGCAGGCAAATTTTGGTTCAGCCATGGGACAAAGGGATTATAGGGGCTGTGGAAAAAGCGCTTATGCAATCTTCGTTTGGCTCAAGCCCGATAACTGACCGAGAAGGCGTGCGCTTGCATCTTCCCATGCTTACGCAAGAATTCAGAGAGAAATTATCCAAGGTAATCGCGGAAAAAGAAGAAGAGACCAGGGAGGTGATTCGGAAAATTCGCGATGAGGCCTGGGGGCAAATTCAGGAAAAAGCGCGGCTGGGAGAAATTCGCGAAGATGACAAATTCAAAGGCAAAGAAGAATTGCAAAAGATAGTGGATGAGTATAATAAAAAAATCGAGGAAGCCATAGCGCGCAAGCTCCAAGATATTAAAGCAGAGTAACTTCGTATGAGTATTTTTATCGCGATTTTTTCCATTTTATTCCTTGTGGTATTACATGAGCTTGGCCATTTTTTGACCGCCAAAAAGTTCAATGTGGAGGTTCATGAATTTGGGATTGGACTGCCGTTCACTCCGACGATTTTCAAGCGCAAGATAGGGGAAACAATGTATTCATTCTATCCTTTACTGATTGGTGCTTTTGTGAAAATGCGCGGAGAAGAAGCAGGGGATGCTCATCCGAGGAGCTTTAGCGAAAAGCCCATCTGGCAACGAATCGTAATCGTGATGGCAGGGGTGCTTTCCTCATGGATTGTCGCGGCCGTGATTATCGCAATCGTGGGCGCGGGCTGGAATGTTGCGTTAAACATTCCTGACGACGCAAATTTTCTGCGCAATCCGCAGGTGCAAATTTTAGGAGTTGTGGAAGGGTTGCCGGCAGAACAAGCGGGTGTGCGGGCCGGGGATCTCGTGGTGCGGGTGGAGGATCAATCGGGTCGCTTGGATACTCCTACGACAATGCAAGCATTTCGCGATTTTATTCAAGAAACTGCTGGCAAGATGCTTATTCTTACCGTGTCCAGAGACAGTGAACTTACACAAATCGAACTTGTGCCGCGCGTTAACCCGCCCGACGGCCAGGGGTCTCTGGGAGTTGCGCTCAATCGCGTTGGGGTATTGCATTTTGCGTGGTGGCAAGCGCCTTGGGAAGGGATTCGGTATACGGGAATTTTAACGTTCTTCACCATTGATCAGACAATCGAGCAAATTTCAAAATCTCTGGCGGGACAAGGCCCTCCGTTACATACGCAGGTAACCGGCCCCGTAGGGATTATTTCGCTCTTGGGCGCCTCTTACGAAGTGGGGATCGAGCAATTTCTTTTATTTGTGGCGCAGATCGCAATTTTATTGGCAATCTTTAACACCATTCCCATCCCCGCGCTTGACGGCGGTCGGTTGCTGTTTCTGTTGATTGAAGCTGTCCGGAAGAAACCTTTGCCAGATAAAGTTATCCAGATTTCCATCATTATTTCATTCGCGTTGCTGGTCCCCTTGATTGTGTGGGTTACGATCAACGACATTTCCCGTCAATTCTAGAACATTGCTCAAGAAACTTACTATATGCGCCAATCCAAATTATTCACGAAAACTTCTCATTCAGTTCCCAAAGATGAAGAAAGCAAAAACGCGCAATTGCTTATTCGCGCGGGGTACATTCAAAAAGAACTTGCGGGGGTGTATAGTATCTTGCCTTTGGGGTTTCGCGTCCTGAAAAAAATCGAAGGAATTATTCGCAAAGAGATGGAATCGCTTGATGGCCAGGAAATTCTTATGCCCGCGCTCCAGCCAAAAACAAACTGGGAGCAAACAAATCGATGGGAGACGTATGACACCTTATTCCGATTTGAGAGTTTTTATACGAAAAGCGAGTATGCGCTGGGGCCTACCCATGAAGAAATTGTAACGCCGTTGCTCAAACGCTTTATCGCTTCGTATAAAGATCTTCCCCGCGCGGTATTCCAGATTCAAACCAAATTTCGGGATGAAAAGCGAGCTAAAGCAGGGCTTTTACGCGGCCGAGAATTTATCATGAAAGATTTGTATTCTTTCCACGCGAATGAAGACGATCTTGCCGCGTATTATGAGAAAGTAAGGAGTTCTTATGAGCGAATCTATGCTGCGGTTGGAATTGGAAATCGCACCTACTTTACCTTTGCGTCCGGAGGCACCTTTTCTAAATATTCCCACGAGTTTCAAACGCTCACAGAGGCAGGAGAAGATACGATATTTATTTGTGAAACGTGCAAGATCGCAATCAATGAAGAGATCGTCAAAGAGCAACCGGAGTGTCCCCAATGCAACACTACGAAGCTGAAAGAAGAGAAAGCAATCGAAGTGGGCAATATCTTTCAGCTTAAAACCAGATTTTCAGAATGCTTTGACTTACAATATACCGATGAGAAAGGGGCCAAGAAGTTGGTGGTGATGGGATGCTATGGAATCGGGTTAACTCGCCTGCTGGCCGCAGTTGTGGAAGCGCTTGGCGATGAGCAGGGATTGGTATGGCCGCGTTCGATCTCGCCTTTCCAGATTCATATCGTTGGACTGCAGGGCGGAGATGAGAAAGCGCAGGAGGTATACGACAAATTGCAATCTCAAGGACTGGATGTGTTGTATGACGACCGTCGGGGAGAAAGCTCGGGAGCGAAACTGAAAGATGCTGACTTGCTGGGAATTCCTTTGCGGCTGGTGATAAGCGAACGGACACTCAAAGAGAATGCCGCAGAATGGAAAACTCGCGGACAAAAAGAAAGCGCGCTTGTCCCACTCGACAAGATCATAGAGAAAGTGATAGAAATGCAAGGGTAGGGCGTGATCTAATTTTATGCTTATTAAATTTATTAATCGGGTATTATCTTCCATAGGGCAAGATCTTGCCATTGACTTGGGGACTGCCAATTCTCTTGTGTATGTAAAAGGAAGAGGGATTGTTATTCAAGAGCCCTCGGTGGTTGCGATTAATCAAAAAACGGGAAAAGTGCTGGCAATCGGCCAGGAAGCGAAAAAAATGGTAGGCCGCACACCTGCTCATATAGTTGCCACGCGTCCTCTCGTGAAGGGAGTGATTTCGGATTTTGAAGTAACCGAGCAGATGCTCAAGTACTTCATTGATCGAGCGATTAAGCGCAAGTTTATCCTCCAGCCGGGTCCGCGCGTGATAGTGGGAATTCCTTTTGGCGTAACGGAAGTGGAGAAAAAAGCGGTACGGGATGCGGCGTTAAGCGCGGGATCCCGCGAAGTCTATCTGATCGAAGAACCCATGGCGGCGGCGATTGGCGCGCGGTTTGCGGTGCAGGAACCCGGAGGAAACTTTATTGTGGATATCGGAGGGGGAACCACGGAAGTGGCGGTGATTTCGCTTGGTGGCGTAGTGTATGCCAAATCCCTGCGCATTGCGGGAGATAAACTCAATGAAGATATTATCAACTACGCGCAGGAAGAGTATAAACTTCTTATCGGAGAGCGCACGGCAGAAAGCGTAAAAATTGGCATTGGATCGGCGTATCCTTTGAAAGAGCGCAAAGAAATGCCTTTGCGCGGGCGCAATATGTTGACTGGTTTGCCAGAGGAGATTTCTATTTCAGATACCGATATTCGAAAGGCAATGGAACGTTCGGTTCGCCAGATTGTCAACGAAATTAAAGTAACGGTGGAGGAAACGCCGCCGGAGCTTTTGGCGGACATTATGCACCGAGGTATTTATTTGGCGGGCGGTGGCGCATTGCTTCGCGAATTGGATACATTGATTACGAAAGAGACAAAGATTCCCACGCGCATCGTGGAGGATCCTCTGACGGCAATGGTGCGCGGAGCTGGATTGGTGTTGGAGAATTTAGATGAACTGCGCGATGTGCTTGTGGAAACCGAAAATCTTGAGCCTCCTCGATAACTTTATGCTTTCAAAACAACAAGTCGAACATATTGCAAAGCTCGCGAGAATTCAGCTTTCGCCAGAAGAAATTGAAAAATTCCAAAAAGATTTGGGAGGCGTGCTGGAATATTTCGATGTTCTCAAGGAGGTTGATGTTACAGGGATTGATGCCATGATGCATTCGGTAGATCTGCAAAATGTGACGAGAGAGGATATTCCGCAGCCGTGTTCTGAAAAAATCGTGGAGCAATTACTCGAAGCATTTCCTGAAAAAACGGGAAGATATTTGAAGGTAAAATCTATTCTGTAACAATGGAATCTTTAGCGAAACTCTCCATACGAACCATTCATGAAAAGCTCGTTCATCGCGAGATTTCCGCTGTCGAAATAGCGAGAATGCATTTGGAGCATATCGAAAACACGGATCAAGAGTTCCACGCTTTTCTGACTGTTACTGCGGATATGGCGTTAGAGCAAGCGGCTTTGGTGGACGAAAAAATCAAAGAAGGGCAGGAGATTCCTTTGCTTGCGGGAATTCCGTGCGCGGTGAAAGATGCGATTTTGGTAAAAGGCGTGCGATGCACGGCCGGATCCAAAATTCTTGAAAACTATATTGCTCCGTATGACGCAACGGTTATTGCGCGATTGCGCGAGCAAGGAACCGTATTAGTCGGGAAAACCAATACGGATGAATTTGGCATGGGGACTTCCACGGAAAACTCCGCATTTGGCGCTACAAAAAATCCGCATGATCTCACGAGAGTCGCGGGAGGAAGTTCTGGAGGGTCTGCGGCCGCGGTTTGCTCTGGAGAATCGGTGTTTGCTCTTGGAGAAGATACGGGAGGGTCTATCCGGCTTCCTGCTTCTTTCTGCGGAGTGATAGGGTTAAAGCCCACATACGGGACCGTTTCCCGGCACGGTATTATCGCGCTCGCTTCTTCTTTGGATCAGGTGGGGCCATTCGCAAGAAATGTCGAGGACGCGCAGACGGTGTTTGATGCGATTTCCGGCAAAGATCCTTTGGATTCCACTTCCGTTCTTTACCGGTATGCACCGTTGCAAGAGGATATCAATCCCAAAAAAATCCGTATCGGCGTGCCAAAAGAATTTTTTGCTGAAGGGCTGGATTCTCAAGTGGAGAAGGTTATTCGAGATATGCTCGCCATCCTGGAAAAAGGGGGGGCTGAAATTCATGAAATAAGTTTGCCAAATGCTCCTTATGCGCTGGCCGTATATTATATTATCAACACATCTGAAGCATCCGCAAACCTTGCTCGATATGACGCGATTCGCTATGGCGTGCCTGCGCAACCAAAAGAAGCTGCTACTGACGAAAAACTGTTTCATGTGTATATGAACAATAGGGGAGAGAAATTTGGACCGGAAGTGAAGAGAAGAATTATGTTGGGAACATACGCGCTGTCTGCGGGTTATTACGACGCTTATTATGTGAAAGCGCAAAAAATCCGCACGCTGTTGAAGCAAGATTTTGATCGAGCGTTTGAGAAGGTGGATGTGATTATGGGGCCCACTACTCCATTTCTGCCTTTCAAGCTGAATGAACGGACTGCGGATCCGCTTTCCATGTATTTAGCCGATCTTTTTACCGTACCGGTTAACTTGGCCGGATTGCCCGCGCTTTCAGTGCCAGCGGGAAAAGTAGGCGAACTTCCCGTTGGAATGCATATTATTGCTCGCGCCTTTGGAGAACCCTTGCTTTTCCAGGCAGGCAAACTTATTGAGAATGCTTGGAATTTCTGATTTAATAGAGTGTAATGGAGACAATCTTGCAAATTATCGCGGTTGCCAATTCTGCTGAACTTCAGTCTCGCTTGATTTGGCTTCGTACTCCGTTTGTCATTCTGACTGCGTTCTTCGTTTTTATGATAGGGTATGTGCTTGCAACAACCTCCTATTTGCAATTTAGTTTGTTTGTTGAAATTGCCGAGTTTTTCGCGTTCCGGCCGTTTGGTTTGCGGCGGCTTACCAAAAAGTGGCGAAGAGTTATGAGGCGTTTGGAAACTGGAGCTGAAGCAGATTTTAAACTTTCGATTCTGGAAGCAGATACGATGCTCGCGGGTGTTCTCAAGCGCATGGTCATTCCCGGAACTACGATTGATGAAAAATTGATGCAGTTAAGCCCGGTTGTCATTCCCAATATTGAAGACTTGCGGAATGCCCATCAAGTAAGAAATAATATCGCGCATGATCCTGACTTTCGTATTTCTCTTCTCGAAGCAAGACGAGCATTGGAATCGTATGAACGCGCGTTCCGCGCGCTGGACTTGATTTGAGTTGCGATTCGAGCTATTGTATAGAGAGATATACAGAGCGGGGAAGTGGTTCGGTACCACGGGAGGCCCATAACCTCTAAATCCAGGTTCAACTCCTGGCCCCGCTACAAAAAAGAAAGAATCAGGCACAACCGATGGCAGGCGGCCTGTCTGCCCTCAAGCGGCAGGGCTGCGTAGCTCAGTGGCAGAGCGAGGCTTTCATAAGGCCGAGGTCGCAGGTTCAAATCCTGCCGCAGCCACTCTATGAGAAGGAGTTTCATCGTTCAAAGGTAAAAGATATTGCGGGCGTAGCTCAGTCGGTTAGAGCGTCTGCCTGTCACGCAGAAGGTCGCCGGTTCGAGTCCGGTCGCCCGCGCACAAAGATATGCCAAATGATTCGCAATATGTGGAAATCCTTCAATCGAAGGCAATTACGGAAATTCAATCTTGCTCAAATCTCAAGGATTTAGAAGAGCTTTCGCATAGATATATCGGAAAGAAAGGGGAGTTGACCCTTTTATTGCGTTCGTTAGGAACATTGGACGAAAAAGAGCGCAAGAAAATTGGTCAAAAGGCCAACAAAGCGCGAGAGATGTTTGAACGCGAATTTGCAAAGAAAAAACAGCATTTGATAATGCATGAATTTGAATCTGGCGAACAAGACGAATGGATTGATATTACAGCTCCTGGCGCAAAACTTCCCAAAGGGCATTTGCATCCCTTGACGCAGATTCAGCGGGAAGCGAAAGAAATCTTTCAGTCTATGGGATTTGCGCTTGCAGATGGCCCCGAAATTGAAAGTGAATGGTACAATTTTGATGCTTTGAACATTCCCGCTTCCCATCCCGCGCGCGATATGTGGGATACGTTCTGGCTGAAGGAACCGGAAAATTCCAAACAAAATCTTCTCTCCGGCACCGCAATTCTGAAAGAAAAACCGCAAAAGTTTTTGTTGCGTACTCACACGAGTCCGGTGCAAATTCGCTATATGGAGAAAATAAAACCGCCCTTGCGCGTGATAGCGCCCGGAAGAATTTTTCGCTATGAAGCAACGGACGCGCGGCACGAAATCAATTTTTATCAGCTCGAAGGGTTGATGATCGGCAAAGACGTGTCGGCCGCGCATTTTAAGGGAATTATCCAGGAGTTTTTCAAGCGCTTCTTCGAAAAGGAAACCGTGGTGCGGCTTCGGCCAAGTTATTTCCCGTTTGTGGAGCCAGGATTTGAAGTGGATATGCGATGCGTATTTTGCGCGGGAAAAGGATTTTCAATAAATAAAGAAGGCCAGAAGAAAGATTGCTCCAGTTGTGGACATGGCGGTTGGATCGAGATTATGGGGGCAGGCATGGTGCATCCCAATGTGTTGAAGGCAGTGAAGTGCGATCCCAAAGAATGGCAGGGATTTGCATTTGGGATTGGTTTGGATCGGCTTGCGATGATGAAATACAAAATCAACGATATCAGATTGCTGTATTCTGGCGATATGCGGTTTCTCGAACAGTTTTAAACGACATTTTCTTTTATGCTCTATTCCTACAACTGGCTGCAACATTACAGCAAATACAAACTTCCCCAAGCTGAAAAATTGGAAGAGCTGTTGAATACGCATAGTTTTGAAGTGGAGGAAGTGAAAAAGCAGACGAGTGATTATCTTTTCGATATCTCGGTGTTGCCCAATCGCAGTCATGATTGTCTGGGGCATTTTGGCATGGCAAAAGAAATTGCGGCCATTACCAATGGGAAAACAATTGCGCTCAAAACAGTATCCTCAAATCCAAGAAAGGGAAAATTGGCAAAACTTACGGTGCATATTCAGAATCGCCAGATGGTGGCGCGTTATGCGGCTCTGGTCATCGAAGGCATCCAAGTAAAACCATCCCCAAAAAAGCTACGCGATCGTTTGGAAGCGGTTGGTCTCCATTCAATCAACAACGTGGTGGATGTGACTAATTACGTTATGCTTGAGATGGGGCAACCTTTGCACGCGTTTGATTATGATCAGATTGAGGGAGCTGTGATGACGGTGCGAGAATCAAGAAAAGGAGAGGAAGTGGAAACGTTAGACGATCAGACGCTCTCTCTGCCGGAAGGCGTGTTGGTGATCGAGGATAAAAACCGGCTGATTGATTTAGCTGGAATTAAAGGAGGAAAAGAGAGCGCAATTTCGCAAAAGACGAAACATATTGTTTTGCAGGCCGCAAATTTTGATCCCATTACGATTTATAAAGCAAGAAAACAAATGGGGTATTCCACGCAGGCCGCGGTAATGTATTCTCATGGGATTGATCCCAATCTTGCTATGATATCTTTGCAAAGGGCATTATTTTTGCTCAAGGAAGCTGAAAGCGAAGGCAAGGTTGTGCAAGTAATTGATATATATCCGGTTAAACGCTTGGCAAAGAAAATTTTACTTCATGCAGAACGAATTGAATCTCTGCTTGGTGTTTGGGTGCCGCTTCCCGAAATAAAACGAATTTTGCTTTCGATTGGATGTCAGGTAACAGGGAATGGCAAACATCTGCGGGTACAAATTCCAACCTCCCGTATGGATTTGGCAATCGAAGAAGATTTGGTGGAGGAAATCGGGCGGATATATGGATATGACCAAATCCCCGCAGTATTTCCTTTGGCTCCTTTGGACCCGCCTTTGCCAAATAAAGAATGGCTTTTGCAAGAAAGCGTCCGAGATGCGTTGAGAGCGTCCGGATACACGGAAACCTATTCTTATTCGTTTATAAGCGCAACAGATCCCTCAAAATTCTTATATACTCCAAGCGATCGGAAAAAACTTGTAGAATTGCAAAATCCCATCAGCGAAGATTTTTCGTATATGCGGCCCACGCTCTTGGAAAATTTGCTAAAGCATTTTTCTCAAAACGCGAGAATATCAGATGAACTGAAGATATTTGAGGTTGGCAAAGTATTTGGGCTTGCGGGGAAAAACTATGCAGAAACGGGTATGGTTGCTGGCTTCGTAGGGGAGCGCCAACTGGAGCAGCCGTTTTACCAGGCAAAAGGAGCGGTTGCGCAATTGTGCGAATGGCTTGGGATCGCGGGGGTATGGTACGACGAGTACAAACATGCTGCAGATCATGCGTACGGAAAAGTATGGCATGCAACACGATGCGCCAAAATAAAGGTGCATGGCAAGGAAATCGGGCTGGTGGGAGAAATTTCCCGGCACGTGTCTGCAAATTTGAAGCTTCCATTTCGAGTCGCCGCTTTTCAAATCAATATGGAAATGTTGGCGCAATTCGCGTCATCTGAAAAACAATATCAGGAGATTGTGAAATATCCTTCGGTGGTGAGGGATGTGGCGGTGTTAGTTCATAAACGCACGAAAGTCTTTGAGTTGCTTGATGCCATCGGCAAAGCAGGCGGTATTCTGGTGAAAGATATTTCCCTATTCGATTTGTATGAGGGATCCGGGCTTCCTGAAGGAAAGAAGAATATCGCGTTTCATATTGTGTATCAGGCCGATGATCGCACGTTAACCGGAGAGGAAATCGAACAAACGCAATCTTCCATTATCGCGGTATTGGAAACTAATCCCCAATGGGAAGTGAGAAAATAATTATATGCCCAAAAAAGCGATACCAAAAACAAAAGAAAAACCAGCGAAGTCGTCTGATTATGGAGCAGCCCAGATTCAAGTACTTGAAGGGTTGGATCCCGTGCGAAAGCGCCCGGGAATGTATATCGGTTCCACGGGGCCAGATGGTTTACATCACTTGATTTGGGAGGTATTGGACAACAGTTTGGATGAAGCAATGGCGGGATACGCCAAGAATATTATTGTGCGCCTATTGCCGAATAATCGCGTGCAGGTGGTTGATGACGGCCGAGGAATTCCGGTGGAAAAGCATCCTCAAACCAAAAAATCCACACTGGAAACAGTCATGACGGTTTTGCATGCGGGTGGCAAATTCGGCGGAGGCGCGTATAAAGTTTCAGGAGGATTGCATGGGGTGGGGGTTTCCGTCGTGAACGCGCTTTCCGTCTATTTGAAAGCAGAAGTAACTCGGGACGGCGGCAAATTCGAGCAGGAATATAAACGAGGAAATCCTCAAGGACAAGTAAAAAAAATAGGTGCGAGCAAGGAAACCGGCACTACGGTAACTTTTGAACCGGATATTGAGATATTCAAAGAGATTCACTTTGATGCTAAGCGCATTGTTCAGCATTTGCGCCATCAGGCGTATCTATCTTCGGGTGTTCGGTTGACGTTTGTTGATGAGAGAGAAGGCGAGGGGATCCCTTACACATTTTATTTTGAAGGAGGGCTTGCTTCCTATGTGCGGTATCTTACCCATGAAATGACGCCAAAGCATGACAATATATTTTATATCAAAGAAGAAAAAGAGGATATTTTGGTGGAAGTCGCGCTACGGTACACGGAGGAATTTGAAATCTACGAGGAAGCATTTGCCAATAATATCCATAATCCCGAAGGCGGAACGCATATTACTGGTTTTCGCGCCGCACTAACTCGCACATTGAATGATTTTGCAAAAAAAAGCAATTTTCTCAAAGGAGAGGAATCGTTAACAGGAGATGATGTGCGAGAAGGCATGACGGCGGTAATCTCTGTAAAGATAAAAGAGCCCCAATTTGAAGGGCAAACCAAAGCCAAGCTTGGGAATCCTGAAGTGCGTCCAGTGGTAGAGACAATTGTGGCAACAGGCCTCAACGATTTTCTGGAGAGAAACGCGCAAGATGCCAGAGCTATTCTAGAAAAAGCGATTCTTGCCTCCAAGGCACGTAAAGCCGCGAAGGCTGCTCGTCAAACAGTTTTGCGCAAGGGAATTTTGGAAGGCCTGGCATTGCCGGGAAAACTTGCCGATTGCGCTTCGCGCCGTCCCGAAGAATCGGAGTTATATATCGTGGAGGGAGAATCCGCCGGAGGCAGCGCGAAAATGGCGCGCGATCGCCGGTTCCAAGCTATTCTGCCGCTCAAAGGAAAAATTTTGAATGTGGAACGCGCGCGTTTAGATCGGATCCTCGATTCTAAAGAGATTAAGGCATTGGTTATCGCATTGGGAGCCGCAATCGCAGAAGATTTTGATATTGAAAAAATCCGCTACCAACGAATTATTATCATGACGGATGCGGACGTGGATGGTTCTCATATCCGAACATTGTTGCTGACTCTCATGTATCGCTATTTCAAGCCAGTGATTGATAGAGGATATTTGTATATTGCTCAACCTCCTTTGTACCGCATTCAAGCAGGAAAGAATGTTCAATATGCGTATACCGATGCTGATAAGGAACGAATTCTAGAAGAAATCCGAAAACAGAAAGCAACCAAACCAAAGCAAGTTCTCAAAAATGCGGCGAAGGCATCAGTTAAGGCGGCGCAAGTAGCTGAAGAAGAAGGGGAACCTACTGTTGAAACAAAAATCTCTGGAGTAGCGATTCAGCGATATAAGGGTTTGGGAGAAATGAACCCAATCCAACTATGGGAAACCACGATGAATCCAGAACACCGTTTATTATTGCGCGTAAACATTGACGACATCAAAGAAGCAGACCATATCTTTGACGTGCTCATGGGCGACGAAGTTGCTTCTCGAAAAAAATTCATCCAAACGTACGCCAAAGAAGTGCAAAATCTGGATATTTAATCGCAGATCAATGTCTTGATTCTTATTGTTAAAACTGCTGACTAGCTAGCTATTGACTTTTTCTTTGGGCTTGGGTATAGTGAAAACGTACTTGATAAGTTAGATTTTGGCCATTGGGGCCTTTTTTAAGATAGAAAATGAAAGCTCTAAACGCATTTCAATTTTTACAGGAAGTAAAAACGGAGGCATCCAAGGTCAGCTGGCCAAGCCGACAACAAACCATTCGCGATACCATCATCGTCATTGCGTTTTCGGCGGTTGTCGCACTTCTTTTAAGCTTCTTTGACATTATTTTTTCAGAGGTTATCAATTTTATCGCATAACTTTCTTATGCCAAAACAGCAAACCGATCAAGAAAAGCATTGGTATGTTATTCATACGTATTCAGGTTATGAGGACGCGGTTATGCGCAACCTCAAACAGCGTATTGAATCTTTGGGAATGGAAGATAAAATCTTCAATGTGCTGGTTCCCAAAGAGAAAAAAATCAAAATTAAAAATGGAAAACGCAAGATAGTGGAGGAGAAAATTTATCCCGGGTATGTGCTTGTTGAAATGATGGTAACCGATGACTCATGGTATGTGGTGAGAAATACTCCGAATGTGACTGGATTTATTGGTTCCGGAACTACTCCAATTCCAGTATCCACCGAAGAAATTGCCTATTTACAGAAGCGCATGGGAGTGGATGAGCCGCAGTATCACATTGAAGTGGAAGAAGGAGATATCGTGAAAATCATAGATGGACCCTTCAAAGATTTTGACGGAAAGGTGTCCGACGTAGATAAAGATCGCGGGAAAGTAAAGGTGTTGGTGAATATGTTTGGACGAGATACGCCCGTCGAATTGGATTCATTGCAGATTAAAAAGGTGTAACGAGAGAGGATTTCCTTCTCCAAGCAAGGACTATGGCAAAAAAACTCAAAGCAATCGTAAAACTGCATATCGCGGCGGGTCAAGCAACTCCTGCTCCTCCGGTGGGGCCGGCGTTGGCCCAGCATGGAGTGAACATTGGGGAATTTACCAAAAAGTTCAACGAGGCAACAAGAGAGAAGCAAGGATTTAAGATTCCTGTGGATATCAGCATATTTGTAGATCGAACATTTACGTTCGTGTTGCATCAACCGCCGACAACCCAGCTTATCAAGAAAACTCTCGGTATTGAGAAGGGCTCTGGAACAGCAAATAAAAAGAAAATTGGAACAATCTCCAAAGCACAGCTTCGCGAAGTGGCGGAGAAAAAGATGTCCGATCTCAACACCGATGACATTGAGATAGCAATGAAAATTGTCGCGGGAAGCGCAAAATCAATGGGACTCGAAGTGAAATAAACTCAACACTTTATTTAGTCACAAAACCGCCTGAATGGCGGTTTTGTGGATTATAGAGGGTTTTAGGTGTTTGCTATGAGATTTTAGAAGCACGGATATGTTTCTGCTGAAACATTCCTGATGCTCCCCCTATCACCTTGCGGTGAGGGGCTCGCGCCAGTCGCGCTCCCAACGTTCTCAAAACTCATATCCTACTGGTTTCGTAATTCAAAGAAAATCTCATAGCAAACATTCTAAAACCCGCCTACCACGGTTACTTCGCCTTTCAAAAGGGGATGGGGATCGTATCCTTCGAGTTTGAAGTCTTCAAATGTAAAGTCATCAATATGTTTACGTTCAGGATTTATTACCATCGTGGGAAACGGCCGCGGATCGCGCTTGAGTTGTTCATGGACTTGTTCGTAATGATTTCCGTAAATATGCGCGTCCCCAAATGTGTGCACAAAATCTCCCGGCGGATAACCCGTAACTTGCGCAAGCATCATAAGCAATAATGCGTAGCTTGCGATATTAAACGGCACGCCCAAAAACATATCGGCCGATCTTTGGTAGAGTTGCAGAGAAAGCTTGCCATTGATGACGTTAAACTGAAACATCGTGTGGCAGAACGGAGGAACAGGACGCGCGTTTCCAGCAGATGCCATCTCATAGATAAAGTCCGGATTCCATGCGGAAACGACATAATGGCGGCGATCGGGATTTTTCTTTAACTTTTCAATGACCCACGCGATTTGATCAATTTCACGTCCATCGGAAGCCGGCCACTTGCGCCACATCCGGCCGTACACAGTCAGAATATCGCCCCATTTTGCGGCAAACGCGTCATTTTCTTTCAGCTTGGCGATAAAATCTTGTTGAGACATCACATTTGCCCCAAGTTTTTCTAGTTGTTCTTTGTAGATGCGATACGCCCAATCATCCCAAATATGCACATCGTTATCCACAAGGTACTTAATATTGGAATCTCCCTTCAAAAACCATAACAGTTCGTGAGTAATGCCGCGCCAAAAAACTTTCTTGGTGGTAAGCAGGGGAAAGCCCTGCGATAAATCAAAACGAATTTGTCTGCCAAACACACTGCGGAATTCAATGCCCGTATTAAATTCATGCTTAATGGCGCCGTTATCTAAAATATCCTGCAAAAGATACAGATATTGGTATTCAGGATGCTTGTTGGTCTGTTCCATAAGGGATGTGAGGGGCTTGCACCTGCTTAAAAATTCCTGCGACCGTTCCGTGGTTCTTATCGGAATAGCTCCCTGTTTTACTGTATTCCTGCTGGGTTGGGCTTGTGAGCATGGAGAACAGCAATTGCGCGATTTTCATCTTAGGGCGTAAAATAATCGGCACGGAACTCAAATTGCATAATTCCAGCGTGATATTGAGATAATGCCCGGGATTTACAATTCCTGCGGTATTGTGAACCATCAATCCAATTCTTGCCAGACTGCTTTTACCCGAAAGATGAATAAGATATTTGTTGCTTGCGCCGAAAAAATCATGAGACGAACCCAATACGCTCACGCTCGGATGCAACATAAATTCACCGCCATCGGGAATAAAGATTTCTTTGGTTTTTGGCAAAATTCCTTTTGCGGGATCCACAAAGGGAGTCGCATGAGGATCGGTTACAATAAACTGATTGCCCAACAAAATATCGTAACTCGCGGGCTGCAATCTTGCTTCCTCAAAATCTTTGATATAAAGATCGCCTACTTGTAACGCTTTTTTGATATCAATATCGGCAAGAAACATACGGAATAATTAGAGGAATTAGAAATGTTTATAGGAGGGTAAATAATAGTTTTAGAATATACTTTTGAGAACACGGATATTTTTCTGCTGAAAAATTCCTCGTGCTCGCTTCAGTCAAGCTCGCAAGGTTCTCAAAAGTATATTCTAAAACTATTATTTCATGTGCTTTATTCTTTCTTACAATTTATGATATAGTAACAGATACTGAAATACAAGAGATTTTTATGGCAATTTCTCCATTTATTATCGCAAGCATATCCGCTGATGGATTTATCGCGCGCAACTCCTCACATCTTTCCTTGGAATGGACAAGCAAAGAAGATACACAATTTTTTGTAAAACGCACCAAGCAAGCCGGCGTGATTGTCATGGGATTGAATACCTACAAAACGATTGGCAAACCCTTGCCTGAACGCCTAAACATTGTGTATTCCAATACAGAGAAGAATTTTCCTGGCGCGGAAGTAACGGAAGCCGATCCCGGTGATCTCTTGGCAGATTTGGAGAAACGCGGATACAAAGAAGTTGCAATCTGCGGCGGGTCATCCATTTATACGATGTTCATGGAACGAAGACTTATCAAAAAACTCTATCTTACCATAGAACCAGTAGTATTTGGGGAAGGATTGAAGCTTTTTCAAAAAGAAATAGATGCCAAGCTTGACTTAAGAGCTGTCGAAAAGCTGAATGATAACACCGTATTATTAGAATATAACATCCAATAGCGTATGGTACTAGGAATTAAAGAACTTCATCGTTTAGTGGCAGAACAAAAGATTGTGGAGAATTTATCAGAACGCGAATTGAAAAATCCTGAAGGAGCTGGTTTTGACTTGAGAATAGGGGAGATATATGAGGTTTCAGGCAAAGGATTTCTCGGTATTACAGAACGGGAAACCCCCCAGATGAGTTTGATCGGCAAATACGAAGGAGATGCTAAGCCAATTAAGATTACTCTGAAGCCGCAAACTTATTATGTTTTGCAAACCGTCGAGAAGGTGAATATGCCAATTGACTTGTTGGCAATTATGACGCCGCGCTCCACGCTATTTCGATCAGGAGTATATGTCTATGGCGGCCAAGTTCCTCCGGGATACCAAGGAGGTTTGAGTATGGGTATCTATAATATGCGCAGTGAGGAATTTCCATTGGAAATGGGCGCGAGAATCGTGCACATAATGTTTTTTGAAGTAAAAGGAGAAGGCAATAAGTATCGCGGGCAATGGCAAGGAGGAAGGGTAACAACAACCGAGCGGGAAACACAAGTATAAATAGGATGTTACCATAAACGATAAACTATCTGGATCGCAAAGCAATGTTTATTAACTTTGAAGGAATTGACGGTTCGGGAAAAACTACGCAAGTCGAACTTTTGATTGCCAGATTACAGAAAGAAGGATATCCGGTGCAAACATTGCATTCGCCCCAATACGGCAAGAAATCTGCCGGGCCCGTAGAAGAGTACCTTTCAGGAGCTTGGGGAATGCTCACGGAGGTTAGCCCTCAACAAGCAGCAATATTTTTCGCCATTGATCATTACGATGCGAATTTTCAGATTACCAAATGGCTTGCGCAAGGAAATATCGTGGTAACCGATCGCTATTTGTGGTCGAACTTCGGGCATCAAGGCGGGAAAATTAAAGACAAAAGAGCGCGCGAAAAATTTTTCAGATGGCTGTATGATCTGGAAATTTCCATATTTGGCGTTTGCAAACCAAGTATCTCTTTTTTCATGAATGTCTCGCCTGAAAAATCCTTTGAGCTTGTGGCTCTGGCTAACCCTGCCAAGAAAATCAAACAAGATATTCATGAGCAAAACCTCTCGTATTTGCAGGATTCATGGAAATCTTATCAGCATACCATCTCTCTTTTCCCTCAAGATTTTTGCGTTATTGAATGTATGAAGGAAAATAGTATGCTATGTAAAGAAGATATCCACGAGCATATTTGGGATACTTTACGAACAAAAATCCAACGATAAGAACTATGCGATATATTCCTACGATTGGACTGGAAATTCACGCGGAATTGAAAACAAGGAGCAAAATGTTTTGCTCTTGCTTAAACGATCCTTTGCAAAAGGATGCAAACACGAATGTATGTCCAATCTGCATGGGGCATCCCGGCACATTACCCGTTGCCAACAAAGATGCGATAACGAACGTTATCAAAGTGGGATTGGCTCTTGACTGCGCGATTGCTCCATTTTCAAAATTCGATCGCAAAAACTATTTTTATCCTGATTTGCCGAAGGGTTACCAAATCAGCCAATACGATTTACCGCTTTGTGAACACGGCAAACTTCGGGTATTTGACCGCCAAATTCAAATCCGCCGAATTCATCTGGAAGAAGATACCGCCCGTTCTCAACATCAGACAGACAAAACTTTTTCGTTAGTGGATTTCAACCGAGCAGGAGTTCCTCTGATGGAATTGGTTACGGAACCCGATATTCAATCATCTCAAGAAGCCAGCGAATTTGCTCGTCAACTCCAAACAATTTTACGATATCTCCAAGTTTCAGACGCTGATATGGAAAAAGGCCAAATGCGAGTGGAAGCGAATATCTCTATCCGCCCGGAGCGCCAAAAAGAATTTGGAACCAAAGTAGAAGTCAAAAACTTAAACTCATTCCGATCGGTTGAACAAGCAATTGAATTTGAAATTGCGCGGCAAACAGAATCTCTAGTTAAAGGGCAACAAATCAGGCAAGAAACTCACGGATGGAATGAACTCAAAGGGGAAACATTCCTTCAAAGAGAAAAGGAATCCGCTCATGACTACCGGTATTTCCCGGAACCCGATATTCCTCCCATGAAGTTTAGCAAAGAAGAAATTGAAGCATTGCGCGCTTGCTTGCCAGAACTTCCTCAAGCAAGAAAAGACCGCTTTCAGAGAGAATTTAATCTGACGCAAAAAGAGGCAGACGCCTTGGTCAAAAATAAGGACATGGGAGAGTATTTTGAACAGGTGGTAAGCGAACTTGGCCCATTAGAAAAAGATCAGCTTCGCATACGCACAAAACTTTCCGTGAACTATATGTTATCTGATTTGCAAGGGTATCTTCAAGCAACCGGAACAGGCGTTCAAGACTCTCATTTTTTGGTAACCGCGGAAAATTTCGCAGAATTGATTAACCTTATCGCAGACAACAAAATTTCAAGCGCGGCGGCAAAATCAGTATTAAAAGAGATGCTTCGAACAGGAGCTGACCCCGATCGCATTATTGAGGAACGCGGTCTCCATCAAATTTCAGACGCGGCACAAATTGAACAAATCGCCAAAGAAATTATTCAGAATAATCCGAAAGCCCTCGAAGATTACAAAAAAGGAAAGGGGAATGCGCTTCAGTTTTTCGTTGGCCAAATGATGGCAAAGACAAAGGGATCTTTAAATCCGGAGACTTCGCGCGAAATCGTAGCGCGCGTATTAACATCTTTGTGAATAACGCACCCTGCTCTTGAATATGCGATTGAAAAGAGTTACAATAGGACATCCAGAAGAGGGATGTTTTTCTTCATAAGAATTTACTTTTGTCAAGTTTCATGCGAAAAATCACCTATGACATTATCTATACGCGCAGAAAAAAGACACTTGCGCTTGTCGTAGAACATGATGGGAGCTTGACCGTGCGCGCGCCCAAAAAAACAAGCCGCCAGGAGATTCAGCGTTTTGTGGAACAGAAGCGTTTGTGGATTCAGGAAAAAACCAGACAGCATCGGTTACGCAAAATGTTAGCTCCAAAGCTGAAATTCCAGCCCGGAGAGAAATTCCTTTATTTTGGAGTCCGCTACAAACTTCAATTTACCAAAAAAAATTCGCCAGACTTGGTTTTTCGCAGACAGTTCGTTTTAGCAAAAGAGAATAGGGGAGAAGCAAAGCGTTTATTCATCGACTGGTATAAACAGCAGGCAGAAAAAGAGCTTTTTCAACGAAGCTCTGCGTATGCTCGAAAAATGGGTGTTGAGTTCAAATCCCTGCATATCACTTCAGCCAAACATCAGCTGGGATCGTGCACGCGTCGCAAGACAATCAATTTCCCATGGAGATTGATGATGGCTCCGTCATTCGTAGTCAACTATATTGTGGTTCATGAATTAGCGCACTTGGCCTTTATGAACCATTCCAAAAATTTCTGGAGAAAGGTAGGGGAAACGTATCCAACATACAAGGAGGCAGAGCAATGGCTCAAAAGCAATGGCCACTTATTGAACTTCGAATAGTTCAAGTATCGCCCGAGGGAACAAGCACGCGAGTATTCACCAAGCAAGAGATATTTGCCCTTGCGGTTCTGGCAACACTTATCCCGCCGATCAAACCCGCTCGATGTATTTCCACTTGTGAGGTTGAGCACTCCGCGGCAATTCTCTCGAGTTGCCCATGCGAACTCGAAGAAATTTTAAGGAGAAAAGGATACGTATTTTTCAGCACTTCCTAAAAGGATCCGCCAACGCAATGATTGTGTTGGCGGTTTATATTGTGCGACATTTCATTTCAATGAGAATCCAACTGCTCGTCGAGTGGAGTGTTTGGTTCAGCATTGTCAAGCCGCCCTCCGCTATGGAATTGGCGATGAATATCCCGAAGACGTTTGTTGGTCACATGAGTATAGATTTGGGTAGTGGCGATATTCTTATGACCAAGAAATTCTTGAATACTTCGCAAATCAACTCCTTGTTCCAATAAATCGGTTGCGTACGAATGCCTCATGGTATGGGGCGTAGTAAAAATAGGCACACCTGCCGCAATCGCATATTTTTTTATCATTCGCTCGATTGAGCGAGCAGAGAGACGAAGGTCCTCCTGACTTCGTCCTCGATAATTAATAAATAATGCTTTTTCTTTATCCATGCGGGTCTTGAGATACTCCTTGAGCCAATGGAGCGCGCGGTTTGAGAAATACACGGTGCGGGGCCGATTTCCTTTTCCGATAATCCCAAGTTCAAAATCCTCTTTCGTAAAGATTGAATCAAATTGCTCTCGGTTAAGCATGACAAGTTCCGCGATCCGCAAGCCAGTCGAAAAAAGGATCTCTAATATGGCTTTATCGCGTAAACCAGATGGCGTAGAGGTTTGAGGAGTTTCAAGAAGTTTGCGTACTTGCTCAAGGGTAAGGAATTTAATGCTTCGCTCCTTTGTAGCGTCTTTTGGAAGGGTTATTTTATCTGGCGGGATACATTCTACATCTTTAACCACAAAATAACCCAGGAGCGCCCTTAGAGCGATTAAATAATAGTTCTGGGTTAGTCGAGAAAGCGTTTTGCCGTGAATATCCTGTCTACGGGCCAAATACAAGCGGTATTGCCAAATGAGATCTGCGGTAAGTTCATGGGGCAAAAGATTTTGGATTTTTTTCAATTTGAGCCATATTTGGAATTTATGAAGATACCGAGAATAGTTTTCCTGGGTCTTCGTGGAAAGTCCGCGTTCCACATCGCAATAATCAATAAAATCGGGGATATGATCGAAAATGGTTTTTTGAGATTTTTGCATCATGAAAGGGGAATATGTGTGAGTTTCAAGGGATAGTCAAAGGATAAGCATCATCGCATCTCGCAAGCCATTCTTCCAAAGATAGCCCGCAGATATCTTGCTTGGCAAGATGACTCATTCCCTAAAGGATTGGCTCGCAGAATGATCTAAACATTTGAAGTGCGCATAAATGTCGCTTAACCTACATTGTGCGACACATATAAGAACACGCACCCAAAAGTTATCCACAGCACATCTAAGGCGTATCTGCATTGCGAAAAAGATCTTTAAACCTCTGCCACAAACTTCTTGTAATATTTTCTCCTTCCTTTTCCAGCTCCTCTTGCAACTCTTGTTTTTCCTCTTCAATTTGTTCTCGAGCGCTCTCTGTGCGTGTATCAATCTCTTCTCCAAATAAACTTCGCAGCCATTCCCAGCATGCTTCTACCCATGCTTTGACCGTGTGATCCCAGAGCATTACAACCCAGTTCCACATTGTTTTCCAGAGCGGCAGAATTTCGTTGTTCCAAATATCTTTGAGAATGCGAGGCAGTTCTTCCCATATCCTCTTCCCTGCTTCTTCCGTACCCTTTTGCGCTTCCTCAAAATTCTCTGGAACATGCAAGCCAGGCGATACGGGATTTTCATGGGTTTGAGCATACGTCCAAAACGGCATGCTCGTCGTGCCAACTATTCCCAAAAGTAAAAATGTGAGAAAAAAATAACGCATCAAACTGTAACATTGGCTCTCCCCTCTCTTCTCCCCTGCTTTTGAGCTTTCATTATTTTCCATTATACCCGCAATCCTAAAATTTTTCGAGCGCAAATTGAATTCGCCGCAAAGTTTTTTCCTTGCCCAGCGCCGAGCAGATTTCAAACGGTCCTGCCGATGCTTTTTTTCCTGAAAGAGCGACTCGTAACGGCCAGAGCATATATCCCCTGTTTTTTTCCTGTTCAGCAAAGGGCATCAAAACTTCTTCCAAATGTTCTCTTGTCCATTTGTCATCCGCGATACCAGATAAGATTTCTTTCGCTCTTTCTAACGCATGCGCTATTGTTGCCGCATCAGCATCTTTCCAGAGCAATAATTCTTTTGGATAATCTAAGTTGTCCACGAAAAAGAAATCAATCATTTCCGGAAGTTCTGAAAGTTTCTTCAAGCGATCCTGATACGGTTGGATCGTATCTTTATACAAACTAATAACCTTTTGAATATCTTCTTCCTTCAGAATTCCTTCAGGAAACGGTCTTTTTTCAGCCATATACCAAATCTCTTCCCCCTTAACGTCTGGCCATGGATCAATCAATCCTGCATTGATTAAAAACGGAATGCATCGCCTGGTAAGCTCTTCAATTGGCATTTGGCGGATATAATACCCATTGATCCAATCCAAGCGTTGCACGTTAAACACCGCTCCGCCCTTCTGAATGCGCTTGAGAGAGAAATCTTCCACAAGCTCTTGGAGCGTAAAAATCTCTTTTTCTCCGCCTGGATTCCAACCCAAAAGCGCCAGGAAATTAAGAACGGCTTCCGGAAGATATCCTTCTTTGCGATATCTGGTTACTGAATGGTCTCCATGTCGCTTACTTAATTTCGTGCGATCGGTACCCAACAGAAGCGGCAAATGCCCAAATTGCGCACCCGGAAATCCAAGCGCTTGTTGGAGTAATATTTGTTTTGGAGTATTGGGGATATGATCCTCTCCCCGAATCACATGCGTAATCTTCATCTCATAGTCATCAATGACCACGGTAAAATTATACAAGGGAGTTTCCAGATTTTTCGCGATCACAATATCTCCGGCCAACGACATGTCGAAGGAAACTTTGCCGCGAATCAAGTCATCGAAGACCACGACTTTTGGCTCCACAATAAAACGAATAACAGCGGGTTTGCCTTCTTTGAATTTCTTTTCTTGCTGATCTTTGGCAAGCTGGCGGCATGTGCCAAGATAACGCGGCGCTTCTCCCAAACTCATTTGATTGGAACGTTGCGCTTCCAATTCATCGCTCGCGCAAAAGCAATAATACGCATTGCCTTCCGCCAAAAGCTTGAGAAGATATTTTTTATAGAGCTCGGTGCGTTCAGATTGCCGATAAGGCCCGTATGGCCCAAAAGATGCCCCATGATGCGCGGGATCCGGACCTTCATCCCATAGAAGTCCTAGCCACTGCATATTTTCAAAAATGTCTTTTTCCCATTCGGGTTTTGATCTCTCTTTGTCGGTGTCTTCGATGCGCAACATAAATACGCCTCCTTGCTGCTTGGCAAATAGATAATTAAATAAACCGGCCCGCACATTTCCCATATGAATAGGTCCCGTTGGCGACGGCGCAATCCGAACTCTGACCGATTGAGGAGTAGATTGTCTTGACATACCAGTAGTATATTTCAAAATTTCTATCGTTTCAAGTACTCCAGGAGATAATGAGCAATGATGTATGCCGCATTTGGCTTGGAAAAATCAAACGCGGCCGATGACATTTTTTTATACTTTTCTTCGTTGAATACGATAGATATGATGCGATCCAGAAAAAAATGCGGGGTAAGATTGCTTTCCTCCAAAACAATGGCAGCTCCATTTTGGGCATAGCCATACGCGTTTTTGAGTTGATGATTCTGCGCGGATTCGGGCAATGGAATCAAAACTGCCGGAATCCCGCGCGCAGAAATTTCAAAAATGCTTCCGGATCCCGCGCGGCTTACCACCAAAGAGGCGGTCGCGTATGCGTGTTTCAGCTCGGGTTCCGTAAGAAACGGCAAGGGATGATAAAAGCGCAAATTGTCTTGAGTAACGACTACTTTCCCCTCTTTTCTCACTTGCTCAAAATTACGTTTGCCGGTCTGGTGGATGACTTCAAAACTTTCGAGCAATTTTGCCAAAATCTCCAAGATTATATTGTTTACACGCTGTGCTCCTTGAGAACCGCCAAGAATAAGCAGGACCGGCTTTTCATTGGTAAGTTGAAATAATCGGGCAGCTTCCTGCTGATCTCCAGTAAGCAGCTCCCTGCGGATAGGATTTCCCACAAACAACATTTTCTTGGCTGAAAAATATTCTGTGCGTTGAAAAGATGTAAAAATTTCCAGAGCAAACTTCCCGCCGATGCGATTGGCAAGTCCCGGCGCAATATCTGACTCATGGAGAAATACGGGCCTGCGCAGCAGCCAACCCGCAATGGTAACAGGCAATGCTCCGTATCCGCCCTTGCTTACAATAGCATCGGGCCACAGAAACAAAACGATTTTAAGCGCCCAGAGAATACCCAATGGCAGAAGAACGCAGATATCAAAAATATTCTTCAACCAAGCTCCGATTCCTCCTGTTCGCCTCAATTTTCCGGCAAAAATTCGGTGGATGCGCAATCCTTCCTGTTCGAGCGTCATCTCTCCGAACATATCTTTTGGTCCGATATAGTGAAGTTGCAACTGTTGGTCTGAAACGCTCTTCTGGAGTTCTCTTGCGATAGCAACAATGGGCAAAATATGACCACCGGTACCACCGCCCGCGAAAACAATTTTCATATTTTTAGTGTATCATGAATACATTTGAATTACGAAACTAGCACATTATGAGGTTTTGAGAACATTGGGAGCGCGACTGGCGCGAGCCCCTCACCGCGAGGTGGGAGAGCCAGGAATTTTTCAGCAGAAAAATATCCGTGTTCTCAAAACCTCATAATGTGCTAGTTTCGTAATTCAAAGTATCTACACTTTTCGCGTGCGAGAGATATTCAGCAGCACACCGAGTGCGGCTATGCTCAACGCGAGAGATGAACCCCCGTAACTGATAAAAGGTAGTGGAATTCCCGTAAGCGGCACAACCCCTGCCATAGAGCCCATGTTTACAAACGCTTGAAACGAAATCCAAATACCAATTCCCATCGCGACAAGCTGCGAAAATTGATCGGGAGCGCGGCGCGCAATTACAAATGTACGCCACGAAAACGCGAGGTACAAACCAATAAGCAATAACGCTCCGATCAAACCTGTCTCTTCTGCAAAGATAGCGAAAATGGAATCGGAAATTGGCTCGGGAAGCAATCCAAATTTTTGATAGCTTAACCCAAGCCCGATTCCAGTCAATCCGCCGGATCCAATACCAATAATCGCTTGCTTTGCTTGATAGCCCTGTCCCAAAGGATCAAAAGACGAATTAAGAAAAGCGGCCAAGCGCTGCATACGGAAGGGAGTAAGCAACACCGCCAATCCCGCCAATATCATTCCGGGGAAAAGCATTGCCAGCGAATGCCAGAACGGAGCGCCAGAGAGAAAATACATGCTCAATCCCACCACCACAATAACGCCGAGCGTGCTTAAGTTTTTTTGCATCAGCAAAAATAATGCGATTACGCTCATAATCGCAATAAATGGAAGAAATGTATGCTGTAATTGAGAAAAGATTTTTGTGAATTTTTTTTCGCCGCGCCGAGCGTTTCTTGAAGCAACCGCCTTTTGTTTTGACGGATATTTCCCTTTTGAAGAAAGCCACGAAGCAACATACAAGATACAGGCGAGTTTGAGTATTTCTGACGGCTGAAACGAGGTAATCGGCCCGACAGAAATCCATCGAGAAGCTCCTCCCGAAGAAGTTCCAATCCCCGGGATAAACACTAAACTCATCAAAAGTAATGATCCCAAAAGCAGATACACGCTCCACGCGCACATCTTTTCCAAGGGAATTACAAAAGCAACCGCAGCAAATGCGAGGCCGGGCAAAAGGCCATAGAATAACTGATGGCTAAGATAATAAAAAGTTGTTCCTGTTTTCTGCAGCGAGAAGGATGCCGAGACGCTTGCCAAAATCAAAATTCCGCTCAACAAGAGAGCGCCGCACAACGCAAGCAGAATACCATCAGGATACCAGTCAGCTTTTTTTCTTGCCATAGAATTTCACGAATTTCTTAAATTGCTCTCCCCTGTCCTGATAATCCCGAAAAAGATTAAAACTCGAAGCCGCCGGCGAGAGAAGGCAAATATTGCCAGATAGAGTGCGCGCATACGATTCTTGAACTGCCTGATCCATTGTCTGCACGATTACATGCTCTGGCAATTGCGTACTGGTTTGCCGGTCCGCAAGTTTCTGCATTTCATCCCAGAGAGAAATTCCGGTGATTGGAAACAGAATAAGCACACGCACCGGACTTGCCAAAAGATATTCGGCAAATTTTTTCATGCTCACTCCCCTATCGAATCCGCCGGCGATAAGCGTATGCACATTGCTTCCCAGCGAGGAAATAGCCGCCATCGCAGCTTCTGGAATGGTTGCCAGCGAATCATTGTAAAACTTGATCTCCCGATATGTTCCCACAAATTCAAGGCGGTGTGGAAGCGGCTTGAATTGCCGAATCGCTTTCTGAATTTTTGCTTGAGAAATTTTCAGCAACTTTCCCACTTCAATTACCGGTTCAAGCGCGGCTATAAAGGGTGCATCGGCACGTATCGCATACTCATACGCAATTTTCTTTGCCTTTGATTTTTTCGCGATCGCCCTCACTAATTGATTACTCCGGTTATACACGAGATAATCTTTGTCCGTCTGAAATTTGGCAATATGGGATTTTGCCTCCACATAGGATTTCATGCTCCCATAATGGTCAAGATGCTCCTCATACAAATTCAGCAATATCGCGATATGAGGGCTTTTTCTCAAAAGTTCAAGCTGATAACTGGAAAGCTCATAGATAAACACGTCTTTCTTCGTTGCTTTTTCAAGCGCTTGGAATACCGGAACTCCGATATTCCCAACCAAATGCGCTTGAAAACCGCCTTGCTTGAGAACTTCATACAGCAAGCTGGACGTCGTGCTTTTTCCCTTCGTGCCAGTGACACCAATAATTCTTCCCGGACACAAGTCAAAGAAAATGTTTGTTTGAGAAGTCAATTGTTGTGTTTTTGAAACAAATGGTTGCACCTCGTGAAGCGGTATGCCAGGAGATTTAATAACAACCTCATACAGATAAATGGAGCTCAAGTAATCGTCCCCAAAATACAACACCACATGCTTGTCTTTCTCAAGCAGTTTTCTTGTAGCTTCAGAAAGATTTTGGAATTCCGTTTGATCTGCAATGCCAATCGTCTTTTCGGGAAAATGACGGCGCAAAAAAAGAAAGCTGTCTTGCCCCTCGCGGCCGAATCCCAAGATAAGAATCCGTTTATTTGTGAGGAATTCTAATGTCATAACTTGGAAGAGAAAGCGAACTTTAAGAGATTCTGAAAATGTTCCGGCAAAAGATTTTTTTCATCCCAACCTTTCAGAATTTGTTCTGCTCTTTGAGGAAGATCCGCATGATGAACCATGATTTGCTTTTCAAAATAATCAAGAAGAAAAGCAAGCGCTGCGGCATCGGTTCTTTGGCATTTCTTCCAACTCAAATACAATGCAACCATACTTTCTTCTTTCGTTCCTACGCATTCAAACGGCTTAAAGCGTTTCTCTCCGATTAGTTCTCCCATGAGCGAAAGCAATCCCCTATTTTCAAACAAATTCGCTCCAAAAATTTGGAATACATCTTTTTCTTCCATAAACGGATACAGGACGAGAAAAGCAAAGAGACATTTTGAACATTTGCCGCACCATTTCCCGGTGGGCGATACTTGCCCCGACTTGGTTTTATGCGCTTCGTTGCAGCTTATAAACGCTGGAAAATACTGCGAATACTTGCTGAAGATACGCGCAATCTGGAGTTCGTACAATGGTCGAAGAAAACTGAAATACTCAATGTTCCGAGCAAGATACTTTTGCGCATATTCATGGAAGCGCTGTTCAAAATCAAAGGTCTTGGAATATTGATGGTTGATCTCTTCTCCAAGATACTCGATATTTCCTTCGTTTGCACTTCGTTCATTGGAAAGCGCGAGATACTTCATGTCAAAGAGTACACCGCATACCACGCTCAAAAATGCCAAATATGCAGAAAACGGCGTATGCCCGTTCAGATACCCCTTGCGATTTAGTTCAAGAAGCTTAGGATCAATAATGCGTTCAATCATAATCGTATTCTTCTCTTCGCGGGCTATGCCGAGAATTGCCAATTGCTCTTGCTTTGGATTCAAAATCATAACTCTGCTTGGAGTATTGAAAGAAGCGGTTTTCAAAAGCTCGAGAGTTACCACCGAATCCTTTCCGCCTCCCAAAGGAATCAATGCTTGTTTTTGAAGCTCACCAGCAAAACAACTGCCGGCGCCTTTTCGTCTTGAAGCTTGAATACGGAAAAAATCCGGGTCCCGAACATCAATCTCATTCTCATAGAAAAATTGTCCCATACCCTTCAAAAACAGATACTTCCACCATGCGACTTGTTGTTCATCGAGTTCTCCGCACGCAATTTGAATTGTTTGAGAAGCAGTTGCTTTCCAGTAACTTGGAATCTCCATCAAGCCCAAATGAAACACAAGGTTATCGAGCACATCTTTTCCTATTGCCTCTCCCCTTTTCTTATCAACTCCAAGGATACGAAGTGTAGGACGAAAAACAATATCTGGAGGTATGCGAAAATCAAAAGCAATCTCAAGATTTCCTTCAGTAAACGTATATTCATATCCAGCATAGATAAATTCCGGATATATTTCGCGAAGTTCCTTATACGATTTCATAACAAGAGAGAACATTGTTTCGTATAAGTGAGTATACCACAGTCCTGCCTTATCTGTCAGGAGAAAAACGAGAGAATGATTAGAATAGGATCACTTTGCAAATTTCACAGACTCCAGAATTGTCTTTGCAACTTCTCTCAAAGGTACGCCGTTAAAATCTCCGTTTAAAATCATATTAAAACCAAATGATTCTTTCACTTTACCTGGAACATTTACATAAAAGTACACATCAAACTCGTCTTGTTCATCGGTAAGCGTAAACTCATGGAATGTATAGTTTCCCAATGTAAACTTTTTCCCAGGGCCTTTCTCTGGCCATATCTTTTCGAGTTCTGAAATAGCATCCTCTGCAGAGTAGGTATATTTGACAAGCTCAATGCTATTTAACGCAGTTTTTCCTTTGGCATCTTGAAACGAGGATAAATCCACAATAGTCTTTCGGGTAGGTGTATCCAGGAACAACGTATCATCTTCCAGAAACGGAGGAAATTTAAAAGTAATTCCATGCTCCTTGTTTTGATATGTCTTCCAGCCCGCAGTTTCTCCCTCTCTATCTTCCAGGTTTCCCGGTGGTAATATATTGTTCTCTGGAATACCAGTATCGGCTTTCCCTAATACCCATGCGATACTCATAATAATTACTACAATTCCGATTCCAACAAAAAGTAAGAATTCTTTACTGAATATACGTATTCCCGACGAAGTTGCCGATAAGATTTGCGCATGAGAATATTTTTTCATTTTCCAGAGATCTCTGCTCAATACGAAAATAATGGGAAGACCCCAGAAAATTTTTCCGATAGCTTTTACCACAAAACTTTCCTGCGCATGAGGATTATTGCTTAGGAGAAAAATCAATTGCAAAGTGACATTGTTCAATAAGACCTGCGAAATATTTACTACCGAAAGTAACACAAGCGTAATCCACATGGTGATTGCAAATGTGTACCCCCATCGCGTACCGCGCCATAACCCTATAGCGCCTAGAAGTCCTAAAATTCCGCGAAAGAAAAATTCAAATCCAATCATAATGGCGAATATCTTAGGCGGGAATAGAGAATTTTCGGAAAAGTGAACAAAAAAAATCGAAAGTAGTCCAGGCAATGCAACAAGAAAAGTAAAAGCTGCGAGAAAAAACCTCTTTTTGAGACCAGTCTTAGAATTAAGTTGTGCTTTAAAAAATGAGTTGAGCATTAGATTTGGTTAGAATAATAAAAGCGGGCCAACGGAGATCACTCGAAAATAATATACACGTTGGCCTGTTTGTCATAGTTTTATGTTATGAGTTTCCCTCCTTCAGAATGCGCTCCTGCTCCTGGGTGAGAGGGAGATCGAGCTCCTTTCTCGCGCGAATGAAAGCTTGGTCATCAGGATTGGGATATGCTTCATTTCCTGGAAACACCTCTCTAAAAAGAGGATAAGGTTCACCCGTGTGAGGATCCTTAAAATCTTCTCCCAAGGTGTACCATCCTTTAACACCTAATGCTTTCATCTCGGCCGGAGGCTCCTTTTCAGGATCCCAGTCCAGCCATAGATAGAAAACACGACCATCTGCTGTGAGAATCGCTGAAGACTCATTCGGGATATCTCCAGGAAGAATATCTCCTTCTGCATCTCCGTCAATTTCTTCATAGCGATTAATTCCATGTTCTTCACGAAGCAATCTCGCGATTACATCGTGCTGACTCTTCTGGTCAGGAATTATTCCTTCGGGATCGTATTTTTCTTTTTTGGTCATTCCTTTTGAATTATCATCCTCCTATAGGCTGATTCTGAACAACCTTCCAAAAATGGAAGTATCATTCAGATAGTCCCATCCTTGATTGAGATAGTGGAACGTTCGAATAGTACCATCTTCACCAACCGAGACTAGGAATACATCTCCATTCTTATTCGGTTCGAGAAGATAGCCAATCCGTGGTTGAGTGGTTCTCCCTTCGTGATAGTAGATAACTTTCTTGGAGTTTGGATTCCTGATTACCTCCTTTGCCGCTTCCAAGTATTCTTCTTTCGAAGAAAACTCACGACCCAGCCAGGGGATACCAGTATCTTTGAAGTGGAGTTTGAAGTGGTCTTCGAGGACTTGCGCATCTTTAAACCTCTTCACCTCCACCCCAGCCCATTTGCCTCCTTTCTCTATTAACGATACCTTCACAGAGCCGCCTCCGTCAAGGTACTTTGCGAGTCGCCTGACATCTTCCGGATTCTTCAAAATCTTCTCGTAGCTCGGA